>PVMS01177567.1_pt1 | contig 19459 bp, 15 predicted proteins | sample 1853461 | NCBI WGS metagenome assembly PVMS01 (sample SAMN08582032, study PRJNA380276) | Marine sediment metagenome, whole genome shotgun sequencing project. | isolation source: ocean sediment barecode stripped | collected 2017 | reverse complement strand
GGGATAGAATTGAATAACCAGGACTAATCCAAGAATAATCCCCCGATAGGATCAAAATGAATTTAGACATGTGGAAAAGGATGGAGGCTTTCCTTGAAAAAAGAAAGCCAAAGTGGGCAGGAAAATAAGAAATTCAAGTAGAACTACAAGTATATATATTTTTTATCCCCTTATGTATTAAAGGTTAATTAATAGTATTAGTAGTAGGGACTGGGGATATGTGGAAAATTGGATTGATAAGGTTTTTAATACTGAATTATTCTAACGAACACCCTATATACAGGGAGTTCGTTGTTTAATAACCCCTCAAACGGGGGTGAGAATTAATAGAGTGATCCCAGTTTGTTCCACAAGTCATTGGGGATAGAATTGAATAACCAGGACTAATCCAAGAATAATCCCCCGATAGGATCAAAATGAATTTAGACATGTGGAAAAAGACGGAGTTTTGGTTATATTATCCCCTATAAAAACCCCACATTAATGTGAAGTTATCCCCAAAAGAGGCAGGTTATCCACATAAAAACTATAGTTATCCACAGAAAACGTGTAGATTGTTAACTTTTTGTAAACAAGGGATGAAGTCCTTGACTAAGGATTTCATCCCTAAAAAACAGAGAGTATATTTTGACAACCCTGGAAGAGAATATTAATAACTCAATCAGGAACAATCAGGGTGCCATCAGGAATGACAATGCTTTTAGGGATGACAACAATGCCGTCCCGGATGGACCATTTTTCCGAATCAAATTCTGTTCCGAGAGGAAAAGGTTGGATGACCACATTTGAACCTATGCGGGCATTCTTGTCTATGATAGCCCCATCAATCCGGGAATTTTTTCCAATCCCAATTGGGACAGGGCTGGAGGTATTTTTGTCTTCCTCGTAATAATCTGCGCCCATGATGACAGTATTTTTGACAACCGATCCATCCTGGATCTGGCTGCGAAGCCCAATCACGCTGCAGTCTATTTCTGCCTCACCTATAAAACATCCATCTGCCAGAGAGACATCTTTCAGCTGTGCGCCAACAATGATCGACCCGGGCAGGAAGCGGGCATGGGTATATATGGGCTGATTGACATCATAAAAATTAAATGGAGGAGAGGGCTGAGTCAGGGCAAGATTGGCGTGATAAAAGGATCGGATAGTACCTATATCCTCCCAGTATCCTTCAAAATCATAACCGACAACCTTGTGGGTGTGAATGGCGTGAGGAATGACTTCTCGACCGAAATCATCCACGTTCAATTCTTTGAGAAGCTCATCCAACACCGAGGTTTTAAAGAGGTATATGCCCATTGATCCCAGGAGGGGAAGATCAGGATCGTCCCGGCTGACGAAAGATTTCTGAAGGTCGGGGTCTTTGGGTTTTTCAACAAAATCAGTGATTTGCTGTCCTTTTCCGCGCTTTAGAATTCCCAGGCGTGGTGCAGATTCAAGGGAAACGGGCTGTAGGGCTATCGAAATGTCCCCTCCATTTTCCCACATGTGATGAGCCATTAATTCATAATCCATCCTGTATAAATGGTCGCCAGCCAGAATAAGGGTGTATTCCGCTCCGGTGCTGTGAATTTCAAACAGTTGCTGCCGGACGGCATCAGCAGTCCCCTGGTACCAGGTGTCATTGAGCATAGTTCGTTCAGCTGCCCAGATCTGAACCCATCCCCGGTGAAAAGGGTCAAAATTGTAGGTTCGGGTAATATGGCGGTGAAGAGATACGGAATTGAATTGGGTTAGCAGAGCAATACGGTCGATATTGGAATTGATGCAGTTGCTGATCGGGATATCGATCAGGCGATATTTGCCGCCTATAGGAACGGCAGGTTTGGCCCGGACTTTAGTAAGGGGGAATAAACGAGTTCCCTGCCCTCCGCCCATGATCACAGCCAGGATATCTTTCGTTGAAGGCATTGCCAGGCTCCTTTGACTAGAGGCTCATATTCTCAATTATAACCTTTCTCTGCCCCTGGATAACGGGAAGGAGAATCAGAAAAAGGCCATTAAGGAAAAAACCGATCCGTAATTTCCGGGACCGGTTGACATAATTCAATGCCGAAGGTGGGAATCGAACCCACAATCCTCAAGGGAACGCGAGTTTGAGTCGCGCGCGTCTGCCTATTCCGCCACTTCGGCAAGTGGAAATCTAGTATACCTAATATAATAGGCTCGGTCAAGACAAGCCTGGACTCACCGAAAGTGACTGGCAGCACCAGGATTGAGCCCAGCACAAAGCCATCCCAGAAAAGGATAGGCTCTCAAATATTAGACCCTGTCAAGGAGAACAAATCAGGCATAATTAGGCGTGATACAATGATACAATATAACAGGTGACAGCAACAGAGAGATATGGATATCACAATTGAATTTCAGAGCGGCATACCAATATACGAACAAATCGCCCACCAGGTCCTGGAATTAATTGAGACCGGAGAATTGAAGGATGGCGATCAACTTCCAACCACCAGGGAGCTGGCAGCCCAGCTGGGAGTAAATTTTAATACCGTTGCCAGGGCTTACCGGGTGTTAGACAGGGGCTCGGTGATCTCAACCCAACACGGCCGGGGAACCTATATTCTGAAACCAAGTTCCCGTAAACAAGGAAAGAGTATAAACCCTGATACAATTGAAGACTTGACGCGGTTTTACCTGCGAAAAGCAGCCTACCTAGGATTTAAGCAGGAAGAGATCCAGGACTGTTTTGACAAGATTGCCCGAGAGAATAAGCGGAAATAAATAAGGCCGAGGACAAGAGGATTTAAAGCGTGCAGAGAAGGGTTTTTCCAATAAATAAAGGGAAAACCCGAGAGAAAACGAGGAGATGTTTCACGTGAAACAATTAATGACATGACAATTCCAGCTGTTATCGTCCGTTTATTGAATGCAATATTAATGTTGGGGATTCCCTGTTTTTTGGCTCTGAAGTTGTATCGCCGGGGAAAGGGAAGTTTCAGGCCGATTTGGATCGGAGCAGCGGCCTTTATTCTTTCTCAGGTTGGGCACATTCCCTTTAACCAATTTGTGATGCTTCCTCTGCTCGAAGCGAACGGAATCTCTCCTTCGGGGCAGGATGGAGCCTCTCTATTGGTATTGGGTATCGCTGCCGGATTATCAGCGGGAATATTTGAGGAAATCACCCGCTATTTTGTGATGAAGTCCTGGCTTAAGGGGGAACACAATGATTTTCTGCCGGTGAAATACGGCGTGGGTCACGGGGGAATTGAGGCTGTTTTGACGGGATTATTAGTTTTGTATGCCTTTGTTCAGGTCATGGTCCTGGGAGGAGAGGGAGCCCTATCGGCTTTTGATCCCGAGCAGGTGGATTTAATTCAATCCCAACTGGAAGCCTATTGGGCGGTGCCCTGGCATTATTCCTTGCTTGGTGCCTGGGAGCGGGTTTCCGCCATGTCTTTCCATGTAGGCGCGTCAATAATGGTTTATAAGAGCATCCGGGAGAAAAAGCCAGGTTGGCTTCTAATTGCCCTTCTTGGGCATACTGTATTGAACGCTTTTGTAGTTGTCCTGGCCCCCAAGTTGGATTTAGTCTTGTTAGAAGGTGTGTTGTTCCTGTTTGCTGCCGGGTGGTTGGCCTGGGCCTGGTTGGTTAGAGTCCAGGAGCCCGATCTACTGGAACCTCACCAGTCCCCGCTGCCAGAGGTGCGCTTTAGGACCCCTCAAATTACATCAGACCAGATAGAAGAGAGTCGCTATGATGAATAATCAACCGATCATTGTTACAGAAGAGCTAACCAAGAGTTTTGGAGATATTTTGGCTGTGGACCGCTTGACTCTTTCGGTCAAGAAAGGAGAAGTGTTTGGGTTCTTGGGCCCCAATGGCGCCGGGAAAACCACTGCGGTGAGGATGCTGGCAGCTTTGCTGGCTCCAACTGGTGGAAAGGCATCAGTGGCCGGGTTTAGGATTGGGCAGAACGATCAAGAAATCCGCAGAAAAATAGGGCTGCTGCCGGAGGCACCAGGACTATATGATGGATTAACGGCTGAACAGAATCTGGCTTTTTATGGAGCCATGTATGGAGTTGAAAATATCGATTCTCAAAGCCAGCGCTACCTGGAATTGCTGGGACTTTGGAATAGGCGCTTTGAACCGGTGGGAACTTTCTCTAAGGGTATGCGCCAGAAACTTGCTATAGCCAGGGCTTTACTTCATGAACCAGAAATCTTATTCCTGGATGAGCCAACCAGCGGATTAGACCCCCAGGCCTCACGGCTTGTGCGGGATTTCATTGCTGATCTAAAGGGTGAGGGGCGCACTATTATATTGTGCACCCATAACCTGGAAGAGGCTGATCGTCTTTGTGACCGAGTGGCGGTGATAAGCGGTCATCTGTTAGCCCTGGACGCCCCGGGAGTTTTGAGAAGGAAGCTTTTTGGCCGGAAAGTAGTGTTTCATTTAACAGAAATGAAACAGGAGCTAATTGACACCCTAAAAGATTTCGATTTTGTCAATGATGTACAGCAAGTTGACAATAAGATTCTGGCAGCTGTTGAAGATCCTGAAGAAAATAACCCCCGCCTGATCAAAGCGCTGGTTGATGCGGGGGGGGAAATACAGTTTGTGGGAGAACTCCGGCGCAGACTGGAAGATGTTTACCTGGAATTAATGGAAGCAGCCGAGGAAAATAATCATGGAAAGGATTAAGGCAATTATAGTAAAAGAATGGCGGGAAGTATTCAAAAACAGGTTTGTTTTATTTACTGTGGCTTTTATGCCCATAATGATAACGGCGATTCCACTGGTGATCCTCTATTTTATGGGAAGATCCGATGGTTTTGGGGCTTTGTCATCAGCTGATCTGCCCCCCCAGTTTGAATCCCTCTGCGGTGACTTGAGCGGCGGAGATTGTATGCTATATTACATTGTCACTCAGTTTATCCTGTTATTTATGATGGTGCCGATCATAGTCCCTATGACTGTGGCTTCCTACAGTATAGTTGGCGAAAAAACAACCCGGACGTTGGAACCGCTGCTGGTCACGCCGGTATCAACTGTAGAAATCTTGATAGGAAAGGGTTTGGCTGGAATAATACCGGCAGTAGCAGCTACCTGGGGAGGTTATCTTCTGTATGCGACCGGGGTGTACCTGATGGTCCCGAATCTGCTGGTTGTAAGTAAGTTGTTTGACCCTGTCTGGCTGACAGCTATCTTTCTGGTTGGTCCTCTATTGTCCGTTTTGGGAGTCAGTATTGCCGTGATGATTTCTTCAAGGGTAAATGATCCCCGGGTTGCGGAACAAATCTCGGGAATATTCGTGCTTCCGGTGATCTTTTTATTCGTAGGGCAAACCTCAGGCTTGATTTTGATCAATGAACAGTTTATCCTTTGGATGGCGCTTGGACTGGTTATACTGGACGTTATTCTGTTTTATTTTGCTACCCAGGTGTTTCAGAGAGAAACAATCTTGTCGAGATGGAAATGAACCTATGAAAAAACAAGGAATTATTTTAGTTGTCATAATGATATTGGCTTTAATCTCTCCGGCAGCTGCCTCTGCCCAGGGAGATGGAGGCGAACTCCTGCTGGGATTGACCAGGAATTTTGGTTATGGCGGATTGGGAAAGATCCAGGGAAATTTTACCCTTAAGATAAGTGACCCTCCAGCACAACTCGACAGAGTTGAGTTCTATATTGATGGAGAAATGATTTCTTCTGCAAGCGAGGAGCCGTTCCAGTATAAATTTCACACCAGCGAACACGAAGACGGAGAACACCAGATGTACGCCGTTGGATATCTGGCTGATGGCACAATGATGGAGTCCAGGACAATCACCAAGGTCTTTCTGTCGTCTGGTCAAGCCTGGGGAGAGACCCAGTCATTGATAGTTCCATTGTTGATCGGAACAGCAGTCCTGACTATATTAGGAGTTGGTGTGCCTCTGCTAATAAACAAAAACAAAGAATTTGTACTTGGAAAATACAGTCCGGCTGGAGGTGTTGTTTGTCCCCGATGTGAGCTGCCATTTTCAAGATCTTTATTTTCTCCTAACTTGATGGTTGGCAAATTGGTTCGCTGTCCTCATTGTGGAAAATTCAGCATCCAGGCAAGAGCTTCCCAAACCAGGCTTCAGGAGGCGGAAGCCAGATTTAAAAATAAAGACAAGCCGGGCCACATTCAGCGTGATAAAGAAGACATGAAAAAAATAATAGAGGATTCCCGTTTTGAAGAATAGGCTCTCTGGCTTTCGAAACTAAAAGGTCAAAAGAGTCCTATTGGACTATAATTAACCAGCTCAACAAATTCATTGGTGGGCGTTTAAAATATGTTCAATAACCTGACAGCTTCCATTAACGAGCCTGAAATCCAAAGAAAGACCCGCAAGATCGCCCAGCTGGTAGAGATCAGCGCGATCTTGAATTCAACACTGAAACCTGATTTGCTCCTGCAAAATATCCTGGAATCAGCAGCGGACCTGTTGGAATGCAACGTGATTTCAATCCTTCTCTATGACGAGCGGGAAAAAGAATTAAGATTTGCTGCCACAACCAGTGTGAACATCGACCAGCTTGAACAGATCCCCGTTCCGCTGGACAACAGTCTGGCAGGAACCATATATACCGAAAACCGCCAGCTTGTTATTAATAACACCAAAGATGACCCTCGCCATTACGATGAAGTTGCTGATGAGACGGGACTTCAGGTTGATTCATTATTGGGCGTTCCCATGAGAATCAAGGACCGGGTTACTGGCGTAATAGAAGCATTAAATAAGAAGGAGGGGGACTTTACAGATTTTGATGTTTCCCTGCTGTTAGTGGTTGCCTCCCAGGCGGCGATATCTATGCATAACGCCCAACTGATCCAGGATCTACAGAAAGCCAATATTGAGCTGAGCCAGGCTGACAAACTTAAACGTGATTTGATGTCAGTTGCTTCCCACGAGCTGCGCACCCCACTGGGGAATATATTGGGATATGCTACCCTTCTTCATGAAGATGCGAGTGAAGAAAATAAACCACTGGCGGCGTCTATATTAAAGGCTTCCTCAAAACTGCGCGCAGTCCTTGATGATATTGCAAATATGAACTTATTGTATGCAGGGGAAGCGGATCTGGATTATTCGGCTACCACGCTGCAGAAAATTATAGAATTTGCGCGGGAAGAAGTTCAAGTTACCGTGGACAAGGAAGACCACACAGTTGTATATAAAATTCCAGAAGAACCAGTTGCCCTGAATGTTGACATGCCAAAGATGTGTGTGGTCTTTGTCAATTTATTGCTCAATGCAATTCGATTTACTCCAATTGATGGGGAGATTATCTTAAGCGTGGATGACCGGGAAGACGAGGTAATGGTGTCTATTACCGATACCGGACGAGGGATCAATCAGGACAGCCTGGAAAAGATATTTGAAGTCTTTTACCAGGAAGACGATCACATGACCCGCCGTTATGGAGGACTGGGCTTAGGGTTATCAATTGCCCGTGAACTTGTTCAGCTTCACGGGGGAAGTATTTGGGCCGAAAGTGAGGGCTTAGGGGAAGGAGCAACCTTCAAAATCGTGCTGCCCAAGACAGCATGACGGTATCTAATAAATGATCCTCAGCTTTCTGCAGTTTCCCCAATAATCAGGGTTTCACAAAGTTCCAGAAAATTATCTAAGGCTGCCAGTCGGACCAGGTAATCTTTGCCCGCAAAACCCAGAGTGGTGAGGGCTTTGATCCAAGCCAGCTGACTTTTATTGTTCTCTGGCAGCAGAGAAATTGCCTCGGTCCAGGTATTGATCAGCGGCCAGAGCATATCCTGGGGCTTTTCGCTCTTAAGCATTGAAACCATAGCATCCCGGTAGTAGATCTTTTTATCAACCAACAGAGGTACTGAACCTCCGGTGGCACTTAATGAGTCAATAATCTTCTCCCATTCATCAAGCCAACTTTTCAGCAGGTCATGCGAGAGGGATACGCTGCCCAGGAGATGATTAAATGCCAGGGCTAGACCGGGAGCACCAACTGCAGCTGCCCGGGCAGGAAATTCCAAAGCCAGCCGGCGGGCAGGCAGAGGTGGACCGGTTAGCAAGGCAATGGCATTCACGGCATTTTGGAGGGCTTTCAGAAAAGCAGGAAACTCGATCAGGATTTCCCGGGGCGCTGAAATTTGTCGATCCATCCAGAACTGGCGGGCCTCTTCAATTAAAGGCTTGCTTCGAGCCTGGATATTTTCAGGAAAATCAAAATTGCTTCGTGCACCCGATTGCGTATAGTCTATGAAGTGACGGGGGTCATAGAGAGGTTGTGCATCATAGATGGTTGGACCCAGCCAGGGATCAAGCCTGACCTCGCGTGGCTTACGATATAGAATCTCGTCGTGGTGTTCAATATCAAAATGAATTTCAGGTGTGAGCTTAATTATCTGGTTGTCATTAACAGGAGGAGAATTATGAATAAAAACCAGATCAATATCCCCTGCTCCTCCTAAAAGGGGGGAACCGTAAAGTAAAGATCCCCGCAGGTAAGCAGCTATAATCCCCCGGGTTTTTTTGACTTCTTTATCAACCAGGACCTGGGCGTGTTTACGAAGAATTTCAGGCGTTAAGCGCATCTGAGAGTTTTCCTTCTCCGGACTCAGGCCTTATTAAAGAATTGAGTTTGGTATGGTCCAAGCATTAAGGTTTGTCGAATTCGATTTTCAACCCAATCCAGATCCTTTTCCTTGGCGACATAGTTTAAATCGTTGGTGTTTATCCGCAGAACAGGAGCGCCGCTGTGTTGGTCGCCGTAAAAATTTTCATAGGCCTGGTTAAGACTGTGAATGTAATCCTGGTCCATATTGCGCTCATAAGGGCGATCTCGGTGAGCTATGCGCTGCATCAGGACACTGGTTTCTGCCTGTAAATAGACAATCAAATCTGGCAGGCGCAGCTTTTCTGCCAGAGCATTATGAACGCTGAAATAAGTATCAAGTTCATCACCGCCCAGATTCAGCCTGGCGAATAGAGCATCCTTTTCGAAGGTGTAATCGGCAATCAAGCTTTCGCCAGAATCCAGATCATCGGGAACCTCTTGCTGTTGCTGGTATCGGCTCAATAAAAAGAAAATCTGGGTCTGGAAAGCATAGGTATCGCGGTCAGAATAAAAATCAGCCAGGAACGGGTTTTCTTCAAATACTTCCAGCATTAAGTTTGCCTGGAAACGGGATGATAATAAGCGGGATAAGGTTGTTTTTCCGACACCTATTGCGCCTTCAATAGCTATAAACATGAGCGTTATTTGACCCTGCTAGAGTTTTTTATATCAGATTGGAGAAATTCAAAAACACAAAAAAACACCAGAAAATTAAAAAGCGGCCTATGGTTGACAAACCCCTTTTGTTAACGCTACACTGCAAACTAAGACCTATCAATTATATCGCATAAGGAGGGAAATATGGTGGGCCTGAACCGGGTACAACTCATTGGAAGACTGGGACGTGATCCTGAACTAAAAAACATCCCCAACGGAAAAAAAGTTTGTGTCTTTAGCATGGCAGTAAACCGCCGCTGGAAAGACAAGGAGGGAGAACAACAGGAAGTCACTGATTGGTTTAATATAGAAGCATGGGAACGCCTGGGAGAAATATGCGGAGACTATCTTAAAAAAGGTAGCCTGATTTTCTTGGAAGGCAGGTTACAAACGGATTCGTATGAAGAGGATGGAAATACCCGTTATTTCACCAAAGTGGTCACCTCAAATATGCAGATGCTGGACCGAAAACTAACCGAAGCCGATTGACTTTATCCTGTAATTTATCTCCAGATAATTGCCTGTTTTAAAGAACTGCTGCCCGAATTATGGCAGCAGTTGCTTCTTTAATCCAGCGGACAATGCAAAACAGGGAAGAGAGTATAATCAACGTATCCTTGAGTTCTTCAACAAATCATCTGAAATATAAAAAGGATCCATGCCGATGAACTCTTCCCAAAAACAAAAACTCTATCCTCTCCTGGTAGGCGCCGCATTCATTTTTGCCCTGGTAGCTATCTCCTGCAATTTGCCAGCCGGGCTGCGGGAAAGATTCTTTGGAACAGAAGGCACTCTTGCACCAACGCCAGCTCCAACTTTCACACCTCAGCCGCTGCCTCCGACTATTGTCGAGACTGATCCTCCTGCAGGCAGCAACATATCCTTAAGTGGATCGATCACCTTCTATTTTAACCAGGCAATGGATCAAAACAGCGTCGAAAATGCCCTCACTGTATTGCCTTTGATGGATGGTTCCTTTACCTGGCAAAACGATGCAACCCTGACCTACAAACCCAAAGAAGGTTATTCACCGGGAACTTCGATAAAAATTTCATTGGAAACCACAGCTGCTGCCTTCAATGGATTGACCCTCACTCTCCCTGTTGAGCTGGAATACTTTACTCCTGATTGGCTCAAGGCGAACATATTCTTGCCGCTGCCGGGGAGTATTGAAATTGATCCTTTATCAGCAATAGTGGTCACCTTTAACCAACCAGTAGTATCCCTGGGAAGCGCTGACCAGGAGTTGGCACCGGGATTTAGGCTATCTCCTGCTGTTTCGGGTGAAGGATCCTGGATCAACACCAGTACGTACCAATTCACTCCCTCAGACGGATTAGCCGGTGGCGTGACATACCGGGCTGACCTCTCGCTTGACCTGGTCAGCACCGCAGGCGCCGTTTTTGCTCCGGACACGATAAATTCCTGGACCTTTTCTACCCTCTACCCGCAGATCCTTTCCTGGGGACCTTATGACGGAAAACTGGGTGTGCCGCTGGATGCCAGCATAAACATGACTTTCAATCAGGCGATGGACCCTGAAAGCGTTGAGGGTAATTTCAGCCTTGTAAACAATAATGGGGAACAGGTGAAGGGAACGCTGGAATGGTCTGAGGATAACAAGGAAGCTTATTTTATACCGGAGCTTCTTTTGGAGAGATTAAGTAATTACGCGGCAATCTTGCCTGGCGAAGTCCTTTCTACGGGGAAAACCCCCCTGCAGCTTGATACTTCCTGGTGATTCCAAACCACCGGAGAATTTGCCTTCCTGGGAACTCCAGCCGGTCAGAATTACTCCACGTCGATTTATGAAGGGATCACCCTATACTTTAATAACCCGGTTGACAGGAATACAGCTATCGACAACGTATCCATCTTCCCAGAAGTAGAAAATCTTTACCCCTCAACAGGCGGAACAGGAAATGTGCTCAATCTTTACGGAGATTTTGAGCCTTTGACTAATTACACAGTGGTGATTAAGGAGTCTCTGGCTGATGAATGGGGAGGGCAGCTGGGAACGGCGCGGTCCCTATACATCACAACAGAGCCACTCCCGCCCAACTTAGTTGTCACCCAGGGGACCAGCGTTCTCTATTTGACCGGATCTGAAAATGTTATTCCTGCCCGCGCCACCAACCTTTACCAGGTATCCGTCAATATTGGCACCATCCCCGAGGATGTTTTCTCCCAATTCTTTGGATCAGGTTTTTACCAAACCCTGGATGATTATTATCCGCCTGATGTAAAGTACTGGACCCATGTATTCAATGTGCCGGGAGATGATAGTTATACGGTGAATTTGCCGTTGAACCAGACTGGATCAGAACTGGCGCCCGGGTTATACAGATACCAGATATATTCTCAGGAGCTTCCTTATAATCCCTCTCCATATTTACTGGCGGTCAGTGATAATCACCTGACCATGAAGACCAGCCCGGAAAACATTTTGGTCTGGGCTGTTAAACTCAGCACCGGTGCTCCTCTCGAAGACACAGATATCACCATTTACAATGAAGGCGGAGAAGTAATTTTTAGGGGAGTAACCAATCAGGATGGAATATTCCAGGCGGATTTTCCCAAAGCACTGGATCTATACGATTCTGTTTTTTATGCAGTCACTGGTGAACCAGGGGAAGAAAGCTTTGGTATCACTGCCAGCAACTGGGCTTTTGGGATAGAGGCCTATAATTTTGGAATACATACTAATTACGGCGCACCTCAGCCCCAGACCTATATCTATACAGACAGGCCTATTTACCGGCCGGGGCAGACTGTTTTTTACCGCCTTGTTCACCGGATCCGCCAGGACGGGGGCTATGCCATTCCATCAGAAAATAACATCGTGGTTACTATCTTCCAGGGTGGAGGAAAGTCTGAGGATGTAGTACTACCATTATCGGATTTCGGGACAGCTCACGGTGAATTTCAATTATCAACCTTCGCGAAACCAGGGTATTACCGCCTGGAAACTGAATATGGCATGGTTTTGTTCCAGGTTGCAGAATACAGAAAACCTGAGATCAATCTATCCCTATCCCTGGACAATACTGAAAACACGGTCGGAGAAAATTGGCAGGGAAACGTGGAAGCGCGGTATTACTTTGATGCTCCAGCTGGCGAGCTTGATCTTTCCTGGACATTGAGGGCTGAACGTTCGGCGTTTAATCTTCCGGGATATCGGGTGGGAGTATTGGATAATAACTGGTTTGCCTATCCGGGTTATTCACCATTCACATGGGGGAACCTGGTTGCTACCGGGGATGGTGAAACAGACCTTGATGGATTGTGGAATATTGAAGATCAGCTGGTAAATATCGACAAATATGAAAACGAGATCATCCTGCCGGCCAATTACATCCTCAGTGTTACTGCCCAGGACAAGTCTGGTTTTCTGGTTTCAAACCAGACGGAAATGCTGGTACACCCAAGTGATTTTTACATTGGAGTCAATCCCTCTGCCTGGATTGCTGAAGCTGATCAACCAGTGGAATTTGAAATACAAACAGTTGGTTGGGACAAAGAACCAGATGGAGCGCACCAGTTGAAGGCTGAATTCAGCCGGGTAACCTGGACTCATAAGGTTGGTGAAATCGGGCAAATTGACTACACTCGCGAAAAGGAACTCATTTCTGAGCATAGTTTCAGTACCGACCGAAAGGGTGCAGGCGTTTTTAGTTTTACGCCCCCGGGTCCAGGCACTTATCAGGTCGATGTCTTTGGAAGTGGTGCCAGAACAGAAGTTACTCTCTGGGTGGGAGGTCCTGGAACACCTGCCTGGCCAACCCAGAGCAATCAAAAACTAAAAATCATTGCTGACAAGAATGCCTACCAGCCAGGCGACGAAGCAACCGTCTTTATTCCTAACCCATTCCCGGACGGGGCTGAGGCCTTGATCACAATTGAACGCCACAGGGTTATTGATTATCAAACCCTTTCCATAAATTCCTCCGGGGAAACCGTGATAATCCCGCTTGGCGATGAAGAATCACCGAATGTATACGTGTCGGTTATTCTGCTGGGTCAGGATCCTGATGGAAGAAAGGATTTCCGGCAGGGCTATGTTAATTTACTGGTGGAGCCGGTAAGACACTTGCTGAATGTTGAGGTTCTGGGTGAGCCAGAGAGGCTTGGCCCAGGAGAGCAAGTAGAATTCCATATCAGAGTAACCGATCAGGAGGGAGAACCTCAGGTAGGAGAATTTTCCCTGGCCGTTGTTGACCTGGCAGTGCTTGCGCTGGCAGACCCCAATTCCCCCGAAATCAGCGACGCTTTTTATGGGATTCAGCCGCTAGCGGTTCGATTGGGATTTCCTCTTGGTGTTCACGCGGGCAGGATCATTTGGGTCCCTGGCGGATTGGGTGGAGGCGGAGGTGATGCTGCGTATACTGTTAGAGAGCAATTTGAAGATACAGGATATTGGCAGGCAGATATCCAGACAGACGAAAACGGGGAAGCCCGGGTAAGCTTCACTTTGCCGGACAATCTGACTACCTGGCATGCTGAAGCATTGGGTGTAACAACCCAATCAAAAGTTGGACAGGGTTCAACCCAGGTGTTCACAACCAAAGAGTTGCTGGTTCGACCGGTAACTCCGCGCTTCCTGGTTGCTGGTGATCACCTGGCTCTGGCTGCAATTGTTCACAACAATACCGAATCAACGCTCCTTACCGAGGTAACCTTGCAAATTTCGGGCGTTCAACTTGATCTGCCGGATTTTTCCACCCAGGCAGTGAATATTCCAGCAAATTCAAGTGTCCGTGTTGAGTGGTGGGGAACCGTGGATGATATCGAGCAGGCGGACCTGCTTTTTATCGCGGATGCGGGAGCACTTCAAGATGCGGTTAAACCTTATCAAGGAGCGATTCCGGTCTATCGCTATACCGCCCCCGTGGTTTTTGGGACCTCAGGAATTATAGAGAGCGACGGCAATATCCTGGAAATTGTCACCCTTCCTAAAACTTTTGACCCCGATGCTGGGTCATTGGATATTGAATTAGCACCTTCTTTGGCTGCAGTCCTATTGACAGCACTGGATGCGCTCGAAGAAGATTCCCGTTTCTCCAACGAAGCACTGATGTCTCATTTTTTGCCCAACGTAATTACCTATCACACTCTCCGGGTCCTTGAGCTGGATTATCCCCTTCTGGAAAATAGGCTTGAAACCATCATACCCGAAACCCTTGATGCCCTGGCTGCCGGACAGAATGAAGATGGCGGATGGGGCTGGTGGGATGGCGGAGCTAGCGATGTAGAGATCAGTTCCTATATATTGTTCGGGTTGATCAAAGCACAGCAATCCGGAGTATTTGTGGAAGACACAATGATCCAGGGTGCCCGGGGTTATTTGCTGGCCACCCTGCCGGCTGTTGAGATGCTGACTGAAAGCTGGCAGTACGATCAACAGGCTTTCAGATATTTTGCCCTAACAGAAGCCGGGATTGATGTCAGTACCGGCATGTTATCCCTGGTTTCACTCAGCAGCCAGATCAGTCCAGCCAACCAGGCTTTTCTGGCCGTGGCGCTTGAGACACAACTTCCCGGGAATGAACATACCGTTACTCTGCTTTCAAATCTTGCCGGGAACGCCATCCGGACGGCAACAGGCGCTTATTGGGAAAATCCGGACCGCTGCCGCTGCTGGCTCAATAATAATCTTACAACAACTGCTATGATCAATTACGGACTAGCCAGGGTGGAAGGGTTTTCTGAGATTCTGCCTGAATCAATTCGCTATTTGGTTTCAAATCTCGCCCCGGATGGTGATTGGGGATCACCCTATGAAACAGGCTGGTCTGTATTGGCGCTAAACGAAATTTTGTTATCCAGTGGAGACCTAACGGCTAACTATCAATTTTCAGGCGCTGTTAACGGGACGGAGCTGATCACAGGGCAAGTGGATGGCTCAATTGGAATCGAAGCTTCCACTGCCTCTCTACCTATTGACAAACTTTATTCAACTGATCCCAACGCATTGGTGATCAACAGGACAGAAGGAGAGGGCAGACTCTATTACAAGGCCCATTTATTGGTATTTCGACCAGCTGCAGACATTAAACCGTTTGGAAAGGGTATCAGCATCTCTCGTGTTTATGCCGACATTAATAACAAGAATGAGGTTAGTTTTACCCAATCGGGAGAAGTGGGCAATTTGATCCAGGTTCGATTAACGCTTGTCCTGGAACAAGATCTGCACTACTTGATCGTGGAAGATAAAATTCCAGCTGGAGCTGAAGTTCTGGACACAAGGCTGAATACCTCACGCCAGGATCTGGCTGAATATCAGGCAGGTTCACCCTTTAAAAACGGCTGGGGCTGGTGGTATTTTAATCAACCAGTCGTGTATGATAATCGGGTTGTCTGGGCTGCCAATTACCTACCAGCGGGTACTTATCAATTGGTTTATACGATATCTTTAACCCATCCGGGAGAATATCAGGTTTTACCAGCCCGGGCCTGGCAGCAGTATTTCCCTGAAACCCAGGCCATCAGCGCAGGCGAGGTTTTTGTTGTGGAGGTGAAGGATTAATGAGGAAAACGCTTCCTGCAGAGGAAACGCTTTCCCGACCATCTTATCCAAACAAACCTAGAAACCTAGCTGGAGCCAGTTAGTGTCAAAGAGTACCTGGCAGGTAAGGGCTACGAAGATGATCAACAGGATGAAACCACACCCGCAACCTGTACAGGATGCTCCCCTCCCAAAACCAAACCGTTTTTGGAGCCAGTCGAAAACCACATCAAGCATCAATAATTTGAACAAACCTGTAAGACAACCAGCCTGCCTATTCACATTTCTCTCCTCGTAGTATTTGATTATATTAACGAAAAAACCACTGATTTGTTGCATATGAATAACCTGTTTATAAAGACCAGGACCATAAACAAGGAAGGCATAAAATGAAGAAGGCCAAATGGGCTATTATTTTTTATCTATTGTTAGCGTTTTTTTCTATCCCTCATTTGATTGATGATTTTCTTTTTGGAATACCCAATGAATTCGGGATCAGCAACATGACAGCCCAGATCCTGGCAGGCATATTTATCCTGATTTTCATGCTGATCTTTATGGAGCTGGTGAAGGGAACGAAAAGAGGGTTGTATGGGGGGATGTTTATGGGATCGTTTTTAGCTCTGGCTGGCATCCTCAAGCACATACCTTTAATCATCAAACCAGGGCCTTATTGGAGCGGTTGGTTCTCAGAGGGTTTGATAATTGGCATGATCATTTCGGGATTATCCCTTCTAATATCAGGGATCATGTACCTGAAACGGGGTTAGGATGAACAATAATCTCAGAACAATATCCAGGTACCTGGTTATCTTGCTTATCGTATTTCTTCAAGCCTGTTCATCCCAACCCGAGCTATTTTCTTCCGAGGGAGAAACCTGGGGAATCTACCACATGAATTTGGATACAGGATCAATTCAAACTCTCTATACAGTGGATGACGAGTTGTCCGGACTGAGCCTTGATCCTGCCGGAGAGAGATTGGTATTCTCTCAAATGGTTGGCGGACATGGCTATGAATTCTCTGAGATATATACACTGGATCTACCGGAAGGAGTTCCGAATAAACTCACAGAAAACGAATCCTGGGATATTTATCCAGTTTGGTCACCTGATGGAACCCGGGTTGCTTTTTTATCATGGAGAGAAACAACGCTTGATATTTTCTTGATGGATAGAGAGGGCACCAATCAAACCCGGCTTTATGATTCTGGATATCACGATGCGGATATTGATTGGGTGGGAGATCAAATAGTATTCACCAGCCAGAGCAAGATCTGGGTTATGGAGTCAGATGGATCAAATGCCAGAGTTATAACCGACCCACCCCAAGCAGGCCAATGGGGCCGGGCCAATCTGCCATTTGGAGATTATGATCCACGGCTCAGCCCGGATGGCAGCAAGGTGGTATTTTCTCGGTTGATAAGGGATGACTCTGTTCATGGAAATTATGATTTATTTATCATGGACTTGGACGGATCTAATCTAGTCAATTTGACAAACACAGGTTATTCGCAAGGATTATCGAGCTGGTCCGCCAAAGGCGACAAGATCCTATATATCCTTTCTGCGATGGGGGAACAGGGGTTGTACGATCTCTATTCGATCAAGGCTGATGGAATGGACAACCAACTCTTGAATCCTGAAACTCTCCCTCCCGAACTTTTGATCCAGAGTGCCAGATACGCCCCTGACGGTTTGAGCGTTTATTTTATTGGTCAGTGGTGGAACGAATCGAATTATTAGACCTGTTTTTAGAGAACAAACAATATGGACCATTTATACAAGAATCCGTAAGCATATCAGGATTACGGATTCTTTTTATTTCTGAGAAATTGCTTGTTTGCAGTGTGTTTTATGAACCAGGAACAGCTTCTTCAGTTGGCCCCGGGGTATTAAAGCGGTCACATTTGCCCAGCCAGAGGTGCAGACCGTAAAAGCCGATCACAGCCACAGCGCAAATCGCAGCCCCAACATACCAGAGCAAATTCGGGTTATAGTTATCCAGGATCAACCCGGCTGCACTCGGTCCTATCGTGGCAGGGATCGTCCAAGAAAGGCCAAATACTGCCATGTAGCGCCCGCGCATATCCTCTGGAGCGAAATTCGCTGCCAGGGTAGACGAAGTAGGCATGATGATCATTTCCCCAATGGTGATGATCACTATTGCGGTGGCAAATAGCCAGAAGGTGCTAACAAAGCCAAACATCCCAAAACCTATCATATAGAAGACAGTCCCCAGCCCCATCATCATAAAAGCTGGTCGATTCTTAATCAACCGCGTGGTTTGGAATTGGAACAAGATCACTGTGATGGCACTGCTGGTCATCAAAAAACCATAAGTTTGGGGATCCAATCCATGATTGTCGCGCAAATATACCGAGAGAGTATTGTACATTTGCTGGTAAACAAGACCCATCAGCATAGACACAACCAGGAATGCTATGTAGGCAAAATCCTTCATGGCAACCCCGTAACCGGCAAACGTACGAAGAATGCTTTCCGGCTCTTTTGTTGTCTCTGGTTTTGTCTCGGGAATTTTAACGAAGAAGATTACAGCGACGATGCAGCTGATCACAGCATCGAGCACAAAGAGCATAAAGTAGCTTCGGTTGGCGATGAAACCCCCCAGGACAGGGCCAATGATCCAGGATAAATTGGCCACAACTCGCAGGATGCCAAAACCTTCCTGGCGTTTCTCCTCGGGGAGAATATCAGCGATCATGGCCTGTCGAGCAGGCCCAGCAAAGTTGGATAATAGACCGATAATTACGGCCAGGGGGATCAAGAGGGAAAATTCGTTGACCAGACCAAGGGAAAGAGTGCTGACTGCGCTGAAGATCAACCCGAAGATAATCAGCAATTTTCTCCCGAACTTATCTGTCAGCGCACCGCCAATCATTGAGCCAATTAAACCGAAAGCAGCAAAGAGCCCCAGGACGATTCCCGCCTGGGTCATGCCCACGTTGAATTTTTGAGTTATGTACAGGGAAAAGAAAGGGAAGAGCAGCGTTCCACCGATCCGATCGACGAAAGAAGCACCTACTACTACCCAGAATATTTTCGGAAAATCATTATATATGTCCTGCAACCGCTTGAATATAAAATCTCCCTTTTCTGTTAACAGAAAAGGGATTATAGCATACAAATAACCAGGGTTGCACCATCGCGCGGACGGTTAAGCACCCCTCTGTGTTATGGACTGTTTCAGCCAGAAGTTTTCAGGTTAACAATATTAAGGATTTAGCGGGAGATGGTTTCAGTCGGATCCAATAAAGTCCAACCGCAATCTCTTTATGGTTTCATCAGTAGGCATGCCGGTCTCGCCATCCCATCCGTGTTCCCGGTAGGCGCCCTTAAGCAGTGGGTCAAGATCTGGAACAAAACCCAGAGTGCCGCCATCGGACAATGGCTTGAGCATAATTTCAGGCAGACGGTCATCTGATTTTGATGAGCCCAGGTTGCGATTAATGATCCGTTTCAGGCTGAAAATGCGTTTTCCGGCATCCAGCAGTTCATCCAGGCTGTAATCCCAACCTGTAGCCGCATTTAAGGCGTTTAGTATATTCCTGGCCCCGGGGTTCATAAAGATACAAACTGTCAGGGCGTTATATAAACTGCTCCAGGCCTGGGTCCGGGCTGCGACGCGGCCTTTGTCTTCAGAGTTTTCAAAACGCTCACCGGGGATGAGGCCCAATTCAACAGCATGTCCCATCCCT
>PVMS01155761.1_pt1 | contig 19474 bp, 15 predicted proteins | sample 1853461 | NCBI WGS metagenome assembly PVMS01 (sample SAMN08582032, study PRJNA380276) | Marine sediment metagenome, whole genome shotgun sequencing project. | isolation source: ocean sediment barecode stripped | collected 2017 | reverse complement strand
TGTGAACTGATTTACATGAATTTTTGGGTTTAACCCATATTTTTTGCCGGATTCAAGTAAACGTCTTGTATCATCCACAGAAAAGTAACCAGTTTCACAAAAAACATCAATAAATTCTGCCAATTTTTCTTTTGCAATAACTGGCAGCATATCATTGATAATCAAGTCCAAATATCCATTTTTATTATCTTTATATTCTGGAGGTAATGCATGTGCTCCTAAAAATGTTGCCTTTACAGTAATGGGATAATCATTATTTAATTTTTTTATGACACGAAGCATTTTTAATTCGCTTTCTTTTGTAAGTCCATATCCAGACTTAATTTCAATTGCTCCAGTACCTGATTCCATAACTTCTTCAATTCGTTTTGCCGATTGTTTGTAGAGCTCCTCTTCTGAAGTTAATTGTAATTTTTTCGATGAATTTAAGATTCCACCTCCATTTTTGGCAATTTCTTCATATGAAAGCCCCTTAATTCGATCAACAAACTCTTGTTCTCTGCTTCCAGCATATACAATATGAGTATGGCTGTCGCACCAAGCAGGAAGTATCATTTTACCGGTTGCATTAATTGTTTTATCAACGGTTAAAGATGGTAATTCATTCATATGTCCAAAATCTTTAATAAGTTTTTTTTCGATTAACAAAAACGCATTTTTTATGGTAGGAAGGACATTCATTTCTTTTCCACAAACCATTGTTTTCGCTTCATGTTCAATTTGAATTAATTCTTTAATGTTGGTTATTAAAAGTTTCATAGATTCCTAAAATTATCACTTCAAATATACAGTTATTTTAATGAGGATTTCATTCATAATTCAAATCAATATTTTGTAACAAAAATTACTAGATTTTAATGTGATATGTAAGGATATAAAGATGGATTGAAGTATCTTTGCAAAAAGAATTTTGTAATGAATAAAGCCATATATATTGCAACGAGTGAAGCTAACAGTGGTAAGTCAATTGTAGCATTAGGTTTAATGAGAATGTTATTGGGTAAAACAGCAAAAGTGGGATACTTTCGACCAATAATTGATAATGTAAAAAAAGGGAAAAAGGACAATCATATTAAAACGATAATATCTCACTTTGATTTGGATATAAATCCGAAAGATGCTTATGCTTTTACAAGAAAAGAGTTTATTAATAGGCGAAATGAAGGGAAGGAAAGTGAAATATTTGATACAATCATTGAAAAATATAAAGCCATTGAAGATAAAAATGATTTTATGTTGGTTGAAGGGACTGACTTTTCTGGCGAAAATCTGGTAATTGAACTAGATGCGAATATATTAATAGCTAAGAATTTAGGGATTCCAGCAATTATTGTATCAAGTGGTGTTGATAAGACATTGGATGAATTTATTGGAGGGCTTCATTTAGCATACGATTCATTTAAAGAAAAAGAAGTTGAGGTTTTAGCTGTAATAGCAAATAAGGTACAAGAATCCAATGTTGAAATTGTAAGAAGGGGTGTGGAGAAAAATTTACCGAAAAATGTTTTTGTGAGTGTGATTCCATTAATTTCTTCATTGATTAATCCAACAATTAAAGAAATTTCCAAAGCCATAGATGCTGAAATTTTATTTGGCAGAAAAAACATTAATAATCAAATCTCTAGTTTTAAAGTAGGAGCAATGCAGTTACGAAACTACCTTACACATCTTGAGGATAATTGTTTAATTATAACACCAGGTGACAGGGCGGATATTATTTTAGGGGCATTACAGGCTAATATCTCTTCAAATTATCCATCGATTTCGGGAATTGTTCTTACCGGAGGTATTATTCCGGAGAAACCAATACTTAAATTAATTGATGGTCTTCCTCATAGTATGCCAATTTTGCTGGCTAAGGGAGGAACTTTTGAGGTAGCCAATAAAATTGGATCGGTTCGTTCTCATATGTATGCAGACAATAAGAGAAAAATACGTTTATCGTTAATTACATTCGATAAATACGTAGAAGTGCATAAACTGAATGAAAAGCTCATCACATTTACCAATGATCGTATTACTCCAAGAATGTTTCAATACAATTTATTAAAACGTGCTAAAAAAGAACGTAAACATATTGTACTTCCTGAAGGTAATGATGATAGAATTATTGCAGCAGCTGTACATTTAATCGAAATGGATATTGTTGATTTGACTATTTTGGGACATAAAGATAAGATTGAAAACAAAATACTTCGATTGGGATTAAAAGTGGATATCAATAAATTGAATATTATCAATCCTATTGATTCTGAATATTTTGAAGATTTTACCGACACTTTATATGCTATTAGAAAGAAGAAGGGTGTAACAATTGATATAGCAGAAGATTTGATTGGTGATGTTTCCTATTTTGGAACAATGATGGTCTATAAAGGATTAGCAGATGGAATGGTATCAGGTGCAGCCCATACCACGAGACACACTATTAGACCAGCTCTACAATTTATAAAGACCAAACCCAATGTATCTGTGGTGTCATCAATCTTTTTTATGTGCTTAAATGATAGAGTTTCTGTATTTGGTGATTGTGCTATCAATCCAAATCCAACTGCTGAACAATTATCTGAAATAGCAATTTCTTCAGCTGATTCAAGTATTAATTTTGGAATAGATCCAAAAATTGCCATGCTGTCTTATTCATCGGGTTCTTCAGGTACAGGTGCTGATGTGGATATTGTAAGGCGTGCTACTGAAATTATTAAGAAAAAACGACCAGATTTAAAGGTTGAAGGACCAATACAATATGATGCTGCCGTTGATATATCTATTGGAAAAAGTAAGTTGCCTGATTCAGAAGTGGCTGGAAGAGCAAACGTATTAATTTTTCCTGATTTAAATACAGGTAATAACACTTACAAAGCAGTTCAGCGTGAAACCGGAGCTTTGGCAATAGGTCCTATGTTACAAGGGCTGAATAAACCAGTGAATGATTTAAGCAGAGGTTGTACAATTGATGATATCTTTAATACGGTTATTTTAACAGCAATCCAAGCTCAAGGAATATAATTAAGAGTATGAAAATTTTAGTAATTAATTCCGGTAGTTCTTCAATTAAATTTCAATTATTTATGATGCCTGAAAAAACTGTTGTTTGTTCAGGACTGGTTGAAAGAATTGGGTTCAATGATTCAGAGATTCATTACAAGTCAGATTCAAGTAAAATAGATGAGATTGCTCAAATTACAAATCACCGGGTTGGATTGGAAAAAATTGTGAACCTTTTGTTGGATGAAAAAGCAGGTGTAATAAAAACTACTTCTGAAGTTGCAGCAATTGGTCATAGAGTAGTACATGGCGGAGGTTCTTTTTCTAAAACCACTATTATTAATCAAGAAGTAAAAGATAAAATAAAGGCATTGTTTTCGTTGGCACCACAGCACAATCCACCAAATTATGAAGGCATTGTTGTAGCCGAATCTTTTTTTCCGACTTCAATTCAAATCGCTGTTTTTGATACGGCTTTTCATCAAACAATCCCAATTGAAGCCTACAAATATTCCATTCCAAATAAATTATTGGATGAAAATAATATTCGTAAATATGGCTTCCATGGGACAAGTCATAAATATGTTTCAGAAAAAGCTATTGCACATTTAGGAATTAAAAATTCAAAAATAATTACAATTCATCTTGGTAATGGTTGTAGTATGACTGCTGTTAAGAACGGGAAAAGCATTGATACAACCTTAGGATTTGGGCCTGTTACCGGACTTATAATGGGTAGTAGAAGCGGAGATATTGATCACTCGATTATTTTTTATTTGGTCAATGAGTTAGGCTATAATCTTGATGAAGTTAATTCGATGTTACAAAAGGAAAGTGGAATGCTGGGATTGACAGGGTATAATGATTTGCGTGATATTGAAATGGAAGCGAAAAGAGGGAATACAGAATGTCAGTTGGCTTTAGATATGAATGCATATAGAATTAAAAAATATATAGGTTCTTTTGCTGCCATTATGAATGGTTTGGATGCAATTATTTTTACTGCTGGAATAGGAGAAAATTCGAATGTGATTAGAAAATTGGTTTGTTCCAATATGGAATCTTTTGGAATTGTTTTGGATAAAGAAAAAAATAGGGTAAGGGCTAAACAATTGACAGAAATTCATTCAGACAACTCAAAAACTAAAATTTTAATAATACCCACTAATGAAGAGGTTGAAATAGCCAAACAATCTTTTGAATTGATCAAATAAATATAAAAAAAGCATTGAAATTATTCAACGCTTTTTTTATAGTATTTTATTTTAACGAACCTATCATATCTTTAGGTTTTACCCATAAATCATACTCTTCAGAAGTGACATAACCTAATCTTACAGCTTCTTCTTTTAAGGTTGTTCCATTGGCGTGTGCCGTATTTGCTATTTCAGCGGCTTTGTAATATCCAATTTTAGTATTTAATGCGGTTACAAGCATCAATGAATTATTTACTAATTCAGTAATCCGTGTGTAATTTGGTTCAATACCAATGGCGCAGTTGTCAGTAAAGCTTACACAGGCATCACCAATTAATCTGGCAGATTGTAAAAAATTAGCAGCCATCAATGGTTTGAATACATTCAATTCATAATGTCCCTGAGTACCACCAACGGCAATGGCAACATCATTACCAATTACCTGGGCACAAACCATAGTCAAGGCTTCAGCTTGCGTAGGATTCACTTTTCCTGGCATAATTGAACTTCCTGGTTCATTAGCAGGAATAATCAATTCTCCAATTCCTGAACGTGGTCCTGACGCCATCATTCGAATATCATTAGCAATTTTGTTTAGTGAAACTGCTAATTGTTTCAATGCACCATGACTTTCTACTATAGCATCATGTGAGGCTAAGGCTTCGAATTTATTTTCAGCAGTAATAAATGGCAGACCGGTAAATTCAGCTATTTTTTTTGCAACTAACACATCATACCCGTTTGGAGTGTTCAATCCTGTTCCAACTGCCGTACCTCCTAGCGCTAATTCGGCTAAATGAGGTAAAGTGTTTTTCAAAGCTTTTATTCCATGGTTCAACTGAGAAACATACCCTGATAACTCTTGACCAACTGTTAATGGAGTGGCATCCATTAAATGAGTACGTCCAATCTTAACAACATCTTTGAATTCAGAGGATTTATTTTGAAGTGTATCTCTAAGTTTTTCAATACCAGGAATAGTTATGTCAACAATCATTTTATAACAGGCAATATGCATTCCGGTTGGATACGTATCATTACTCGATTGAGATTTATTCACATCGTCATTTGGTTGTATGGTCTTTTCTCCTTCACCAATAACGTTCCCTGCAATTTCATGAGCACGATTCGCAATTACTTCATTACAATTCATATTACTCTGAGTACCTGAACCGGTTTGCCATATAACCAAAGGAAACTGATCATCGTGTTTCCCATCTAATATTTCTTCACAAACAGTAGAAATCAGATCTCTTTTGTCTTCCGGAAGTACACCCAGTTCACAATTTGCATGAGCCGCAGCCTTTTTCAGATAAGCAAAACCATACACAATTTCTAATGGCATTGATGCAGCTGGTCCAATTTTAAAATTATTTTTTGATCGTTCAGTTTGAGCACCCCAATATTTGTCGGCTGGTACTTCAACACTTCCCATGGTGTCTTTTTCTATTCTATATTTCATTGGATTATAGTTTATCAAAATTAATACATTACAAAGTTAGTAATTATGATATTTTAGCGTTTGAATTATGTATATTTTTTTTTGATTAAGTTAATGAGAAATTTCAACAACAAAAAAAATTAAAAGTAGTTAGGTAAATTAAAAATAAATATTAGTTTTGTAAATAATTAAAACAACCTTCGATTAGTTATGGATTTATCACAATTTTCAGGATTTTTAGTTTTCTTAACCATTTTTACCATTGGATTTTGGTTAATGATTTTTTTAATAACATTTATAATACCGTATTGGGTAATTGGTTATTTTAGAGAAAGTTGGAAATACAGAAAAGGAGGAAAATATATCACTGATAAAAAATAAAAATTATACTTATATAATAAAAAAGGGCAATTTATAAATTGCCCTTTTTTTGTCTTATGCTTTGAACATTTCTTCTTCACCACCGCCATTATAATTATTTTGTGGTCTTTCACGTTTCTTTTTTTGGTTAAATCTATAGGTAAAATTCAACCTGATTTGTCTTTGTCTCCATTGAAATTCGCCTTCCGTTACGGTATTGGGTGAATACGAAGTGGAACTTCTTTTTCTTGAATTGAACAAATCACTTACATTTAATGAAAGGGTCCCTTTTTCCTTTAAAATATCTTTGCTAAAAGCCAGATTTACGCTGAACATACCTTTTCTTTTAGATTGTGCTCCTTCAGATGGCCCCATATACATACCATTTGTTTGCCAATCGATCTTGCCTGGTAATATTATGCGAGAAGTTAATCGAGTAAACCAACTTGTATCTTTTGAGTCGTAACTAATCTCATTATATTCTCCTTCCGTTACCGATTTAAAAAAGTTAAAGCTATTTGATAATTTCCACCACGTAAAGGGATTGTAATTTGCCGTAAATTCAAACCCATACCTGTCTTGGGAACTTAAATTTACAGGATTTCTAATTATTACCAGGGTGTCTTCAATACCATCACCGTCTAAATCCCTCATACTTTCTGTTTGTATCCATTCGATATTATTAATGGCATGTTGATAATAAATTGAAGAATTCAATATAAATTCACTCCATCGTTTTAAATAACCCAAGTCAAATGAATTTGTATAAGTTGGATCTAGGTTTATATTACCTTTTCTAATATATGTTTCACTTGTTCGCGATTCAAATGGGTTCATGTACCAATGACGAGGGCGTCTTAATCGTCTGCTATATCCTAAAGTTAAACTCTCAGATTCATTAAATTCAAGTCCTAAGTTTACAGTTGGAAAGAGTTCAGTAAAATTCTTATTGTAAATTTCATTCGTTTGAATCAGGTTGATTTTTCTATCTGTTGTTTCTGATCGCAACCCTAATAAATAGGAAAATTTATTGATTTTTTTGCCGTATTGTGCATACAAAGCATAAACATTTCGTTCAAAATCCAGAGTGTTTGAAAAATTAGTATTGTTAACGTATTGGTTAGTAAGGGGATCAAATTCTTCAACTAAATAATCAGAAGTCAGATTAGAAATATCTACTTTAAACCCAAACTCAAATTGAGCATTTTCTCCTATAGGCAATACATAATCCCCTTTCATTAATATATCTTCAGACTCCTCATCAGTTGAATTCCTTTCCGGCTCGTTTTCAATAAAATTAGGAAATATATCAAAATCAGTAATAAAAGCACCTTCATTTTCAGTATCTTTCTCAAATTGAAAATCTAAGGTTAATATATGCCCCTCCTTATCAAATATTTGAGTAAAATTCAATGAATACTCTATGGATTTTCTCATTTCATCTTCCAATTCTATTCGTTCCTTTACCCTTGTTAATGATTTATTGATGTCAAATTCATCAATATTATTGGTTGAGATGTCATCACCATTTGATTCTCTATACATAAATGTACCCGTTATGGAATTTTTGTCAGTTAAAAAATATTCCAATCCTATCCGTGTATTAAATCGAGTACCTTCTCGGTCGTAATCTCTTACTTCGTTTCTAAAGTCTGTTGCTGCCCCAAATTGATCCAAATACGTTATATTGCTATATGAATTTCCAGGGGAATCTCTGTAATTATAACCGGTGTTTGAAAATAAATTGATTTTTTTAGTTCGGTAATTCATATTTATGGAACCACCGTAATTGTCAGGAGTTCCAATTGTTGCTATCGCTGAACCGTTAAAACCCTGGGCTTTTCCTTTTCGCAAGATGATATTAAGTATTCCAGCTGTTCCTTCAGCATCATATCGTGCAGATGGACTTGTGATTACTTCTACTTTTTCAATTGCTTCCGCAGGTAAATGTCTTAACCCGTCTGTCCCGCTTAATCCAACCAAACCGGAAGGTTTTCCGTTTATAAGAATTCTAACATTTTCGTTTCCACGGAGACTTACATTCCCTTCAACATCAACAGTTACCGAAGGAACATTGTCCAATACATCTGATGCTGTACCTCCTTTTACTGTCATATCTTTACCAACATGGTATATTTTTTTATCCAGACGGATCTCTACAGTACTTTTTTCAGCAATAATTTCAATTTCATCTAGTGTTTCAGCATTGAATTCAAGAAATACGGAACCTAAATTAGTGTTTTCATTTATAATTTTCTTAGTAAAGGTTTTTGTCTTAAAAGATATAAATTCAACAGATATATTATATGTTCCTTTCGGAACTGGAATATCAAATTGGCCTTTAGAATCTGTAATGCCACCTGTTAAAATATTTCCTTCAGCTGTAGTAAAAATTATGGTTGCATACTCTAAAGCCTGCTTTGTTTCATTATCAATTACTTTTCCTGAAACTGAAACTTGATCCATATTGTCTTCCCTTTGTTGTGCATAACCATTCAAAGAAATTATGATATAAAAAATAAAAACTCCAATTTTTTTCATTTACATTTACTATTATTCGAATTATGTCACAAATATAAACGTAGTTGGATGATATTAGTGTTAACGAGTGTTAATGGTATTATAACAATAAATATGAATGAAGTGAATGCAAAATTATTACAGAAGTACCTGAATGCCCCAAGAATAAAGGGCGAAATAAAGAAATTGGAAAATTATGAACCCTTTTGTAGCTAAAAATAAAATGTTAAATAAAACTTAAATTTTTTAAAGTATAGTTTTAATGATCTCAGGAGGTCGCCCGATAACAGCTTTTCCATTATTAATTACAATTGGCCTTTCAATAAGTTTTGGATTGTTGGCCATTGCCAAAATGATTTCAGAGTCAGACAGGTTTTTACCTTTGTAGTTTTCTTTCCAAATAGCTTCATTTTTTCTAACTAATTCTATAGGAGAAATATTTAATAGCCCGACTATCTCGGTTAACTCGTCAGCAGTTAAAGGTGTATCCAAATATTTAATTGTTTCAAAATGCAAATTTGAAGCTTCTAAAATAGCCAGCCCTTGACGGCTTTTACTGCAACGTGGATTGTGATAAATTTCCATGTGTTTTAATAAATTATTTTTTAAAAAGAGAGATTTTAGGATACTCGTTTCATATACAAATATTATTAAAATTTAGGTTTAATTTCCTTCTCCTTTTTATCGAAATTAATTTTCCTGTCTTGTTTGTTTTGATTAAATCTATATGTGAAAGATAAAAGAATAGTTTGGTTTTTATTTGATATCACGGAATTTGATATATAGTTATCATCAAATCTTTTCCTTTTTGTTTTATATGAGTGAAAAATATCATCAACGGACAAACTTATTGTAGCATTATTATTTGCAAGATCTTTACTAATTGCTGCATTAGCATAAGTATAAGCTTTTCTTTTTGAAAACGCAGCTTTTGATTCCAGATCATGAGTTATATTTGTTTGGAAATCAAAAACATTAGGAATTTTAATTTTAGTTAATAAACTAATTGATCCTTCCCAGTTAGAATCTCTGTAATCTTTTATAATAGTCTCATTGTCAATATTAACATATTCATAAATTCCCGTTTGATCCAAATTGTAAAAATTAATATTCCCTGTAAAATTTAACCAATTATTTGCTTTTATAATTGATGATATATTAATACCGTATTGATTTAATTCACCAATATTCATAGGTGAAGTAATAATTTTATAAACCCCATTTATTTCTTCATCCGATTCATAAGTAACCATTTGTATGAAGTTTTTGTAAGAATTAAAATAAATGGATGATAAAAAAGTCAAGTTATTCATATTATTAAGATATGAAAGATTTATCATGTTGACATATGTGGGATCTAAATTTTCATTGCCGACATATGTTATAATTTCACTGATTTTTTGCTCGAAAGGTTGTAGTTCGGAATAGATAGGTCTTCTTATTTTTCTGGAATAGCTTAAACTGGTACTTTGTTTATCTGTAAAACTATATTCAAAAAAAGCAGAAGGAAATAAATCATCAAAATCCTTTTTTAGCTTTGTGTTTAAGCTCTTATAATTGATAGTATAATCAGAAAATTCGACTCGTAAACCTAATTGATAGTAAAGTTTATCAGCCTGTTTTCCTATATCAATAAAAAGTGCATGTATATTATCTTTATAATTAATGACTTCATTAGTGGTAGCACTTGTATAACTAAACGGTGTATCGCCAAATTCTCCTAAATAACCTATTTCATATTCAGTGCTTTCGTTCAATGTATTTGAAAAATTCAACTTGAAGGTAGTATTTTCCAAGGTGTTTTCTTCCAGATAATCTTCATTGTTAAAGTTCGGATTTGTATTGGTGAAATTATTTTTAAAACTCTCATTATCATTAGAGTATTCTATGTAAGATGTAAGTTGTTTACCTTCTTTGTTGAAATTTTGTTCAAAATTTACTGAAACCTGAATTATTTCATTATTAAAAGTTCCAATATTATTTCTTGAATTATTTGAAGTCAGGTTTTTTTGATGCATCAAAAAAATCAGTAATTGTATTTGAATCATTATTCGCATCAATATTAGTATAATTTAAGGTGGTGGAAAGTGTGCTTTTGGTTGACAAATAAAAATCTATACCCACGTTGCTTATAAATGCATTTGCATTTCTGTCATTTTCGGTATTTTCGTTAATAAAAGAAGTAGTGACTCCATTATTAAAATATTCATTTTCGTATGACACTATACTAATTGGATTCCTATGAAAATAGCTTGTATTGGTATAAAAATTTATTTTATTTGATTTCTGATTTAGAGTTAATAAGCCTCCGTAATAATCTTTGTAACCACCAGTATTTGTTATGGAAGCATTCAATCCGTTTTCTTTATCTTTTTTAAGAATGATATTAATAATACCAAAAGAAGAACCTCTATATTTAGCACCCGGATTTGTAATAACTTCAATTTTTTCAATAAAACCTGCAGGTAAAGATTTTAATATTTCCGATTTGGTCAACGATGAAATCTTTCCATTTATCATAATCGTTACGTCATCTTGACCTCTTAAGGATACATTACCATTTGGGTCAACTGTAACAGCAGGAATATTATTTAAAATGTCACTTGCCATACTTCCAGCGGCAGAAAGATCTTTTTCAACGTTGAATACAAATTTGTTCGGTTTGATTTCGAATATTTTTTTTTCGGCAAAGATTTCAATTTCATCAAGAATTTCTATGTCTAATTCCATCAGAATGCTTCCAATGTCAAAATCTCTGGAAATTGTTGATAGAGTTAATTTTTTTGTTTTGTAAGAAATAAATTCAACAGTGATATTATAACTACCTTTTTCAACATCGATCGAAAAACTACCCCTGTGATTAGTAATGCCACCAAATTTTATTTGATTAGAATCAGTGCTTTTAAAAACAATAGTTGCATATTCTAAAGGTTTTTTTGAAATGCCATCAATTACTTTACCTGAAATTGAATAAACGGGGTTGGTATTTTCTTGACTAAAAATTAGTAATGGGGATATTATGATAAGCAATAAAAACACTCTCCTCATAAAAAAATTAAATTAATATTTCACAACAATTTATATCTATCGATTTTAAGACGATAAAAAAATTTATCTTTTTTTGTAAAAATACGAATTATTGTTAATAATCATTATTTTACTTAATTTAATTTACTGTTTGTTAGCAATTTTATACATAAATCTATTTTCTATTTAAACATTAATTTTATATGACTGCAGTTCGCAAATTAGTTGCAAATGATTTTTGTAATGGATTCCATTTAGTTTAAATTTATTGGCAGCGATAACATTTTCTTTATTATCATCAATAAAAATGGCATTTTCGGGATTGATATTATACCTTTTTAGTAGAATTCTATAAATATTTAAAAATGGTTTTCTGGTTTTCTCTTGTCCTGATACTACAACACCATCGAAATCATTGTAAAACGGAAATAAGTCCAATGCTTTGAGCCAGGTTTCAGCACTCCAATTTGTCAAGGCATAAATTTTATAATTCCCTGAATCTTTTAATTTTTTAAAAAGAGTTACATTATCATCAATTGCACCTGAAAACATATGTTGCCATTCGGTATAATATAACCGAATCCATTCTTCATATTGTGGAAATTCTGCAATTTTAAGTTGGACTGCTTCCGCTATTGTTCTTCCTCCATCTTGTTCTATATTCCACTCAGAAGTACAAACAGAATTTAAGAACCATTGGACCTTATCTTCGTCATAATTAAAAACTTTTCGATAAACATATTCAGGATTCCAATCTACCAAAACACCTCCTAAATCAAAAATGATTGTATCAATTTTATTTTTCATTACAATTCGTTCTTAGTTTCTTTTTGACCATGTTGCATTAAATAGGCTTTGATGAATCCGTCTAAATCACCATTCATCACGGCATCAACATTAGCAGTTTCATAGGAAGTTCGTACATCTTTTACCAATTTATACGGATGCATGACATAATTTCTTATCTGTGACCCAAAATCTATTTTAAGTTTGTTAGATTCAATTTTATTTCTCTTTTCACGTTGTTTTTGAAGCTCAATTTCATACAGCTGTGATTTTAGCAATTGCATGGCTTTCGTTTTATTCTCGAGTTGTGATCGTGTTTCTGAGTTTTCAATCATAATTCCGGAAGGTTTATGGCGTAAACGAACGGCGGTTTCAATTTTATTAACCGATTGACCACCGGCACCACTCGAACGCATGGTTTCCCATGTAATATCAGCCGGGTTAATTTCGATTTCAATGCTATCATCAGCCAATGGGTACACATAAACAGAAGCAAAAGAAGTATGGCGTTTGGCATTGCTGTCAAATGGAGAAATTCTGACCAATCTATGAACACCATTTTCGCCTTTTAAATATCCAAAAGCAAATTCTCCATCGATTTCCAGAGTAACTGTTTTTATTCCGGTTACATCACCTTCCTGAAAATTCAATTCTTTGATCTTGTATCCTTGATTTTCACTCCACATTAAATACATGCGCATGAGCATTTGCGCCCAATCACAACTTTCTGTTCCACCGGCACCGGCAGTAATTTGAAGAACTGCACTTAAATTGTCTCCTTCATCAGAAAGCATATTTTTAAATTCCAGACTTTCAAGTTGAACGATAGTCTTCTTGTATACATTTTCAACTTCTTCTTCAGAGGCTTCTCCCTCCGTATAATATTCAAATAGTATTGTGATTTCTTCAAAATTAGTTATTAAAATTTCAAATTCTTCAACCCATTTTTTTTTGAATTGAAGATTCTTCATCACAATTTCTGCTTCTCTTGGGTTGTTCCAAAATTCAGGATTGGCTGTTTTTTCTTCCTCATTTGAAATTTCGACTATTTTCTTGTCAATCTCGAGGTAAGTTTTTAACTTGCTCAGGCGTTCTCGTAATTTATTAATGTGGTCGTTTGTAATCATTTTAATATTTGAGATCTACAAAAATAACCTTTCATTTTTAAACTATGCAAATTTATTTCTGGTGGCGTTTTTAAAGGGTAGTTTATAAAAAGCTAGTTTTACAATGAAATAAATTCATCACACTAATTGAATTACTTAAAATCTCTATTTAAATAAAGTTAATTATGAAACATTTTATTTATGTTGTCACTGTACTCATTTTTCATCAAATGTCGGCGCAATCTTTTCAGAAAACAAAAGAGATGAAATCCTTTGAAGGATATTTCAACTTTTATTATGAGGATTCAAAAGATAAAATATATTTGGAAGTTGACCAATTAGATCAAGAGTTTTTATATGTAAATGCACTAGCTGCAGGTATTGGTTCCAATGACATAGGTTTAGATAGAGGGCAATTAGGAAATTCGGTTGTAGTCAAGTTTATAAAAAGCGGGAATAAATTGTTATTGGTTCAACCGAATTTAAAGTATAGAGCCATTACAAATAACATTGAGGAAATAAAATCTGTTGAAGAAGCTTTTGCCCAATCTGTCCTATTTGGATTCTCCATTGAGGAAAAACAAAATAACTCATATCTAATTGACCTGACCAATTTTATTTTAAGAGATGCTCATGGCGTTTCACGTAAGTTAAAAGTATCAAAACAAGGTAATTACAAATTAGACTTGACAAAGAGCGCCCTGTTTTTAGAAAGAACGAAATCTTTTTCTAAAAATATAGAATTTGAGGCATTATTAACTTTTGAGGGCAATGCAACTGGTAGTTATGTTAAAAGTGTTAGCCCAAACTCATCGTTAATAACAGTTCGTCAACATCATTCTTTTATTGAATTACCAGATAATAATTTTAAAATGAGAAAGTTTGATCCTCGTTGTGGCTCGATTGGTTTTTCTTACCTGGATTATGCCACACCAGTTGAATCATCAATTAAAAAAAGATATATAATTAGACATAGATTGGAAAAAAAAGATCCAAAAGCTGAAATTAGCGAAGCGAAAGAACCAATAATTTATTATTTAGATCGAGGTGCTCCTGAACCCGTTCGGTCGGCGCTCCTTGAAGGTGGAAGTTGGTGGAATATGGCATTCAATGCCATAGGATACGAGAATGCTTTTCAGATAAAAATGTTACCTGAAGGAGTTGATCCGTTGGATATTAGATATAATGTAATTCAATGGGTGCATAGATCAACTAGAGGTTGGTCTTATGGAGGAAGTGTCGTAGATCCCAGAACCGGAGAAATATTAAAAGGACATGTAAGCCTGGGATCACTTAGAATTCGTCAGGATTATTTAATTGCCCAGGCCTTATTAGGAGCCTCAGAAAAAAAAGGAAATGAAAATCCTTTGTTGCAAATGGCTTTGGCCAGAATCAGACAACTCTCTGCACATGAAATAGGTCACACATTAGGATTTACTCATAATTTCGCCGCGAGTTATAACAACAGGTCTTCAGTGATGGATTACCCACATCCGTACGTTAAATTAACAAATGATAAAATAGATTTATCAGAGGCCTATGATACTGGTATCGGTGAATGGGATAAAGTCATTGTGGCGTATTCCTATCAGGATTTCCCAAATACGATTAATGAACAAACAGCATTGAATAAAACACTTCAAAGTTACATTGATAACGGATTGAAATTCATGTCAGATGCTGATGCCCGTCCACCTGGTGGAGCTCACATATATGCTCATTTATGGGATAATAGCAATAATCCTGTTGATGAATTAGAGAGAGTTTTAGAAGTTAGAAAAAAAGCCATTAGTAATTTTTCTTCTGACCATATCAATTTGAATGAACCCTATTCAGTATTAGAAGATGTTTTTGTTCCATTGTATTTTTTTCATAGGTATCAAGTAGAAGCAGCAGTTAAATTGGTTGGAGGAATAGAATATTCATATGCTGTTAAGGGTGATGGGCAAACTATTGTAAATCCTGTAAATCCAATAATTGAAAGAAAAGCATTGGCTAGCATTTTGAACTCAATAAGTGTTGAAACTTTAAAAATTCCTTCGAGAATAGTGGCTCTTTTTCCTCCCAGAGCTTTTGGATACCCGAGGAGCAGAGAGTCTTTTGGTTCTAAAAATGGAGTGGCTTTTGACGCATTGAACGCTGTTTCAACCGCAACAACTTTAGTTGTAGATTTATTATTCCATCCCGAAAGAGCAACAAGAATGGTTCATCAAAAGGCATTGTATGAAAACCAATTAGGATTTGATGAATTGATAGATGAAGTTTTTGACTTTTCACTCAAAAAGAATTATACAAATCGGTATGAAAATGAAATCCAACAAAGTATTAACAACGTAATACTTCAAAAATTATTAGAATTATCTGTTTCAAATAAGGCATCTTTTCAAGTAAAATCAATTATCTTAGCTAAGGTAAAAGAGTTGAAGGTTTGGTTGGAGAAAAACGATGATACTGGGGACAGGCCAATATACAATAATGGGTATATTCATCAAATAAATAGGTTTTTTAAAGACCCGAATCAATTTAAAAAAGAGGTTACACCTAAAATTCCGGATGGATCACCGATTGGAACAATAGGTTGTGATTTTGGTCATTTATAAAATTGGATACAAGAATAATTAATAAACTATGCAAATTAATTTAATTAGTGATACTGTCACGAAACCAACAAAAGGAATGTTGGATGCAATAATCAATGCTGAAGTGGGTGATGATGTATTTAAATCGGATCCGACTGTAATAAAATTACAAGAGAAAATTTCTGATATGTTCGGAATGGAAGATGCATTGTTCTTTCCTTCCGGTACAATGGCAAATCAGACAGGGATAAAAATTCACACGAACCCCGGTGATAAAATGTTTTGTGATGAATGGGCACATGTTTACAATTTTGAAGGTGGAGGTGCAGCATTTAATTCGGGTGTTACTTGTCATTTAATTAACGGCGAAAGAGGTATGTTTACTGCATCTCAGTTAAAAGAAGCCGTATCTGGGGGAAGATCGGATATTCATGTTCCTTATTCCAGATTGGTTAGCATTGAAAATACAACCAATAAAGGTGGAGGAGCTTGTTGGGATTTTGAAGAAATTTTAAAAATTAAAAAGATTTGTACCGATAATAATTTGGCATTGCATTTGGATGGCGCAAGATTATTCAATGCTTTGGTTGCGAAAAATGAGTCTCCGAGTCAATATGGCAAAGTATTCGATACTATTTCAATCTGTTTATCTAAAGGTTTGGGAGCCCCTGTCGGATCCTTGTTGTTAGGAAATAAAAGTCACATGGAACAAGCATTGAGAGTACGAAAAATATTTGGTGGTGCGATGCGACAATCAGGATTTTTGGCTGCAGCGGGTATTTATGCATTGGATAATCATGTCGAAAGATTGGTAATTGATCATACCAGGGCTAAAATAATTGGAGCTACACTATTAAATTGTGAATTGATAAAAAATGTTGAACCCATTGAAACAAATATTATTATTTTCAATGTTATTGACACTATCAATGAGCAAGATTTTATAAGTAGAATGAGCGATGCCGGTATTTCATTAATTTCAATGGGACAAGGTAAATTACGTATGGTTACACACTTGGATTTCACGGAGGATATGCTTGAAAGTGTTGTGCTTACAATAGAAAATATTTAAAAAATAGCCATTATGAGATCATATTATTTACCTGTGATATTAATTTTATTATTAACAACATGTTCTGGGTTCTCACAATCTAAAATTGATAGAATATTAACTGAAATAGCTACAGCCCCTTCCGCCCAAAGAATTGAAAGCGACATCAACACATTGGTTAATTTTGGGACACGTCACACATTATCTGATACCGTTTCTTCAACCAGAGGTATTGGTGCAGCTCGTAGGTGGATTAAATCAGCTTTTGAAGATATTTCTAAAAACTGTGATGATTGTTTAGAAGTAGGATATTTAAGTGATGTTGTTAAAGCCGATGGAAGAAGAATCATATCTGATACTAAAGTTGTAAACGTTATAGCAATTCAACGTGGAACAACCAACCCGAATCATTATATAATTATGTCCGGAGATATAGATTCTCGTGTTTCGGATCCTAACGATTTTATATCTGATTCTCCTGGTGCCAATGACAATGCTACCGGAATGGCAGGCACTATGGAAGTTGCTAGAGTTTTAAGTAAATACAAATTCCCGGTTTCAATTATTTATACAGGTCTTTCAGGTGAGGAGCAAGGATTGTATGGTGGTAAAATTATGGCGAAATATGCCAAGGAAAATGGATGGAATATAATTGCTGTATTGAATAATGATATGATTGGAAATATACAAGGTATTGATGGTATTATTGATAACAGTACTTTTAGGGTGTTTTCTGAAGCTATATCTATGAAAACTACTGATAAAGAACGAAGCAGAATGCGTTTTTATGGTGGAGAGATTGATGGCCCTTCACGGCAATTGGCGCGCTATGTTGATAAACTTACGGATCAGTATATGATTAATTTAGATGCAATTATGATTTATAGATTGGATAGATTTGGTAGAGGAGGACATCACAGACCATTTAATGATGAAGGATTTACCGGAGTAAGAATTATGGAAACACACGAAAATTACAATCGCCAACATCAAGATATAAGAGTTGAAAATGGAATTGATTATGGAGACGTAATTGAAGGTGTAAATTTTGAATATGCTGCTAAATTAACGGCTGTGAATTGTTTGACACTTGCGGCGTTGGCAGCGGCACCCTTGGAACCAAAAAATGTAATGATAGCAGGAGCAGTACAGCCTTCAACAAGATTGAAATGGGATAAAGTTCAGGATACTAATATAGTTGGATATAAAATTTATTGGAGAGATACCACTTCACCTCAATGGCAATACAGTAAGTTTGTCGGTAAAACAACCGATTTTACATTAAATAATATGGTAATTGATAATTATTTGTTCGGTGTTGCAAGTGTTGGTGAAAATGGTGCTGAAAGTTTGATTCAATTTCCGAGAGAATTAATTCCGGCAGGGATGTAATTTATGTAATCATATTTCGACTCACTACAGATGATAAGAAAAAAAATATTAATTGTAACAGTTTTTGTATTTTCAATTGTGAATATCAATGGGCAATCTGCCATTACTAAAAAATCAAACATGTCAAATAAATTAGAAATTGCAACCCTGGCCAATGGTTGTTTTTGGTGTACAGAAGCTATTTTTCAACGATTGAACGGTGTTGAATCAGTTATATCCGGTTATTCAGGAGGAACAATTAAAAACCCTTCATATAGAGAAATAACAACAGGATATACAGGTCATGCAGAGGTGATTCAAATTGAATTTGATCCATCAGTAATTACATTCCAAGAGATATTAGACGTATTTTTCAGCACGCATGATCCCACAACCTTGAACAGGCAAGGTAATGATGTGGGTACACAATATAGATCCGCAATTTTTTATCATTCTCTTCCACAAAAAGAAATTTCCAATAAATTTATCAGGGCTTTATTAGAGGCCAATGTTTATGACAGACCAATAGTTACAGAAATTACTAGTTTTGATGTTTTTTATAAAGCTGAAAACTATCACCAAAATTATTACAACAATAATAAAACTCAAGGCTATTGTCAGGCTATAATTAATCCAAAATTGGAAAAATTCATTAAAAAATATAAATCAAAACTGAAAAAGCAAGAATAGATTATTCTTCCTTAAAAAAACGTTTGAATCCCATTCTTCGCAATATTTTTTTAGTAAAGTTCCAGAAAAATTTAAACTGCCCAAAACAAAACCCAACAATGGGCAATGTGATTTGATAGATTATAAAAACAAGTATTATTCTAACAGGCCAAAAGACCCAGGGATTTGAAGTTTCAGAACTTAATCCAAATAATTCGGTAACTGGCTTAGCAACCCAAGCCGCAAAAGAGCCATTTATTGAAAATACAATGATTATTAGTATTGCTTGAAAGTTGGAGGTTATTCCCCAACGTTGCTTTAATTTTCCCATTTAATCTAAATTCCGCACAAAACTACATTATTATTTAATTTGGTCATCA
>PVMS01010440.1_pt1 | contig 19484 bp, 21 predicted proteins | sample 1853461 | NCBI WGS metagenome assembly PVMS01 (sample SAMN08582032, study PRJNA380276) | Marine sediment metagenome, whole genome shotgun sequencing project. | isolation source: ocean sediment barecode stripped | collected 2017 | reverse complement strand
GCTGCAATCGCACCTGGCACACCAATTCCCATTGATGCAAAGCCATTAGAAATGATACAAGTATTAGGTTGTTCAGCTTGATACATGCGTGCCACCCACATCTTATGTGCACCCACATCCGAAACAACCACATCCTCAGGATTCAGTACAGCTCGCAAGTCACAAATAATCTTTTGAGGCTTAACAGGAAAACTCGTATCGTTTGCATGCTCATTTAGTTCTTCAACAATAGTCTTACGAAGCTCATCATTAAAGCCGCCGACATGAGGTTTAGCGATTTTAGCAATACTACCCAAGCCTGCCTTAATATCTCCTACAACACCGACTTCTAAAATATAGTGCTCATCTACTTCTGCAGGACTCATGTCGATATGTACAATCTTCTTATCTTTGTATTTATGCCAAATATGAGGATGAAACTCCACCATGTCAAAACCCACACAAATAATCACATCAGACTTTTCAAATCCACAGGCTACGTAATCTTTCGCTTGCAGCCCTACAGTCCCTAAAGACAAGTTATGAGAAGAAGGCATGGTGCCTTTCGCCATAAATGTTGTCGCTACTGCAATATTTAATTTCTCAGCAAAATCCACTAACTGTTCAGAGGCTTTATTGCGAATCACGCCATTACCCGCCATGATAATCGGATTTTTTGCCTGACTAATGACATCTGCTGCTTGTTGAATTTTTTCTACCGGAGGTACTGGGTGTGAAGGTGCTTGCACTTTAAGTGGTGTTTTTTCTACAGACATTTGAGAGCCGGCAATATCTTCCGGGAAATCAATAAAGCTACCCCCTGGCTTTTCCATCTGTGCATCTTTAAATGCTTTTCTGACAATTTCAGGAATGATTTGTGCCGCTCGAATTTGAGTGCTGTATTTAGAAATCGGTTCAAACATATTAACTAAATCTAATACTTGATGGCTTTCTTTGTGCATTCGCGTAGTGGCACCTTGCCCTGCAATCGCAACAATGGGTGCACGATCCATATCCGCGTCGGCAAACCCTGTAATCAGGTTAGTGGCTCCGGGACCCAAGGTGGCCAAACATACGCCGGCCTTTCCTGTGAGGCGTCCATATACATCAGCCATAAATGCCGCACCTTGTTCGTGGCGCGTGGTAATAAATTTAATCTTACTATCTAGTAATGCATCCATAACATCCAGATTCTCTTCGCCGGGGATGCCAAATATATACTCAACCCCTTCATTTTCAAGACATTTAATAAATAATTCGGACGCTTTCATGTGTTTCTCCAACAGATAGGAATTTACGACTACATCAGCATAAAACTAACTTATAATTGACTAGTTATACATATCGGCAAGATTCTAAAATATTTAAGCTAATAATCACATAATTCACTCAAACATAAACCTTTTTCGACACCAACACGCCACTTGCGCGACCAACTCATTTCAACATGAACAATACGACTGACAAACGCTCTCAACTATTACAAAGCTGGATTAACACTCACTATGATGTGGCAGAGAACTCGTTTTCTCCGGTCTCGGGTGATGCCAGTTTCCGCCGATATTTTAGATTCATCGCTAAAAATGCCTTTGGTTTTGAGCAGATTCCGTTAATCGCTGTCGATGCGCCGCCCGAATTAGAAAACAGCCAACCGTTTATTGATATCGCAAATCTATTATTCAGCAATAAATTACCTGCACCAGAAATATACAATCATTCTCTAGATGACGGCTTTTATATCCAACAAGATTTTGGTGACCAGTTATTACATGGCTCATTAAACAATAACTCGGTAGACCATCTTTATGGAATAGCGATGAATTACATCGCCGAAATGCAACAACTGGATACTCGCAATGTACCCTCTTATGACAGCGAGCTACTACAGAGAGAAATGAATTTATTTTCTGACTGGTATTTATCCAAACACTTAAACTGCTCTATCGATAATGATAACCAAAATGTCATCACATCAACTTACAAATTATTAGAAGCTAACGCTTTAGAACAACCACAGATATTTGTACATCGTGACTACCACTCTAGAAATTTAATGGTATTGAATTACCAAACGCTAGGCATTATTGACTTCCAGGATGCCGTCAAAGGTCCTATCACTTATGACTTGGCCTCACTACTAAGAGATTGTTATATAGATTGGCCACAACACAAGATTGATCAATGGTTAAAACAGTTTATAGACCTTTTACCAGAGCAATATGATTATGATCAATTAGTACGTTGGTTTGATTTAATGGGTATGCAAAGGCATTTAAAAGCCATTGGTATATTTTGCCGACTAAATTACCGTGATCATAAATCTTCATACCTTAACGATATTCCTCGTACATTAAATTATGTACTCACAGTGAGTGAAAAATATGATGAATTAAAACCCTTCCATACGTTTATAAGTAAATTGTCATGAAGGCTATGATACTAGCGGCGGGGCGTGGCAATCGTCTTCGACCATTAACTGACAAACGTCCAATCCCTTATTAAAGTAGGTCACGATACTTTAATTGAACATCACATAAAAAAACTGGCTTTAGCTGGCTTTGAATCCATTGTGATTAATACTGCCTACAAAGGAGAGCAAATCCGAAATTGCCTAGGCGATGGTTCTTCTTATGGGATACCGATTACATACTCTGATGAAGGTGAACAAGCATTAGAAACGGGGGGAGGTATTGCTTTTGCTTTGCCCTTACTAGGCGATAAACCTTTCCTGGTTATTAGCGCAGACATTTACTGTGAAATTCCTTTTGACCCAAACATCAAACTTGCAGATTCACGCATGCATCTGCTAATGGTAAACAACCCAACTCATAACTCACAGGGTGATTTTACCGGCAACCAATTAAGCGTGAACGAACACTCAGATGAGAGATTCACATATAGCGGTGTTGGATACATAGATCCTAAGTTGTTTATACACGAGAAAAGAGCTTTCCCATTGATTGATACCATTCGCTACTGCATCGAGAAAAATACTATTAGCGCAGAGGTATTTAATGGCGCGTGGTTTGACGTAGGCACGGGCAGTCGATTACACACTGCTAATAAGCATGCGTTGTCTATAGAAAATTAATTCAGCTCCAACACTTTCCCTGCTGCCTGCTGATCTGCATGATATGAAGAACGTACCATCGGTCCACTGGCCACATTTGAAAATCCCATTTTTAATGCATCTTCTCGCAATTGATTAAACTCTGCGGGCGTCACATAGCGGATAACTGGCAAGTGAAATTTAGAAGGCTGCAAATACTGACCTAATGTCAGCATGTCGCAATCATGCTCACGCAAGTCGCGCATGACTTCTCTTACTTCATCTAGTTCTTCACCCAAACCAAGCATAATGCCTGATTTGGTTGGCACATTAGGATTGGCTTGTTTGAATGTTTGAATTAACTTCAGAGACCATTGATAGTCAGCCCCTGGTCTAGCTTGCTTATACAATCGAGGCACTGTTTCTAAATTGTGATTAAACACATCAGGCAACTGCGGCTGCAAGGCTGCCAGCGCTTTATCCATACGCCCACGAAAATCAGGCACTAGCACTTCAACTTGTATATTTGGATTAAGCGCACGCACCTCTTTAATACATTGCTGAAAATGGCTAGCGCCACCATCTTTTAGGTCATCGCGGTCCACCGAGGTAATAACCACATATTTCAACTGCATCAACTGTATTGTTTGTGCGAGTTTGATCGGCTCATCTACATCAGGGGCGAGAGGTTTCCCATGTGCAACATCGCAAAATGGGCAGCGACGAGTACATAAATCACCAAGAATCATAAAGGTCGCGGTACCATGCGCGTAACATTCATTTAAATTTGGGCATGCCGCCTCTTCACATACTGTATAGAGACCATTGTCTTTAATAGTTTTTTTGAGCGCAGTGACTTTTGCTGAATTAGTCACTTTTATTCGTATCCAATCAGGTTTACGCAACATTGTTTCTGTTGGCACTATCTTTATAGGAATGCGCGAAACTTTATCTTCACCACGTTGCTTGTTAGATGTGCTCATATTGATAGATTGTTTGTATAAAACTGCTGATTAATTAACTCAGTCAATTGTAACGCTACTTCATTACAGCTTACCTGTATACCCAATGAAGATAACTGAGTGACCTGCATACCTTCAAGACCGCAGGGATGAATATAAGCGAATGGTTTTAAGTCCATATCAACATTAAGCGCTAAACCATGAAAGCTACATCCGTGACGAACACGCAAACCTAGTGACGCTATTTTTGCTCCATCCACGTAGATACCGGGCGCACTGTTAATGCGATGCCCAGTCACTTCAAAGACAGATAAATAGTCTATAACTAACTGCTCTAAACCAGCCACGAGCTGCTTCACACCCAACTGCAAACGTTTTAAATCTATCAAACAATAAACAACCAGCTGCCCTGGCCCATGATATGTCACATCTCCGCCTCGATCTGAATGCACAATGGGAATATTTGAATTAACCAGCACATTGTTTTGATTGCCATTTCTACCCAGAGTCAAAACAGGCTCGTGCTCTACAAACCAAATCTCATCTTGGGTATCTGCATTGCGTTGATCAGTGAAATCATGCATTTTCATATGCATGTCTTCATAACTACTTTTTGAAAAGTCGCGAAATATAGGCTTTATATTCTTTATCACCGCATTCATACAATACTCACGCTTTGCTATGTTCTATTTTATGAGCCATTAAATCGGCGCCTATTTTTACTATCGCTAAAATAATTAACCCAACTTGCATGCGCATCTCCTAATCCATATTGTTACAAATTAATTATCATCTCGTATCATTATAGGGAAATATTGACCTCAAGTATTCTGCTTTCACCCGACGCTAGATCACACAAATGCCAATCACCAATACTATGACGTATTAAACGCAGCGTAGGATTACCTGCCTCTGCTGTCATACGTCTAACTTGTCTATTTCTCCCTTCCTTGATCACTATTTCCAACCATTGAGTAGGTATTGTTTTACGAAAACGCACAGGAGGTGTTCTCCCCCATAGATTATCTGGCTCATCTATGCATGTGACTTTAGCTGGCTTAGTCATGCCATCCTTCAGCAATACACCTTTCCTCAGTAACGAAATAGACTTTTCGCTTACCTCGCCCTCAACCTGCACCCAATATCTTTTTGCCAACTTTTTATTTGGATTTGCAATTTTATCTTGTAGCTTGCCGTCATCCGTTAGCAACAGTAATCCCTCACTATCTTTATCCAGTCTGCCAGCTGCATAAACATTCTTAACTGATATATAGCTCGCCAACGTGTCATGCCCACCATCATTCGTGAACTGACTCAAAACGCCATAAGGTTTATTTAAAAGAATTAGCTTCGACATACAATGAGACAATTATTTTTTTATTGCTGATAACTTTTTGGCGATAACAAACACAAACCCTATACCACTAATTAATAAACAAATTATCCCCAAAGGGAGAAACAGACTCTCGTGCAGTACACCATCTTCATCCACACATTGATATAAACGCTATACCAACAAACAATAATACCAAACTGCCTTTAATCGCGGCCATGCAAACAACTCACTCCACGCAAATTCGTCTTCTATAAAACATCATCATAATCAATAGACTGCAAGATATGACAATGGACGCTGGAAATAATACTGTTGTCACAGTGTAATTCTCCAACGCAGCAATGACCAACAAATCACGTACGGCAAATATTGCAAAAAATAGCAACGATTCTGAATATGGGAAAGCATAGGTCTTTCTTAGTGTAGGCCCAAATCCTAGCACGTCTATGGTGGTTAAAATCACAACCGTCCACAATGGGTCGGAAGTGAAATACCATAAAGGTAATGATAATAACGCCGTGACAAAAAACAGCCAATCCGACTTTGTAATACTGATGTCTGCTCGTTTTTGATAGGCTAAAAATGCGATCAAAACAGTCACACATCCCGACACCCCAGTCGGCCAAGCACCTACTCCCGCACCATCTTCTATCTGTGCAAAAAATATCGTCAGGGTAGTGATGCTCCATATCACCCAGGAAAATACATGGGGTTTAATTTCGTCTCTTAATATTGATCTTATATAAGGAACAAACGCAACAAATGTCAGCACTATCGCTAGTGCACTTAACACTTCTTTATAGAAGATCATTTAACAGAAAATTCACTTTCACTGTTTGCTGGATGTAACCAGATGTATTCTTCACTTTCCATTAATCGATATGCCACTCTCAAGTTAGCCGCGAGTTGGTCGCTCAACATATCAAAAATTTTCTCATACCCGAATTCAGGATTATCTGTTTTTATGAGAATATTGATTTCACCGGCACCAAAATCGTGCCCATCAACAAGATGATCTTCACCTAACTCAAGGGTTAATCTTGTTTCCAATTCAAGCACTGCGTCAAAATCAAAATCTTCTTTGATAGGAAACTGTATGACTAGTTGATATTTCATAGATAAATTATAGCTTGCTTAGGAGTATGAGTATTTTTTTACTGCTCCGGCTGATTTTGTGTTAAATCTACTCGACTAAAATCAACCCTATGAATACTCAACAGCCAACCTAGCATGAAATACCTTGAATGGAAATGTAAGCAATTTAGCCAACTCAGCAATGATCAGCTGTATGATTTAATGAAGCTCCGAGTAGATATCTTTGTCGTTGAACAACAGTGTCCTTATCCGGAATTAGATGAAAAAGATCGTCATATTGACACTCGACATCTCATTGCCTATCAAAACTCAAGTCTGATCGCATACGCGCGACTATTAGCACCTGGCATCAGCTACCCGGACTGTAGTATTGGTCGTTTTGCTGTTGATGCATCACAACGACATCATGGTATCGGTTCAAGTTTGATGGAAAAGTGTATTGAACATATCGCTATACTATGGCCTGAACACTCTATAAGAGTCAGCGCTCAACAGTACCTTAAAGAATTTTATGGAAAGTTTGGATTCAGCAAAACTTCCGACAGCTACCTTGAAGATGGAATCCCTCATATAGAGATGCTCAAAAAAAATTCACATGATGAATAACATGATTTTCAGCCTATGAACCCGCTTCCATTAGGCGACATGCCTTTAGAGACGTTTCTGTCCGAGTATTGGCAAAAGAAACCTCTATTAATTCGTAACGCGCTTGCTTATATTGAATCACCTGTCAGCGCCGACGTGCTGGCTGGACTCGCTTGCGAGCAAAGTGTTGAATCTCGCTTAATCATTCAAGATGGACAGCAGTGGGATTTAAAGCACGGTCCGTTCAGTGACGAATTTTTTTCGACACTGCCCGAATCACACTGGACTTTATTAGTACAAGCGGTCGATCATTGCGTACCCGAAGCGGCCGAGTTACTAGAACAATTCAATTTCATCCCGCGCTGGCGCATCGATGATCTAATGATGAGCTACGCCAATCATGGTGGCGGCGTGGGTGCACATTACGATAATTATGATGTCTTCCTCGTCCAGACCTGCGGACAGCGCAAATGGGAAGTTGGCGGCCTATATGATGAGTCGTCTGCTTTGTGTGAAAATCTACCGGTTAAAATACTGCGTGAATTCAAAGCCATTGAAACTTGGGTGCTAGACCCGGGTGACATCCTGTATGTGCCACCAGGGTTTGCTCATAACGGTGTTGCCCAAGGCGATGGTTGCATTACCTGCTCGGTAGGCTTCCGCGCACCCTCGCATAGTGAAATACTGCGCGAATATACGGATTACATAGGCGATAAACTAAGCGAGTCTTTGCGCTATCAAGATCCTGACCTCAATGCACAAAACAATACCGGCCAAATAAGTGCACAGGCATTAGACAAGGTGCAACACATATTGTGCGAGTATTTAGCAGACAAACAAGCCATCCATGATTGGTTTGGACGCTATATTACAACTCCCAAATATCAACTAACGAACGATTTAGAGATTCACGAGTCAGATCAAACTTACAACGCACAAGAGATAACAAATCATCTACAAGCGGGTGGGATAATTGTCAGAAATGAAGGCTCTCGTTTTGCTTATACCTCACAAGGGCAACAAAATACTTTGTTCGTAGATGGACTACCTATAGAGACTTCTGAATGCACTAATCACCTCATCGAGCTAGTTTGTAGCGAAATTAAATTTAATCATAAAGATTTCACGCAAACAGGTGATAATTTGAATCTTCTAATAACCCTGCTAAGAAATGGCGCACTTTATTTAACAGAATGAACGATACAACTAATTTACATCATATTATTATTGTTGGCGGTGGTGCTGGCGGTTTGGAACTTGCCACAAAACTTGGCAATAAGTTAGGCAAGAAACATAAGGCCTCTATCACGCTTGTTGATTGCGAACTCACTCACCTATGGAAACCTCTGTTACATGAAGTCGCTGCTGGCACACTCAATTCATATGAAGACGAAGTCAGCTATTTAGCGTTAGCGCACAAAAATCACTTTATGTTTAGACTAGGCAGGATGGACATGCTTAATCGCAAAACTCAAGAAATTAGCCTAGCACCCACATTAGACAAAGAAGGTGTCGAATATATTCCACGACGTACATTTAAATATGACACGCTTATTTTTGCGGTGGGCAGTCAGACTAATGACTTTGGGATTAAGGGCATCAAAAAACATTGCATGTTTCTTGATACGCGCGTGGAAGCAGATATATTTCACCAACACTTATTGCGAAACACCTATACCGCGCACGCTCAAGCGGGGCCTTTACGTAAAGGCCAATTAAAAGTAGCTATTGCAGGCGCCGGTGCGACTGGCGTTGAGTTATCTGCCGAGCTACACGAAGCGTTTGATCAATTAATCAAATTTGGTATTGATCAACTGCCTAGAGATGAAATCACTATTACTATTATTGAAGCTGCAGAAAGAGTGTTACCTGCTTTACCCGTTGAACTATCTGACAAGATCGAACAAGCTTTAAAGAAAATAGATATAGAAGTACTCGCCAACCAGCGTATAACCGAAGCTACCAGCGAAGGTTTCATCACTGACAAAGGCGGCCTGGTGCCAGCAGAAATCAAAGTGTGGGCGGCTGGCATTAAAGCACCAGATTTTTTGGCTGAAATAGATGGCTTAGAAACCACGCGCAATAATTTTTTAGTCGTAAAACAAACATTAGAAACAACACGTGACAGCAATATATTCGCTATGGGTGACTGTGCTGCTTGCCCTATTCCTGATACAGAGACAACCGTTCCGCCTCGCGCTCAAGCCGCACATCAACAAGCTTCCATGTTGGCCAAGTCAATGAAGCAACGATTAAAAAACAAATCACTGCCTAAATATCAATACGTAGACTACGGCTCTTTAATCAATCTCAGCAACTACTCAACTGTAGGCAATATGATGGGTAATTTAATGGGCAAAAGAGCCGGCAGCTTGATGATTGAAGGTTTACTTGCTCGCTTTGTTTATTTGTCTTTATATAAGATGCATCAGCTTGCTGTACTTGGATTTGTGCGCGTCACTTTAACCACCATCGCCAATATTCTTACCCAAAAAACCAAACCTAGAATGAAGCTGCATTAGCCTATGGTGCGCAAGATAGCTGCATGAAACTCTATTACGTACATGACCCTATGTGCAGTTGGTGTTGGGCATTCAGACCGGTACTGCTAGAGCTAAAAATTAAACTCCCCTCTGACATTGAGTTGATTCGTTTACTCGGCGGCTTAGCACCCGACAGTAATGAGCCTATGCCAGAAAATACCAAGCAGTACGTCATAGACAATTGGCGAAAAATACAACAGCAATTACCGGAAACAAAATTTAATTACGACTTTTGGACACACTGCCAGCCTAGGCGCAGCACCTACCCGGCATGTCGCGCCGTGATTGCCGCCAGACAGCAAGGCACTGAGTATGACGAAGCGAAGACCGATGCCATCCAACAAGCTTATTACCTGCAAGCAAGAAACCCTTCTGACAATGAAACGTTAATAGCACTAGCAGATGAAATTGGTTTAGATAAAAATCAATTTAGCGCGGATTTGATTAGCGAGAACACCCAACAACAGCTATCTGAAGAATTAACCACTGCGCAGAATTTACAACTCAATTCATTCCCAGGATTTTTACTGATAAGCAATCAACAAAAATATCACATCAACCCTGATTATACCCAAGCAGATGCTATCTTAAAAAAAATACAGCACTGTAAGCGCTAACTTTTCCTTCACAGAGACGAAACTATTTATCTACATCTAACGTGACATCTCATTCACGGTATTGGTAGTCTTTGTACCTATGAGATATTTAACTTCTAATTTCACTCAAGAATTTGATCGCCATATCTTGAGCACTATTACGATGTCTGTCTGTGAGTTTTCCCCACTTTTCACAATACGCGCAGATACGCCCCGCATTAGAACCATCCAATGGCTCCTTTAGCTTATCCCTCAAATAAAGGATTTTAGAGCCCAGCTCAATTAATTCTTGTGTCGTTTTATCTGCATGCTTTCTCAAGCTCACGTAAGGCACGAAACTTTTCGCGCAAAAAACATATTCGTTTCTACCTTTCGCTGCTTCTTCAAGATGAGGTATTAATATCTCATTAAACTCTTCTTCCATAGAGTCAAGTTGTGCAAATAATTTAGCGCGTGCGACCATTGTGATATTTTACGCCTGTTTATTTTTTTTCATTTGCGCTTCAATAAATAAAGCAGCCATTGTGCCATTCTCGCTCTGCGCGGGTTTAGCCGATTTTTTGTTATTCGATTTGCGATTAGACTTACGTGCATGTTGCGCATTATCTTTTTGCCCGCCGTTACGTTTAGGTCTAGCGCTATTTTCTTCACCAGGCACATCATCCAAACGCATCGTCAATGCAATACGTTTACGTGCAATACCCACTTCCATCACTTTGACTTTAACGATATCACCAGCTTTCACTATAGTACGTGGGTCTTTTACAAAAGTATTCGATAACGCTGAAATATGTACTAAGCCGTCTTGATGCACACCAATATCCACAAAAGCGCCAAAGTTTGTCACGTTAGTCACTGTGCCTTCTAAGATCATTGCTAGCTCAAGATCTTTCAGCGTTTCCACACCTTCTTTAAACACCGCCGCTTTAAACTCAGGACGCGGATCACGGCCTGGCTTATCTAACTCAGCAATGATATCTGTGACCGTAGGCAAACCAAATTGCTCATTAATATAATCTTTCGGGTTTAAAGATTTTAGCAAAGAAGATTCACCTACTAAGGCATTAACTTGTTTGTTTTGTTTACTCGCAATCTCTTCAACCACTGAATAAGATTCTGGATGCACAGCGGAGGCATCCAAAGCGTAGTCACCATTGGCAATACGCAAGAAGCCTGCAGCCTGCTCAAACGTTTTATCTCCCAAGCGCGGCACACTCTTTAGCTGTTTGCGATTTTTAAATGCGCCATTTTGATCCCGAAAACTAACAATGTTGTCAGCAATCGTTGAACTCAACCCAGAAACTCGACTTAACAAGGCGCTTGATGCTGTGTTCACTTCTACGCCGACAGCATTCACACAATCTTCCACCACCGTATCTAGATTTTGTGCCAACTTAGTTTGACTCACGTCATGTTGATATTGGCCCACACCAATTGATTTAGGATCAATCTTTACTAACTCGGCCAACGGATCTTGCAATCGACGCGCAATAGACACAGCGCCTCGAATAGTGACATCTAAGTCAGGGAATTCACGTGCCGCAAATTCTGAAGCAGAGTAAACCGAAGCCCCTGCCTCACTCACCATAATTTTTTGTAGCTTTAATTCAGGGTGTCGAGAAATTAACTCTCCAGCCAACTTATACGTTTCACGTGATGCGGTGCCATTGCCAATCGCTAGTAAGGCAACATTATGCTTGGCCGCCATTTTTTCTAATATTGAAATCGATTGATCCCATTGTTTTTTTGGCGCATGTGGATAAATAGCCGTGTGATCAAGCAATTTACCCGTACTATCTACCACCGCAATTTTAACACCTGTGCGTAATCCTGGATCTAATCCCATGGTGGCTTTGGCGCCAGCGGGTGCCGCCAATAGCAAATCTTTTAAATTGTGCCCGAATACATTTATCGCTTCGAGTTCTGCTTTCTCTCTCAGCTTAGTCATCAAGTCTGTTTCTATATGCAGGTGTAGCTTTACTCGCCATGTCATTTTCACCACGTCTGCCAACCACGCATCAGCCGCACGACCTTCATCTGCAATATTAAATGCTTCAGCCACCATTCTCTCACCGGGGTGTTTGATTCTAGGTGGATCGGTTTCAGGAATATCTAACTTTAAACTCAAAAACCCTTCACGACGACCACGAAATAAAGCCAAGGCTCGATGCGATGGAACCGTTTTATAAGCTTCACTGTATTCAAAATAATCTTTAAACTTGGCAGCGTCTGATTGTTTTGATTTCATCACTGTTGAATACACATAAGCATCGTCATGCATATATTGACGAGTCGCTTCCAATAACTCAGCATTTTCACTAAAACGCTCCATTAATATATAACGCGCACCATCGAGAGCGACTTTGACCTCATTAATAGCCAGTTCAGCATTAAAGTATTTTTCTGCTTCAGCTTCAGGAGAAATACTTGGGTCGTTAAACAAGGTATCCGCTAAAGGCTCCAAACCCGCTTCAATGGCGATTTGCCCTTTAGTACGTCGCTTTTGTTTATACGGCAAATACAAATCTTCCAAACGTGTTTTGGTATCGGCATCTTTAATTAACTTTTCAAGCTCAGGTGTTAACTTACCTTGCTCAGCAATGCTGTTAAGAATGCTATCGCGTCGCTCATTCATTTCGCGCAAATAATTAAGTCGATCTTGCAGGGTTCTTAACTGAGTGTCATCCAACCCACCCGTCACCTCTTTGCGATAGCGAGATATAAATGGAACAGTTGAGCCTTCGTCTAATAGATTGATAGCAGCGCTAACCTGTTCAAGTTTGACGTTAAGTTCAGACGCAATTGTTTGATTAATGTGTAACATTGGATGACTTTTAATTATGTTATGACAAAACTGGATATTCTTTGAGGAAAGACATTATGCCAAATAGCGATGGTATATTCAGAGTTATTTTATAAGCTATGGTATTTAAAGCTAATTCTATATAGCATTAGCTTTCACAAAGAATCAATCGAGACTGACCCTATGATTCTGCTACCTTCATTAGAAATTGCTCCTGCATTTCTAATGCTTCCGCCATACTCTCAAGGGGCACCTAGTCCCTGGCGGTCGCGCGGGAATGACAAGATTGTTACAACGCCATAATAACTTCAGGACAATTAGTCACAGCGGCACACACTTTATCGAGTTGTTCTCGATCACGCGCGATGATGACGATGGTGTAACTCACGTAGTTACCATTTTTGCTGGGAGTGGTTTTGGTTGAGGACCAATCTTCTCTTGGTATAAATTCTTCTACGACATTATCTACAGCGGCTATAAAATGTAAATTATTCTTACCAAACATTTTTAATGGAAAATCGCAGGGATAGACTAAGCCTTGCGGCTCTTCCGCCTTTTCCTCGTTATGGCCATTGCCGTTTCCGTTTTGCTCAGACATGTTTAATGTTTTCGCACCTGATATAAGTCGAAGACTTTTTGCCATAGCTCGCCCGGCTTTCCCGAACCCACTGGGTCCCCATCTACCAAAGTGACAGGTGCACATTCTTTTGTTGAGCTGGTGATCCAGACTTCATCTGCTTGTCTTAGCTGATTTTCAGTTGGCGCTTGTTCTAATAATGGAATGTTATTTTCATTTAGCAATTCAACCACAACATCACGTGTGATGCCTGGCAATATTAAGTTATTTTTAGGCGCTGTGATGACTTGACCGTCTTTGACGATAAACACATTAGTCGCCGAGCCTTCTAATACATAACCATCTCGAATTAAAATGGCTTCGTGCGCGTCATGCTCAATCGCCTCTTGTTTCTTTAATACGTTTGCCAACAAGCTAGTGCCTTTAATATCGCAACGATCCCAACGCATGTCTTGTGCTGTCACGACGCTCAAGCCTTTTGCATACATATCCTCATTCACTGCCGGCCATGGGTTGGTCATAGCAAATACCGTAGGAGTCGTGTTGTCAGGAAATGCATGATCACGAGCTGCAACACCTCGTGTCACTTGTATATATACAGAAAGTTGTTGTAAGCCTGATTTCTCAATCAAGTTACTAATGATTTTCATCCACTCATTATCATTATGTGGATTGGTGATTTTTGTTTGAGTAAGACTGCGTGCTAACCTTTTTAGATGCGCTTCTAAATAGAATGGTTTTGAATTGTAAACAGGGATTAACTCATAGATGGCATCACCAAATATGAAACCACGATCCAACACTGAGATTTTACACTCTTCTATTGGCAGATAGTCGCCATTTAAATATGCAATGCTCACTTAACTAGTCTCACATAACCTTGCTTTCTATCATTAAGTTCATTCAAAATAACTCATCACATAGTCGCTGATCTTTTGAAAGAGTCCGCCTTCTGCAATGGCTTCCAAGGCAACTAATTCTACTTCCACATATTTTGTATCATCTAGATTAATCACCACTTTACCCACCGACTGATGTAACGCTATCGGCGCTTCTAATTGGGTGACCACTTGCATGAATGGTTTTAAGTCGCCGTAGCGGCCACGCGGAATAGTAATGATAATGTCTTCTTTAATCCCCAGACTCACTTGTTTTTTCTCGCCATACCATGCGCGTTTTTTAATGAGCTCTTGTCCGGCACTATAGAGTTGATGTGATTCAAAGAAACGAAACCCGTAATTTAATAGCGCTTGCGAATGTGTTTCTCTGGCATCTGATGATGGCGCACCTAATACCACTGACACTAATCGCATGCCGTCTCTTTCTGCTGATGAAGCCAAACAGTATTTTGCAGCCTCGGTATGGCCTGTTTTTAATCCGTCTACTGTTGGGTCACGCCAAAGTAATTTATTGCGGTTATGTTGAGTAATTCCGTTATAGGTGAATTCTTTTTGTGAGTAACGTTTATATTGTTCCGGGAAGTCTCGAATGATTGCACTACTGAGTGTTGCAATATCACGCGCTGTCATAAAGTGTTGTTCATCTGTTAAGCCTGTGACATTTATGAAATGCGAACTCACCATGCCTAACCTTACCGCTTCAGCATTCATCATACCTGCAAATACTTCTTCACTTCCCGCAATATGCTCTGCCAATGCAATACTGGCATCATTGCCTGACTGCACAATCAAACCTCGCAATAGGTCATCAACTTTTACGCGCTTACCCACTTCAATAAACATGCGCGAACCAATGGCACGCCATGCCTTTTCACTTATCAGCACTTCGTCTGTGAGCAGAATTGAACCTTCTGACAATACTTTATAAATCACATACGCCGTCATCAACTTAGTGATGCTAGCAGGGTCATTTCTCTCATCTGCATTTTTTTCAGAAATGATTGTCCCAGTATTGTGATCCAACAAAATATAACCCTTGGCACTAATCAATGGGGCTTTAGGAATCGGCACGGGTGCTGCGCTTACTACTGAAGCGGTAAACAATGAAAGCAAAAGTACGCAAATTAAAATTTTAATTAAATTATTCATGTATTGATTTTATCGGGATACAGTATTTATATTTAACAACAAGTGCTAAGGCTTGTTTTGGAATACCAACTTGTACTCTTTATGCCCTAGCTCGGTAATTTTTGCGACAGTAGCATCTGCTTGCGCCACCGAATCTAATGGTCCTATCCATACTTTATAGATAGGTGAATTTTCAAATGCATGTTCTTTTACATTGACTTCGCCTAGTTTATGCGCAGCAAACAGATCACGAAGTTTTTGCGCATTTTCTTTGCTCCGAAAAGCGCCTAGCTGCACAAAAATACCCACTTCGTTTTCAATCTCATCCGCGCTCGGTAGCGCATCTACTATTTCTGCGTCTGTTGCTGGTGTGGCAACATCGACAACATCTTTAGGTAAAGCTGCTTTTGGCTTAACTCGTGCTACGGTAGATTTTGCTCGCGGGTCTATAGCAAGCACCTCAACCAAGCCTGTGCCTGTTGTGACTATGCCTAACTTAGTGGCAGCAGCATATGACAAATCAATAATTCTGTTTTCATGGAATGGCCCACGATCATTGATGCGCACTATTAGTGAACGCCCATTTTTCTTGTTTGTGACGCGCGCATAAGTTGGCAACGGTAAGGTTTTATGCGCTGCGGTCATGGCATACATGTCATAGGTTTCGCCACTGGAAGTGCGACGCCCATGAAACTTGGTGCCATACCAAGAAGCAATACCTTGCTCTACATAGCCATTAGCCGTCGGCAACGTATGGTAACGCTGACCAAACACAACATATGATTTAGGGTTGCCGTACTTGCTTTTTGGTTCCACCTTAGGGATAATTTTTTCTGAGCGATCTACTCGCGTTGCCGGCTTTTTAGGCGCCGAATCTTTTTTCGAATACGGTGATACACATGCAGCCAAAATTACTACACAAACCAGCCATACCAATATTAATTTAGAGCGTATTTCTAGTTTGCGCTTTGCGCAGTCAAAATCCATTGCTTTTTAATTTCCTGACTGAGTTGATATACAGCCATGGCATACATGTGACTGTGGTTATAACGAGTAATGACATAGAAGTTATATTGACCTATCCAATATTCTTTATTTTTCTTGCTAGTGTCTAAAACAAACAATGAAACATCTTCTTTCATACCAATAGGCGTATCTGCAATAAAACCTTGCTTATTCAGTTGCGAATACTTAAAACTTGGTTTTAAAGTATTTGATTCATCAACTCTACTAGCATCACCCTTAAACTGTGCTGAACTTGCCACCGCATGATGCTTACGCCAGCCATGTTGTTCAAAGTAATTGGCGACGCTACCTATGACATCTTCATTGCTTGTCCATAAATCGCGTTTGCCATCTTGATTTTGATCCACTGCATAACGCCGATAACTACTTGAGATAAATTGTCCTACACCCATGGCACCAGCATACGAACCCATTAGCTTAGAAGGATCAAAACCTTCTTCACGACACATTAATAAGTAGTGTTCTAATTCACTTAGGAAAAACTCTGCGCGTTTAGGATAACTAAATCCGAGTGTCACTAAGCTATCGAATACAGGATGATTCCCAGTTCGACGTCCGTAATAGGTTTCCACGCCAATAATGGCCACAATTATTTCGGGCGGCACACCATACTGCTCTTGTGCTTGCAGCAAATAAGCTTCATTTCCTTTCCAGAATTTTACGCCGCCATCAATTCGCGCTTGTTTCAAAAAGATTGGTCGGTACTCAAACCATTTCTTTTTGCGCTCGGCAGGCGAGGCAATTGCTTTTAGTACACTTTTTTGCTGCTCTACACCTTTGAATAATAACTTTAATTGAGTGCGCTCGAAAGCGTGCTCATCAATCATGTATTGAATAAAGTTTTTTACGTCCTCACGATCGTAATACGATTCTGCAGCCCCAGTAGAAGCCTGTAGCGCTAGCACTAGCGCTAATATAGTTAAGTGAAAATGTCTCAATGGCCTAATAATTTTCTGTGGGAATGGATAGACATTAATATTCCAAACATAGACAGTAACGTTACCATAGAGGTGCCGCCGTAGCTAATTAATGGCAGTGGTACACCCACCACTGGCAACAACCCAGATACCATTCCAATATTAACAAACACATAGGAAAAAAATGACAAACTTATTGCGCCACCCAATAAACGTGCGTAACAAGATTGAGCACGCGCAGAAATAACTAAGCCGCGCACAACAATAAATAAATAGACCATGATTAGCAGCGAAGTTCCAAAAAATCCGAACTCTTCGCTTAGCACAGAAAAAATAAAATCCGTTGAGCGCTCGGGGATGAAATCTAGCTGTGACTGAGTGCCGTTTAGCCAGCCTCTTCCATAAACACCACCCGAACCGATTGCAATCTTAGATTGGATAATATGATAACCGGCGCCAAGCGGATCTCTTTCTGGGTCCAGCAATGTGAGAATGCGCCCTCTCTGATAATCATGCAGATAAAACCAGAATGCGGGAGCAGCCGCTAGCAACAAACCAACAAACGCGGCGATCACGCGATAACGTATGCCAGCAAGAAATATTACAAACAATCCTGCACCGATCACCAATATGGATGTCCCTAAATCGGGCTGCTTTATAATAAGTGCAGTCGGCACCAATAAAATAACAAAACCAACAAAAATATCTTTAATGCTAGGTGGCAGTGCCTGCCTGGCGTAGTACCACGCCATCATCATAGGTAACCAAATTTTCATAAGCTCAGATGGCTGGAAACGTACAAAGCCTAAATCTAGCCAGCGCTGCGCACCTTTGCCTGTATCCCCCAACACCAACACTACCACCAACAATGCGATACCAATCAGATACAGCCATAGTGACCAATTTTTTAATTGGTCCGATGAGATTTGCGCAAATACCAGTAACCCCGCAAAGCCTATACCGAGTCGAACTAGCTGGCGTTGAATGGCGTGTATATCACCACCACTAGCACTATACAAAACCACCAATCCGCTCATGCTTAAAATAACTAGCGCCATGAATAATGCGGTATCTATCTTCAGAAAATGATAGATCACCCGCAACGGATGTTCATAAAGACTAGATTTAGCGACTGACAACTTGCTTCCCTTCTAATTTCTTTTCATCTATCAGGTACGCGTCCAATATTTTACGTGCTATCGGTGCGGCGACGGAGCTACCACCCCCCCCCCATTCTCCACCACGACAGCCAATGCAATAATCGGATCTTCTGCCGGCGCGAATGCAATAAACAATGCATGGTCTTGCAAATGTTTTGGCACGGTGTCTTTATTATATTCTCCATCTTGCGCTATGCCGAAGACTTGCGCCGTACCTGTTTTACCTGCAATTTTATACTCAGCATTCTGACCAATACGGCGCGCTGTTCCATTGGGAGCGTGCACTACATCCACCATGGCTTTTTCGATTACAAGCCAGTAACTTTCATTATCCACTTTTACCTCAGGCATGGGTATAGGTTGCCTTGCCTCAAACTTAAATGTGCCAGCCTTGCGTGTTGCTTGCACAAATCTTGGCTGATACATCTTGCCTCGATTAGCAATATAAGCTGTCATCACCGCCAGTTGCAAAGGCGTAGTCAACATATAACCTTGGCCGATGCCGGTGATAATGGTTCCCCTGGATACCATGGTTGCCCGCGTGATGATCGTTTCCAACTACGTGACGGCATGAGTCCTTTGACTTCTCCTACTGTGTCTAAATTAGTCTTACTCCCTAAACCAAATTGAGTTAAAAATTCATGCATGCGATCTATGCCTAAATCATTGCCGAGCTGATAAAAATAGACGTCACATGATTGCACAATGGCACTGGTCATATTGACCACACCATGCCCACTCTTTTTCCAATCTCGGTATTTGCGTGCTTTACCTGGGAGTTGAAAATATGGCCCTGCGTATATGGTTTTTTCTGCCCAGGTAACCCCAT
>PVMS01050801.1_pt1 | contig 19486 bp, 17 predicted proteins | sample 1853461 | NCBI WGS metagenome assembly PVMS01 (sample SAMN08582032, study PRJNA380276) | Marine sediment metagenome, whole genome shotgun sequencing project. | isolation source: ocean sediment barecode stripped | collected 2017 | reverse complement strand
TAGAACCCTGCCTGAAGTATACCGACAGGAAAAGCTTTACCATTGTACCCGATGGTGCCATTACCTATATTCCTTTTGAGGGACTCATGACGAAGGCCACCGATACCGAATATATCAATTACATGGATCTGCCTTATTTGATCAAGGATTTCTCCATAGGCTACTCCCACTCATCCACACTCTTGTTTAGCAAGCGTTATAAATCCAAATCTCCAGAAGACAGGGTGCTGGCTTTTGCTCCCAACTATGAGAATCCCCTGGACAGAATGGATACGGCTCAATATCGTCAGATGGAAATCAATTCTGAATACCTTTTCCCTCTTGTGGGAACCATTAAAGAGGTACAAAGCATCAATGAAACAGTTCCTTCCAGGGTCTTTATCAATGAACAGGCCACAGAGGCCAATTTCAAGAAATATGCCTCCGATTACAATGTATTGCACCTGGCCATGCATACTATCATGCGAGATGATAATCCACTTTACTCGCTGCTTGCTTTTACAAACGTGGATACCGGCGATACCATTGAGGATAACAGGCTATATGCCTATGAGATCTACAACTTGAAGCTGAATGCCCAGATGGCAGTTTTAAGCTCATGTAACAGTGGACTTGGTAAAATGCAGAAGGGAGAAGGAATGATGAGTCTTGCTAGAGGATTTATCTATGCAGGCTGCCCCTCTATTATTATGACCCTCTGGCAGGTGGCCGATAAATCCAGCTCGGAGTTGATGACCTCCTTCTATAAATATCTGAAACGGGGAAAGAGCAAGCAGGAAGCAATGCGGCTTGCTAAGATTGATTACCTTGAGACAGCCGATGATCTAACCTCCAACCCATATTTCTGGTCAGGCTTCGTGGTTCTGGGTGATGGAAGTCCCATTTATAAGAAATCAGGATTTGCCTACTGGATGATTGTCATCACCGTATTTGCAGGCTTATTAATATTCATGCAGTACCGGAAATCCGGGAACCGCCGGGTAAAATAAGGACCATTTCAGTTAATTTCGTAAATTTCACTGTTCCAAAGAAATAGATTCCAGTTTCTTGAAGAATGGTGAAGACCATATGATCAAGGGTCTCAGATCTGGCCGTGAAAGCGCCTATGACCAACGGGGACAGAGGTTGGCCTTTGATTCAGGAAATAATAAAAAGTATTTCTATTGAATATAAGTGGATCCCTGGACTAAATCTTTAGGCCTTGCTTTACGTTCAGAAATCTGCCGACAGCCTGAGGCATGAATAAGATGTAAAACCTTGTAGTCTGAAAGACTTATTGCTAAATTTCAGCATGCAAAATATCTTGACAATCGGACTGGCACAGATTTCACCCATCTGGCTGAATAAAGAACTTACACGAGAAAAAATCAGGAGCTATATTGACGAAGCCGGATCCAAAGACTGCGACCTGGTAGTATTTGGAGAAGGGCTGCTGCCGGGTTACCCATTCTGGCTGGGACTGACCCATGGTACCGATTTTAATTCGAAGATGCAGAAAGAGATCTATGCACACTATGTAAGAAATTCGATTCAGATTGAGGCAGGTGAACTGGATATGCTTTGTGAGGCTGCGAAGCTTAATAAAGTTGCTGCCTATGTTGGAATTATCGAACGCGCTAAAAACCGGGGCGGACACAGCCTCTATTGCTCCCTGGTCTATATCTCAAAGCAGGGGGAGATCCTTTCGGTTCACCGGAAGCTGCAGCCTACCTATGAGGAAAGGCTTGCCTGGTCGCATGGGGACGGGCATGGCCTGCAGGTGCACCCGCTTAAAGAGTTTACGGTAGGTGGGCTCAATTGCTGGGAAAACTGGATGCCTCTTGCCAGGGCCTCCCTATATGGACAGGGTGAGGACCTTCATGTGGCCGTCTGGCCAGGCTCCATCAGGAATACAGAGGACATTACCCGCTTTATAGCCAAAGAGGCCCGCTCCTTTGTGGTATCTGTAGGTGCCTTGATGTCTGTAAAAGATTTTCCCGATGATACACCGTACAGGGACGAGATCATCCGGGACGCTGTGGATCCGCTTACCGATGGAGGTTCCTGTATTTCAGGACCGGATGGAGAATGGATCCTGGCGCCTGTTGTGGAGAAGGAGGGGCTGTTTACGGCCAGAATCGATTTCAACAGGGTTCTGGAAGAACGACAGAACCTGGACGTTGCAGGTCACTATTCCAGGCCAGACGTAACCCAATTGATCCTGAACCGGGAGCGGCAATCAACCCTTAAAACCATAGATTGACAGGAGCCCCTAATCTAAAAACATGGCCTGGTAGTCAGGATCCTCTTTGATCTTGTTGATCAGGTACTCTTTACAGAAATGGCGGCGCTTTCGAACGTAACCTTCGCTGCGAAAACCCAGCTGCTCGGCAATTTCCGAGGAACTCAGGTCCTGAGCGGTAAGTTGAAGGATTTTTTGACAATCTTCAGGGATCTTTAGCAGGGTACGCTGGTAAATGGCCATCCGCAGGTCCTTATCGTCAACTGGTGAGGGCTCCTCAAATTCGATCCGTTCCTCCAGATCCCTGTTAAGCGGATCGATCTCTATCTTCTTAATCTGTCTTAGATGCTTTAGCCAGAGCAACCGGGCAATGGAGTAGATATAGGTGGAAAATGCCGCATCGAGTTTGAAGTCAGGTTCATCTCTTAACTTCTTGAATACCACTATTAATGCCTCCTGAAAGATGTCTTCAGCATCTGTTTCAGACCCGGCATTATGAAGGATCAGCTGCTTGACCGGTGTTAAATTGTTCTTATATATATACTGCAGAACACGGTTATCCCGTTTTCTTAATCCGGTTACTATTTCTTCATCCGACAGCCTTTTCACTGAAAGGGGTTGCAAATTGTTGAACGACAAATATAAGTATTAAGTCATTCCACCAAAGTGCTTGGGCCATAAAAAACATAGGTTCACTGTCCTGTGACCCGTACTATCATCTTCTTAAGGGCTGATGAGCAGACCGGACAAAAGGCTGCATCGTTGGTATGCATCCGGCAATCGATCATGGGCCTGTACACCCCCCTGGCCACATATCCACCTCCTTCGTATACTCCGACCACCTCGCTATACACTTCCTCTGCAGGGGTTGGAACAGGAGTTCCTTCCGAAATCATAGCTTTCCATTTCAAATCAAAATTCACCAGGGTGGTAAGATTGGGGTTCCATGGTTCCACCTCCAGAGGAAAGAAATCATTATAGGCCACACTTGAATTGAAATACTCATCTCCCAGTCCACCAAATGCATGTCCGAATTCATGAATTACCACCGCCCTGGATTGAAGGTTGTCTGCTGCAGATATGCTGTAGTGGTTATAAATGCCTCCTCCCCCGTATTTATCTGTATTTACCAGGATATAGATCTGATCGTAGGGAGCACATGCAGCCACATCGCAAACTGATTTATAATCCATGGTGGTCATATACCGCTCAATGCCAAAGGTGTAGAACGATGAGTTCACTGCGGTATTTTTCCAGATACCCTCTCCAGGAATATCCGTACCGGAATCCTGACTGATCGATTTAATTGCCCGGACATTAAAATGCTGCCTCTTGCTCTTGAAGGGTTCCTCTGAAAAGATATATCCGGCCGAACGCGTGGCGTCTTCAATAAATTTATCCATCTCCTCTTCTGCATAGCCTTCTGCAAGGAATAGGATATCCACTTTCTCTTCAGTACTGCCGTTAATCTCCAGATCAACCGACTCAAAGATATAGGGGTTGCCAGGATCTGAATATAAGGACGCCGGATCGAAAGTACCTGACCAGCTCTTCTTAAATTCCCCTGCTTTATTCAGATCATGAATCTCTACCTCCACAACTGCCAGGGGCCAGGGAAACCTGAGTACATGCGGGTAAGCTCGCCTTAGTGTTTGTGACTCCTCAGTGGTCTGCCATTCACGAAACAGCGTGCAATAGGTGTGGCTGAAGATCATCTTGCCGCTGACCTTATCTTTCACCACAAATTTGTGATCGCCATAATCGAAAGCATCGATCAGATTGCTTTTTGGACCGCTGTAGTACTGCTCTTTCTTCACTCCCGAAAGCGCATAGGAGGTCTCCTCCGCAGTACCCGAAAACACCAGGTCGATTCGCATTACACCCTTGTCAAATAGTTCCTCAAATGCCTGTGGATGGACCGCCTGGAAAATCATTAGCAAGGCAAAGCTTATAAAAAGAGAAAACCTGTTTTTCATTGTCTTCATTTTAAGGAAATAATCATCGCAATATAAGTGCGATTCCTGACATAATATTGATATTTTAGCATGTTATTTAGGTGTCAAATCAAAAATCAATCAAATGATTGAAAGAGTAATTATCTGGTACGTTGCGCTATTATCCGAAACCGGAATGTCGGATAGGATGGGAATCTTCGTCGAAAATGCTACAATCATTGTAGTTACCATTATCCTGGCTATCCTGGCCGACTTTATTGTGAAAAGAATTATTATCACTTCCATTGCCGCACTAACAAAACGGACAAAGAACGACTGGGATGATGTATTCGTAAAGCAAAAAGTATTTAACCGGCTGGCCCACCTTGCTCCGGCCCTGATTGTATACTACGCGCTTCAGTACATATTTGACGCTACAAATCTGGTCAAGTTCCTGGGAAATCTGACCCTGACCTATATGATCCTGATGGTGCTATTGGTGATCGATTCGGTACTGAATGCACTTCATGAGATATACATGAAGCTTCCCATTTCCAAAGGCAGGAACATCAAAGGCTTTATCCAGGTGGTTAAGATCATCTTCTATTTCATTGCTGTTATCCTGATTATATCAGCCTTCAGTGAAGAGCCACCCAAGTCACTGATGGCGGGACTGGGAGCCATGGCTGCGGTCCTGATGCTGGTATTCAAGGACACCATCCTGGGCTTTGTGGCCAGTATCCAGCTTTCGGCTAATAAGATGGTCAATGTGGGCGACTGGATCTCCATGCCCAAATACAATGCTGACGGGGATGTGATTGATATCAGCCTCAACACTGTCAAAGTACAGAACTGGGATAAGACCATTGCAACCATTCCCACCTATGCCCTGGTATCAGAAGCCTTTAATAACTGGAGAGGGATGGAAGAGTCTGGTGGACGAAGGATCAAGCGCTCCATTAATATTGATATGAACAGTGTTACTTTCCTGGACGATGCGCAAATTGAGAAACTTGGGAATTTCCACCTGTTGAAGGATTATATCAGCGATAAGCAGAAAGAGATTGCGGAATTTAACAAATCGCTCCAACTGGAGGAGGGTACCGTAACAAACGGAAGGAAAATGACCAACATTGGGACCTTCCGGAGATACCTGGAGGAGTACCTGCAACACCACCCGAAGATTCATAATGATATGACCTTCCTGGTCAGGCACCTGCAACCCACTGAAAGAGGTCTGCCTGTTGAGATCTATGTCTTCAGCAACGACCAGGCATGGGGCAACTATGAAGCGATCCAGGCTGATATCTTCGACCATATCCTGGCCATTATACCAGAATTTGATTTGCGCGTTTTCCAGAGTCCGACCGGCAACGATTTTCAAAAGCTTACAGAATAATTTCATTTGTAAGGGTTTCGGGTAACAATATGTTTAAAATCACACTTTGTGTTGTGAACTTCTTTCAAATTGTAACTATATTTGGAAATTCACTACAAATTATAAATTGGTTGCCGCATGGATGACACACATCATATTGACGAACTCGATCGAAAGATCCTCACCCTTATAACTAAAAATGCGCGTATCCCCTACCTGGAAGTTGCCAGGGAATGTAAGGTATCGGGGGCGGCCATTCATCAGCGGATCCAGCGCCTCTCCAAGATGGGCGTGATCACCGGATCGGAGTTTAGTATCAACCCTAAGAAGATCGGTTTTAATACCTGTGCCTATGTGGGTATTTTCCTGGACAGCGCCAGCCTCTATCCTGATGTAGTAGAGCAGTTGAAGCTAATCCCTGAAATCACCCAATGTCATTATATCACAGGGGGCTACTCGATATTTATTAAGATCTATACCAGGAACAACGAAGATTTGAAGCTCCTGCTGGTTGACAAAGTTCAGGCCATCAAGGGTATTTCAAGAACAGAGACTTTTATCTCCCTGGAGGAGAGTATTAATCGCCAGCTTCCGCTGGCTTAGCAGCTCTTACAATAATGCTCCTCTCTGACGGAGCATTTCAAACAAAGTCACTCCCGCCGCAACCGATACATTCAGTGAGGCTATGGTCCCTTTCATGGGAATGGAGACCCAGGAATCGGCGATTTTTAAAAGTTGGGGTGAAATACCCGTATCTTCACTTCCCAGAACCAATCCTGCTGGTCCGGTCATATCAGCGGAATACATCGAATCGCTGGTTTTCTCAGTGGCAGCAAATAGCCTGAGTCCGCTCTCTTTCAGAAACCTCATCACTGTCAACAGGTCACGATGCCTGCATACCGGTATCCGGTGAAGAGCGCCAGCTGAGGTCTTAATGGCATCCGCATTGATGGCAGCACTCCCTGAGGCTGGTATTACAATGGCATGAACTCCAGCACATTCAGCACTGCGAGCAATGGCTCCGAAATTCCTGACATCCGACACTCCATCGAGCAGAAGAATCAGTGGATCTTCACCTGATTCAAAAATGGATGGCAGCAGCGTTCTAATATCCACGTAGGATATTTCTGAAAGGTAAGCAATTACACCCTGGTGGTTCTTGCCGGTGATCCTGTTTAGCTTTTCGACCGGAACCTGCTGAACGGGGATCTCCATCCTGCTCAGAACTCCCAGCAATTTCTTAAGGAGATCCGATCCTGCTCCCCTTCGTATAAGTACCTTGTCCAGGTCCTTACCCGCCTGAACTGCCTCCATGACTGCATGGATGCCGAAAATATAGTTCTGAGTTTTTGCCATCAGGATCCCATTGAATATACCTTTCCACTTTTCCAGGAACGAATGGCCTCATTCAGGTACATCTGCGAATCGGTGGTTCTTTGCCATATCATATTCTGATCGGAGAATGCATCCTGCTCGCGCTGAAACCTGTATTCAACTGTTTTGCTTTTGCGCTTGGCATAATAGTACCAACTCTCACCGCTGCCTCTCATCTGAATCCTGTTTGGCGGTCCAAAAAGAATGAAGATCATTCCCTGGTCGGTCTTCCAACCCTCTTTGTTGGAGGAGAAGTAAAGGTTTGAATAGATCACCCGGTTATAGTAAATCCTGATCAGTTCCCTTGACTTTTCTACGCTCTTCCCCACTTTTAACCAGAAATCATCCACTCCAAGCTTCCTGTTTGCCTTTGTTCTCAGGTCTTTGTATTCTGCAAGGGTCGCCAGGTAAAAGAGCGGTTCCATCAATTCCTTGGGAGTCTTCACCTCGGGAAAAGTACCTCCAAAATTAAACAGCGTAAGCCCCTCATCCTGTTCTTTGTCCACCTTGACATGGTACATTCCTACCAGGCGGAGATCATAATCCACAGTGTCGATCATGGGAAATACATAGCTTGTATCGGCGACATAGTTCATTGTATAATCAGACGTGGCAGTGATGGGTGGTCGGGGCAATTCATTGGTCAGCATAAAATAATCCACATAAATGGAATCAACGCTCCTGTCCCTGTACTGCACATTGAACCTCTCGCCCGTTAGAAAGAAGCGCATGAACTTGGGGTAACCTGAGAAGGTAGACACCACTTTAAAATTCTGTGCACTATTGGGATCTGTTTTGTCCACATAGAGGTACTCAAGTCCCATACTTCCCCGGTTCAGGTCTGTGGTTTCCACCTTGATTAGATAACGATTGCCCTGATTAACTGGAATACTAAGGGAAGCGAAAAATGCCGGACTTCTTTCTTCTCTCTCTTTAAGCTTGTAAACCACCGATGCAGAATCGACCACAGCGCCCTCCTCCCCACCAGCCTCATCCAGTCCAAGAAGCTCATACTTTACCCGCAACAGTGCCCGGTATTCGGATTCTTCATTGGTCTCGTTAAATCTTAATTCGCTGGGATATGCCCTGATATAGAGAGTTGAGTAGTTATTATTCTCATGAAAAACAGTGAAATCGGGGTGCAATGAAAGCTTGCTGGGATTGTATAGCGAGGCCATTTGTCCCTGAGTCTCTTCCGAGCCAGCCTTTTTTGAAGATGCACAACCGGCTAGCAGGCCAGTTAAAACACAACAAGCGAATAAGCATAAACCCTTCCTTCCCATGGTCCTAAATTTAGCTATTTTCTTTTTGCCGATACCTTTTCAAGCAATACGGTTTGCTTTTCCCATGATGCCAGTGCTTCGTCATGCTTTTTTTTCAGCTGTTCGTAAGCTTCATACACATGCATCCCCTCTATATTATCCGGATTCATTAAGATCTCATCCATTTTTGAGAGTTCCTCTTCGATGCTCTCAATTTCATGTTCCAGGGATTTTACCCGGTTGGCAATCTTTCTGATCTTTTTCTCCTGGATTTTCTTTTCCTCATATTGTTCCTTATTAGACGATAAGGAAGGCTCCTGAACATCCTTTACCACATGGGTTTTCCTCGCAGTAGAAGGTGATGAGGTCTTGACACTTCCTGCATTCACAGGATTTACTTTTCTTTCAATTTCACGTAGCGATGACAATTTCCTTCGCTGCAGGAAATCATAAATCCCTCCCAGGTGTTCCTTCACTTTCTGATCTCTGAACTCAAAAACCTTATCCACCAATCCGTCCAGAAATTCCCTGTCGTGAGAAACAACAATAAGTGTACCATCAAAAGCAAGCAATGCTTTTTTCAGGATATCTTTTGAACGCATATCCAGATGGTTGGTAGGCTCATCGAGAATAAGGAGGTTGAAAGGTTGGAGCAACATCCCGGCCATGGCCAGCCTCGATCGCTCTCCGCCCGAAAGCACCTTCACCTTTTTATCCACATCTTCCCCGCTGAACAGAAAGGCACCCAGGATATCCCGGATTTTCGTTCGGATATCACCTACAGCAGCATGATCAACTGTCTCCAGCACGGTGAGGTTACCATCCATGATTTCATCCTGGTTCTGGGCAAAATATCCCAGTTCCACATTATGCCCCATTTTTAGTCCCCCGGTATAATCCAGTTCCCCCACCAGGATTCTGGACAGGGTGGTTTTACCCTCTCCATTCTTTCCCACAAAGGCTACTTTTTCGCCCCGCTCAATCACCATATCCACACCGTTCAGGACCTTGATATCTCCAAATTGTTTTTTCAGATCAAGTGCCTCCACCACGATCGTCCCTGACCTTACAGAAGGTGGGAACTTCAGGTTCATACTTGAATCATCCTCCTTCTCCACTTCAATCCGATCCAATTTATCCAGCTGCTTGATGCGCGACTGCACCTGCACCGCTTTGGTGGCCTTGTATCGGAAACGGTTAATGAATTCTTCCGTTTCCTGGATCATTTTTTGCTGGTTCTCATAGGAAGCATGCTGCACGGTAATCCGCTCTTCTTTCAAGTGGACATATGAAGAGTAAGAAACTTTGTAATCGTAGATCTTTCCCAGGGAAAGTTCAACGGTTCTGTTTGTTACATTATCCAGGAAGGCACGGTCGTGGGAAATGATCAGAACGCCACCCTGGTAGGATACCAGGAACTCTTCCAGCCACTGGATCGACTCGATGTCCAGGTGATTGGTGGGCTCATCCAATAAGATATAATCCGGTCTGCGCAGGAGAATCTTGGCCAGCTCAATACGCATTCGCCACCCGCCACTAAACTCGTGCACCGGACGTTCCATATCACTCTTCCTGAATCCAAGGCCTATGAGCGTCTGTTCCACATCCGCATGGATGGTATGTCCTCCCTCCATCTCAAAGAGCTCATTGGCATTGGCAAGTTCCTGGATCAGCTCAAGATAAGCTTTGGATTCGTAATCACTTCTCTCTCCCAATTCGGCAGTGATGGAATCTATTCTCTTTTTCAGGGTAATTACCGATTCAAAGGCATTCAGTGCCTCCCGGTAGAGCGATTTTCCCTTGCGGTGTTTCATTTGCTGTGGCAGGTATCCGACCTCCTTGCCAGCTGTTTTCACCACCCTACCCTCATCCGGATCCTGTCGCCTGTCAATCAGATTCAGGATGGTGGTTTTTCCAGCTCCGTTACGTCCTACCAGGCCAATACGGTCTCCCGGATTCACCTGAAAACTTATTTGGTCGAAGAGCACAAAGGCCCCGAAACGAATCGTTACATTATCAATAGATATCATTCTGCGGGCAAAAATAGAATAATTCGGCGAGTCAGTTGTATATTTAGCCTGGACAAACACATATCTGAATAATAAAATGAACCGTATGTTAACTGGAATTTTAATTGGAGTAGTCTCAGGAATCATTCTAGGACTGCTGATTGCATTCTTTATTGCCCCTTCTTTGATGTTCCGTGAGGACATTAACAGCAAAGATTTCGATACAACAGTGGCCTCACTGGAAAAGGCCATCGATGCAAGGGGATGGAAAACACCTGTGATTCATGACCTGCAGGCCACCATGAAGAAATTTGGAAAGGACGTGAGAAGTGTAAAGGTCCTTGAGATCTGTCACCCCGACCTCTCATATCAAATTCTGAGTCAGAGCAATGAAAAAATAGTCTCCAGCATGATGCCGTGCAGGATCTCGGTCTATGAAAAGGAAGACGGTTCGGTCTGGATCTCCCGGATGAACTCCGGCTTTCTGGCCAAACCCATGTCGCCGGTCATCCGGAAAACAATGTCGGCTGCTGCAGCTGATGTGGAGGAGATCATTGCAGAAGTGATGCAGGAATAATACTTTTGATGCCAAATTAAAGAATGTGGGCAGAAGAAAGAATTTACCTCTCTTTGAGGAAGTAAGCATTGAAAACATCGGCGCCGAAGGCAAATCCATCGCAAGGGTCGATAATATTGTGGTATTTGTAAAGGATGCAGTACCGGGTGATGTGGTGGATCTACAGGTATTCAGGAAAAAGGGAGGGTATATGGAGGCCAGGGTGGTCAAATACCATAGCTATTCCGACCAGCGGACCGATCCCTTTTGTGAGCACTTTGGTGTATGCGGGGGATGCAAATGGCAACACCTCCCCTACGATCGTCAGTTGTACTACAAAGAGCAACAGGTAGTGGATGCCTTCCGGCATATTGCCGGGGTGGAGATTCCTGAAGCACTGCCCATTCTGGCTTCAGATCCCATCACTCAGTATAGAAACAAGATGGAATTTACCTTCTCAAATCACCGCTGGCTACTGGATCATGAGGCAAAGCAGGAAACCCCTTTCGAGCACACCAATGCTGTGGGACTGCATGTTCCAGGCAGGTTCGATAAGGTGGTTGATATTCAGACCTGCTACCTGCAGGGTGAACCCACCAATGAACTGCGAAATTTTCTCAGAGAGATTGCCCTGGAGCTTAAGCTTTCCTTTTACGACCACCGTACCAATGAGGGACTACTCCGAAATCTGATCATCCGAACCAGCACCCTTGGAGAAGTTATGGCGATCCTCTCGGTTCAATTTGATGTACCGGAGCTTTATAAAGTTCTTGATGCCATCAAGGATAAATTTCCCGATCTCACCAGCCTCATGTACGTGATCAATCCTAAAAAGAATGAGACCCTCTATGATCAGGATATCATCACCTGGTCGGGCAGAGATCACATTTTTGAGCAGCTGGAGGAGCTCAGGTTCAAGATCGGACCTAAATCATTTTTCCAGACCAATTCTTATCAGGCTCTCAAACTCTACCAGGTGACCAGAGAATTTGCAGACTTAAAAGGAGATGAGGTACTGTATGACCTGTATACAGGCACCGGCACCATAGCCAACTTTATGGCAGGCAAGGCCAGCTCGGTGGTGGGGATTGAGTCGGTCCCCGAATCCATCGAGGACGCCAGGCTAAACTCGGAAATTAACGGGATTGTAAATACCCAATTCTTTGCCGGCGATATGAAGGATATCTTTACCGACAGCTTTATTGCTGAAAACGGCAGGCCCGATGTGATTATTACGGACCCTCCCCGGGCCGGAATGCATACTAAAGTGGTGGAGCAGATCCTTAAGATTGCTCCCAAACGCATTGTATATGTCTCCTGTAATCCGGCCACACAGGCCAGGGATGTAGAGTTATTAGGAAGATCGTACAGAGTTACAAAAATCCAGCCCGTGGATATGTTTCCCCATACCCACCATGTGGAAAATGTAGCACTCCTGGAGGCTATTTAGTCCCTTTCAGTTTCACAGTGGGACTTATGATCTTTTTTCTCAAGGGATTTTCAATATAAAGGGATTTATATTGCTGAATTAATGGAGGTGTTCTCGTTATTCAGAGCTCCATTTTAAAGCATCCTGCGCATCTTCGAAAAGCTCAATTTTCCAATTGTTTCCTTTCATGAAACGCGTGTAAATAGCTAATATCTTGGTAATTTTCGGACTATTCTTATTCGTTACCAGTGCTAACTTTAATCTATCGTTCCAGCGCGATGCTCCAATATCCAAGGTGGAAATAATTCTTATTTCCATTTTGGAAAGGTCAAGAGTAGACACCATTGAAAAATCAAATATTGCCGACACTATGCTATCGAATCTTTCATCACCAAAAATGTCGTTTCCGGAATCTTCTACGTCTCTGAAAGTTACAGCGCCTTCAAAACGGACAGAAACACTGGAATCAGACCATTTTGCCTCATAATTCATAGCCCAAGAGAGGTATTAGAGGATTTGAAACCATGATAAAGTATCACTAGTTCAAATATATAGATAAATTTTAATATGCCGCAACTTATTCAGGCAGGGCACTCCTGGAGGCTATTTAGGACTTGTCAATTCCCATGGGGAGTTTCTCCTGGGGCCACTCCTTCTTAAAGCCTGACCAGTAGGCCCCGATGGTTCGCTTGATATCCTTACGGAGAACCAGCAGTCCAATCAGGTTGGGAATGGTCATAATAGCAATGGTAATATAGGAGAGATTCCATACAATGGTTGTATCGGTAAATGAGGCCAGGAAAAATCCGACTACATAGATAAACCTGTATACAATGACATATCTGGTACCAAAAAGATAGGTCACAGCCCTTCCTCCGTAATAGGACCACGAGATGGCCGTAGAGAAAGCAAATAACAGCAAGCCTATGGAGACAATATACTGCCCCCAGTCCCCCAGCATACTTCGCTTAAATGCCTCGGTAGTCAATGCCGCACTATGAATCAGTGATAAACCTGAAAAATAGACTGGCTCATCCTCCCCGTTCAGTTCACTGAACTTCACCACTCCCTCATATACCGGGATGGGCCCTGTATACTTTTCCTTTCCCCGGGTTACCACCACATTCTCGGCAAAGGACTCTGCATGGATGATGGTAATTCCATCGCTGGTTACGGTCCCCTCTTCAACCTGTAGTGATCCCGTAAACAGAGCCAGAGTGGTATCATTGCTGAAAACCCTTGCCATTAATACACGATCATTTTCATCCTCCTCCAGGTATGTTCCCTCCACAATCTGCAGATCGGCCTGTTGAAAGCGATTATCTATCTTCTCGTTCCAGACTCCTGAGGAAAGCAGAACCAATCCAGTAATGGTACAAATGATGATGGTGTCGATAAACGGTTCCAGGATGGCCACCATGCCTTCTGAAACAGGTTCCTGGGCCTTGGCTGCACTATGCGCTATAGGAGCTGAACCCTGTCCGGCTTCATTGGAGAAGAGTCCCCTGTTTACCCCCTTGTTGAAGGTAAAAGCAAAACCAGCTCCCAGGAATCCCCCAACTGCCGCACTACCCGTGAAAGCGTCGGTAAAGATGGAAGCAAGTGACGGAAGGATATTCTGATAGTTGGTGGCGATTACCAGCATTGCTCCCACCACATAAATCAGTGCCATCATGGGAACCAGGGTGGAGGTCACCTTGGCAATTCGCTTTATTCCCCCGATGATTACCAGTCCCAGCAACACGGCCAACACACCCCCTGTGAGTGTATGGTTGATTCCGAAAGAAGTAAACATGGATTCGGAGATGCTGTTAATCTGTGGCAAACTCCCTGTTCCAAAAGAAGAAAGGATGGTGGCAAAAGCAAAAAAGGCTCCCAGCACCGCTCCGGTTTTAATGATTTTTCCCTTCCGGGTGGTGATGTTCATCCGCTTTTTCATGTAATACATGGGGCCACCCGAAATGGAACCATCCGGAAGGATATCCCTGTACTTATGCGAAATGGTTACCTCCACAAACTTTGTTGTCATACCTAACATCGCCGTAACCAGCATCCAGAAGAGAGCCGCAGGACCACCCATGTGAATGGCCAGGGCCACCCCTGCTATATTTCCTGTTCCTACAGTTCCCGAAAGGGCCGTGGTTAAGGCCTGGAAGTGTGAGGTATCTCCAACATCATCTGCACGGTCAAATTTTCCTTTTACAATCCTGATGGCATGACCAAAATACCTGATCTGTGGCAGTCCCAGATAGAGGGTGAAAAAAACACCGGTGCCCAACAGGAGATATACAAACCAGGCGTGTCCACCCAGGTAATCATTCAGAAAAAGAAGGAATTCGTTGACTTTTTGCATGCAATAAGGATTAGTTCATTGTCACATTTGGAAGGCTTAAAAGTAACAATTATTTATATTCCCCCATAAGTTTGGAGATGACCTTATCCAGTTGTGCCGCTTTAAAAGGCTTGGGAAGGTAGTCATCGTAGCCCTCTCCCAGGAAGCGGTCCCTGTCTCCGGTCAGGGCATGTGCCGATTGCGCAACCACCTTGATTTCCGGGTAGCGTTCCCTGATAATTCTCAAGGTATCGGTCCCACTCATCACAGGCATCTGAATGTCCATCAATATCAGGTCGGGCAGAGGATACTGTTCCAGGATCCGCAAGGCTTCATAACCCGTGGCAGCTACACTTACGCGATGTCCTCTCTTTGAAAGCATGGCCTCGTATAGCTCCAGGGTATCGGGTTCATCGTCCACGGTTAGAATTGAGATCTGCTCTCTGGAGCGAACGCGTTCCCTTACCTTTTTCACCATGCTTGCCACCTTTTTATCAGTACCTGTAGACTTCAATGGATGCTCCACCTGGAAACAGGCACCATGCCCTAACTCCGATTCCACCCAGATCTTACCACCCATCATATGAACAAGGTTCTTACAGATGGCAAGTCCCAGTCCGGTTCCACCAAACTTCCTGGTATTGGAGCCATCAAGCTGTCTGAATTGATCGAAAATCAATTCAAAATGCTCTTCAGATATACCAATCCCTGTATCTTTTACATAGAAAAGAACCGACTGGTCCGACGCTCCTTTTAAGCAACCAATTTCAACCTTTCCCTCTTCAGTGAACTTGATAGCATTATTGATCAGGTTCTTCATGATCTGAGCGATACGGATTACATCGGTTTCAAGCTCACAATCCTCTTGCTCCAGAGCAATCTCAATTTCAATCTTTTCTTTCTTCAGACGTGTAACTTCATCGCGTGCATACTGCTCCATATCCTTGATCAGCTCCGATATCCTGATCTTGCCGTAAATGATGGAGAGCTGATTGCTTTCAATTTTCGCCAGGTCAATGATATCTGAGATCAGGGTCAGCAGCAACTCTGAATTGGTGATGATGCGATGCACATACAGTTCCCGCGCATGCTCCTTCAGGCCTGACTGGTTCAGCAAGTTGGAAAAACCTATAATGGAATTCATGGGAGTCCTGATCTCATGTGACATGTTGGCCAGGAAGGCCGACTTCAGTTGATCACTCTCTACAGCATGCTCTTTGGCCTCCTCCAGTTCCTTAATGGTTCTGTTTCTTTCGGTAATATCCCGTGTTATAAATAGAACCAGATCTGGCTCGCCCTCCTGCCCTTTGACAAGCACAAGCTTAGACGACATATCCAGGTAGTACCCCTTTTTATGCCTGATCCTGTATTCGTGCGATGAAGAGCCCTCCTTATAAAGGAGCTTTCCCTCCTCCTCCATTCTTACACGGTCATCGGGATGCATCAGCTCATATTGGCCAAAAGTCAGGAATTCTTTCCTGGAATAACCTAATGTCTCATAGTAGGGCGAATTCATCAAAAGGGGGTTTCCATCCACTGTAAAAATACCAATACGGTCGTTTGCGGCCTCAACCACCGTTTGATAAAGCCGCTCTGTCTCCCGCAGCGCTGCTTCAGACTTTCTCTCCAGGGTCTTGTCCTTTACAATGGCTATCATCAGGTTTTCACCGGTCAGGGTAAATGCATGTAAGGTGAACTCCAACCATAAGTCTTGTCCTTTGTCATTCCTGTAGCATTGTTCAACCCTTCCAAATCCCTTCTCAAAAACATCCCTCATCAGGGCACCATCCTTGCCGATCACTTCATCCTGCAGAATACTATCTGGCAGAGGCTTCCCGAAGACCTCAGCTCCCTTATTAAACAAATCCATGGCTGCTTTATTGGCGTCCAGTATCATTCCAGCCTTATCTTCAAGTAGTTCAATGACAATGATGGCTTCGTTTGTATTCCTGAAAATGAACTCAAACTTCTCCTTCTCCTCCACCCCCGACAGCAATTTGGCAAATGGCGCCGACATTTCCATGGTTATTCCATTGATTAGTAATGGATTGCCGCCTTTGTCTTTTTGTAGTACGGTTCCTCTGCTATAATACCACTGCCAGTCTCCATGTGTATCCCTGACCCTGTACTCAATTTCATAGAGCTCATCTTCTCCAAGAATGAGCCGGCTCATCAATTGTTCATTCCGCACCACATCTTCCGGATGTGCATTCTGGTAGACCTCTTCAGGGAGAAATCCATCCTTTTGGGGCTGTAGACCCAGAATTTTCATCAGGCCTTCACTCAGCGTGATCCGCTGACTGGAGGTCTCCCAGAACCACCAATGCAGACCTAAGTTATCCGATGCGTTCAGAAGTTTTTGAGAGGGGGATATCAGCTCCCCGGGAATGCCTTTTTGATTTTCTGACATGATGTATAAAAGAGCTGTGCAATTTAAAGATAGTATATTCTCATTAAAAGAACCGGATACCTGAGCCTGCACTATGAACTTTCTGATCCGGGAAATGTTTTTACACCTAAACTCTTTCACCATGAAAAAAGTACTTGCCTTTATTATTGAGCTGACAGAAAATAACAACAGGGATTGGTTCAACGCCAACAAAAACCTGTACCAGGAAGCGCTGGAAATTTTCCGGGGCTTTGCAGGTGCTTTGCTGGAGGGGATCTCAAAATTTGATCCTTCGGTGGGAAATCTGGAGCCCAAGGATACCATCTTTCGCATTTACAAAGACGTTCGCTTCTCAAAAGACAAACTACCCTACAAGACACACTTCGGTTGCTGGATGGCAAAAGGAGGAAGAAAATCAACAGATGCCGGCTATTATTTCCACCTGGAGCCTGGCTCAAGCTTTTTGGCTGCCGGGGTATGGATGCCTCCCAAGGAACAGCTTAAGCTTGTCAGACAGGAAATTCTTTATAATCCGGACTCCTATCTGAAGCTAATCAACACCTCAACCATGAATGAGCACTATGAACGTGGTGGAAAAGAGGATATGTTAAAAAAAGGCCCGGTGGGATTCCCCAAGGATTTCATCCATATGGATGAGTTGAATTACAAACACTACATCTGGTCCCGCTATTTCGATGATGCAGCTGTCCAGAGTAAGGATTTTGCCAGCAGGGTTGTAGAAGATTACAAAGGCCTGTTTCCGGTGGTTTCTTACCTGAATCATGCCATGTCATTTACAGGAAATCAGTAAATGTGACAAAAGTTACAGTGGGATTGTAAGAATACAGCTATTTTTGCGACAGAAACAAATAATAAAAGATAAGATATGACACTGGAACATTTAACAAACGAGACTTTTAAAGAGAAGGTTTTTAATTATGAATCCAATAAAGAATGGAAATTTGAAGGAGAGATTCCTGCCATTATAGATTTTTATGCTGACTGGTGCGGACCCTGTAAGGCGGTTGCACCCATCCTGGAAGAACTGCAAGCTGAGTATGGTGACAAAATTAATATTTATAAAGTGAACACCGAAGAGCAAAAGGAACTCGCTTCAGTATTTGGAGTTCAGAGCATCCCCTCCCTGCTTTTCATACCCAAAGAAGGTCAGCCACAGATGGCCATGGGTGCCCTGCCAAAGGAGACTTTTAAGCAGGCAATCTCTGAGGTATTAAGTGTATCCGAGTAGCGTTCAACCTGGCCCTGGCGGCCGGAAAACAACATAGAAAGATGAAAAAGATAGCATTTAGCATTACAGCAGTAGCACTCCTTGCACTTTCCTGCACCAATGGTTCGGCCAATTCGCTGAATAGTTCTGATCAGGAAGTAAACACTGCCATAACTACCGTATCCCATAAGGGGGGAGATGATCAGAAAGAGGGATCCGGGAAACCGGTTTATCTGACCAAGCAGGATTTCCTCGAGAAGGTGATGAATTACGAGAAAAATCAGAGCGAGTGGGTGTATGAAGGAGATATGCCTGCCCTGATAGATTTCTATGCTGACTGGTGTGGTCCCTGCCGCAAGGCGGCCCCAATTCTGGAGGAACTGGCTAAAGAGTATGAAGGCAAAATACATATCTATAAAATAGATACCGAGAAAGAGAAGGAACTTGCATCAGTTTTTGGAATTCAGAGCATTCCGGCCTTCCTTTTTGTTCCGCAGAAGGGCAGACCAACCATGAGCAATGGCATTGCCCAGACAGATGAGGAGACCAAGGCCATGTTCAAGAAAATGATTGATGAAATTCTGCTTGGCGAAGGAGCCAGCTGAGAAGATAGTTAGTTTGGAAGTTGAATAAAGGGGCGTCTCACAGGGACGCCCTTTTTCTTTGGGATATTTTTTATACAGTTAACATGCGATATTAGTTGGATATTTCGCCTGTTGTGATTGAGCTGTATTACGGATTTGACAGGAATTAAGTGGTTCATTCAAGTCTCAAACGATAGTGGTCATCAGAGACAACCGGGTGACAAAAAAGCCCCAATCGGATGATTGAGGCTTCAGATACTATTCAATGAAGTGTTTAGCTTTTGATCCACCCCACTACCATCTCAGGACTCAATCCCGGTAGGTCCAACTTATTTTTCTTCTTATAGCCGTTGAGGTCATTGGCCAGTTTCCCAGGCTTTTCAACCTGCTTAAGCTTGTCGATAGAAGTATAACCCAGCTTCTGTAAAGGTTCGATCCACGTTTCGGGGACGCCAAGGGCAAGGTATTCATCCGCCGAACTGAGTGCCGGAGCCTTGGTAGGGGCTTCAGGTTTCATTTGCGGGAAACATGAGATGATGGGTGGGTATGTTGCTTATTTTGATTGAGTTGTTTTATGAGTGATGAAGGGCTGAGACAAACTTGGGACAAATGTATAGCAGGAAGGGGACAATCATTTTGTACTAATTATGAAAAGGTTATTTTTACAAATAGAGGTAATTAACTGAGAGTCTTAAATGCGATTATTCAGGTAACAATGATATGTGTTTGAACCACAAATGAAAGAAAACAATATGTCTCAAAACAAATTGGAGATTACCCCATCTGTCAC
>PVMS01161688.1_pt1 | contig 19497 bp, 16 predicted proteins | sample 1853461 | NCBI WGS metagenome assembly PVMS01 (sample SAMN08582032, study PRJNA380276) | Marine sediment metagenome, whole genome shotgun sequencing project. | isolation source: ocean sediment barecode stripped | collected 2017 | reverse complement strand
GGAGAACAGCCGCGGATCACCACCCTGTGGGGGCTGTGGTTCCTGCTTCCGATCATCGGCAACATCATCTGGTACGTCCGCATCCAGAACGCGATCAACGAGTTCTGGCAGGCCCGTGGCGGAACCTCCAGCCCCGGCCTCGCCTGACACCACCGCCGAGGTTGCTCTCGGACGACCGCTTGGTGCCATTCGCCTGTAGGCGGGTGCCGTGTCCGGTCGAGGTCGTGTGCCCGCCCTGCTCCCCCAGTAAGCTTGGTTTTCTGCCATTCGAAGTCGGTCACGCAAGCGATGCACCGTGCCGCTACTAGGGCCGAGCGCCTCTGGTCCGGAGCAGCGAGGCTGCATGACTCGGGGCAAGGGGAGTTGCGAGAGGGAACGGGAGGACACCGTGGCAAACGAAACAGGGAGTTCGCGGACAAGCAGCCTGTTCGGCTGGATCAATCGGCATTTCTGGGCGCTGGCCATCGTGCTGGTGCTCGGCGCAGTTGGGTTCGCGCTCGTTGGGAGCCTCGTCACCGATACCGACGAGCCGAACTTCAGCCCATCCGGAGAGATCTACGACACCGAGGCGCGTGCCGTGGAGGTATTCGCCTCGTCGTCTGCGGTGCGGGATGCAGCTTTCCTGGTCGACGACCCGGCCGGTCAGGATGTCCTCACCCAGGTCGCTCTCCTCGAGTTCCTGACGAACTCTGATGCGGCGCGTAGCGACACCGACAATCAGGCCCACCTCGCGACCGTGTTCGATCCCGATCTTGGTGCGGAGATCCCCGGCGTGTTCTCCCTGGCCGATGCCGTCGACGCTGCTTTGCCTTCCGGCCTGGCCGGCGCAACCGACGCCGACGTCAAGATCGCACTGGCCGACCTGCTGGCCGACGACAGTCCGACGGGTGCGCTCCGGTTCACCCTCGCCGACTCGGCGACCGCCGCGCCGGGAGAGGTCGGCGGCAGCGAGACCACGATCTGGCGTTCCCCCGCTTTCCTGGCATCGGTGCGTTACGACATCGATACGTTCGAGGGCGAAGACCTCGTTCAGGATATGAACGCCGAAACCTGGCTGCGGACGGTGCAGACGACGCTACGCGGCGATCAGCAGGCCATGCGGGTGATCGGGCTCGGCATCGATCCGGGCATCACCGGCGATGAGCAACTGACGGCCGGTGCACCCTTCATCTTCCTCGCGGTCGCGCTCATCGTGTTGCTCGTCGGTGCCCTGCTGCGCTCCTACTGGGCGGCCGTGGTCGTGACGACCGCGTTGTCGATGACGTTGTTGTTCTACAACGGCCTGCTCGGTTTCGTCAGCATCAACATGGGATCGGCGCTCGTGGTTTTCATCCTGCCGATCACGCTGATCGCGTTCGGTGTCGACTTCTTCATTCACGGCATGGGACGCGTGCGTGAAAAGCAGGTAGACGGGCTGACCCGGTCCGAGGCGTACCCGGCGGGCATGGTCGCCGTGTTCACCGCACTGACCTTGGCAGCGGCGACCTCGATCGCGGCGTTCCTCTCCAATAGCTTCTCCGGGATCGAAGCGATCATCGAGTTCGGCGTGTCTGCCGCGATCGGGCTGGCGATCGCCTATCTGCTGCTCGGCTGGGTAGCCCCCAAGGCGTTGGTCGCCATCGAAACGCGAGTCGGTCCCAACCCCGCGGATCGTGGGTTGATGATCGGTTACAAGATCGGTTTTCTCATCGTTGCGATCATCGCCGGCGTCGTTGTGTCGTTGACCGCCATGATGGCCTCGATCGGCGCGATCGCGCTGCTCATCTTCCTCGGTCTGTTCCTCCTCGTGCCGATGTGGCTGACCCGGCGACGTAACACCCGTGCCGCCGACAAGGGCCGGCCCACGACCGACGAAGTCAAGGGTGCCGGCCACGGGTTCACGGCGGCCGGCACGGTGGTCCACTTCCTGGCTCGGTGGCGGGTGATCACTCTGCCGGCCGTCGCCGTCCTCGCCGTCCTCGGGTTGTACGGCGCGTTCCAGGTCGAGTCGCGGTTCGAGTTCTCCGACTTCTTCTCGAGTCGGACGGACTTCATCCAGGGCCTGGAGCGGCTGGAAGAGCACTACGGCGGTGCCACCGGCGGATCCGCGTACATCTATCTCGAGGGAGACCTGACCGACCCGGCGACCCTCGAGGCGATGGAGGCTGCGATCGATCGCCTCGATGCGAGCGATGCCCAGTTCGCCCGCGATCTCGATGGTGAGCTGCTCGTCTCCGAGAACGCCGCGTCCCTGGTCAGAACCGCGATGACCGTGCCGGGTGCTGCTGCCAACGTCGAGGCGGCGACCGGACTGGCGATCGTCGATCCCGGGAGCGGTCTCCCCGAATCGGCCGACGGCGTCGCCGCCATCTACACGGCCGGCCTGGCGGGAGGTGTCGTCGCCGGTGACGGCGTCACGATCATCCGCGCCGACCAGGTCGAGACGTTCCTCTACGAGGATGGTCCCACCCAGGCGACCCGGCTCGAGGTCCGGATCACCACCTTGACGGACGACGCGATCATCCTCGAAGCACGGGACGTGTTGGAGGACTCCGCGGTGCAGCTCTCCGCCGAGGTCGGAGCCGCGGTTCCGACGGTCAGTGTCTCCGGCGAGATCATCACCCAGCAGGACACGCTGGCGGCGTTCACGGGTGCGATGGTGATCTCACTCCCCATCGCCATCATCCTCACCGTGCTCATCGTCGGCATCGTGCTGCGGTCGGTCCGCTACTCGACCGTGACCGTCATCCCGATCCTCCTCGTCGTGACGTGGGTGTGGGGCTATATGTGGCTGCGAGGGCACACCCTCAACGTCATCACTGCCACGATCGCCGCGATCGCCGTAGGTGTCGGAATCGACTTCTCAACGCACTTCACCGTCCGATTCCGCGAGGAGTTCGCCGACGAACCGAGCCGCTTCCCGGCATTGCGACGTGCCGGTGAAGGCACCGGAGGAGCGCTCGCCGTATCGGCGCTCACGTCGATCATCGGGTTCGGGGTCATGGCGTTAGCCCCGACCCCTCTCTTCGCCAGCTTCGGTGAGCTCATGGCGATCATGATCCTGTTCTCCGCGGTCGTGGCGCTGCTGGTGCTGCCGAGTCTCCTCATCGTTGTGACCCCGAGCCGCAAGGGTGAAGAACGCGAAGAGCTCGAAGCCGCGATCACCGGCGGCGAGTTCGAATACGACCCGCACGCCAGGGACACCGCGGTGCGAGGATCGCATGCGGACGTCGCACCACCGGAACCGCACGCCGAGCAATGATCGGCTGGATTCGCAGCTCGGCCGGAGTCCTGCCTCCTCGCGGACGATCTCGGCCGCGCTCCGGGACCGAGCTCGTCGGTCAATTCGCGCTGTCGATCGACATCCGGTCGTGCTGGCTCCGGGCTCGGTCGAAGGCTGCCAGCGTTCGTCGTGCGATGCTCCGCCACCCGAACATGCGACGGGCGAACCTCGCTCCGACGATGGAAAGGCGCTGACGGAGTTGCGGATAGCGCAGCGGCATCGACAACATCACCGCGAACTCTCGCGCCCGCTTCGGGTCGGCGAAGAGGGCGTGCGAACCGAAGTCGAACATCTCCTCGAGACCGCCGTGAACGGTGACCACACACGGCGTGCCGCAGGCCATGGCTTCAGCCGCCGTCATGCCGAACGGTTCGTAGCGCGAGGGGAGGGCGAAGACGGGTGCGGCCCGGTAGTAGTTGGCCATGGCGTCGTCTTCGACGTAGCCGAGCCACTTCACGTGCTCGGCAACCCCCAACTCGGCGGCGAGCGCCTGCCACTTCTCGATCCGGCGCCGGTCGGCGCGTGAATTGGCTCCCACCGCCAACTGGAGACGCGCATCGGGCACCTGTTCCCGCAGTTCGGGAAGGGCGCGGATCAACAGGTCGTAACCCTTGTTCGCTGCGGCGCGCCCGACGGTGTAGACGTCGTGCTTGCGGAACTTGAGCTTGCGGCGCAGCGCGGAGACCTCGGTCTTCGCGATCGGCGTGTAGCGGCCCTCGTCGATCCCGGGCGGGATCATGGCGATATGCGACTCGGGCACGTCGTAGCCCGCACCGAGGATCTCGACCTGCTGATTCGTGGTGGCGATGACGAGATCGCAACGACGGAACGTGAGGAACTCTTTGCGGATGCGCTCCTCGAACCGGTAGTCGGATTCGATCTGCTGAGAGTCGCCGGCCATGTCCTGGCGCTTCCAGATCCCCAGAGAATGTGGAGTGTGGACGTGTGGAATCCCGAACTCCTCCGAGATCTGCTGCCCCGCCGACCCGGCGTCCCAGTAGTGCGAGTTGGTGAGGTCGTAGACGATCTGCTGTTCGCGGATCGCGTCGCTGAACCGATGGATGAATTCGTCGAGATGGTCGTGCATGTCCTCTTTCCGGAGGAAGTCGGGGCCGCCGAACGGGATGCGCCACACTCTCAGATTCGGTCCCATGTCATCGAACTCGGGCTGGTCTTCGAAGCGGCGGGTGACGATGTCGACGGTGTACCCGAGATCGCGGAACTGCTTGGCGAGCTCGAGGACGAAAACCACCTGGCCGCCGGTGTCCGGGAGCCCGAGTTCGGGTTCGGCGGCCACATAGCCGTGCAGGGAGAGCATCAAGAGTCGCGGCGGTGTCAGGAGTGGGCTTGTCACACTTCACTTCTCTCGACGGCCGGCAATCGCGAAGCGGCTGCTTCACGATGAACCGTACCGGTCTTCGGCCTCTCGTCTCTCGAGCGGAAACCCCGAGTATCTGCGAACCAGAGTGCTCCGCTTCGACCACCATAACGGGCATCGCCGACGACTCCCGTCACCGTCACCCCTTCTCCAGAAGTTGGACGAAGCAACAGGTGGTCTCGGCGACGCCGTACACCGGCCAGATGCTCCACGCGAAGGCTCAATAGGGGTCGTGGCGCAGGGCTCGCCGACACCATCTCGGGCCGACGAACCGGATGCCAGAGTCGGATCCAGGGTTCGGCTTCAGGGGGTAGCGCGGAGTGGCGCCGGAGGCACGACCTCTTCGACGATGCCATCGGCGACGTCGTAGACGAGCCCGGAGACGACCATCTGGTCGGGTATACCGGGTGTGGCGCGCAGCCGTTCGATGTCTTCTCGCACGCTCGCGGCAGGATCGGTGATCGCCATGGCCGCTATCTCTTCGGCCGTGAGGCCGAGCTTCTGCGCTGCCTGCTGCTGAATCGCCGGGTCGGCGAGGCGTGCCATCCCGCAGTCGGTGTGGTGCACCACAACGAGTTCCAGCCTCATCGTGCTTGGTCCCGGCAAGCTGGAGGCGAGGACGCCGAGGACGGCAAGGTCCTGCAGCACCCCCGGGGTGATCCATCCGCCGGCATTGCGGATCACGAGGGCATCCCCCAACTCGAGCCCAAAGACGTGGGCCGGATCGACACGAGCGTCGAGGCAGGTCACGATGATCGTCGCCAGGCGCGGAGGAATGGCGAGGTCTCCGGCCGCGAAGTGCTCTGCGAAGCTCCGGTTTCGAGCCAACAACGTAGTCACGGCACTCATCGCCCTCTCCAATCCGATCTGATTGATCGATACCAGACATGTCGGTTCTCACGCCGAACCGCTCCCACTTTGCGACGATACACGCCCACCCGATGCCCGGAAGCTCAGGCGAGCCCGGACGGGCAACGGGCGATGTTCTCCTACTGCCCCGCGCTGAGCACGAACTCGATGACCTTCGGCGCGACCTGGTCGGGGTTGTCCGCCTGGGGGTAGTGGCCCGATCCTTCCACCAACAGCACGTCGGCCCCCATGGCGTCGCCGAGTTGGTTCGCTTCGGCGGGTGCGTCCGGGAAGTCGGGGTCTGCGGTGCCCATGACCACCAGTGCCGGCTGGGTCACGTTCGTCAGACGCCGACCCGACTCGGCGTGGGTGTTGGCGGCGAGGCCGCGGAACGAGGCGAACCGGCCCGGTTCGGAGAGGTTCTGCGAGAGGGCTGCAACGTACTCGTCATGGTCCGGCGGCTTGGGTCCGGGATACAGGATCTTTCGGTAGTAGGACACCCAGGCGCTCCGGCCCCAGGGAGGGGCCAGCATCGCTGCGAACATGGCCTTCTGCCACCACTTCGTCGGAACCTCTCGCACGAACGGGCCGATCAAGACGATACCCGCGACCCGCTCTGGGTCGTCGGTGGCAGCGATCACGGCCGAGGCGCACGAGAGCGAGTTGCCGATCAGGACGGCGGGTCCGGTGTCGAGTTCCTCGACGAGGGCCAGGTAGTCCGAGGCGACTCCTTCATCGGACAGGTCTTCCCAACTCGCCGACGATTCGCCCATGCCGCGCAGATCCATCGTGACCAGGCGCAATCCCGCGTCGGTCAAGGCGGAGCGGATGTGGCGATAGACCCGTCGGGTGTCGCCCATGCCGGGTGCGGCGATGACGAGCTGCCCAACTCCTCCGCCGTCGTCGTACGCGATTCGGCCGCCGGGTCGATCGAGGTACTTGGTGGTGGTCATGTATCCATTCCCTTCTCTGTCTGGTGGGTGTTGGCGATGCCGTTGAGACCGGTCGTCCATGCGGCGTCGAGGTCGGCGTCGGGCGGGAAACGATCGGCGAGTTCGAGCGTGACCATGCCGTGGGCGAATGCCCATGTAGCGCGGGCGCGGTTGGGGTCACCGTCGACGGCCGCGAGCAGCGGGGCGGCTGCCCTGGCCTCCAGGCCTTCGGGAAGCTCACTGCGGGGAAGGGGTCGATCGGTCATCAAGCGGTAGCGGTGGGGATGGGCCAGCGCCCAAGAGCGGTAGGTCGCGGCGATGGCTCCGACCGGGTCGGCGGCTCCCGCCACGGCGGTGGCGAACGCGTCGGCCTGCTCGGTGAGGCCGTCGATGATAAGTGCGACTTCGAGTTCGTGTTTGTCGGCGATGTGCTTGTAGAGCGACGGCGCCTGGATGCCGAGTTCGGTGGCGATGGCGCGCATCGTCAGCCCCTCTGAACCCTGTTCGTCGAGGAGTTCCCTTGCGACGGCGATGATCTCGTCTCGTCGGCTCGTCATCCGGTCTCTGCTTTCCTTGGGCTAACGCTCTTAGCCACCATAAGCTAACAACGTTAGCCTGTCAACACCGCAGTTTCGTTCTCGCTGCGGGCGATGTGGTGCTTTCGGGCGTCGCGGTTCGCCCGCCCGCCCCCTCCGTCTCGGGCCCCAAAGCCGGCCCGAGCCACCGCCCCCTCCGGAGGAGGAGATGTTCCGTCTCCTCCCCCGCGAGCGGAGCGAGCGTTGGGGGAGGTGTCAGCGGTCGCTCTGGGCCGATGACGGAGGGGGTCTGGCCTCGCGGCGCGGACCACGTCGGGTGAGCGTCGTTTCCGTCCCTTCGCCACCTTGCTCCCTCTACAGTGGACGTTGTTGCGGGCCGCCGGCCGGACCGGTCGCGGCCGCAGGTTTCGAGAGAGGGAAACACCCATGCAGGTCGGAATCCATGTCGTGAGTTTCAACTGGCCCGACGGACCGGAAGGCACGAGCCGGAAACTCGCTGAGATCGCGGCGGCATCGGAGGCGGCCGGTTGCGCCTCGTTGTCGGTGATGGACCACTTCTTCCAGTTGGAGGGCATGATCGGCCCAGCCGACGATCCGATGTTGGAGGGGTACACCACGCTCGGTTACCTGGCCGCGCTCACCTCCGAGATCAAGCTCCAACTCCTCGTGACCGGCGTCACCTATCGGTACCCAGGAGTCCTCGCCAAGATCATCAGCACGCTGGACGTGCTCTCCGGCGGCCGGGCCGAGTTCGGCATCGGGGCTGCCTGGTACGAACGCGAGCACGTCGCGCTCGGCGTGCCCTATCCACCGGTCGCCGAGCGGTTCGAGCGTCTCGAAGAGGCCATTCAGATCGTCAAACAGATGTGGAGCGGGGACCGGGGTCCGTACGACGGTGAGCACTATCAACTCGCGGAGACGATCAACGTGCCCCAGCCGCTCCAAGAGCCCCACCCGCCGATCATGATCGGCGGCGGCGGTGAGAAGAAGACCCTGCGGCTGGTCGCGAAGTACGGCGACGCCTGCAACATCTCCGGCGGGGTCAACCCGAGCCTGCCTCCGGACTTCCAGTTCGGGCCCGACAAGGTCGAGCACAAACTCGACGTCCTCCGTGGCCACTGTCAACGCGAGGGCACCGACTACGACCGGATCGAAAAGACGATGCTCTACCTCGGGATGCCCCCCGTCGATCCGGAGATGGCCGAACAGTTCGTGGGAGAGATGGCGGACTACGCGGCGCTCGGTATCACCAGGGTGTTCCTCATGCCTTTCGGCCCCGACCCGGTGGGGTTCATCGAGAACCTCGGCGCCCACGTGATCCCGGCGCTCTCCGACTGAGCGACTCAGCCGCCGCGACGGGTGATCGCCTCCATCACGTCGTCGAGGGTTTCCATCACCTCGGAGGAGGTATCGACTTCGCTCAGCAGGTAGCTGCGGGAACTCCCATCCGCAGCCTTCGGCCAGACCTGCAGCTCGTAGACGAAGCCGTCGGCCATGTGGGGATTGCCGTCACCTTGGGCACGGGCCAGGCTGTCGGGGCTGAGGAGTCGTTCTGCCCGATCGGCGAGCTCCGGCGGGAGATCCGTGGTGTCGACGGTTCCCTGGAGTCGTATGTTGGCGAAACCCCCGGATCTGGCCAGGTGCAGTTTCATGTTTCGCCTCCGATTCCCTAGACGCTGATCCCGACGAGCTTCCACGCCCGCCGGGCGTTCCGTGCCGATCACATGCTCAATATATCCCCGAGGCGTCGCGGTGCAAGGGGCCGATCGTCGCCGTGGGGAACATCCCCGATGGACGGGCATCGTCACGGGGAGGATGATGTCGATGGAGGTGCATCATGCGCGAATCCACAGCATCCCTCGAGAGATCAACCGAGGCGACGCCAATTCGGAAGCACCGACGGTGGCCGTGGATCGTCGTCGGCGCCGGTGTGGCGTTCGTCGTGGTGTTCCACGTTGCCGGTGGCTGGTACTTCGCCGGTCTTATCCGTTCGGACGGGTTCGAGCCGAGCGGTCCTCAGAGTTTCGTCGACGCCATTGCCGGCCCGGTGACCGCCGGCACCATCACCCTCGTACCGGTCGGCGACGCTACCGAACCGGGCCGCGAAGGTCTCTACGGCCTGAAGTGGGAAGGTGGATACGGCCAGATCGGTGAGATCGTCTCGGCCACGGATGCCGGCATCGTGCGTTCGTTCGAACTCCTCGAAGGCTCCGATCCGGTTCCGGGAACCGAGATGGACGTGATGGGCTGGGCGTGGCCCGGCGACCCGGCCCGTGCCTTCGGGTATGAGTACCGAACCGTGCAGTACGAGACCGACCTCGGGCCTGTGGACGCGTGGTTCGTCCCCGGGACCGGGGCTACCTGGGCGATCTTCGTCCACGGCAAGGGTGTCGACCTGCGCGAAGGCTTGCGCATCCTGCCCACGTTGCACGAAGCCGGCATGCCGGTGCTGCTCATCAACTACAGGAACGACGCCGGCCAACCGGAGGATCCGAGCGGGATCTACCAGTACGGCCAGACCGAATGGCGTGACCTCGAAGCCGCCGTGCAGTACGCGACGGATGCGGGCGCAGAGCGAATCGTGCTCGTCGGGGCATCGACCGGAGGGTCCGTAGTCAGCGCGTTCCTCCTCGAATCCGACCTGGCGCCAACGGTCGACACGGTGATCCTCGACTCGCCGAACATCGACTTCGGCCGGGTCGTCGATGTTGAAGCTTCGGAACGGAGCCTCCCGGGCATCGGTCTTCCGGTCCCGGCGACGCTGACGTGGACCGCCAAGGCGATCGCGGGCCTCCAGATGGGGATCTCCTGGGACGACCTGGACTACGTCTCTCGGGCGGACGAGTTCGAGACTCCGATGCTCGTGTTCCACGGAGCGGACGACGACTCGGTCCCGATCGAGATCTCCCGGCGCCTGGCCGCCGCGCGCCCCGATCTCATTACGCTGGTCGAAACGGATGCCGGGCACGTTCTGTCGTGGAACGCCGACCCGGACGCCTACCGCGACCACGTCGAGCGTTTCCTCGGACTCTCCTGACGGTGATGGAACGCCGCGTTCAGTTGAACGTCCTGTGTGCCCGGATCTCTCAGTCGGCGTCGGGGCGCATGAACCCGGTTTCGAAGGCAAGCGCGGACAGTTCGTGGCGGCTGGCGATGCCGAGCTTGTCGAAGATGTGGTGCATGTGGGTCTCGAGCGTCTTCACCGAGATGTCGAGTCGATCCGAGGTCTCCCGGTACGTGTAGCCGCGGGCGATGAGCCGTACGACCTGGCGTTCCTTGGGCGTGAGCTTCTCGATGCCGGATGTCGTGACGATGTCCTCGTCGATGTCGAGGAGGTAGCCGGCGACGTCCGGGGAGATCGGTCGTGCTCCCGAAGCTGCCATCTCGACCAGATCGGGCAGTTCCGATCCGAAGGTGGCTTTGGTCACGTAGCCGTCGACACCGGCCTGGAGCAGTCGGATCACGTCGTCGCGGGAGGTGGAGACCGTGAACGCGAGGAACCGAATGGCCGGCTTGCAGGCGTGGACCGCGTCCACGACCGAAGCGCCGCCGCCGCCCGGGAGGCGCACGTCGAGGAGCACGAGATCGGGCTCGCGCTCGCAGATGAGGTCGATCGCATCGCCGGCGTTGTCCGCTTCGCCGACGATCTCGAATCGGCCTTCGAGGTAGTAGCGGGCGCCGGCGCGGGCAACATCGTGGTCGTCGACGAGGAACACCCGGATCGGCTCGCTCATGTCTTCATCCCGACGGTGATCTCGACTTCGGTTCCGGCGCCCGGGGCGCTCGAGATCGTGGCCGCGCCTCCTACGGCAGCGATGCGCTCGCGGATCGAGCGGGTCATGCCGTGGCCGGGGTGTGCGACCGACGGGTCGAACCCGACACCGCGATCCCGCACGTATACGCGGGCGGAGCCGTCGCCGATCTCCGCGTAGAGGTCGAGAACCGAATCGCCGGAGTGACGCGCCGCGTTGGTCATCGCTTCGCGGGTCGCGTCGACAACCGCGGCGAGCTCCGGAGTGAGCGGAGCGTCGTCGCGGACCACGGCATGGATCTCGACGGCGTAGAGATCTTCCACCTCGTCCCGGGCTGCCAACAACGACGTGTGGAACCCTCCGGCGTAGGGGCTGGCGAACTCGCTGATCATGCGATAGATGGCGCGCTCCTCGCGACGGGCCAGGTAACGGACCCGGTCGGGATCGTCGGCATCGGTGCGGATGATGTGCAGCGTCTGGAGGATCGAGTCGTGGAGCCGATTGGCGAGAGCGACGCGCTCTGCCTGACGGGCTCGATCGGCCCGAGCCTCTTCGAGGCGTCGTTCCGCGTCGCGGCGTTCTGCATCGTTGCTCCGCAACGCGTCGAAGGCCCAACCCAGGATGACGGCGAACACGACGAACACGGCACTCCCGATGGTTGCCACCATGCTGCGGCGGCCCTCGACGAGGAAGCCGATGGCCTGCTGGGCCGCCAGGACCAGTGATGCCGCGAGGGAGCCGGGGAGGCCCTTGGCGTACGCCGCCACCGCCAGCCACGAGATCGGGTATCCGCCGTGGAACAGATCTTCGGCCCCGGCCAGGAAAGAAGCGCTGGCAACGAGGATCGCCACGAAACCGTCTGCGAGCCAGAACCACCACGAACCCAGCATGCCCGGGGTGCGTGCGGCCCAGATGGTCACCACGGTCCAGATCGTCGCGATCACCTCGGCCGCGACGATCACGCTGCGATTCGCGTCCGGGTCCGTGAGGAGGGTCGTGATCACGAGCATCGTCATCCACAGCCACCCGAGAATCCGGAAGACCAAGACGACGCGGCGCAGCGTGTCGTTGACCGATGGAACGCCGGTGGCGGCCGAATCGCCCGTCTCGATGGTCACGGGCCAACCGTAACCGCCCGGCCCGGATCGGGGAAGGTTTCACCCTTCACCCGATGTGGGCGAGAGCCCTCCCGGTGTCGGGGTCGAACACATGGAAGTGCCGGGTCCAGAGTTCGAGGGATTCGCCGGGATCGGGAGCAGGTTCCGGGACGCGCACGAGCGCTTCCTCGGTGCCGAATGAAACCGTTGCGATCGCGTGCGGTCCGTGGTGTTCGATCGACGTGACCGTGACACGTAAGCCGGCAGTCTCCGTGGTCTCCCAATCGTGGGAACGAACGCCCACCATCACCTCACCCGGGCGGATGCCGAGCGGCACCGGCAGGGAGCCCGCTGCCAGATGTACTTCTGATCCTGAGCTCCGTCCCCGTAGGAAGCTCATCGGGGGCGAACCGACGAACCCGGCGACGAACATGTCGTCCGGTCGCCGGTAGACGTCGTCGGGTGCCCCGACCTGGCGGATCTCGCCGGCGTCGAGAACGACGAGACGATCGCCGAGCGCCATCGCCTGTTCCTGATCGTTGGTGGCATAGACGGTCGTGACCTCGTAGCCACGCTGCAAGAGCCCGATCTCGGCGCGTACCGTGTTCCGGGTCTTTGCGTCCATCCGGGCGAGAGGTTCGTCGAGCAGGAACACCTCCGGGGTTCGCACGAGTGCTCGCGCCGCCTGCACGAGCTGTTGGTGCCCCGCGGCAAGCCGGTCGGGAAAGCGATCGAGGAAGCGATCGATCGCCAGCAGCCGCGCCTCGGCAGTGACGCGTCGATCCACCTCGTCCGCGTCGACATGCCTGGCCCGGAGCGGAAATGAGATGTTGCGGCGCACCGTCATGAACGGGTACAGCGTGTTGTCCTGAAAAACCATCGCGACGTTCCTTGCGGCCGGATCTATCGCGGTGACCGGGGTGCCGTCGATGAGAACCTCGCCCGCCTGGGGCACATCGAGGCCGGCGATGACGCGCAGCACGGACGTCTTGCCACTTCCCGATGGACCGACGATGACGAGCAGCTCCCCATCGTCGATCCGCAGGTGCAAGTCGCGCAGGATGGGCACACCCGACCGTTCCAGGGAGACCCCGTCGAGGAGGATGCTCGCCATGGAACCAAGCCTATCGGACCCCCTCGGACAGCGGGACGCGTCGGCCGCCGCGAACTCCTCCTCGCGACCACCAGAACGGACACGACCCGCAGGAAGCGGTAGTGGTCGCTTCCTGCGGGTGTGTCGATCCCCCTTCTTGACATGCTCCGAAGTCGGCAGCAGTCATCCCTGGGCGTCCTTACGTTCCGTGCCGGGTCGGGACAGGTCCCAGCCGCCAGGTGAGGGCCCGGTCGTTCCACATACCGGCACGTCGACACGACGCCTGCAGGAACTGTACGCGCCGAACGGTGCTGGTCAAGCCCCAATCTCGCGTCCGTTCTGAGGATCAGGCCCTCGTTCTCGCGAGTAGGGTCAGGGTGAGGTCGGGAAAGGACCCCGTCGTGATCGATCTCCCGGTACCTGCCACCGTCTTCGATGGGATGGTGGAGCTCCGAAGAGAACTACACCGGCATCCAGAACTCTCGGGTGGGGAGTCGGACACTGCGTCGCGAATCGCCGGACGACTCGATGACCTCGGCATCGACCATCGTCGTGGCGTCGGTGGACACGGCATCGTGGCCGACATCGCCGGTGTCGAGCCCGGGCCTTCGATCGCACTGCGGGCCGACATCGATGCCCTGCCCATCGGCGAGGAGACGGGCCTTCCCTTCGCCTCCGAGATCGATGGCGTGATGCACGCCTGTGGGCACGACGGGCACGCGGCCATCCTGCTTGGTGCCGCCGAGATGCTCGTCGCCGGCGAACCTCCTCCCCGGTCGGTGCGTCTGCTGTGGCAGCCCGCCGAAGAACGCGGTTCGGGGGCAAGGGCGATGATCGACGACGGCGCTCTCGAGGGGGTGGCGATGATCTTCGCCGGTCACGTCGATCGTCATCACGCCGCCGGAACGCTGGTGGTCACCGATGGGCCGGTGAACGCCGCCGCGGACCGATTCACCGTCAGGTTCTCGGGTCAACAGGGCCACGGCGCTCGACCTCACGAGGCGCTCGATGCCGTGGTGGTCGGCTCGTTGTTCGTCACCGCCCTCCAGACCATCGTGTCCCGGGAGGTCGACCCGTCGCACCCCTCGGTGGTATCGGTCGGAACGTTCCATGCCGGGACCGCCGGGAACGTCATCGCAGGGACCGCCGATCTCGAGGGGACGATCCGTTCCCAGGAGGTCGAGGTGCGATCGCATCTCAAGGACTCGGTCGAGCGCATCGCGATGGCTGTAGCTCAGCTGCACGATGCGGCCGTCGAGATCGACGTGTCCCGGGGGATCCCTCCCGTCGTCAACACACCGGAGGTCACCGCCCTGGCGCGTCGGGCGGCCGAAACCGCCGTCGGCCCGGCGGCGGTGGAGGCCCTGCGAACCGTGAACATGGGGGCCGAGGACTTCGGCGTGTACCTCGAAGAGGTGCCGGGTTGCTACATCCGCTACGGCGGGCGGATCCCCGGCCGGGAGGGCTTTCCGGCGCATTCGTCCCGGTTCGACTTCGACGAGACCGCCCTCGCCGCAGGTGCCGCTTGGCTGACGGAGGTCGCTCGAGTGGCCGGCCGCCACCTCGCCGAGAGCTGAGACGAGCTGCTTCTGGCGGACATACGGCCCAAATAGTGGCCGTATGTCCGCCGGAACGGGCTCGCATCGCACCGGGGACTGCTCGATCGGTCGACGGATCGCAGCCCTCTTCTCCTCCGTGCTCCGGTTCGATACGTTGTTGCGATGGGATCCTCTCTCCGCTGACGTGTACGTGTCGAAACTGCGCTGGCGGTCCGTGGCGGTGGCCACGGTGATGGTGATCGGCGTCACCGTGGCGGGCACCTCGGTCGGCGCTGGAGAGCCTTCGACCATCGTGTTTCCGGTCGCCGGGAAGAACTCGTATCGCGATACGTTCGGAGCACCGAGAGACGGGGGAAGCCGGTCGCACAAGGACACGGACATCATCGCGGCGCGGCTCGTGCCCGTCGTTGCGATCCTCGACGGCGTCGTGACGGTCGTCGGCCGAGGTCGGAAGGCAGGCACCTGGATCGAACTGCGGCACGACGGGGGGTGGCGGAGCCGCTACCTCCACCTGAACAACGACAGCCCAGGAACCGACGACGGTCGCGGCCGGGGTGTCGTTCCCGGCATCCGCGTCGGTGTGTCGGTGACCGCCGGCCAGGTCATCGGCTACGTCGGTGATTCCGGGAACGCCGAGAACACGACGCCCCATGTCCACTTCGAGATCCGGCGGCCCAGCGGAGAAGCCATCAACCCGTATCCCATCCTCCGTCGCGCCGTGCAGGGGATCGCGGATCTTGCTCCCTCTCGAGCCCTGAGCCTCCGCGAGCGCGAGGACCCACCCCAACCGACTGCAGAGGAGGCCCGCGATTCCCGGTGGAAGGCGTCGATCACAGCCGCAGCCGCCACCTCCGAGGATCAGCAAGCGACGAGATGGGACGAAACCCCCAGGGCGTGAGCCTCTGAACGCTCCGCTCTCGGTTCACACGCAGACCCCCTCCGTCTCCGGCCCCAAAGCCGGCCGGATCGACCTCCCCCAACACTCGCTTCGCTCGCGGGGGAGGAGATGGTGGGTGCGCCCTCTTGGCTCTCGACTCTGGACTCTTGCCCGCGACTCGCGACTCGTGACCCGTGACTCCTACAGCCTGAACATCGTTCGTTCGTCACCGATGCCGCGGACGAGGACCAGCACGATCTCGTTGCTGCCGTCCGTGAGGGAGCTCGGCGGGATCATCGCTCCGAACTCGGTTCTCCCGTCTTCGGTTTCGTGCGACCGGGTTACGGCTGCGATCTCTCCGTTGACGGCGATGGCGATGACGACGTCGTCTTCCGGACCGTCATCGGTCTCGATCTTTCCTTTGACATACGCCGGCAGGGATGGACCGTCCTTGTCGACCGAGGCGAAAGAGGGGAGATCACGGATCGTCGCGGTCATGCCGATGGCCGGTTCGATGTCGAACTCCTCGATGCGGCGACCGAGCAGATCGGACTGTCCCGGTGGGGCGAGACCGAAGGGTCCGTTGGTACCGAAATGGTCGATCTTGCGGGCGGCAACTGCCCGAGCCTCGGATCCATCGGTCCCGAAGACGATCGTGCCCTCGGCTCCGTTGATCCGGCTCTCCACACGCTCGGGCCGGTCTTCGGCGAACAGTGACGTGCCGTCGGTGGCCCACGGCAGGTCGATCTCGAGCACGTCGGCGATCGTGGGCAGCACGTCGACCGTTTCGGCCCGATAGTCATCGGGCCCGCCCTGGTCCTGGTGGGGGCGTTTGATGAAGAGCGGAATCGCGGCCACGTCGCCGATGGTCTCTTCGTTGACGACCCGCCGATGCGGGATGTTCGGGCGCACGGTGACGCCGTGGTCGGCCATGATCACGATGAGGGCATCGTCGTAGAGACCGGCCTCTTCAAGCCGTGAGATCAACTCCCCGACGACTCCGTCGACGTACTGGACCTGCACGAGGTGTTGCTGGTACGCCTGATCGACGAGCCAGACGTCGTCGCCCCATCCGGGACTCTTGCTTCCGGGCGCCACCGGCGGTGATGGATACGTCTGACCCGATGGCAGGTAGCTCCACGGCACGTGTGGGACGAGCGCGTGGAGGAAAGAGAGCCGCGGCTCGCCGCTCGCCGGCTCGATGTTGTCCATGAATCGTGCGATCGGCGCACGACGATCCTGCGAGTAGGTCAACTCCTGGAACCGAGCGACGATGTCGTACTCCTCCCCACCGCCGTCGGCGGCCGAGAAGTTCGACCACGACGCATCGATCGGGGGAAGGGACTCGGTCAAGTCGTTGGGGAGGAAGAGGTGACCGGCGACGATGCGAAGATCGTCGACGAGCGTTCTCCACCGGGGCCCCGCCGGGAGGGACGGTCGAGTCGTGTTCTCGCAGGCATACTCGGGGCACAGATCGGTCACGGCCTCCTGGATCTGGAGATCGTACGAGTCCGCCAGCAGCGTGAACAGGGTGAAGGGGTAGTCGCCGGCCGTCGGCAGTTTGTCTCCGGGCGCGTCGTTCCCGCTGAGGATCGCAGGGAGGGAGTTCTCGGTCTGCTGCTGAACGGTGGTGGCGTTGCGGAACCAGGTGCCGTCCCGGGCCAGCCGGGCGAAGTTGGGGTAGACCTGCTCCTGGAGGTTCCCGTCGCCGTCCATGAGTGACGCGACCGGGAACTCGTCGAAGATCACCATCACGACCGGAGCAGGGTTGCCCACCGTGACCTGGGCCGGATTCGCGATCGCCGGAGCTGCGAACACCAGTTGCGATGCCGACGATGTGAACAGGAACAGGCCGAGAACGACGACCGGTGCGATGGCCGCGAATCGCCCGACCGAGCGGACCGACTCGTAACGGTAGAAACCGACCGCGAGCAGTGCGCCGACCGCCAGGGCGAGCACGATCTCGAGCCACGCCGGCAGACCGACGAGTGGGGTCAGTTCGACGATCTGGAGGGCGAGCAGGCCACCGAAAGCGGTGAGGACCAGGACGTGCAGGATGCGTCCCGTTGGTTGGTGCACCTTCCGGACCGCCACCACGACGATCCCGACCACGAGCGGGATGGCAACCGTGAGGAGGAGCGCAACCAGCACGATATCGATCGGCGGCGCCGACCGCGCCAGGAAGAACTCGGCGTTGCGGCCGAGGATGTCGAGGAGCGGCTGGGCGACGGCGAGGACGAAGAGAACGACGCACGACAGGATCACGTCGAGCGGTCGGATCCCATCCGTCCTGGACCGGAGGGCGGCGGCGGCCATCGTCAGACGATAGGACGCAGAGCGAACAAGCGCCGCTCACCGCCGGGCAATGCCTCCTCACGGTCGATCACGAACCGGTCCCCGAGGTACGACCGGAGCGCCGCCTCGTTGTAGTCCCGGTGGATCTCGTGTGGCCGCTTGTTGACGGTGAGGCCGCGCACCATCGGATCGTCCGGCGGAACGAACTCGAGGATCACCCTCGCCCCCAGATCGGCCAGCCAGTCGACGACGGATCGCAGCGGCACGTTGCGTCCGATGACGAGGTGGTGGATCACGGCCAGGCAGAGAACCAGGTCGGGCGACGAACGGTCGACGAGTGGCGGCCGTTCCCGCCCGCGCCACCCGATCCCCGGGGACGGATCGGCCACGTCCTGCACCAGGGGGAGAACGTTGTCGGCACCATCCCTCTCTAGAGATCGGTAGACATCGTCGAGCACCACGTCATCGGCGTCGAGGGCGAGCACGTATCCCGCGGTCTGGGCAGCCAGTCTCGAGAAGTGCCCGTCGTTGGCGCCGATGTCCCACACGACTCCGGGGACCCCTTCGCTGAGGGCGCGCGCAACGAAATCCGCCTTGGCGTCGCGCTGGACGCCCACGTGGTCGCATCCGGACGCGTATCGATTCCAGCGCGAGGACCCGGGCCTCCACTCGAGGCCGGCCACGATCCGTCGCAGGCCGTTGACGTTGGCCTCGATCATCTCCTTGCTGAACCCGGCCGCCTTGAGTTCGGAACGGACGTCCCGGCCGCCACCGTGGTGGCGACGTTCGGCGCGCGCCGGGAGGGCGACGTGCAGCAGGCTGCTCTTGCGTAGCAGGTCACGTGAGGACATCACCCGGCGGAGTTGCTCGGCGGTGAGGCCGTCGGGTTGGCCGCGCAGCCAGGGCTGGAACGGGATCCCCACGTGTGCGGTCAACATCAGCGGATACAGGTACTGGCCGAGGAACTGCCGGTAGCCGACCCAGATGTCGCCCTTTTCGAGACGCTCGAACGAACCGATGTCGATGAAAACCGGTTGATGGCCGCGCCACTGGATGTTGAACGGTGTCGAGTCCTTGAGGATCATGTCCTCGGCGAGTGCCGCCGAGAGGAGATCGAGTTGGAGCAGGGCCGCGTCCCGCAGCATCGAGAAGGTCCACTCGTACGGGTAGGAGACCACCGGGATCCGCTCGTGACGCAGGACCCCTGCCCACTCACCGTCTCCGATCGGGTCGATGCCGACCGCCGGCTCCGTTCCGACGATCGTGCCGGCGGCGACTCCGTCGGCGAAGAAGCGCGTCACCGCAAGGGCGCGCCAATCCTCCATCGAACGGTGGTCGAGGGCCCGGTAGATCTCGCCTTCGCGGTGGAACACCCTGCTTCCGGGATCCCGGTACGAACCGGGATCGACATCGGAACGGGGAGCGGTATCCCGCGGTGGTTCGATGCGCGCTGAACCGGCGGGTGGGATCGTGTCGTCCACGGTGTCAGGAAGGTGCGTCAGTCGGTCGGGGCGGTCTGCGCGGTGGGCCCGTCGGTCTCGCCCTGAGCGCTCTCCGGTTCCGTCTCGTCGGTCTTGTTCCTCTTGAAGAAACGGCGGCCCTTCGTCTTGAACAGCACGGCAGCGCCGGCGGCTCCCCCGAGCACAGCCTGGACGATGAGAGTGCTGGTTCCGGGATCGAGGTATGCGATGTGCTTCATTGAGGGCTCCAGGGCGATCGTCGGACGATAGGTGCCGGGTTCGACACACGCTCATGCCCGACGCGACGAAGTGTACCCCGGAACAGCTGTCTCGTGAACCGAAGTTGTCGACGCTCCCGACCTCGCGGCCCGGAGACCCGTTGGCCTAGGGTGCCGTCGAACTCGATT
>PVMS01128277.1_pt1 | contig 19498 bp, 15 predicted proteins | sample 1853461 | NCBI WGS metagenome assembly PVMS01 (sample SAMN08582032, study PRJNA380276) | Marine sediment metagenome, whole genome shotgun sequencing project. | isolation source: ocean sediment barecode stripped | collected 2017 | reverse complement strand
CACTGGTCGCATCGAATTCTTTCCCATTCAAGCTCATAGTAACATCACCGTTGTAATGCATTGCGATTTTAGCAACAAGCGTCGAAGGCCTTAAATGAAAGCCTAGTCCTTCGGGAGTAGGAACCGTTGCGGTTGCACTAACGGTAAATTGTTCAAGAATTTCTTGCGCCAGCTGCTCGGTGTGCGATATGAAAATAGTGTAGTAGTAGAGGGCAAAATTAACAATAGTTTCCAGAACATCATTCTGTTTTATCAAACGGGCAATTTTCTTATGCGTAATTTCACGTCGAATACTGCTTTCGTGACGTTCGTAAAAATGGGTGAGTTCTTTGGCGATGCTCAGCAGGTGCAGCGAAACCGAGATGTAGCCTCGCAGTGATTTTAGTTGTGGGTTTTCCGATTCCAGTGGGGTTTTTTGTATATACGTGTCATACATTGACTGGGCATTATGTACATTCATTTCAAGATGTCGTAGGGTTTCCTCATTAATACGACTTGGTATAATGGTATCATCAAGATTTTTTTTTGCGATTTTTTTCTCCATGAAAATTGGTTGCGATGCCTTTACCGCATCAACCAGCTTGGATGAGACTCGGAATATATATTCATGAATATCGCTAACATCTTCATGGTCTCTGTTGCTGGGTAAAACTTTTATGACTATGCGGTCATCCACTACATCTTCATGCATGTCCGGCTGAGGAAGTGCAAGGCTAAGTTTGCATGCTTCGTCTAAAAGGGTTTTGAAAAGAGTATGTATCGATTTGTTGAGAAACTCAATCCGTTTTTCAGCGTCTCGTATGAAAGAGTCCATGCTTTTTTCATGGAGGTCATAAAATTTTAACCGGCTTAATATATGATTAATCATATAGGCAATACCAGCAAACCCACGGAGAGACGCAACTATTTCACCATAATATAACCAGTTTTTATTGCTGCGGGCTCCATGATCATCAAGGAAGTCCTCAAGTTCAACAGATTCCTTGACAAGGGCAACAAGAATCTTTTTGCTGAGCCTGGCATTGGGATTATCTGTAAAGTAAGCTGCAAACTTGAGCAAACCCCGTGATGCTTTTTCGGCCAGTGGTACAAATTCTGATTCTTTAATTATTTCAATTGAGAATTCCATACACTTTCCTAATGTGTGTTTTGTTTACTATGCAGTGATCTGTGCGAAAGCACTAAATAACAATAGGGCAGGGCAAAACGTGTGTATAGACTGTAGTACAATTATTGACAGCGTAGTTGCCCCGCCAACAATTATGTGCAGGGCTAGCATTGCTTGAAGTTCTTTTGTGAAGGTATTGATTGTCTAGCGTTATCTTCTGCGTTTAAACATGCTTCCATGTTATTGAGCTGTTGCAGCAGATTCGCCATGTTCGAATATAATCAACACCAACTATGCCGTATTTGAAGGTTGTGCAGTTTAGTCGATGGTACATGTCATGATGTGATGTGTGTTTCTACGGGACAAAAGTTTGCGCTACAGGTCGATACCCTCATCACCTGCATCGTTGATTACTTCGTCGCCTTCAACAGAAGTATAAGGCGTTGCATTCACCGAGCGCTGCTTGATAGCAAGTTTTGCTTTGAGGTTTATTGGTTCATGGGTAATCACAAAGGTTTCAAATTTATCATCGGCGTCCGATATGGTTTTTCCCATAGCTTTAATGTCTGCTGGTGATGTGTTGGGATCATCTCGGTCTACTGTTCGTATGTCGTATTGATTCATGTGTGCTCCTTCTGTAGTGCCCCGCATTATCCTGGTTCAACTGTAGTAATGCGGGGTTATATTGTTAGTTTATAAAGGTTTCTCAAGTAGCGAAACTATTTCTTTTAATTCATTACGGGTAGCTTTGAGCGCGTCGACATATTCAGGGTTGATGAATCCAAGCGAAGGCTGGTTTTGTTGCGACTGCTCCGGGGTTTCCTTGATTTTCTTTTTTGCGCCGGCAATCGTAAACTTTTGTTCATAGAGCATTTTTTTTATTTTGATGATTGACTCTACATCTTTTTTTCGATAAAGGCGCTGATTTGTTTTAGTCCTGTAAGGTTTAATAAGCTTAAACTCTGATTCCCAATATCGCAGTATATAGGGCTCAATATCGGTAAGCGTGCTAACCTCTCCAATTTTGAAGTATAACTTATCGGGTAGGGGGGTTGATTTCATTCGCATTAACCTATGCTCAACATGTTGGTTTCAACGACTGTGTTGTAAAACACAGCTTTTACGGCCATCAGAAAAAATTATGTATTCAGGGCTTTTTTCAATACCGGACTCGCCTTGAAGGTCAGAACATTACGAGCGGCAATTTTGATTTCATCCCCAGTTTGCGGATTGCGTCCACGGCGGACACCTTTTGCACGGATGGTAAAATTCCCGAAACCTGAAATTTTTACTTTTCCTCCGGTCTCAAGACGCGAACGGATTAAATCAAAAATATGTTCAACGATTTGGCTGGATTCTTTTTTTGAAAGCCCGATTTTTTCATATAATGCTTCTATCAGATCTGCCTTGGTCATATCCAAACTCCTATTTAAGCACGGTTACACGTATTATCGTAACTCAACCCCAAGCTGTTTGCGCAGGGAGTCAAGCAGCTTGTCATGAATTTTATTAACTTCCTTGTCGGTTAGTGTCCGTTCATCTGACTGAAATGTCAATCGGAAAGCAATACTTTTCTTCCCTTTAGCTATGCTGCCGCCTTGATAAAAATCAAATATATTCCACTGTCTAAGAAGCTTGTTTTTGTATGCCTCTATAGCTGCATTAACATCAGCTGATGTGACTGACTGGTCAATAACCAAAGCAAGGTCGCGATGCACAGCCGGGAACCTGGAAAATGATGTATAGGTCTTTTGAGATGAATAATATGCGCAGATTTGATTAAAATCAAGCTCAAAGACATGAACAGGGCCTTGTGCGTCGAAAGCCTCTGAAATATCTGGATGCAGGGTTCCACATGAACCGCAGTATGTGTCTTCGATAAATACTTGTATGCCGGTTTTGGGAGCAAGGTAGGGTTCATTGCTGTCCGTTTCAAAACGATACACAGCTATATTCAAAATTGAAAACAGCGTTTCAACACATCCCTTGATGTCGAAGATATCCACAGAACGGTTAGGATGTGCCCAGGTGTTGGTGTTCTTCTCACCGTAGACGAGCCCACCAAGCTTCCTGTCCTCGCGAATTTTTCCATTAGTTGTTTTAAAAAACACATTACTGATTTCAAAGATTGCAAGAGCCGGAGAGCGGTTAGCATTCAGGTTGTGCTGCAGGTTTTGAAGCAGGCTGCCAAGAACTGTGGTTCGCATAACAGATTGTGAGGCAGAAAGTGGATTAAGCAATTGCACAGGATCATTTCGTTCGTCGTCATCCTTAAAACGCAACGTATTAAGCAGTTCAGGGTCCTGGAAGCTAAAATTGACAACTTCACTGAAGCCGGATGATGCAAGGAGCGTTCGTGTCTGGCTGGCCACATTGCGATCCAGGTTAGGAAGAACGGGAACAAGGTTAACCAGGGGGTAGGTCACCGGGATAGAGTCATAGCCGTTCATGCGGGCAATTTCCTCTATGAGATCTATCTGTGAGCCTATATCATATCGATGTGTGGGGGGAATTACAGTTAGATTATCAGGACCGTTAGGTGTTACGCACATGTGCAGGCCCGTGAGGTGCCCGGTAATGGATTCAGCGTCAAGGTTTAAGCCGAGCATTCTGTTTACAGTCTTGATACATACATCTATAGAATGAGGATCAGGCAGCGGGGCAGGGTGGCAGTCTATAAGTCCGGAAGCAATTTTTCCGGCTTTCAGTTCAAGTATCAAAGACTCGGCTCTTTTCAGGGCCGGAATCACGCCGGCCGGGTCAACACCTTTTTCAAACCGCAGGGAAGCCTCTGTTTTAATGCCCAGTGCTCTACCTGTTGCAGCAATTGATATAGGCTTAAAATAAGCACTCTCCAGCAATACGGTGTTTGTTTCTTCGGCAATACCTGAATCAAGGCCGCCCATTATACCGGCCAGTGCACGAGGGCGCTCTGCATCACAAATCATGAGCGTTTTGCTCGGCAATGTATGTATCACTGAATCAAGCGTTGTAAACGTTTCATCGATTAAAGCTTCACGAACAATAATTGTGGCTTCTTTAAGACCATGATAATCAAAAGCATGTAACGGTTGCCCAGTCTCAAGAAGGACATAATTAGTAATGTCGACTATGTTATTTATGGGCCTGATGCCGCAGTTTGAAAGCCGCTGCCGCATCCAAAGCGGAGACGGTTCAATTTTAATATCATAGGCATATCCTGCACAATAGCGCGGACAACTATCGACTGCCTGAATGTCAACATGTATGATGTCGGCAACAGGTGGCCCACTCTCAGGCAGTGTACAGGAAGCAGTGCGCAGCGTTTGGGGAAAGATCGCTGCGACTTCGCGCGCCATGCCGATTACACTCAGGCAATCGGAGCGATTTGGCGTTATATCAAAGTCAATAATGGTATCACGTAAATCAAGCGCATCAGCAAGTATGGTCCCGACAGTAACACTGCCGTCAAGAATAAGGATACCACCATCAGGATCTCCGATACAGAGCTCGCCAGCTGAACACAGCATGCCTTCAGAAACCTGGCCCCTGATTTTTGAACGCTTAATAACAAGTCCGCTTGGGAATTTTGCGCCGGGCAGTGCTAAAGCGACTTTCTGTCCGGAGCGAACATTCGGCGCACCACATATCACCTGCAGCGTTTGTTCGCCTGTGGACACGGTATTAACAGTGAGTTTATCAGCATCGGGATGCTGAGAGCTTTCGAGCACCTCGGCGACAAAGATATTGTCCCATTGCGAGCCTATTTCATCGATGCTTTCAACTTCAAAGCCGCTCATAGTCATCCTGTGAGCGAACTCGTGTACAGGTACCGGTATATCAACAAATTCTTTAAGCCAGCCTAGACTCAACAGCATAGTACACCATTAGAATTGATCAAGAAAACGGACGTCGTTTTCATAGAATAATCGAATATCATTTATGCCATAAGTGAGCATGGCTATCCTTTCAACACGAGACCAAAAGCAAGTCCAGTAACTGTCTCTGGATCATAGCCTGCATTTTTAAAAACAACAGGATTCACGAGGCCGCAGCCCAGTATTTCAAGCCACCCGGTTTTTGAACATACACGGCAGCCTTTACCGCTGCACATAACACACTGTATGTCAACTTCTGCACTTGGTTCAGTGAAGGGGAAAAAACTGGGTCGAAAACGAATAGATGTCTGTTCACCGAACAGGTTGTGGAGAAGTATTGTCAGCAGTCCCTTTAAATCACCGAAGCTTACATGCTCATCAACCACAAGTCCTTCAATTTGATGAAACATAGGTGTATGTGAGATATCAGAATCACAGCGGTATACCTTCCCGGGACACAGAATCCTCAGTGGCGGCTGCATCTGCTGCATAGTCCGAACTTGTACCGGTGAAGTATGCGTTCTCAAAAGTTGATCATCTGACACATAAAAGGTGTCATGCATGTCGCGGGCAGGGTGATCTTTCGGGATATTAAGTGCTTCGAAGTTGAAAAAATCAAGTTCAATTTCCGGACCGTCAACAACACTGAAGCCTAAAGAACTGAAAATAGCCACAATTTTTTCAGTAACCAGAGAAATAGGATGCAGGGTACCAAGACTCGGCCTGCGGCCGGGCAATGTTACGTCTGGGGTCTTCGTGCTTATTGATCTGGTTTTACGCACCTGGCGCATTGATTCAAGTGCATCACCAACTCCCTGCTGTAGAATGTTCTTTAAAGCATTTGCTGCTTTGCCGATTGTAGAACGTTCCTCCGGTGGCAGGTCCTTTAATGACTTGATAATTTCAGTTAGCCGACTGTTCCGACCAAGGTATTTGCTTTTAATCTGAAAGAGAGCATTTTCAGAATCGGCTTTTTGTATATCAGCTTCAAAGTTGGCCTTGATTGTTGTGCAGTCGTCGTTCATAGCAATCCTGATAAGCCGCTCGCATTATGATACGGCGTATGCGAAAGGATAACGCACTGTAAAAATCAGTTTCCTCTGGCGATGGCTGCCAACTGTGTAAATGAACCCGGATCATTGATCGCCATGTCGGCAAGAATCTTGCGGTCGATGGCTACATTTGCTTTTGTGAGTCCGGAGATCAAACGGCTGTAGCTGATATCATTGCTTCGCGCAGCTGCATTGATTCGAGTTATCCAGAGACGGCGAAAATCTCGTTTGCGCGCACGCCTGTCACGGTAAGCATAACTCAGTGCGCGGTCAACTGCTTCCCGAGCAATTCTATACAGGTTTCCCCTCGGGCCTCGAAAGCCTTTAGCGAGTTTTAACAGACGTTTTCTCCTGCGGCGTAATGTATACCCTCTTTTAACGCGTGGCATTGGTGCTACCTTTCAATAATACAGTTAGTGTTGAGTTTCAGCACATGTGCTGCTGGTTGCATTGTTGCATCCAGGTTTTAGGCATAAGGGATCAGACGCCGAATGTTGCGTGCCTCGGCACTGCAGATCAGGGTTGAGTGTCGAAGGTTGCGTTTACGTTTGGTTGTCTTCGACGTCAGAATATGGCTTGTATATGCCTTGTTACGTTTAACTTTTCCATTTTTCGTCAGTGAGAACCTCTTTGCAGCTCCGCGACGGGTTTTAATTTTTGGCATTGCTTAACGTACTCCTGTGTTCTTTAATTGCCGGTTGTTTTACGGGGTGCAAGTAACATTACCATGTTGCGGCCTTCAACACGCCCCTCACGTTCAATAACACCGTTATCTTCAATCATTGCTGCAACTTTCTTCAGGATGGTGTCGCCATGTTCCCTGAAGCGCATTTCACGTCCGCGAAAAACAACATTGACTTTAATCTTGTGTCCACGTTCGAGAAATTCAAGTATATGTCGTACCTTAACTTCAAGGTCGTGTATTCCGGTAAACGGTCTCAGCTTTATTTCCTTGGTCTGGACTCTGTGAACCGTTACTCGTTTTTGCTGTTTTTTGCTCTGCTGATATTTGAATTTTCCGTAATCCATCAGCCTGCATACAGGCGGATCGGTATTATTAGAGACCTCGACAAGGTCGAGTCCCTTTTCAGCGGCAACTTCCTGGGCCTGCTGATTTGTTATAATGCCGAGTTGGTTACCTTCACCGTCAATGACTCTCAACAAGGGGGCCTTAATGGAAGAGTTCATCGGGGTCTGGTTGTTCTGCTTTCTTTTTTCTATGGTCAAGTCCTCCGTATGACTTAAATAAAAATTTTTATGTCAGGTTTTTTAAGGCACTGCGGCAGTCCTGCTGCAGCATTTCCACAAAGTCAGCAACATGCATGCATCCAAGGTTCTTTCCCTTGCGGGTGCGAGGTGCAATACCGCCTGCCTCTATCTCATTGTTACCGATTACAAGCATATAAGGAATTTTTTGGACCTGTGCTTCTCTGATTTTAAAGTTCAGGCTTTCGTTGCGCAAATCAAGCTCGGCCCGAATGTCCCGGGAGAGGAGCTGTGCGTGAACATCACGTGCGTACGCGTGCTGCTCGTCGGAAATAGTAATGATCTGGGCCTGCACCGGAGCAAGCCAAACCGGAAAAGCTCCTGCATAGTGTTCTATCAAAATACCGATAAAGCGCTCAAGAGATCCAAGTATAACACGATGCAGCATTACCGGGCGATGTTTTTCACCATCGGGTCCGATGTAGCTCATGTCAAATCTTTCAGGCAGCACAAAATCGCATTGTATTGTTGCGCACTGCCAGGAACGCTTCAAACTGTCCTGAAGTTTGAAATCAATTTTGGGTCCGTAAAATGCTCCATCGCCGGCGTTTATTTTATACGTATAGTTGGTTGTTTTTAAGGCTGATTCAAGCGCCTCCGTTGCGCGCTGCCAATCACGATCAGTACCAATGGACTTTGCCGGTCGAGTACTGAGTTCAACTTCAAATTTAAAATCGAATACATCCATAACATCAGTTATGAATTGAATGATGTTCAATATTTCCTGATTGAGCTGTTCAGGAGTACACAGGATGTGGGCATCGTCCTGGGTGAACTCTCGAACCCTTGTGAGACCATGAAGAACCCCGGATTTTTCGTGACGGTTAACCGTTCCGAGTTCGAAATAACGCAGCGGCAGTTCCTTGTAGCTTCTCCGCTTTGAATTGTAAATCAGCATGTGTGCCAGGCAGTTCATCGGCTTAAGGCAGTATTGTTTCTCCTCTACCTCGGTGAAATACATGTTTTCGCGATAATTATCCAAGTGTCCGGATTTTTCCCAAAGCTCAAGTTTTAAAATCTGGGGTCCCTTGACAAGTTGATACCCTCTGCGCAGGTGCTGCTTTATTTCAAAGTCTTCAAGAAGTCGCCGCAGAAGTGCGCCTTTGGGGTGATACACAATTAAGCCGGCACCGGCTTCATCATAGATGTTAAACAGGTCCAGTTCGCGGCCCAGCTTACGGTGGTCGCGTTTTTTCGCTTCTTCAATCAGCTGCAGGTGGGCCTTCAGTGCTTTTTTATCCGCGAACGCTGTACCGTATATGCGCTGGAGCATTTTATTTTTTTCACTGCCGCGCCAGTAGGCACCGGCCAGACTGGTCAGTTTAAAAGCCTTGATCTTGCCGGTAGAGGGCAGGTGGGGGCCGCGGCACAGATCGATAAAGTCGCCCTGTTCATATACGCTTATGGATTCATCTTCAGGCAGCTCGTTGATAAGTTCAGTTTTGTATAGTTCGCCCTTATCGCTGAACAGTTTAAGGGCTTGCTCGCGTGTCATTTCATTGCGCCTGATCGGGATATTCTGCTTGATGAGCGCGCGCATGGTTTCTTCAATTTTTTCAAGGTCCGACGGGGTGAAAGGCTCTGGCGTGTCAAAGTCGTAGTAAAAGCCATCGTCAATTGACGGGCCGATTGTAACCTGTACTTGCGGAAACAGTGTTTTGACAGCATGTGCCATGAGGTGGGCAGTGCTGTGGCGTACAATTTGAAGACCTTCAGCTGAATCGGCTGCGATAAACTCAATATGTGCATCATGATCAATCACTGTATGCAGATCGCGCGCAAGGCCATTAATTTTAATCGCAACAGGATTTTTTATATCCTTGAAATCCTTAAGCATTTCTACTGCAGGCAAGCCTGCAGCAATGCTGTGGGATGTGTTGTCTTTGAGTGTTACGGTTAGCTGTTTCATTGTTTTAACATATGCTGTGCTGTGGATCGAGCCGGCTTCTATGCCGGTCTTGTCAATGCGCTATTTTTGCTGTGCGTAAATTTCTGCTTATTTCACCTAATCATAAAAAATATGTATAGGCGCGGGCGGTTTTGAACCGCCGACTTCTACCGTGTCAAGGTAGCGCTCTCCCCCTGAGCTACGCGCCTGTAAACAGCGAATAAAATTATAAGTATTTATCAAATAGTTCTAAAAATGTCAAGAAAAATTATTCATTACCGCGTTATAATGGTGTTTTGGTCCTTGAATTGAGCCGTAAGAAATAGGGGAGAAGAAGCTCTGAAAGGCTGTGTGCTATACAACAGTATGTGAGGGCATTCAGGATGAATCTGAAGGGTAGGGGAGTTGCCGGTAGTTTAAAATTCTTGTGTGTAAAGGGCATTTTTAAGAAAACGGGGAAAGTAGATAAAGTTTTGTCTGTGTAGCGGTTTATAGTGCTGTGTGTGAGAATCTGCTTGTAATCATTCTGAAAAACATTCTTTATGACTTGTATGTGATCATTATATCATAAAAAGCCGGATTGTCGTTTGATTAAGGGTTTTTATTAGAGAACTACAGAGACGGAAAAAACTGTTGGAAATGCACGCAAACATTCAATAACATGAAAATGCATTACTAAGATCTCTATCAGGGTGTACTCTGCCGGGTACTTCAGACGTAAGTAAAAAAATATAGAAAGAGAAGAGGGTATTATTTTTAATGCCCGTTAGTTTGAGTGTAGGGTGGTTCTGTGATGAGTTATGGAAAAAGCGAGCAATTGGAGGAATAATTGTATTTGGTTTACATAATATATATTATCAGACCCTTTGAATTTTCAATAAATTAATGGATACAGCTCAAGGATGCTGTTTTGTTTTTTTTTGTAAAACTCATGTTAAAATCGCTGTTTAGAGTTGATTATTTATAATGCTTACTTTAATATAAAAAAGACAGGCTATGTGACAGATGGGAAACCGTTACCAAGGGTGAATGTAAGCTCGGTACCTCCGGCATGGAACGCTTCAGAATGCAATCTCGTATCAATGGTCATTGTATGATAAATAACAGAGATAAGTCCATCGGCTGTCTGCAGTTTCAAGGATGTATAGCTAGCTGTACCCGTTTCAGCAGTGTTTATAGTGTTATTTTATGGAGGACTTCATGCAGCATCAATTAACCGTAAAAATGTATCGTCTCTTGATCGTGTTTGGGATATCTTTTGGTTTATGCTGCACCGGCACTGCCCTTTGTGCCGAGGATAGCGCTCAGCATAAGCCTCTTGTTACAGGGTTGCCGGACTTTGCACCTTTGATAGAAAAACTATCGCCGGTAACGGTTAATATAAGCTCATCAAGAACGGTTAATGTCGGAAACAGTCAGTTTGGACCAAATCCGTTTGGCAATCAAGACGACCCTTTTCGTGAATTTTTTGGTGATGATTTTTTCAAGCATTTTTTTGGCGGCGATCCTAATCGAGAATATCGGCAACAGGGACTTGGTTCAGGATTTATTATTGACCCTGAAGGCTTTATCCTTACCAATAATCATGTTATTGACGGTGCTGATGAAATTAAGGTTAAAACCTATGCTGGGGAGGAATATGATGCGCAGGTGGTCGGAACTGACCCTAAGACTGATCTTGCTCTTTTAAAGATCAAACTTCGCAAAGGTGATACGTTGCAGGCCGCAACCCTTGGGGACTCCGATGCGCTTAATGTCGGTGAGTGGGTCATCGCAATCGGTAACCCATTTGGACTGCAGGCAACCGTAACTGCCGGTATTGTAAGTGCCAAGTGGCGCAAAATTGGCGCCAGCCCCTATGAGGATTTTATTCAGACAGACGCGTCCATCAATCCCGGCAACAGCGGCGGTCCGCTTTTTAACCTGCGCGGCGAGGTTGTGGGGGTCAATTCCATGATTTATTCACCGAGTGGCGGCAATGTCGGAATTGGTTTTGCAATTCCTATTAATTTAGCCAGCAATGTTGTCCAGCAGCTTAAGGATTCTGGACGTGTTGTACGTGGTTGGCTTGGAGTTGTCGTGCAGACGGTTACCCCTGAGCTGGCTCAATCGTTCGGTCTTGACGACGGTCTAGGGGCTCTCGTTGCCGATCTTGCCCCGGGAGGACCGGCCGAGACAGCTGGCATCAAGCCTGGAGATATCATTATCGAGTTTAATGGCAGGTCTATTAGCGAGATGTCCGATTTGCCAATGCTGGTTGCTCAAACCCCGATTGGCAGGAAAGTTACGGTAACGGTGCTTCGTGACGGTAAAAAGAAAGAAATTCACGTAAAAATCGGAGAGCTCAAGGAAACCCGAGAAGCGGCTACGCGCAGTCAAAATGCTGCAGTTAAGATGGGCATACAGGTGCGTGAGATTACGCCTGAACTTGTACAGGCGCTTGGATTGACTGAAGACAAGGGTATTTTGATTGTCGCTGTAGACCCCGGCAGTATTGCAGGCAGGGCAGGTCTTGCAAAGAGTGATGTCATAAAGCAGGTTAACCGCAACCCGATTAGCACGATGGCCTCATTTAATGAGGCATTAAAAAAGACACGTGAAGAGAATATTCTGCTGTTGGTAAAACGTGGCCGATCGTCCCTCTGGGTCGTGGTTAAACAAAAAAAATAAATTTCAGGGAGGCTATGAAACACTATGAGCAGAATAGAAAACATACATGCACGTGAGATTCTTGATTCGCGAGGAAATCCTACTGTTGAAGTTGATGTGATGCTTGAATCCGGTGTAATCGGCCGGGCTCAGGTCCCTTCCGGCGCATCAACCGGTGAGCGTGAAGCCCTGGAGCTTCGCGATGGCGATGCTTCCCGTTTCCTAGGTAAAGGCGTGACCACGGCGGTATCCAATGTCAATGAAAAAATCATGCCTGAACTCGTCGGGCTTGAGTCTCTTGATCAGGTCGGCATTGATAAAACAATGATTGAACTCGACGGCACCGAGACCAAAAGCAGTCTTGGCGCAAATGCGATTCTGGGTGTTTCAATGGCTACTGCCAAAGCCTCGGCAATTGAACTCAATATTCCCCTGTATCGTTATCTCGGTGGTGCTAATGCAAAGGTTCTGCCGGTTCCCATGATGAATATACTCAACGGTGGCGAACATGCCGACAATAATGTCGACATACAGGAATTTATGATCATGCCGGTCGGCGCAGCTACGTTCAGGGAAGCTCTGCGCATGGGCGTTGAGATTTTTCACAATCTTAAAAAAGTTCTGAGCGCCAAGGGATTGAATACGGCTGTAGGTGATGAAGGCGGTTTTGCGCCTAATTTAAAATCAAATGAGGAAGCCCTGCAGGTAATCATGCAGGCGATTGAAAAGGCCGGTTATAAACCCGGCGACGATATCTGTCTGGCGCTTGATGCCGCGGCCAGTTCATTTTTCAAGGACGGCGCCTATATGCTTGAAGCCGAGGCGGATCCTCGCAAAGACTCGGATGCCATGATTGAATTTTATGCCGGGCTGATTTCAAAATATCCGATTATTTCCATTGAGGATGGACTCGATGAAAATGACTGGGCAGGCTTTGAAAAAATGACCGCTGAGTTGGGAAGTAAAATACAAATTGTCGGAGACGATCTTTTTGTTACAAATACAAAACTTTTAAAACAAGGGATTGAAAAATCGATTGCCAATTCTATTTTGATTAAACTCAATCAGATCGGTTCGGTCACTGAAACGCTGGAAGCTATTGAAATGGCCCAGCGTGCTCGCTATACCGCCATTATATCACATCGCTCCGGCGAAACCGAGGATACTACTATTGCAGATCTTGTTGTTGCCTGTAATGCCGGTCAGATTAAAACCGGCTCAGTATCTCGAACTGACCGTATCGCCAAGTATAACCAACTTCTGCGGATTGAGGAGGAACTCGGTGATTGCGCTGAATATCCGCAGATGGGAGCATTTTATAATCTCGGAAGATAGACATGCCCTCCCCTTCCAAAGACGTTGATTTTGAAGCACTTCGTCGCCGGATGGTTGAACAGCAACTCAAGGCCCGTGGAATCAGCGACGCAGCTGTTTTGCGCGCAATGCAGCAGGTTCCCCGGGAAGTATTTGTGCCGGAGGAGTATTGTTATGACGCATATAAAGACGGTCCCCTGCCGATCGGTTCCGGCCAGACAATATCACAACCCTATATCGTAGCACTGATGACTGAACTTTTGAGTCTTGGGCCCCGGGACAGAGTCCTTGAAATTGGCACCGGTTCCGGTTATCAAGCTGCAGTGCTTCATTCAATCACATCCAACGTGTATTCAATTGAGAGACTCAGTAGTCTGGCGCAACAGGCAGAGAGGGTACTGAGTTCAATCGGTTGTGGGGCTGTTACTATCCGGACAGGAGACGGAAGCCTGGGCTGGCCCGAGGAAGCCCCTTTTGATGCGATCATTGTTACTTCGGGCGCACCGGAGATTCCTGAACCATTGAAAGCCCAATTATCCGATGGCGGTCGTTTAGTCATTCCAGCTGGTACGCGTCAAAGTCAAACATTGTACCGTGTTAAACGCAACCACGATGAATTTACTATCACTACGCACAGCGGCTGTGTGTTTGTACCGCTTATCGGCACCTGCGGCTGGAGTACAGAACAATGACAGCATGTACGTATTGCTGAGAATGCATTCGTTCAAAACATGTAAGGGAATTCCCGTACAATGATAATCGAACAGACCTATACTGAACTTAAAAATAAGCTCCATTATCACAACCACCGCTACTATGTGCTTGATGACCCTGAAGTCTCTGACAATGACTATGACTGTCTGTTGCGCGAACTCGAAGAGATGGAACGGAAAAACCCTGCCCTGGTTAGTTCTGATTCACCCACTCAGCGAGTGGGATCATCACCGGCATCTCAATTTGAAAAATTCAGCCACTCACCCCGGATGTTAAGTTTGGCAAATGCGATGAATCCGGAGGAGCTTCGAGCCTTTGATCTACGCTGCAGGCGTGCCCTTGGTGATCCCCCCGCACTTGAATATATTGTCGAGCCCAAGCTTGACGGTCTTGCGGTATCGCTGCAGTATGCAGGAGGCATTTTGCAGGCTGGTGCCACGCGCGGTGATGGGGATACAGGTGAAAATATTACCGCGAACCTTAAAACCGTTCGTTCAATCCCGATCAGTATTATGCCGGAGGGGCACGCTGCATGTCCTGAAAACCTGACGGTGCGCGGCGAGGTCATCATGCTGATAGATGAATTCAGGCGCTTAAACAGCAGGCGTCTTGAAAACGATCAAGCAGCCTTTGCCAATCCACGCAACGCTGCTGCCGGATCAGTGCGTCAACTTGATTCACGCGTAACTGCTGAGCGCAGGCTTGACGCAGTATTTTACAGTGTGCACCATGTTGATGATGACCAGTATGAAACACAGGCACAGCGTGTTAAGGCTCTCAACGAATATGGTTTCAAGGTTAACGCCGTCAGGGTCTGCAGCACAATTGAAGAGGTTATTGCTGCTTGCAGTAACATGGAAGCACGGCGGGATATCTATCCCTTTGAGATCGACGGAGTTGTTGTCAAGGTGAATGATTTGCGCCTGCAAGCCCGCCTGGGTACCCTGCCCCGTTCACCGCGCTGGGCGATCGCATTAAAATTTAAACCGCGCCAGGAAACAACAGTTGTAAAAAATATTACGGTTCAAGTTGGTCGTACCGGAGCTTTGACACCTGTTGCCGAGCTGGAACCTGTTGTAATCAGCGGCGTTGAGGTTAAACGGGCCACCCTGCACAATCAGGATGAAATTTCGCGCAAGGATATCCGTGTTGGCGATACGGTTATTGTGCAGAGAGCCGGTGATGTAATTCCCGCGGTAGTCAGGGTGCTTGTTGATAAGCGAACTGGCCGGGAACAGGCTTTCACTATGCCCGTTGAATGCCCCGTCTGCAACGCCCCGGTTGAAGCCCTGAGCGACGAAGCAGTCATGCGCTGTACAAACAGATCCTGCCCTGCGATCATCAAGGAGTCAATACGGCACTTTGCGGCTCGCGATGCTATGAATATTGAGGGGTTAGGTGTTAAATTAATCAGCCGTCTGGTTGACAGTGGCCGGGTCACCTCAATTGCCGATTTGTATATGCTTTCTTTAGATGAATGGCAGGATGTTGAACGCATGGGTGATAAATCCGCCGCTAATATTAAGACAGCGCTTGAGCGCAGTAAATCAGCCGGATTGGAGCGACTGCTGTTTGCCCTTGGTATCCGTAATATCGGTCGACAGAGCTCCGGGATTTTGGCGGATCACTTCAGGAGTTTTGAAAAATTATGCAGCGCTACACGCGATGACCTTGTTGCCGTGCATGAGATTGGACCGGAAGTAGCTGAGTGTCTGCGTGCTTTCTTTGACGACACGCAGACGATGGATATGCTTAATCGTCTGAAGGATGCCGGACTTTCGACAGAACCTGTACAGGCTCCAACTGACAGGCGCTTTGCCGGCAAAACCTTTGTTCTTACCGGTACGCTTTGTTATGCATCTCGCGAATCCGCTAGTGAGATAATCCGCCAGTACGGCGGCAGAGTCGCAGGCAGCGTAAGCAAAAAAACCAATTATGTGATCGCTGGTGATAATGCAGGCTCCAAACTTACAAAAGCTCGCACGCTTGGAATTACGGTTCTTGATGAAGAGGCGTTTAAAACATTAATCGGCTGACATCTGTTCGCTGTTTTCAGTCTCGGGTTCAAGTATCCACTTTTTAATCATTTTGAATACGGTTTCACGTCGAATCGGCTTGGCTGTGTAGTCATTCATGCCAACCTTCAGGCAATGCTCACGATCACTTCTGAGCGCGTTAGCCGTCATGGCAATAATCGGTATATCGCCTAGCTCAAGGGCTCGAATCTGCCTGGCCGCCTCATAACCATCAAGCACGGGCATTTGCAAATCCATAAAGATAAGGTTGTATGCCTGCGGATTTGTTCGATATTTTTCTACAGCCTCCTTGCCGTTCTCAGCCACCTCTACGGTGTAGCCACCTTTGCCAAGCATGGTTACCGCTAGTTTTTGATTGACCGGGTTATCTTCAACCAGCAGAATTGTGACTGAATGTTTTACATTTTCAGCGATCAGATGTTGCGTCAGCATGCCGGTCTTTCCATGAGTTTCCTTATCTCGATCAGAGCCCAGCAGGTACTCAAGCATGTTGATAAGTTTTATGCGACTAACAGGTTTTGGAAGATACCCGCTGAAACCGGATTCCTGGCACAAACGGGCATCAATGCTGGATGAGAAGGCCAGCATCGCAGGGGACTGTATACCGCTTTGCTCAATTTTGCCCGGTAATTCATATAAATCAAATTCATCGTTTGCCTGAACGTTAAGCGCGCAAATATCAAAAGGGTTCTTTGCTGCTTGCGAATCCTGAATAGCATGCATGGCATCCCGGGCTTTACGTACAGTGCTAACCTTCATCCCGGCAGTGTTTAGTGTATGAGCCATAATTTGCAGGTTGGTTTCATTATCATCCAGCAGTAGAATACGGCGTTTCTCAAGGGAAGCACTTTTGATAGCTTTTTTTGTATGCTGCGCAGATTTTTTAAAAATTGCCGTAAAGTGGAAGCTGCTGCCCTTACCCCGAGCGCTCTCAACCCAAACATCCCCGCCCATCAGGTTTGAAATTTTTTTGCAAATCGACAATCCCAGCCCTGTGCCCCCATATTTACGGGTCGTGGACCCATCCACCTGTTTAAATGCGTCAAAAATTGTTTTTATATTTTTCTTGGGAATGCCTATGCCGGTATCACGCACGACTGCATGCAGGGTGATTTGCTCTTCTGCATGATGTTCAACATTAAGGGAGAGCTCAATTTCACCTGTCTCGGTAAATTTAGAGGCATTGCCCATAAGATTGATAAGCACCTGTCGTGTCCGATGAGGATCGCCTGTAATTTCCGGGGGTATGTCGTCACTGATATTGCACAGCAGTTCAATGGGTTTTGAACTTATTTTCGGGCGGATCATGTCGCACACAGTATAGGCCAGTACTTCCGGGTCAAAGTCAATATGTTCAAGCTCTATATGTCCGGACTCAATCTTGGAGAAGTCAAGAATATCGTTGATAATGGTCAGCAGCATTTCACCGCTTTCCTTGATTATATGCAAATAATCCTGTTGCTCCATATCAAGGTTTGAATCCTGCAGCAGATCCGTAAAACCAATTATACCATTGAGCGGCGTCCTGATTTCGTGGCTCATATTGGCCAGGAATTCACTTTTGGCAATGTTAGCCATTTCAGCCATGCACGCCATTTGATTTGCGCGTTCAATTGACTGTTCGAGCTGCTGGTTTAAATCGGTAAGGTTGCGGTTGGCAGTTTCAAGGGGTCGTTCAGGGTTATGCTTTTCTGTGGTGATACTGATATCTGCAACGGAATTTGTGTGTTTATCCTGTTGAGCACAAATAGCCCCGGTTTTTTTTTTGAGTTGTTTATTGTTTTTATCACGGCGTTGTTGCAATTTGGCTTGTTCGCGTTCGAAACAGGCAAACAAGAGATCAATTTCCGTACTGGTAACGCAGTACAGAGCACCGGATCGAAGTGCTTCGGCAATTTTTGAATGAGAGTATTGTTCAGCAACAACAAAAACCGGAATATCTAATTCCTGTTCAGCGAGAAATTCAACAACAGTGCTGTAAGCACAGGCCGTATTGGAATCGCTACATACAATGAAATCAAATAAATCATCATTGCTTAGAAACTGGACAAGGGATTCATAATCAACAGCTTGTTCAACTCCGATGTCGAAGCCGTTCCTTAATGCTTCAGCGGTAATACTACCCTTCAGGACAGGGGCGCCATCGACAAGCAGAAGTCTTGTTTTTATATTCATATCGAGAATGACGTTAATGGGTTGATATGATGGTTTTATTTCTACCAGCCTGTTTGGCGGCATACAGAGCTTCGTCGGCAAAACCGATGAGTTCAATATGCGTCATAACATGATTGTCCGGAATAGATGCAACGCCCATACTAATGGTTACAGAAATACTGGTATCACCGGAGAGAAAATCTTTTTTTTCAATGCAGTGCCGAATTTGTTCGCTTAAAGCAATAGCATCCCTACTATTGGAATTGGGCAGAATAAAGGCGAATTCATCTCCACCGTAACGGCATGGCACATCATCAGTGCCGATCTTGTTCATAAAAATTGCAGCCAGTGTTTTCAAGATTTCATCACCGGCCTGATGTCCATACATATCGTTGATGCTTTTGAACAGATCAACGTCACAGACAAGACAGCTCAATGGCTTCTTTGTGCGCAAGCTGATATCAAAAACAGCAGCTAAGTGATCATAAAAATAGCGGTGATTATAGAGTCTTGTCAGACTATCTTTTTTTACCAGCTCTTCAAGAAGAGCGTTTTTTGTTCCAAGCTCATCCAGCAGTTTCTTCATTTTTATTTGCGTGGACACGCGCGCGATCAGTTCACCGTAGTCAAAAGGCTTAACGATATAGTCAGCTGCACCGATATCAAACCCTTTAATTTTATCAATTGTTTCTGTATTGCTGGATACAAGAATAACAGGAATATCCATGGTAGTTGCATCATTCTTTAAACGCCTGCAACATTCAAATCCATCCATCACAGGCATCATAACATCGAGCAGGATAACATCAGGGCTATTGATGCGAGTTAGTTCAATAGCCTCTCTACCGTTTGTAGCGGTAGTTACCTTGTAGCTCTTTTTTGATAGCAGCGTTGTAGCAAGCTTTCGTATGAGCTCATTATCGTCAACTACAAGAACATTGCCCTTGTCATTCATTACAATCCCTGGAAGGCGGTATCGGCACTTTCATGCTCGAAATGAATAGTGGCTGTAAAAATGATTTTGCTGTCTGTGAAGTTGTTTGTCCCATCTGGGCCCGAAATCAAACCCGGTCTATCTCTATACACGCGCATGAGGTACGTCGGTACAAGGCTGAAGCATCAAAACCGTGAATTCCCACCAAGCCCTTTGACGAAAAACATGGCTTTTATAGATGAATCAGACCGCGTGTCTTCGGTTCCACCGTCTGTTTCATGCCAGATACGTATGCCCCAGCACTGGCTGTGATATTCAACACCAAACTCAGTATTAAAATCTTCATTATTTAAATAATCATAGCGGGTATTGGCAAACAGGGCCAACCAGGAAGTTACATGAAAATGCGTATCAAGTTCAAGGTACTCATACAAATCGCGCCAGTAGCGATATTCAACATTAATGAAGTTGTTTTTTGAACCGGTTAATCGACCCAAAACACTATAGCGGCGCATACGCCGGTCAT
>PVMS01110451.1_pt1 | contig 19499 bp, 15 predicted proteins | sample 1853461 | NCBI WGS metagenome assembly PVMS01 (sample SAMN08582032, study PRJNA380276) | Marine sediment metagenome, whole genome shotgun sequencing project. | isolation source: ocean sediment barecode stripped | collected 2017 | reverse complement strand
TCAGCCGCATCCTGTCCGGCCAGTCACTCGGCCGCGTCGTGGTAAAACTGTAGGAGGCCGCCATGCGGGCGAATGTAGGAGGCCGCCATGCGGGCGAAATTAAAAAATCGAAAATCAAATTCGCCCGCATGGCGGCCTCCTACATTCGCCCGCGTGGCGGCCTCCTACAGTTTTACCACGACGCGGCCGAGTGACTGGCCGGACAGGATGCGGCTGAATATTTCTGCCATTCCATCCAGGGCGACCTGCTCGTGGCAGATTTTGTCCAGGTGGCGCGGCTTCCATGCGCCCGCCAGGCGTGGCCAGATTTCCTCGCGGATTGAATAAGGGCACATCGGGGAGTCGATGCCTAGCAGGCTGACACCCCGGATGATGAACGGCAGCACAGTCGTGTTCAGGCTGATGCCGCCGGCCAGGCCGCAACTGGCGATGTTTCCCCATGGCTTGATCGCCGCGGTGATCCCGCTGAGCATTTCTCCGCCCACGCTGTCGACACAACCGGCCCAGCGGGCGCTTTCCAGCGGCCGTTTACCCCATTCCAGATCGTGCCGGGAGAAACACTGGCTTGCGCCGAGGCTCTCCAGCCAGCCGAACTGCTCCGTTTTGCCGGAAATTGCCTGAACCTCGTAGCCGGCGGTCGAGAAGATGTCGATTGCGATGCTGCCCACGCCACCGGTGGCGCCGGTGACAACTATCGGGCCTTGTTCGGGTTTCTGGCCGTTGATTTCCATCCGGTAGAGCGACATGGCAGCGGTAAATCCGGCGGTGCCCAGCGTCATGGCCTCGAGCATGCTCAGACCGACCGGTAGTGGAACAATCCATGCACTGTCCATCCTCAGATATTCCGAATAGCCGCCGTCTCGGGTTTCCGAGAGGCCGCTGCCGGTCACCAGCACTTTATCGCCGGGACTGAAACGGTCTGATTCGGACGAAATTACAGTTCCTGCAGCATCGATGCCGCCATTCAATGGAAAACGGCGCAGAATTTTGCCCTTGCCGGTGCCGGCCAATGCGTCCTTGAAGTTGATACCGGAAAAATGGACCTTGATGACGACGTCACCTGCGCTCAGATCTTCCAGCGAAATGGATTCGATGCCGGCCCGGTAGCCATCGTCATCGTTGTGAATCCGGAAAGCCTTGAAACTGCCGGGTACCTGTTCACTCATGGTGTCTGCTTACTCCACTGAAATTAAGATGTACTTCATACGGCCCGCATATACCACTCAAAATCCTTGGGCGGTATCTGCGAATTAAATCGACCTTCTTCCTCACGCCGGCACAACGAGAACAGTTTGTGGTACTCCTCGCCTATGTAGCCCGGCAAAATGGTTCCGGCATCAAAGGCGTCCAAAGCCAGCGGCCAGCGAATGGGCAATGTCACCACGTGCTCGAGTAATGCGCCCGCCCGGACCATCTTGCCGGGTTCGCATTTCTGCGTGATGCCGTGATGAATGCCGGCCAGCACAGAAGCAACAACCAGGAAGGGATTGGAGTCGGCCCCGGCTACCCGGTGTTCAACTCGTGAATTGGTGGCTGAGGACAATGGGATTCTCAAAGCCACGCCGCGGTGGTTCTCTCCCCAACTGGGCGTGGACGGAACGTAGGCATAGGGTGCGAACCGGCGATAGGAGTTGGCATTGGGCGCAAACATGGCCATGCTCTGCGCCATCAGTTCTCCCAGCCCGCCGATGGCGTGCCGCAAAGTGTCTGAAAATTCCCCATCTTTGCTTGAGCCGGCAAACACATTATTGCCGTCATCATCAAGCAGGCTGACATGAATATGCAGGCCGTTGCCCGATATGTTGGCGAACGGCTTTGCCATGAACGTGGCCGCCAGGTCGTTTTTAATCGCCGTGGCCTTGACGGCCCTCTTCAACAGCAGGGCATGGTCGCAGGCCAACACCGGGTCATCAATGTGGTGCAGGTTCACTTCGAACTGCCCTGGAGAACATTCTGAAAGTGCGGTACCGGAAGGAATATTCTGTTCGCCGCAGATGTCGATCAGGTCATTGATGAAGTCATCAAATTCGTACAAGTCCTCCACCATCGCGTATTGGCCTCCACCCTGGGGCAGATCAGAGCCGGGAATCCGGGGAACGAGCGGCATGAATTTCTCACCGTCATGTTCAACCAGGTAGAACTCCAGTTCGGTGGCCAGTACCGGGTTCAATCCCAGGTCATACAGGGGCTGCATGGCATTGCGCAGAATCGTGCGCGGGTCCCAGGGGTAGGGGCTGCCGTCGAGATTGACTCCTTCCAGCAGAAACTGCCCGGTCGGCGCCTGGGCCCAGGGAACAGGCGCCAGTGTTCCGGGCACAGCCATGGCCATGATGTCCGGGTCACCGTCGTTGGCTCCGTAGGGGATGGAATCCAGTGTGTTGCCATGGGTATCCATCAGTGTTGTGGCGCCGCAGAAATTCAGGCCCTTGCCGAAAGCCTTGCCAAAATCCTCTGCACCCACGCGTTTGCCGCGCAGAATGCCGTTGATGTCGGGCATCAGGGGTTCCAGAAAACGCGTGTCCGGGTGTTGTTCAAGATAACGGTCGAGTTCCTGCCTGAGGTTTTCAGATGCCATGTTTTTATTACCTGTTCAGATTAATGGCTTTGCCGCCTGTCGCGCCATGCAAAGGCGGCCTTGGCGCCTTCTTTTTTGAGTATCTCGTTGAAAGTTCTCGATTCCTCTGTTTCGGTGCTTTCGATCACGATATTCAATTCCAGCGCCTGTTTCAAAGCTTCGCGCATGCGGCCGATCTCGTAGCAGCGGTTCACGGCCTGCTTGGTCAGGCGCACCGCCAACTGGTCGTTGCCGGCGATTTCGCGAGCCAGTGAGCGTGCTTCGTCCACCAGGTCTGCTGCTGCAACCACCCGGTTGACCAGACCCCAGGCTTCCGCTTGCTCCGAGCTGATGTGGTCGTTGCCGGTGAGCAGCATTTCCTTGGCCCGTTTCGGGCCGCAGACATAGGGTAACAAGAGGGCGACGATGCCGCTGCCGAATTTTACTTCGGGTTCCCCGAAACGGCAGCCCGTGGCAGCCAGAGTGAGGTCGCAGGCGATAGCGATTTCAAGCGCGCCACCGAAGCAGTAGGTGTGCACGGCCGCAATGGTGGGCTTGGGGCTGTCCCAGAAGCGCATGATCAGGTCAAAGTCCGTGTAAAGTTCCTGCTTCAGTGCTTCGAGTTCCTGCTCGGGCGTCAGTTTTGAATCAGGGTCCAGTTCCAGGTCGAAACCGGCGGAAAACGCGCGGCCTTCACCTTTGATCAGGATGACCCGGACCTGCTCATCATGCAGCGCCAGGTCCAGTGCGGCGTTGAGCTCGGCCACCATCGGCTTGCTGATCGCGTTGAGCTTGTCGGGCCGGTTCAGCGTGATCCAGGCCAGCGGGCCCTCGGTCTCGTAAATGATGGTTGTGAAGCCCATGGGTGCTTACATTATCACGATATTCCGGCTCTGCGGTCCCGGCCTACAACCAGCGCATCTACCGCTATGCACCCGCCGGAGGACACGATCACGGGATTTACGTCGATTTCATCGATGTACCCGCCCAGACTCGAGGCCATTATTGAAAATCGCTCGGCTGCTTCACAGTAGGCATCGATGTCCACGGCGGGCCGGTTGCGCAGACCGTCAAGCAGCGAACGCAGTTGCAGCGTGTCCAGCAATCGCCTGGCGGTGGACTTTCCGAACGGGGGCAGAGCGCAAACCACGTCGCGGATGGTTTCCACGTTGATGCCACCGAAACCGAGCATCACCAGCGGACCGAATTGTTCGTCTCGAACCATGCCGATGACCAGTTCTACGCCGGTGACGTTTACCATGGGTGAGAGCATGACCCTGTTGCCGAGACGATCTGCAAGATCGCGATAGGCGGCCAGGAGTTGATTTTCATCTTCAATGCCAAGCACGACCCCGTTGCAGTCGGTTTTGTGAAAAATTCCGGGTTCAGCAGTTTTCAGAGCCACAGGGAAGGCCAGCTCCGCACTGGCGGAAAGCAGTTCGGACTCGCTGTTCGCCAGGCGGGCGGGGCTGATTGGGAATCCGAAATCGCCCAGCAATTGGCTGGATTCGTATTCATCCAGGGTGTCACCCGATCTGAGCCTGGTTTTCCACCTTGAGACGATGGAGTCATCCGGTTCTTGCAGTTCATCAAGCGCCCGTGAATGAAAATCGCGGTAGTCCAGCAGGCAACGCACTCCGGCGAGGAAAGAACGCAAACCATCGAGTACCGGGAATCCTTCCCGCGTGACGGATATCACTGCCGGATCACTGCCCGTGCCCTGGCGGTTGGCCACCAGGAAAACCGGTTTGCCGGAGGCTGCGTGACCCTGACGCATGTAATCGAAATATTCCCGGTAGATGACGCTCAGCGGCGCCCGGTCATGAACCACGGCGCCCATGGCTGCGTTGGGGTCTGACATCAGCGCGGCCAGGCAGTCTTCCATGATACGGTCGGAAGCGGGCCCACCGGCGCCCCAGGCATCCAGCGGGTTGACCGGCGGCAGCCCCGGGTCGAGCATTTCCTCCAGACGGGCCACGGTATGTGGCTCGATATGCGCCAGCGGAACATTCATGCTGGCGGCCAGATCGATCAGCAATTGGCGTTCACCACCCGAATCGTGAATGGCGACCAGGCCGCCAGCGGCCACTGCGTGGGGCTGGGCGAACATGATCAGGGCGGTGGTCAGTTCGTCCATGTCGTCGACTCGCTGCACGCCGTAACGGTCGAACAGGGCCTGGTAGGCATCATCACGCCCGGCAATGGCGCCGGAATGGGATACGGCCAGCCGGGCGGACAGTTCAGTGCGCCCGACCTTCAGCACGACCACGGGTACGCCTTTTTCGTTCGCTTTCCTGAACGCAGCCTTCATTCCATCCGGGTTTCTTGCTGATTCCATAAACAGGCCGATCACCCGGGTTTCGGGCTGGTCCAGCGCATAGTCCATGTATTGGTCCATGGTGATGCAAAGTTCCTGGCCGGTCGATACGGCCAGGTTGAAATCGATGCGTTCCTCGCAGTCAATGATGCCCGACATACCGGAGCCGGAATGACTGATCAGGGTGACATTGCCACCACGCAGGTGATTTTGGCGGGTATCGAAACCGCACACCCATACGCCATCGGCACAATTGTAAAAACCCATCCCGTTGGCGCCGCAGACGAGCAGGCCGGAAGCTGAGATTTTTGCTGCTACACGTTCGCGCAGCAACGGTTCTTCGTCATCTTCCAGCACCAGGCTGGACATCATCGTGGCCGCGCGGGCGCCATGGGCAATGACATCGTCGAGGGCAGCCTCGATACGTGCATCGCCCACGGTCAGCACTACGTGTTCGACGGTTTCAGGCAGGGCTGAAAGGTCCGGGAAGCAGGGAACACCGCATATCGAGTCAGAGCCCGGGTTGACGGCATACAGCTTGCCTTCGAAACGACCAGTCAACAGGTTTTCCATGGTCTGCAGCCCGACCGAGCCCGGGCGCTCGCTGGCGCCAACTACCGCCAGTGAACATGGTCGCAGCAAGGGATCAAGATAATGGGCAGTCCGCTTGCTCATGCTTTTACTATAGGAGCGATCGTTACTCGCGATCCAGTAAAGGTCCGGAAGAGGCAGCGGATACCTGTGTGCAGGACAATCATCTGTCGGGAACAGATGATTAGCGAACAGGGATGTCTCGAGCGTGTCCTGGACACAGGTATCCGATGCCTCCTAAGGATGCATTCCACATCGCGAGCAAGGCTCGCTCTTACAGTCGCGAGCAAGGATGCTTCTACAGACTAAAAGTCCGCGGGTGGTGTCTGGCGTCTGCGCGGTGGGTTCCAGAACACCTCATCGACCACGCGGCAGGGCGCCATCACCCGGCTCCATTTCAATTCGCGCTGATAGTAGATTTCCACCTCGAATTCTTCGCCGGGCTTACCCAGGGGCGCTTCCAGAGAAGCCAGTGCAATGCTGGCCTTGGCTGAGGGCGACCACATGGCGGAAGTGACGGTGCCGGCGTATTTCTTGTTCCTGGTGTAGACGAAGGAATCCCTGGCCGGTTTGTTGCCGTCTATGTCCAGCTTTACCAGGTGATAGCGTGAACCCTTCTCCTTTTCTTCCAGAAGGGCCCTGCGGCCGTTGAACACACCTTTGTCAAATGACACCAGCCAACCCAGGCCCAGTTCAAATGGAGACCGGGTGTGTGTGGGGCGTACTGCCTCCATCGCCGGCAGGAAATCTGCGCCAGCGAGGATGAAGCCAGCCTCGATGCGCAGCAGTTCCAGCGCATCGCTGCCCATGGCGAGGATTCCGCGCAGCTTGCCGGCATCGAACAGGCGGTCCCAGAGCATTTCGGCATGATCCGGATCGGTCCAGAGTTCGTAGCCGAGGTCACCGGTAAAACCGGTGCGCGACACCATCAGCTCTGTGCCTTCGAAATCGAAGTAGGTGATGCCAAAAGGTGTCAGGTTCTCGATACCCTCGAGTCCCATGTCCTTCAGAACGGCACAGCTGGTCGGGCCCTGCAAGGCCAGGCCGGCCACATCATGGGTGTCTTCAACGATGTTGACGTCGAAGCCCACGGCGTTGGTCATGAACCAGTCGATCTGGTGCTCCTGTGAGCAGATTCGGTATACGCCTTGCTTGAGATGGAAGATCGTACCGTCGTCTATCACCCGGCCGTTGTCATTGCACCAGACGCTGTAGCCGACACGCCCGGGTTTGATTTTGCGTACGTCCCGCGTCATCAGGCGGTTGAGATAGGGCAGGGCATCAGGGCCGGTCACCAGGTGCTTGACCATGGGTGTGATGTCAAACACGCCACAGGCGTTGCGTCCGGCAAAATACTCCATGGATTCGCACCAATAGGCCGGTACCGAAAGATAATCGCTCCAGCGGCTCCACTCTTTGAGCTGGTTATGCTCTTTTTGCCGTGAATGAAACGGGCTGGGATATACGGCGTGCCTGAAGTGATCCCGCTTGCTTACATCTACTGTTCTCATATTAGGCCCTGATCCTCCTTATTGCGCTAAAACGACATTAGCGGCATTCCTGCCCGCGCTGCCCATTACACCGCCGCCCGGGTGGCAGCCGGCACTACAGAAGTAAAGCCCATCCACCGGGGACTGGTTCTGAGCGGACCTGGGCACGGGGCGCAGCATCAGGAACTGGTCCAGTGACATTTCGCCATGGTGCCAGTGACCCCCGGCCATGCGGAATTCATTTTCAATGTCTTGTGGTGTCAACAGTTCAACACTGACCACTTTCTCGCGGATTCCAGGTGAGTAAGCCGACAGCAAGCCCATGAGTTCCTCGGTGAAGGCCGCCTTGCCGGCTCCCCAACCCACGCCCAGAGCATAAGGCGCGTACTGAACGATGGCCGAAAGAACGTGTTGGCCATCAGGCGCAAGGCTGCTGTCATGAATGCTGGGAATGGTGATTTCCGCCACCGGCTGTGCCGAGTACTCGCCGTACTTGCTGTGGTTGAATGCCCTATCCACGTATTCAACAGTGGGTGCGATCACCAGGCGTTCGCCCAACTGGTCCTGGCTGACACCCGTGAATTCGGGCAGGCCATTCAAAGCAAGGTGCAGCTTGGCGGCGTTGCCCCTGGCGCGGATGTTGCCGATTTTCTTTGCAAAACCGGCTTCCACGTGCCGGGCGCCGAGCAGGTTCATGATGGTCGTTTTCGGGTCTGCGTTGGATACGACGATCGAGGCAGCGATCTGCTCGCCACCAGCCAGCTGCACACCGGATATGGCATCGCCATCCATCAGAATGCTGCTGACCGGGCTGTTGGTGCGGATTTCAGCGCCGAATTTCTTCGCCGCGGCTGCCAGCGCATCTGTCACTGCGCCCATGCCGCCAGCCGGTATCGAAACGGCGCCCGCAGCCTTGCCGGTGTTTCCGCTCATGCGGTGCAAGGCTGTGAACACGGTGTTGTTTGACCTCGGGCCGGAATTTGTGCCAAGTACCGCGTCCAGGCTGAGTGCGCCTTTTAGCAGCGGGTTGTCGAAGTTCTCTTTCAAAATATCGTAAATGTTGATGCCGGCGATGCGCAGAAATTCGCGCATGTCATCCCGGCCCAGCATACGGATATTCAGAGCCAGCTTGCCCAGGGGGATGAGGTCTTTACGATCGTAAGTGATGCGCGGAGGAATCTTGTTGTGAATTCCGCCGATAACGCCGGCGAATTTGGACATAAAGCGGCGGTATTCCTTGTAGGCTGCTTTATCCTCGGCCGTCAGTCCACCACCATCCACACTGTCGGAACTGATGGTGATGTGATTGCCGTCCTCCGCCAGGGCGATGGTCTTGAGGTCGGTCCTGGCCATGCGCAGCCCTTGAGACTCCAGGCCAAGTTCCTTGCTGATGTCCTTATCCAGCATGTTTAGCAGGTGTGCGCAGGAAGCCTTGAAGCCGGGTGCGAATTCACGCGTGGCGGCTGCACCGCCTACCTGGTCTGCTGCCTCGAGCAGCGTGACTTTTTTGCCTGCCTTTGCCAGGTAGGCTGCGCAAACGAGGCCATTGTGGCCGCCACCAATGATAATGATACTAGTCATCGAGCCAGCCCTCCGGAACGGTGTTGGTTTTGTTGAGATCCCTCAGGATTTCGCGCGCTGCATTGGCGCCCGGCGCAGCCATGATGCCGCCGCCCGGGTGGGTGGATGAACTGCACATGTACAGGCCTTTGGTCGGGCCGCGGTACTGTGCGAAGCCCGGGATCGGCCGGTTGAACAGCAATTGGTCCATGGTCAGTTCGCCCAGGAAGATATTGCCCTCGGTCAGGCCGACTTCATCTTCCAGTTCGCGTGGTGTACGCACTTCTACATGCAGAATCAGGTCTTTGAAGCCAGGCGCGTACTCATTGATCTGGTTGATTACGGTCTGACCGAACTGATCGCGCTGCTCGTCGGTCCAGGGTTTGCCGTGAATCAGCGGTGGCACATACTGCACGAAGACCGACATGAAGTGTTTCCCGGGTGGCGCCATGGTCGGGTCGATCATCGACGGTATCAGCATGTCGATGTAAGGATCCTGCGACCAGATGCCGTTCTTCCAGTCGTCGTAGGCGCGCTCCAGGCGCTCGATGGAATCGATCAAGTGCATATCACCCCTGATCAGTTCCTTGTTGCCACGCAGGGCTACGAAATCGGGTACGCCATCCAGGGCAAGGTTCACTTTTCCCGATGAACCTCGAATCTTGAAGTTTCTCACTTTTTTCAGGAATGCCGGATCGAGGTCTTTTTCATCCATACATTCGAGGAAGGTGCGCGGGAAGGTCATGTTGGAAACCACCACGTCCGAGTAGTACTCGTTGCCGTTTTCCAGTGCGACCCCCGTGACCTTGCCATTTTTAACCATGATTTGTTCGACGCCGGAACCCATGATGGTTTCGCCGCCGTGGTCGGTGAAGCAAGCCGCCATGGCGTCGGCGATGGCGCCGGTGCCGCCGCGAGCGAAGCCCCAGGCGCCCATGCTGCCGTCGACGTCACCCATCGCATGGTGAAGCAGAACGTAGGCGGTGCCCGGAGACATGACGCCCAGCGCCGAACCGATGATGCCGCTGCCGGCATGCGAGGCCTTGACCAGGGGGTTTTCGAAGTACTCGTCCAGAAAGTCGGAAATGCTCATGGTGTAGAAACGCATCATGTCATAGAGAACGTCTTCCCCCATTTTCATTGCTTCCTTGCCCATGCCCATCAGTCCAAGCAGGTCACGGGGTTTGAACGAGGTCGGATCGGGCGCGGTGGTCAGCAGGAATTTCCTGATAAACCGGCACTGGCGCATGATGTCCCGGTCGTAGCGTACAGTTGCGTCTGCGTCACGCTGACTGTGGCGGGCGATCTCCCGGCGGGAAAGGTCGGGATCGACGTAATTGCCAATATAATCACCATTCTGGGAAATGGTCACGTTGCCGCCGTATGGCACTACCTGCAGGCCGTATTTGGCCAGGTTCAGGCTGCGGTACACTTCCGGCCGCAACAGGCTGCACACGTAGGAACAGTTTGAATAAATCCAGTCCTTGTGCAATTCCAGGCTGACCGTGGCGCCGCCGATAAAGTCGTTTTTCTCCACCATCAGGACATCCAGCCCCGCCTTGGCCAGGTAGGCGCCATTGGTCAGACCGTTGTGACCTGCGCCGATGACGATCGCATCATATTTTTTTGTCACGGTTATTAGCTCCGTATCAGATCAGAGGTTCCCTTATTACTCCTTTCAGCGGAATGAAACGCCGCTGCGCTGGGCTTGGTAGTTTGTTTTTTCCATGGTTGTGTCCACCGCCCGCTCGAATGCCTTGAGAGTGTCCGAGAGACTGTCGTCTTGCGCATGGGCCTCACAAATGAAAAAAGGTTCGCGCGAGTCCGGTTCGACCAGCACGCCCAGGTCGTGCAGTTCAGGCGCCATCTTGTCGTAAAAACCGTAGTCGGAATTAGACCAGTCCCGGTAGTTGTCCGGCGGCGGATCATCGAAGATCAAGCCGCCCATCGAGGGATGGCCAACGAAGGAGTGCGGAATGTCCCGTGCAGCCAGGATTTCGCTCATACCCGCCTGCACGGCGGTCCCATAGTTGGCGATCGTTTCCAGGGCGTCGGTTTCGTCCAGTATTTCCAGTGTTTTCTCGGCTGCAGCCAATGCAACGGAATGGCAGGTATAGGTGCCGCCATGGATCACGCCATCTCCTATCCGGCGCATGATATCTTCGCGCCCGGCCACTACCGAGATGGGGTAGCCGTTGCCAAGCGCCTTGGCAAAAGTGCACAGGTCGGCCTTGAAACCCATCAGTTCCTGCACGCCGCCCCTGGCGACCCTGAAGCCGGTTTTCACTTCATCGACAATCATGACGACATTGTATTTTTCGCACAGATCGCGGGCTGCCAGCACATATTCCAGGCTGGCCGTGATGGAGCAGGCGTTACCCATGATGGGTTCGATCAGGAAAGCACCGATATCCTGGTGATGGCGTTTCAGCAGGTCTTCCAGGTAGTTGGCATCATTGAGTGGCGTGAAATGGGTCAGTTTTTTCAGCACGTGGGGAATGCCTTCGCTGCCTGCCTCGATCGGCGGGTCTCCGGTCGCCGGGTCCCATTCTTCGATTTCGGCGTACCAGAGCACGGCGTCGAAGACACCATGGTAACCGCCCTCCACGATAATATGGGAGTCTTTGCCGGTATGGGCGCGCGCCAGCCTCAGCGCAGCCATCACCGCCTCGGTGCCGGAATTTGAGAAGCGCACCAGTTCGGCTGCCGGCACCATTTTCGAGATGCGTTTCGCCACCTCAAATTCGCGCTCGGTCGAGAGAGCAAACACACCACCGATCTCCATGCCGGCACGCGCCGCTTCGTCCACCCGTGGATCAGCGTAACCGAGAATACCCGGGCCGTAGCCCATGCGGTAATCGACGTATTCGTTGCCGTCAATATCCCATAAGCGGCCACCCCTGGCGTGGTCAACATAAAGAGTCTTGTCTTTACCCCAGTAGCGGAAATTCGACGAAACGCCCAGCGGCATTTTGCTCAGTGCTTTGAGGTGGTGGCGGTTGGAACGTTCAAGAGAGCGTCGCATAAATTCTCCGGCTTTTTGTACAGGTCTTAGAGTCTCATATCCTCACTACGTTTGTCTATACTAAATGAATGATTATTCATTCATTGCATTGAATAATGGACTCGCTTATATTGTTGTCTTAATCGGCGTTGTCCGCCTATCGCAGCGGTGTTCGAAAATCACCTGTGATAAACGGCTTAATGCTCCTTATAGATGCTGTTGCCAGCTCAATTGATTGCGCCAGGATGAATTCATGAACAAAGCCGCTCTAAAAGTACTTGCAAAAAGGTCGCCGGTAAAAAAGCGGACCGCCTCCAAGGAAGAACGGCAGCAGCAGTTAATCCAGGCCACCATTCGTTCGGTAGCCATGAACGGGCTTTCTGATACCACTATGGCCACCGTGGCCAGCGAGGCAGGATTAAGTCAGGGCATCATAAATCTGCATTTCCAAAGCAAGGACCGCTTGCTGGTGGAGACACTGAGGCACCTCGCGGAAGAGTACCGCGTTGCCTGGGAAAAGGCAGTTGAAGAGGCAGGGCCTTCGCCGGCAGAACAGTTGGCCGCGCTGGTAGCCGTGGATTTCAAACGGCCTGTTTGTTGCCGCAACAAATTGGCGGTGTGGTTCGCGTTCTGGGGTGAGAGCAAGTCACGGCCGACTTATCGAAAAATTTGTGCCCTGCGGGATATCGCGTATCGCAAGGAGCTGGTTCAGTTGTGTGAAATCCTCAAGGAGGAAGGCAAATACCAGGGCCTGGATGCCGCTTCGGTAGCGGCGGGCCTGTCCGCGATGACTTCCGGGTTGTGGCTGGACTTACTGACCAGTCCGCGTTCCATGAGCCGTGATCAGGCAAGACAGATTTGCATGTCCTACCTGGCGGCTGCTTTTGGTAAACACTTTTCCTGATCCGGCGCGGCCGGAATCGAATACAGGAGAACTGAAAGGTGAAGTTGAATCTCGACAAAACCACGCAGGAATGGCAGGGGAAAGCCCGGCGTTTTGCTGAAGAAGAATTGATTCCCTGTGAAATCGAGGCTGAGATGAATGGTGGACGCTTGCCCGCAGAGGTGAGCAAACGGCACAAAAAAATGGCCATCGAACTGGGCTTCAGCTCAATGGATGTGCAGCCGGAATACGGTGGCCTGGGCCTGCGTATCGTGGACCAGGTAGCGGTCTGGGAGCAATTGGGCCGGGTGACCAATGCCTTGTGCTGGTGTTTTTCCGAGCCGCACGAGTGGATGTTCGAGGCTTGTAACGAAGATCAGCTGAAGCGTTATGTTCTGCCCCTGATGACCGGGGAGCGCAAGGAGTGCTACGCCATCACCGAGAGTGAGTCCGGTTCGGATGTAGTCATCAATACCACGGCTGAACTGACGCAGGAGGGCTACCGGATCAACGGTGACAAGTGGTTTGTCACCAGCGCCAACCTGGCTGACTATTTCTTTCTGCAGGCGAAGCTGGTCAACGGACAACACGCCGGCAGTGATGCGATGTTTTTTGTCGACAAGGACTCGCCGGGCATCGAGGAATTGCGTGTTCCCCTGTTCAGTCATACCTTCGACCATCACCACCCGGAGTTTCGCTTCGACAACGTGCTGGTGCCGGTGGAGAACCGCATTGGCGAAGAGGGCGACGGCATGTCCTATTCCCATAGCTGGTTCCGTCGCGAACGACTCATGATTGCAGCACGTGACTGCGGCGCTGCCGCCCGCCTGATCGAGGAAGCGACGGCCCATGCGAAGGAGCGCGAGGTGAGTGGTGAGAAACTGATCGACAAGCAAATGGTCCAGGCCATGCTGGCCGACAGCGTGACTGAATTGTGGGCGGCACGCCTGATCACCTTCGAGGCCGCCGGGGCGCACGATCGCGGGGAACCGGTCAAGTCTCTGCATGCGCGCTGCTCCATCGCCAAGCTGTATGCCTCGGAAGCGGCCTACCGCATTGCCGACCGGGCTGTTCAGATCTTCGGTGGCCGTGGCTACATGCGTGAAAACTGCGCCGAGCGTTTCAGCCGCGAAATCCGTGTGGACCGGATCTGGGAAGGCGCCAGTGAAGTCCAGCGCCTGATCATCGCCCGTGGCCTGGTGAAACGCGGCCTGGATGGTATGTAGTAATGAGGTATTGATTATGACTAACAGAAACAGAACCATGCTCCAGATAATCAGTCTGCTTGCAGCAGTACTGTTGTTGTCGGCCTGCAGCCGGGAAGCAGAGCAAGCACCGGTGGAGTATGTCGCCCCGGAAGCGGCCGACCTGGTGCTGGTCAATGGCGGCATCTACACAGTTGACGCCGGCCGTGGGTGGGCGGAAGCTGTCGCGATCCGTGACGGCCTCGTCGTCGCGGTTGGGGATAATTCCGAGATTGAGCCCATGATCGGCCCGGCTACGCGCACTATCGATCTGGCCGGCAGGATGGCGCTGCCCGGTTTGCACGATGTCCACGTTCACCCCACCATGGGTGGCTATGCTCTGCTGGGCTGTTCGCTGGAAAGCGAGACGAGCGTCGAGGCCATTATTGAGAAAGTAACCGCCTGCGCGGCGGAATCCAGTGACGGCTGGCTGGAAGGCCACGCTTTCGACCTGGCCCTGTTCGGGCAAGACGGGCCGCACAAGTCCTTGCTGGACGCGATCGAAACCGATCGTCCGATCATCCTCTGGGGTTCTGACGGGCACAACGCCTGGGCCAATTCCCGTGCGCTGGAACTGGCAGGCATTTCCGCGGAAACCCCGGATCCACCCCTTGGCGTGATCGAACGTGATCCGAACGGATCTCCCAGCGGCACCTTGCGCGAAACAGCCCAGGAAATGGTCAGGGCGTTTATGCCCGCGCCTACCCTCAAATCCAATGTCGAGGCACTGGGCGAAGGCATCAGGCACTTGAATTCCCTGGGGATTACTTCCTATATCGACGCCTGGGTAGGCCTTGAGGACTACCAGTCCTACCAGGCCATTGACCAGGCTGGAAAGCTGACCGCGCGCGTAGTGACTTCACTGACTTACGAAAGCGGCTTCGCCAAGCATTACGGGGAGGAATTCGACCAGGTTCTGGCGGGCCGTGACGCTTACGAATCCGAGCGCCTGAACCATGACAGCGTGAAGCTGTTTCTGGATGGCGTGCTCGAAGGCGAGACAGCTGCGCTGCTGGATCCTTACGTGGGCATGCATGGACACAGCGGCGAATTGATATTGAGTCCGGAACAACTGGCAGCCGCAGTGACCCGCTTCGATTCGATGGGCTTGCAGGTGCATATGCATGCGATTGGTGATCGCGCCGTGCGCTCAGGCCTGGACGCCATCGAGGCGGCCCGCCGGCAAAATGGCGCATCGGACAACCGCCATCACATTTCGCACTTGCAACTGATCCATGTCGATGACATAGAGCGTTTTTCCAGGCTCGATACGGCAGCGAATTTCCAGGCCCTTTGGGCGCTGCCCGACCAGTGGATCATGGAGCTGAACCTTCCTGTGCTCGGCCGGGAGCGGGTCCAGGGCATGTATCCTATCGCCAGCGTCGAGCGGGCCGGGGGGCGGATTGTCGGTGGCAGCGACTGGAATGTTTCTTCTGCCAATCCCCTGGAGGCCATCGAAGTAGCGGTGCGGCGCCAGGACCCGCTGGCAGAAGAAGGTCCGGTGCTGAACAAAAACGAACGCGTGAGCCTGGCAACAATGATCGATGCCTATACGATTAACGCCGCCTGGCTGATGCACCAGGAAGACATCGTGGGTTCGATCGAAGCCGGCAAACGGGCGGATATCACCATCCTGGACCGCAAGCTGTTTGAGATTCCGGCCACTGAAATCAGTGATGCACGGGTTTTGCTGACGCTGCTGGACGGTGAGGTGGTCTATGAGGCCGGGGTTGATTAAATTTCCACAGCAACGCGAGGACAAGAGGATATCGGTTTTTGATAAATTGCAATAACAACCATCACGTGTTGGCTCGCTTGTTGGACCAGGCCTACATGGAAGTGATTCCCACCAGGAACATCGTGGATCGGCTGATCCACATTCCGCGGCATTCTTATGTCTCGATTACCTGTTCTCCGGTGAAGGGCCTCGAGCCCACACTCGAATTGGTTGAAAAACTCCGGGCATTGCCCGAGGAACGGCAGCTCAAGCTGATTCCACACATCGCAGCCCGGATGATCCGGGACAAGGGCCACCTGCGAGAGATTCTCGTCAGGCTGGAAGAGGCCAGGGTCGAGAGCATTTTTATTCCTGGTGGTGATGCCCCTAAACCTGCCGGCGAATACGATTGCTCGCTGGATGTGCTTCGGGACATGGCGGAAATCGGACACGACATCGAAGATATCGGTATTGCCGCTCACCCGGAAGGCCACCCCATGGTCGACGATCAGGAGTTGTTGAGGCTGCTCAAGGAAAAACAGCAGTTTGCAACTTACCTGGTCACCCAAATGTGTTTTGACCCGCAGGTGCTTGTCGATTGGTTGAAAGGCATCCGCAAAGAAGGCGTAAGTCTGCGTGCCTGGATCGGCCTGCCCGGCGTGGCTGACATGAGCAAGTTGATTTCACTCTCGCTGCGCATAGGGGTGGGGCAATCCGTTAAGGTACTGATGAAGCAAAAAGGCCTGCTCAGGAAAATGATCAGCGCCAAACCCTACCAGCCGGATGATTTATTGGCCGGTCTGGAACCCTACCTGGATGATCCGGAATTCGATATCCCCGGTTTCCACCTGTTCAGCTTCAATGATATTGAAAGGACCGAGCGCTGGCGCGTGGAAACCTTTGAAAAATTCAACGGAGTTCAGGATGCGTAGAGGCAGAAAAGCGCGCCAGGAAAATCCTCCGGTCGCTTCGGCCGTCAAGCCCGGCTTGCCCGGTGGCCGTTACCGGCCGCTCACGCAGGAAGACGAAAATCAGGTTCACAACACCATTCTCAATGTGCTGGAGGATATCGGGATGGGTGATCCCATACCGAGCGTGAGAGAAGCAGCGCTGGAGCGTGGTTGTTTCATGAACGAGCACGACCGCTTGTGCTTTCCCCGTGGTCTGGTCGAGGACGTGATCGCCAATACGCCCGGGGACATCCAGTTCCTGGCCCGGGATCCGAAACACGATCTGGAAATCGGTGGTAACCGTGTGCATACCTATGGCGGCGGTGAGGCAGTGAACATGCTGGATATTGGCTCATCCAAATATCGGCCTTCTACATTGGTCGATTTGTACGACGCAGCGCGCCTGGTTGACCGCATGGACAATATCCACGCTTTTTCCCGGCTGGTTGTACCCACGGAAATCGTGGATCAGCTGGCCTGTGATATCAGCGTGGCTTATACCAACGTCGCCGGCACCAACAAGCATTCAGCGCTCACTTTTAATGATGCCTCGCATGTACAGCCGACCCTGGAGATGCTGCACATGATTGCCGGAGGCGAGAAGAAATGGCGCGAACGCCCCTTTGCGCACGGTGGAGGTTGCTGTGTCATCTCGCCTTTGCGCTACGCTCGCGACAATAGCGAAGTCTGTATCGAGTCCATCAAGTTCGGCGCACCGGTGTGGGTGGTGATGGCGCCCCAGGCTGGCGCCACCGCCCCGGCTGCACTGGCGGGGTCGGTCGTGCAGTGCGTGGCCGAAGCGCTGGCCAGTCTGTTGATGATCGACATGGTCGAGCCGGGTTTTCCGGTGATCGTCGGCGCCTGGCCCTTCGTTTCCGACTTGCGCACCGGCGCCTTTAGCGGCGGCAGCGGTGAGGAAGCGGTGGTCAGTGCGGCCGCCGTGCAGATGTTGAATTATTACAGTGTGCCGAGCTCCGTTGGTGCGGGTATGAGCGATGCCAAGTCACCGGATAACCAGGCCGGTTTTGAGAAAGGAATCGCCGTGGCGCTGGCGGCCCTTGCCGGGTGCAATAATGTATCCGAATCAGCCGGCATGCTTGGCAGCCTGATGGCGCTGTCGCTGGAATCCATGGTCATCGATAATGACATGCTCGGGGCGATATTGCGCACGGTCAGGGGAATCGAGGTCAACGAAGAGACGCTTTCATTTGATGTCATTAAGCAGGTTGTTCATGGTGAGGGACATTTTCTGCGCAGCGGGCAAACCCTAGACCTGATGCGTAGTGAGTACGAGTATCCGTCGCTGTCCGATCGCAGCACTCCGGGTGAATGGGAAGCAGCTGGTTCAAAGGACATTCGCCAGCAGGCGGGTGAGCGGGTGAAGTCGATCATGTCGACTCACTACCCGGAGTATATCGATCCGGCCATCGATGAAAAAATACGAGAGCAGTTCCCGATCCTGCTACCCAAAAATGTTATGAATGCGAGCAGCGGAAGATGGTAGAAAATGGCTGAAACCAGCAGAAAAGCCAGACCATCACGCCGCAGTGGCGGACGCGACGCACGCCGTAAATTACGGGCCGCCGGTGTCCGTGGCCAGGCGGTTCAGCCGGGGATGCCCGGTGGAGCCTACAAGCCACTGAGTGAGCGGGATATCCAGCGTATTTACGACACGGCACTGGATCTTCTCGAAAATATCGGAATTGGCGACCCGATACCTGAAATACTGAATTACGCTCTGCCGGGCGGCTGCACGCTGGGTGAAGATAATCGGCTGCGCTTTCCCCGCGCCCTGGTTGAGGATCTGATCGACGTTTCCGCGAAGGAATATGTGAATTACGCACCCGATCCCAGCTTTGATCTGGAAGTCAGTGGGCAGAAAGTATATTTTTCGACTTCCGGCGAGTCCGTCAGCATTCTCGAGTACGACAGCCAGAGTTTCCGGCCCACCAAGCTGGTTGATCTTTACGACGCAGCCCGGCTGGCGGACACCCTCGAGCACATTCACTCCTTCGGGCAGCCGTTCATTGCAGCGGAATACAGCAGCGACGTGTACCTGCACGACATGAATATCGCTTACGCCGAACTGGCGGGTACACGCAAATCGTTTTCACTGGGTATTGCCGAAGTCGACCACATCGAAGCCATCATTGCCCTGTTCGATGCCTATCTGGGAGAAGAGGGTGCTTTCCTCAAAAGGCCGTTCTGCACAATTGGCGGCTGTCCCATTGTCTCACCGTTGCGTTTTGGCAAGGATAATGCTCAAGTGCTGGTCAAGCTGGCCGAGCTCCGCATGGTTGGTGACGTGGCCGTCGCGCCGCAGGCTGGCGCCACCTCGCCGGCCGCCCTGGCCGGAACGCTGGCGCAGTGCTTCGCCGAAACCCTGGCCTGCATGGCGGTGATGAACCTGGTGCGCCCCGGTTCGACCATCAATTTTGGCATGTGGCCATTCATATCAGACTTGAGAACCGGTGCATTCAGTGGCGGCAGCGGCGAGGAAGCGCTGGTCATGGCAGCCACGGTGCAGCTCTGCAACCATTTTGGTTTCATCACCAGTGTGGCCAGTGGCATGACGGATTCGAAGACCATGGACGCACAGGCGGGCTATGAAAAAGCCATCACCAGCACCGCTGTGGCGCTGGCCGGAGGTAACCTGGTGGCGGCCTATCCCGGCATCCTCGGCAGCCTGATCGGCCAGTCTTTCGAAGGCATGGTGATCGACAACGACATGCTGGGTAATGTACAAAGGCTGCTTCGCGGCATCGAAGTAACAGACGAGACGCTGTCCTATGACGTAATCAAGGACACTGTCTATGGTGTCGGGCATTTCCTGAATCAGCCCCAGACACTAGAGCTGATGCAGAAGGAATACCTGTACCCGGAAGTGGCTGACCGGCGCACACCCGGCGAATGGGAAGTGACCGGTAAAGAAGATATTTATGAACTCGCTCACGAAAAAGTGAAGAAAACCCTGTCCAGCTACTATCCGGAATATATTGATCCGGCAGCGGACCAAAGAATTCGAGACAATTTCCCGATTCGGCTTGCGCGCGAGGACATGCGAGCCGGAAACGGGCGGTGGTAATCAATGAAAAGAGGCTTGCAAGCTAATGACTGAAGAATACGACGACGAAGAAATCATCCTGTCGGAACTTCCGAACGACGAACTCGTTGAGCAGATGCACGATG
>PVMS01150300.1_pt1 | contig 19507 bp, 17 predicted proteins | sample 1853461 | NCBI WGS metagenome assembly PVMS01 (sample SAMN08582032, study PRJNA380276) | Marine sediment metagenome, whole genome shotgun sequencing project. | isolation source: ocean sediment barecode stripped | collected 2017 | reverse complement strand
GTAGTCAGCATCAGTGATCCTTGTCTCCTTTGCCGGATAAAAGCGGCATTCAACTGACACGCGAAATAAGAAGTCTTTTGTCTAATACACGTATCATGATTGTCAGCATGCATTCTAAAATGGATTATATTTATGAGGCATTTCAGGCTGGGGCAACAGGATATATGGTCAAGGAATCAGCCTCCGAAAGGCTTCTGCAAGGGCTTGAATCAGTTGCAAAAGGTGATTATTTCCTGGACAGCTCCGTTTCCCATGCGGTTGTTGAAAATCTTATAAAAACACCGGCAAAAGAGACAAGGATCACTGATGCTGACTACGGAACTTTGACCCCACGGGAGCAAGAAATCATGCGCCTGTTGGCCGAAGGGCTTTCCAGCAAAGAGGTTGCGTCAAAACTTTTCATCAGCCCCAAGACTGTAGAGAACCACCGCTCCAATCTTATGAACAAACTTGACCTTCACAGTACCATAGAATTGATCCGTTATGCCTCAAAGCTCGGCCTTATCGACGTAGACCTCTGGAAGGCGTGAACTCAAATTTGGCCCCCGTGCTTTACCTACAGCTACCCGGAAAGTTCCCGCCTATCTCAGGCTGATGGATATGTTGTCAAGTGTGGTTTTGCTGGTAATGAACTCAAGCAAAAGATAGCCACCTTATTAAGCAGGGAACCTACAATTAACTGATTGACAATCATATTCGCACTTTGATAATATAAAATAAATTCAAGCTACAGTTACAAACAGTTAAATCCGCACATACTGAATATTCTCAAACTGATTCTCTTTTCAGCTCTCTCTCTTCTTGGCTCACTTTCGAGGGTTTAATAAGCTCCAATTCAAAAAGCAGAAATAAACCCCCTAATTTTGTCCTTTAATTTTAAATATCAAAGTATAGGAACCGAGACCTTTGCAAAACAGGGTGAAAGGAGAAGAGTATGGCCAGACAAAAATATTATTACCTTGATTGGATGGCGGTTTAGTTAGAATTACATGAAGGTGCAAATAAAAGGAGGTAAAATATGGCTATTAAAGTTCTTATTAAACGAAGTGTACCAGAAAACAAGGCAAGGGATATGATACCTTTAGTCAGGCAACTGAGAATCCTTGCTATAAACCAAGCAGGCTATATTTCCGGTGAAACATTAAAAAGCTTCGATGTACCCGACACGTTTCTGGTTATCAGCAACTGGCGGTCCTCTGACGACTGGGAAAAATGGCTGTTAAGCAAGGAGAGACAGAAAATTCAGGCCAATATAGATTATTTGCTTGGGGGGAGAACCGAATACGAAATGTTTCATTATGGGTTTGCGGAATAACCTTACACTAACTAATAGATCGGTTTGAAGATTCCCTGCAGATTGCTCCAGGGAAGCTTCAAACCGATCAACCCCATTTGGAACGTTATTTTGAGAATAGCAATAAGTTTTGGACTTTAACCGCCCAACCGTTCCTTAACAATGTTAATGTAGATGGAATCGGCATGCTCAGACATGATCTTTTTATAAGAGTTTATGCTCTTGGCACTGTCACCCATTTCTGCATAAAGCCCTCCTAAATTGAAAAGCGCCTCGTCTTTTATGCTGTTACCAGGCAGTGAAGCAATCATTTCAAAATACTTAACAGCTGCATTGTAGTCTTTTTTTTCCTTATAGGAGTAACCAAGGCTGCTTAAAACGATATTTTTTAAAAAGGGATTATCACTAAAGTTCTGAAGCGATTTTTCATAAAGTACTATGGCTTTGTCATAATAACCAGCATTGTAACACATATTGCCAAAGATAAACTTTGCGAGTTTTTCGCCCTCTTTGCCAGGATATTTTTTAATAATCAACTGGAAATCCTTTTCAACATCAAGGCAGGCTTTTTCCGGGCCGCTATCTTTCAATATCGTTTGATACTTGTCAATGCCCTGTTGGAGCAAGGCAAAGGACTTGTTCTCAGCTTTATTTGATAAAAACGCCATTACTGCAATTACAACCATAAGGAGAACAATAAATCCTAGTGCACATGAAAGTTTAACCTTATTTTCAGTGGCAAATCTTAATAATTTAGTCCAAAATGTAATAAACTCATCAGGTGCGTCGAGGTCTCTTTTCCGTGATCGTGATATCCTTTTTTGTGCCATTATTCCTCCAGTAATTTGATTATTCTCTGCCAGCCTTCTTCAGGGATGTTTGCCCCCACGACCTTACATACTTCATAGCCACAGGCTGAACCAAGTTTACCGCATTTTTCAAGGCTATAGCCATTGACCAGTCCAAACAGAAAACCCGATGCCCATAGGTCACCGGCTCCGGTAGTATCAACTACAGCGCCGGGCCCCATGGGTTCAACCTTTATTATTTTGTCGGCATTGGAAATAAAACTTCCCCTCTCTCCAACCTTGAGCGCCGCAATATGAGCGTTTTCAGCGAGAGCGCTGACCGCTTTTATTTCATCCGAGTAGCCAGTAAATACCTGCGCCTCATCTTCATTAGCAATCAGAATATCAACAAAATCTCTAACGATTATTTCAAGAAATGTTTTAGACTCCTCTACTATGGTGAAGCTGGCAAGATCAAGTGATACGAGTGCGCCGGCCTCTTTAGCGGAATTTAAGGCCGCTAATATCAAATCCTCGTTAAAAAGCAGATACCCTTCGATATGAACAATTGCCGCATTTGCGAAAAATTTCTTTGTAATCTCTTCGGGCTGGGCTTCAGAAGATGCGCCGAGGAATGTAAACATGGAGCGCTGGGCATCGGGTGTTATAATGGACAGCACCCTTCCTGTCGGCGAAGATGATTTAAAAACAGCCGGGTCAACATTGTTGTTTTTGAGATCGGTTTCAAAAAAACTAGCCATTTCGCCTTTGCCGCATTTGCCGACAAAGCGGGCTTGCCCACCAAGTTTGCCGATACCCACCACCGTATTACATGCTGAGCCTCCTGAAACAATATGAAGCTTGCCGGTTGTTTGTGCCAGTGTTTTATCAATGAAATCCTTGCTAACATAAGTCATTCCGCCTTTTGCAGCGCCGGTTTTTTCAAGAAATGCGTCATCTTCATGGGCAAGTATATCAATAAGCGCTGAGCCGACACCCACAACCATCCTTTTGTCCTTATCAATCTGTTCCTTAATCATCTAATTTATCATCTCTTTGTTTGTCGAACTCGTTATAAAGGTTTTTTATAAACACCAATGAGAATATTAGAAAAATCCAATGGAGTCGTCAGCTACCAGACCAAAGACTTGTGTATCCAACCCTTGTCACCGTCAGCATGCTGTATATGAATCCATTTGCCTTTACGTTTTATGACCTTAAATGGAACACCTTTTTCAACCGTAAATAATATTTGATAACCTGCACCTGGACCGGATCGAATGTTACAAGCTTCCCTGTTTGTGATAACTGATGAAATTTTACTAATAAGGGATTTATGTATCCATCCTTCATCTCCCTCAAAATCCCGAAAATGTAGCCACGGACCTGACCTTTCGAGAACATTCAGGGGGAAGTATTTCTCGACTTTCCATAAAATATCGTTCTTTGCCCCGGGTCCGGAACGAATGTTAGCCACCGGAGCCGCAACCGCCAAGCGTTCCGCCGAAGCCACGCTGCTGTAAACCATCAGCAGGATTGTTATCATCAATGCATATGATTTCATTTTGTAAGTATAGCCATCACTTTGATTCAGTCAATTGAGTATAAACAAAATAAAGATAGAATTATCGGGGGCCCTGGGCATCCTTGACTTTATTTCAATTGAGTATAAATTTCAAGCCATCATAATTAGAATTGCTGCATATATATATTATATAAAATAAAATTCCAGAAAATTCAATAATGGATATTTTGTAGTCAGTGTCCATCCAGAAATAATAGATTTTGGTTCAAGACAAGGCCGCAGGGTTTTTCGACCGCAGGCGTAGTGCACCTACGTCGAGGATCGAAAAAATCCGAGAACGCAGTATTGGGACTAAAGATGCTGTTTCTGGATGGACACTAGTTAGGAGAGCCCGGGTTTCTCATACTGTTTTAAGCGGAATGAGAAATCCGGGTTGGCCGACCCTTCCTACCGGACTATCCCCACTACACCTGGGATAAATTCCCGCCCCCTAGGGATTTTACCCAGCAAAATGAACCCTACGCTCTATGGACAAAGTGAATCACAACCTGATAATGATATTATAAAAAAGGGCGTTTGGCGGAATATTAATGGAGACCTTTGCAAAACGTCCCCTTTTGCCCAATTTCTGCGTCAGACTCAGATTTTAATCCTCGAAATACTCAATGTATTCGTGCCTGCCCCGTAGGTCCGGAAGATCGTACGGGGTGGTTAAAATCTTCGTCTTCCTTGAACTTGAACAAAATTGAACATTTTTCAAAGGTCTCTAATTTAATAGAAGAGGATTCATGATTTCTTCTCCATGTAAAAATTGTTCCAGGAAAAATCTACCTAAAGATAGTTGCATAAAAAATTGTAAATTGTTGCAAGCAATACAGGATATTCAGATATCAGTTACAAAAAGCTTCGATTCAAGCGGGATAGATTATACCGAAGAAAACAGATATACCATACCGAACTCGCTCACAAAGAATAATGACTCTTTATGGACAATATGATCCGCAACCGTTGTTTCGAAAAAGCGGTAAATTCCTCAGTTTGATTCTAATACAGATTTCTCATGGCCCAATCAATAAAATGAACGGAGCATACACGTAGTATGTGAGCATTTTGAACCGTTTTGCAACACCGCCATGGGCACTTAGATTGTTTTTTAGATAGGTTCTACTTCCATAATGGCTTAATCTGGATTGACACTTTTAAGCTATTCCTTTACATTCCACTTTTAACTCTAATGTTACAAAAGTCGAGGGTTCTGTATATCCCCCGATCACGGGATCTTCGTTTCACTACGCCTGTCGAAGATCCCATGATCTTTTCGGGGCGGTTGAAAAAATCCTGCGGCCTTGTCTTGAACCAAAATCCACTATTTCTGGATGGACACTAAATAAAAATGATCGGTGTTGAAAATCTTTACAAAAGCTTTGCTTCTCAAGTTCTATTTGAAGATGCCAGCTTCAAGCTCAATCCCAAGGAACGGATTGGACTCGTCGGCCTAAACGGACACGGAAAAACAACCCTTTTCGAATCATCATCGGAGAAGAGTCTCCTGATACCGGAACCATAAGCATCCCCAAAAATTACCGTATTGGTTACGTTCGACAGCATCTTGATTTTACAAGAGATACGGTTCTGGAAGAGGGTATGACCGGTCTGACGGCCCAGGAACGGGACCATTACTGGAAGGTTGAAAAGGTTTTAGCGGGCCTGGGTTTCAACAAAGACGACATGCAACGTCACCCGTCTGATTTTTCCGGAGGATTCCAGGTTCGCCTGAACCTCGCCAAAGTGCTGGTTTCCGAACCTGATCTGTTACTTTTAGACGAACCGACCAACTACCTCGACATAACCTCCATCCGCTGGGTTGAACGCTTTTTGATGAACTGGCCCCGTGAAATGATGCTCATCACGCATGACAGGGGGCTTATGGACAAACTGGTTACCCATACCATGGGAATATACCGCAAAAAGGTGCGTAAAATTGCTGGAATTACCGAAAAATATTACGGTCAGATTGCCCAGGAAGAGGAGGTGCACGAAAAGACCCGAATTAAAGATGAACGCCGCCGCAGGGAAGTCGAACAGTTTATTGCCCGTTTCAGGGCCAAGGCAAGGCTTGCCAATCTGGTGCAGTCAAGGATTAAAACCCTGGCCAAAACAGGGAAAAAAGAAAAACTGGAGAAGCTCAAGACCCTTGATTTTGCGTTCAGAAGCAGCTCTTTTTCAGGCAAGTATGTCCTGAGCACACAGAATTTATCTTTTTCTTACGATCCTTGCAAACCGTTGATTAAGGACTTTAACATCACCATCAGGGCCGGAGATCGAATCTGCGTTGTAGGTAAAAACGGTAAAGGTAAAACCACGCTGCTAAAACTACTGGCCGGCGTACTCAGATCGCAAAGCGGCGAAATCGTCCTAAACCCCGCTGTCCAGAAAGGTTTTTTTGAACAAACCAATATCCAAAGCCTAGTCGATACCCGAACAGTTGAAGAGGAAATTCTCTATTCGCATTCAGATATCGATCGTCAGCAGGCGCGCAATATCTGCGGTGCCATGCTGTTTGAGGGCGATGCTGCCATAAAAAGAATTGGCGTGCTCTCCGGCGGTGAAAAAAGTCGTGTGCTGCTAGGTAAGCTCCTGGCAACGCCATTAAACCTGCTGTTGCTGGATGAGCCAACCAACCATCTCGATCTGGAATCGTGTGATGCACTGCTGGCCGCCATCGACAGTTTTAGCGGGACGGTGGTGATGGTAACTCACAACGAAATGTTTTTAAAAACCCTTGCCGAACGCCTGATTGTATTTCATAATGACGAAATTCAACTATTCGAAGGCGGTTACCAGCAGTTTCTGGATAAAGGCGGGTGGGAAGATGAAGAAGATGTTTTGCTATCCGGTCCCGAGGAGAATAAAAAGGACAACGCCTGTATAAAGCTGTCCAAAAAAGAGATAAGGCGGCGGCGCTCGGGATTTAATGCCGAACGCTCCAGAATCCTCAAGCCACTCGAGCAGCGTCTCTACCGGATCGAAAGCGATATTGAAAGACATGAAAAAACACTCGCTGAACTTCATGATGCCATGCAGAAGGCCACACAGGCCGGTGACGGCAGCAGAATAACGGAACTTTCAAAGTCGATTCATCGCTGCAAAGCGGATATCGAAAGACTTTATGATGAGCTTGTGAAATCTTCCAGCTTTTTTGAAGCGCAAAAGGCAATTTTTGAAGAAAAATTAGAAAGACTAGAAAAAGTTCTGCTGTGAGAAATGCGGGTTAGTTTTTTACACAACCTTTACGAATATAAGTCAGTCGAAAATTATTTGCCCTGGTCGAATTTCAAAGGATGAAGCCCGCTTCAAGCAGGATAATAAATCCATTCTAATGGATCAATTAACCATTAAACTTTATGCGCTTTAATAAAGCTCCGGTCTTCTGTTGGGGAGAAAGTATCGCATCCTGTGACTTCGGACACGTTCAAGATCTTCGGCCTTTAGATCTGTAACCATCATACATTCCTTGCCGCTTATTTCTTTGTCAATAACTTCGCCGGATGGCCCGAGGATTACGGCGATGCCCGGAAACTCCAGCCCTTTTTCATTTTTACCGGTCTGGTTGCATGCGATAATAAAAAGGCTGTTATCATACGCCCTTGCAGGAAGATGGCGCATCCATGATCTATATTTCTCTTCAGGCGTTCCTCTCGGAGATGCATGTGGAATAAATATCAGATCAGCACCGTTTACGGCCATACGGGTGGAAAGCTCGGGAAAGTGGGCGTCATAACAAAGCTGGATGCCAAACTTAACGCCACATGCATCAAACAAAGGGATTTTATTGCCAGGTGTATAAAGAGCACGTTCAGGCGGAGCAATGTGTAACTTTCGATGGACACCAACAAACCCGTCAGGTTTTACTACCAGGTGGCTGGCAAATATACGTCCCTTTTCATCCTTTTCAGCCATTCCCGCCAGGATGACAATTTTATTGCTTTCGGCAAGATGTAAAAGATCCCGTGTTGCAGTACCGGGAACAGGTTCGGCAACATCTATTATGTTTTTGTTATTACTGTACCCGGTAATATTCATTTCAGGGAAACAGATAACAGCGACATTTTCCTTTTCTGCCGCCTTTACCCACTTGACCATGCCATCAAGATTATTGCTGGTATTATTTACCGGTGAGTTTGAGACAACAACTGCAACGCGTATATCTTTCATGTTTTAATATTAGGTATTGATGGATTACTATAACCTATCTCAACAACAATCTAAGTGCCCATGGCGGCGTTGCGAAACGGTTCAAAATGCTCACATACTACATGTATGCTCCACTTTTTCACAGTTTCGCGCTCCCGGCGGCGGGATTTCGCAAAGCTCAACTTGCGCACAGAACCTTAATCTTATTTTTGAGATGGGTTCTTAATAAAATTATTCCTTAACAAACCGAACATGCACCTTTCTGGTTCTAGGGCCGTCAAATTCACAGAAAAATATACCCTGCCAAGTACCCAACACCAGCCGGTCATTTTCTACGGCAATCAGCTCTGAGGGCCCGACGATTGTCGATTTTATATGGGCAGGTGAATTTCCTTCCAGATGGCGATACCCGGCCTCCCAGGGAATGATCTTGTTTAAGATCATTAGAATATCACCCTTAACACTCGGATCAGCACTTTCGTTAATGGTTATTGCTGCTGTTGTATGCGGTACATAAAGCATACAAATACCCTGGTCGATACCCGCAGATACGACCGTATCCTGTATTCTGGATGTGATATCGATTAACTCTGTCTGGGATTTGGATTTAACTGTAATAATCATAAGGCATCCCCATAATACAAAAAAGGCCCTGCTTTAAATGCAGAGCCTTTTTTGGTTAATGGATAAAACTGATCACATTCTTTTTGTTAGACACATCCGGTCGGTTTCGGAAGACCGGCCATCTTACATGCTCCCTTACCGGGTCCTGACGGAAAGAGTTCATAAATATGTTTCAGCTTGAAACCGGTAACTTTTGAAAGGATACGTACCATAGGAGCAATTCCGTTTTTCTTGTAATAGTCCTGAAGTACTTCGACAACCTTCCTGTGCTCATCTGTCAATTCATCAATACCTTCTTGATTTTTTACCCACATTACCCACTCTTCACACCAGTTATCAAAGCTGTCGATAAAGCCGTCTTCATCTACGGTGAATGTTTTTCCTTCAAAATCAACTGTTGCCATTAAAAAACCTCCTTTATATATTAATTATTCTTCCGGGCTTCGGCCCATTTTTCCTTTGCAAAAAATATATTTAAATTATTAATTTGTTTATGTCAATATGAAAAATGTCAAAAAATATTAAAAGTTGAAAAAGGTGACAACCAGGCTGGATATTTCGCACTTGGCAACTGTTCATACTCTATTGGGAACTCGATACCTTTGCTTAAAATGCCGATTATTCTTGAGAACCAGTTGGAAATATTGTAAATTAGAACAATATATATTGTTCTAATCACTTAGTCCCAAGATTGTCTGTACAAGATCCAGGTATTTAATTATGAAACCTACTGTTGTGAAACCGAATGTAATTGTGATCTGCGGGCCGACTGCTTTGGGGAAAACCTCTATTGCCATCGATCTTGCCAGGACCTTTAACGGCGAGATTGTCGGTGCTGATTCAATGCAGATATACAGGAATATGAATATCGGTACGGCCAAGCCGACACCTTATGAGCAGTCACGAGTTCCTCACCATATGATCGATATTGTTGATCCGGACGAGCCTTTTGACGCAAGGCGATTTGCAATCATGGCTCATGAAAAGATCATGGATCTTCATGCCCGGAGAGTAACTCCATTTGTAATCGGCGGGACAGGACTTTATATCAAAGCACTTTTGCACGGCCTGTTTGAGGCCATGCCGGCAGATCGAGATGTTCGCGCTCGCTTAAAACAAGAAGCTGAAATCCACGGAACCGGCTTCCTTCACAAGCGGTTAAGCCAACAGGATTCAGCAACTGCGAAAAGAATACACCCAAATGATACATACAGGATTTTAAGGGCTCTTGAAGTGTATGAATTAACAGGAAAGCCGATTACTGAATTACAAAGTGAGCACAGGTTTACAGATAAACCGTTCAGGGTTGTGAAAATCGGCCTCCATATGGATCGAGATATTATTTACGATCGGATTAATCACAGAGTGGATGCAATGATCGACTCCGGATTTGTTGACGAGGTTAAGGGGCTTCTTGGAATGGGATACTCGGCCGACCTCAAATCGATGCAGTCCATCGGTTATCGTCATATGGTGGATTTTATTGAAGGACATTCTTCTTGGGAGGAGGCTCTGCGAACACTGAAGCGGGATACAAGAAGATATGCAAAACGCCAGCTGACATGGTTTAAGGCCGATTCTGCGATTGTATGGAAAGAACCAGGGCAATTAAAGGAAATCCGCCGAACAATAGAAAAGTTCTTGCAAGTGCATTAAAGATATATAAATTAAGAATACACACTGGAGGACGTATTATTACAAATCAAAAAAAATGTAACTGTCAGGTTTCTTGCCACAAAGGCACCAAGACACCAAGATTATTGAATATTATTGTTCTTTTTTTCTTGCAATGCATTCTTTTCTTTCAGATAAGAGTGTATAATTGACATCTTTTTATTTCCTTTGAGCCTTTGTGTCTTAGTGGCTAAATAGTTGCAAAAAAAATTTATTAATTTGCCATGAAAATAGCAATTGCACAAATTAACCCGGTCATCGGCGACTTTAACCACAATTTTGACAGGATAAAATGTTTTACTGATAAGGCCATCGAACTTGCATGCGATCTGGTTGTATTTTCAGAACTTGTTATTTCGGGATATCCGCCGCGTGATCTTCTTGAAAAGAACGATTTTATTGACGCTAATCTTGCCTGTTTAAACAGGCTACTGACGTCGATACGCGGTATCGGTGTAATATGCGGATTTGCGGATAAAAACCCTATGGATCAAGGGAAACCCCTTTATAACTCGGCTGCACTGTTTGAAGACGGCAATATACTGTATAAAGTCCAAAAAAGGCTCCTGCCGGCATACGACGTATTTGATGAAAGACGGTATTTTGAGCCCGGTCAGGAAAGTACATCTTACCTTTACAAGGGTCACAGGATAGGTCTTACCGTTTGTGAAGATGCATGGAATGATAAGGATATTTTCAAAAGAAGAATATATTCCATAGACCCTGTGGCTCTGGCAGTACAAGCAGGCGCTGATCTGGTTATCAATGTGTCCGCGTCTCCTTTTTATATTGGAACAAGAGAATTCAGGTTGAATATGTTTGGCTCCATGGCCAGAAAATACGGCATTCCCATAATATTCGCCAACCAGGTCGGGGGGAATGACAGCGTTCTTTTCGATGGAATAAGCACTGTTTTCGATAATAAGGGAAATGTTGTGGCCAGGGCCAGTGATTTTGAAGAAGACCTTGTTGTCTTTGATTCAAAAAAGGTTGAGTCGGCTGAATCCTTTAGGGCCGACCTTCATACGATTGCAAGCTCTGATACGGAATCTATCCTGAAAGCCCTTGTTATGGGAACACGTGACTACGTAATAAAGTGCGGCTTTTCAAAGGCTGTTGTGGGATTAAGCGGGGGAATAGATTCTGCGGTCACGGCATGTATTGCTGTAACGGCCCTTGGACGGGAAAATGTTTCGGTTGTGTTCATGCCGTCTCAGTATACTTCCAAAGATAATTTCGAAGATACGGAAGAACTTGCAAAAAACCTCGGTATAGCCATTGACCGAATCCCCATAGACAGCATATTCAAAGAATATTTAAGGTTTCTTTCACCATCTTTCGAGGAAAGCGAACCCGGCATAACGGAACAGAATATTCAGTCCAGAATCAGGGGCACCATTCTAATGGGCCTGTCCAACAAGTATGGCTCCCTTGTGCTTTCTACGGGAAACAAGTCAGAGCTGGCCGTCGGGTATTGTACGCTCTATGGTGATATGACTGGAGGGCTGGCAGTAATTTCAGATGTTCCAAAAACCACTGTCTATGATCTTGCCCGTTTCATAAATCAAGAAAAAGAGTATATACCGCCACGGATCATATCAAAAGCACCTTCCGCTGAACTCAAACCCGATCAACTTGATCAGGATGACCTGCCGCCTTATGATACCCTTGATTCTATATTAAAAGGATACATAGAAGACTTCCAAGGAGCAAATGAGCTGGTTCAAATGGGATTTGACAAAAAGATTGTCGAAGAGGTCATATTTAGGGTTGATAGAAATGAATACAAGCGACATCAAGCCCCACCCGGTCTAAAAGTTACGTCAAAGGCTTTTGGTTATGGCAGAAGGTATCCCCTTGCACAAAGATACACAAAAACATCTGTATAGCTATAATACTAACTTTCCCTGCCATGAATCCCTTTTTGCCATGGTGTCTCTTATGAGAGCCAGAGTTTCCGTTTTTTTAAGGGACCACATCGGTGCAACAAGTTCTTCAGGGTGAGGATCTCCAGTTAGGCGCTGAATGACCATATCCTTTGGAATACGTTCAATAAAATCACAAACAAGGTCAACATATTCTTGTTGTTCAAGGCACCTGTATCTTCCTGCATCATATAGTTTAGCAAGCTTTGTTCCTTTAACAACATAGAGAAGATGAAGCTTGATACCGTCAATTCCCATGTCGGCAACGGTCTTTGCCGTCTCAAGCATGTGATTTTTCTTTTCATTGGGTAGACCCAGAATAACATGGGCGCAAATCTTTATGCCTCTGTTTTTAGTTGCATCGACTGCATTTTTAAAGCAAATAAAGTCATGCCCCCTATTAATATAGGCCAGTGTAGAATCGTGGACTGATTGCAGGCCGTATTCGATCCAGACAAGATAATTTTTCACATATCCCTGGAGAAGCTCTAATACCGGCTCATTGATAGAATCTGGCCGTGTACCGATTGAAAGACCCACCACATCGTCAACTTCTAGGGCCTCGTCATAAAGACGTTTTAGCTTTCCGATAGGGGCATAAGTGTTCGAAAATGCTTGAAAATAGGCAATGAACTTCTTTGCCTTGTATCGCTTTGAAAGGGCTTTTTTACCCTGTATGAGCTGGTGGGTAACAGAAAGCCCTTTTGCGTAAGCGCCGGTTCCTGATCCGCGGATATTGCAGTAAATACACCCACCTGTTGAGATTGCACCGTCCCTGTTCGGGCAGGAAAATCCCGCGTCGATGGTTATTTTTTGTACCCTGCACCCAAAGATGCGTCTAAAATAAGTGTTTAAGTCGTTATACCTTGTTTTCATATCGGTCTTCCGATCCTTGAACAGATAATCAAGCAACTATATACATTTTCAAAAAAAGATTGTAAAATAAAATGGTAAAATAATTATAACTATTCAGCCACTAAGGCACAAAGGCACAAAGGAAATATTAATATATCAATTTTACTATCTTATCTGAAAGAAGAGAATGAATTGCAAGAAAAAGTAGAACAATAATCTTGGTGTCTTGGTGCCTTTGTGGCAAGATATTTTAGCAGCTACAAATAATTAATGTTAAATAATTACATATGATTTTCTACCGGAAAAAATACGATATTATTGTTGTCGGTGCAGGTCATGCCGGATGTGAGGCTGCACTTGCATCAGCCAGAATGGGATGCAGTGTGCTCCTCATGGCAATAGATCTGGACAAGGTGGCTGCAATGCCCTGCAGTCCTTCAATCGGAGGCATGGCAAAGGGGCAGCTCGTAAAAGAAATAGATGCCCTGGGCGGTGAAATGGCAAAGATCACAGACAAAACAGCCATACAGTACAGAACCCTGAACACCAAAAAGGGTCCCGCAGTTCATTCATCGCGAACACAAAACGACAGGATCCTCTATCATATGGCCATGAAGGCTATGGTTGAAAAACAGCCGAACCTGGACCTCAAACAGGCTATGGTTGAACGGATAGTTGTGGAAAATGGTAATGTTGTCGGTGTGGAGGATCAGACCGGGTTTGGATACCAGGCCAAAGCCATTGTGCTGGCCACAGGTACTTTTTTAAGCGGCCTGGTACACATAGGGTTTAATTCTATAAAGGCTGGAAGGGCCGGCGAGTTTGCGTCATATGGTCTTCCTGCAAATTTGAAAGAACTCGGATTTAAGCTCGGAAGAATGAAGACAGGCACACCGCCCAGATTGAAAAAATCTAGTATCGATTTTAACGAGTTTACAGAGCATGGGGGAGAACAAGATCCCACACCGTTTTCATTTTTTACAGAAAAGATTTCAATGCCCCAGGTTCCAAGCTATATCGGGCATACCAATAATAAAAGCCTTCATATTGTGCAAAAAAACCTTAAGCACTCTGCACTGTATGGAGGAATTATAAAAGGGGTTTCGGCCCGGTACTGCCCTTCCTTTGAAGACAAGGTCGTCAGATTTCCACATAAGGACAGGCATCAGGTGATCCTTGAACCAGAAGGTATTGATACCGACGAAATATATGCCAGCGGTCTTGGAAACAGCCTCCCCATGGAAATACAGATTCAGCTTGTCAGATCTGTCAAAGGCCTGGAAGCCGCTGAGATAATGCGGCCAGCCTACGCCATAGAGTATGACTACGTAAATCCTGTCCAGCTTAAACCCACTCTTGAAACAAAGCAATTTGCAGGTCTTTTTATGGCCGGTCAGATCAACGGGACTTCGGGTTATGAAGAGGCTGCAGCCCAGGGAATATGGTCAGGGATTAATGCAGCTTGTAATGTCCAGGGAAGATCGCCGTTCATTCTCGACAGATCACAGGCATACATGGCTGTTATGATAGATGATCTGGTTACAAGGGGCACACTTGAGCCTTACCGCATGTTTACATCACGGGCAGAGTACAGACTTATGCTGAGGGAGGATAATGCCGATCTGAGGCTGATGGAAACCGGGAACGAACTGGGTCTTATCGACGATGAAGTGTTAAAAGATGTAAAGGATCGCAAAAAGCAGATTGCCAAAGAGATAAACAGAATAAAAGGGACCGTGATAAAGCCTGACAAAGAAATAAATGATTATTTGCTCAATCAAGGGACAAAGCCTTTGAGCAGCGGCATATATCTTGATCAGCTTGTGAAAAGAGCCGAGCTTGATTACAATACTGTTGAGTCGCTGGCCAAAAGCCCTGATAACATTAGCAAAAAGGTTGCCCGCCAGGTTGAAATAGAGATCAAATACGAAGGTTATATTAAGCGGCAGATGAGTGAAATCGAAAAGTTCAAAAACCTGGAAAGGATGAAAATACCCGAAAATTTCGATTTTACAAGGGTGCATGGCCTTTCAAATGAACTTAAAGAAAAGCTTTCCGCCATTAGCCCAACTTCTCTGGGTCGGGCTTCCCGCATAGATGGAATCACCCCTGCCGCCCTTTCTGTGATCATGATTGCCATTAAAGGTGCCGGGAAACAGTGAAGCTCCCCGCTCCAAACGGCACCGCTCTGACTCGTGGGAAATACGGGTTAATGGTTTAATGATCCTTGACACTTAAAGACTTTCAACTTATTTATTATTAAGAAACTGCTTTGTTTTCAGCAATTCATAGTGTATATAAATTTATTATATAATTGAGGAAATTTGAGAATGCCACAAGAAAATTATTATAAAATACTTGGTGTAAATAAAAAAACTTCTGATGAGGATATCAAGAAATCTTATCGTAAGCTCGCCATGAAGTACCATCCCGACCACACCAAAGGAGATAAAAACGCTGAAGAAAAATTTAAAAAAATAAGTGAGGCTTATGCTGTTTTAAGCGATAAGGAAAAACGTAAACAGTATGATACATTCGGCTCCAACGGATTCCACCAACGTTATTCACAGGAAGACATCTTCAGGGGTTTTGATTTTAATGATATATTAAGAGAATTCGGATTTGGGAATGCCAGCCCCTTCTCCAGAGGCGGGGGTGGCGCCCGATTTTCGTTTGGTAATGAATCCCCGTTTGGCAGTTTTGGGAGGCAACAACAGGCCCAACAAAAGGGATCTGACCTGGCATATGAACTGCCCTTGACACTACAGGAGGTAGCAACGGGAACCGAAAAGACAGTATCATTTCAACATCAGGGGCAAACCAAAAAGATTTCGGTAAAGATTCCAAAAGGAATGCTTTCCGGGAAAAAACTTCGTCTTGCAGGAGAGGGTGAACCGGGCCCCTTTGGCGGCCCCCCTGGTGATCTTTATATCCAGGCGACAGTACTTAAAGATCCGGTTTATGAGGCTGAAGGACATGATCTTTATATCAATCAGGATATAAGACTGAGTGAGGCCATTCTTGGATCACATATTTCTGTTCCAACGATCAGCGGCAAGGAATTAAGCTTGAAAATACCTCCAGGAACAAAGCACAAGACCAAAATGCGTCTTCCCGGGCACGGACTTCCACGTATGCACGGTAAGAAGCAAGGGGATCTTTATGTCCGCATTCATGTCAATTTGCCCAAGAAACTAACGAAAGAACAAAAAAAGCTGATAGAACAACTGTCAGATACCGGCCTTTAAGGAAGCAAACTTATTGACAAAAGACTTTTTTCATTATAATTTTATATTGTCTATGCACAAGATATTTTGTCTGGAATAGGGTTTGCTGAAGCCGTTAGTATTATAATTGATCGTTTCTGATTATGCCTGAACTCATCCCTGTCCTGAAAAAGAGTGAAATCAACAACATGGTCGCCCAGGTTGCGCGCAGTATTTCATCTGACTATCAGGATCATGAACTTATTCTTATCGGGGTCCTAAAAGGCGCATTTGTTTTTCTATCCGATCTCATGCTTAATCTTAGTATCCCGGTTCAAGTAGATTTCATACGTGTCGCCAGCTATGGTTCCGACACTTCCTCATCAGGCCGCATCAATTTGACCAAAGCAGTTGAGATTGATGTAAAAAACAAAGATGTACTGGTTGTAGAAGATATTGTCGATACAGGCTTGACTTTATCATATATCATTGATTATCTAAAATCATTTAAACCAAAAACTGTCAAGGTTTGCACCCTGCTTGATAAACGCCAACGCCGTCAGGCAAATGTAATAATCGATTACGCCTGTCATATAGTAGCTGAAGGGTTCCTTGTAGGTTATGGGCTTGATTATGATGAAGACTATAGGAATTTGCCGGAAATTTATCACCTGCAATTATAACCACAGAGGTATATAATGATTATTACCTGTAAGAAATGTAGCGCCAATTTCAATTTAGATGAAAGTCTTCTCAAACCAACAGGCTCTAAAGTGCAATGCGCTAAATGTGACGATATTTTTGTAGCATATCCACCGACGCATGCAACGGATTCTGATGAACTCACAGACATTATATCAGACCTTGAAGCCGAACAAGAGCCTAAAGAGGTAGCTGGGGCACCCGAGGTTGAAGATGTCATGGACGAAACCTTCGAAGATCTGGATCTCGATCTGGATATAGAGCCTGAGCTTAAAAAGGCTGCCGAGGATTTGCCTTCAAGCATCGAGCCCGAAGAACTTGATGACATTGATATGACAATGGAGGTTGAGTCTGTTAAAGCCGGCATTGGATCTGAGGATTTGGAAGATGCTGATATCTCAGAGATAGATAAGATGCTCGAAGTTGAAGAAACGGCAGAGGATGAAGGAATAGCTGACCAAGTCATCGAAGATCTGGATTTAGATCTGGATTTCGAGCTCGAGACTGATGATGCGGTCGAAGATGTCGAGGCAGAGGCCGTATTTGATGAATCCGACGAACTTGATATGTCAGATATTGAGTCGATGCTGGATGAAGAAGGACCTGAAATTGATGAGGTAGCCGAGCCGGAGGAAGCAGAGCTTGAACTGGACATGGAGATGGAACCCGAGCGTGATATTGAACCTGAGGATGTAGAAGCATTCACGGAATCTGAAGAATTGGAAGATGCTGATATATCAGAGATAGAGAAGATGCTCGAAGTTGAAGAAACGGCAGAGGATAAAAGTTTGGCTGACGAAGTCATGGAAAGTCTGGCTTTAGAACTCGAGCCTGAAGAGACTGTCGAGTATGATCCTTCAGGCATGGAACCTGGAGAGACTGTCGAGTATGATCTTTCAGGCATGGAACCAGAGGAAGCAGATGAGATTGATCTGTCAGATATTGAGGCGATGCTGGATGAAGAAGGACCTGAAATTGAAGAAGTGGACGAGCCGGAGTCAATAGAGCTTGAACTGGACATGGAGATGGAACCCGAGCTTGAAATGGTGCTTGAAGATGCCGATGCAGTCGCGGAACCTAAAGAATTGGAAGATGTAGATATATCAGAGATAGAGAAGATGCTCGAAGTTGAAGAAACGGCAGAGGATGAAAGAGTGGCTGATGAAGTCATGGAAAGTCTGGCTTTAGAACTCGAGCCTGATGAGACTGCCGAGTATGCGCTGCCAGGCAAGGAACCTGAGGAAGCAGACGAACTTGATCTGTCAGATATTGAGGCGATGCTGGATGAAGAAGAGCCTGAAACTGCAGAGGTGGGCGAGCCGGAGGAATTTGAACTTGAGTTGGATATAGAAACGGAACCAGAGATTGATGAGGCCCCTGAAGATGCCACGGCAGCTATCGAACCTGAAGAATTGGATGAAGATGATTTGTCAGGCATAGAAGAGATGCTCGAAATTGAAGAAGGGACGGAGGATGAAATGAAAGACGAACCAGAGGGCCTGGACCCTGATTTGGATTTAGAGGATGACTCTGATGATACCGTTTTGTTAGAAGATACGTTAGCAGACGATCTTGGCATATTTGATAAAGCTGAAGAAGCAGAGGAGTTTTTCAAAGCTGCCGAACCTTCTAGAACAGATGAAGTAGAACTGTCATTTGAAATTGAAGATGGTGATCTACCTGGAGAAGAAGAGATAGCCGGAGAGGACGAAGATTCTTTCTTTGTAGAAACCCAGGTTTTAGATGAAATGAGAGAAGAACCCGCTGGACTTGAAGCAATACCAAAAAAAGAATTAAAAGCAGCGGCTAAAGCGGCAAAAAAAGAGGAAAAAGCAGCAGCTAAAGCGGCAAAAAAAACAAAAAAACCAAAGCCTATCACAAAAAGACGGAAACGGATCAGCAAACCGGTATTTGCATTGCTGGTATTATTTCTTATAGGTGGTGGTGGTTACGGCACCTATACTGTACTCGACACAATGAATATTAAAGTTCCTTATGTCAGCGATATTGACTTCAAGAACATTAAGATTCCTTATGTCAGCGATATCGATTTTAAAAGCATTGGCCGTAAAATTCCTTATATCGGCAATTATATTGCGCCCGAAGTTCCGGATCCCGCAGGTAACCTCAAGATAGATATTTTTGATATTAAAAGTAAATTTTTGAAAAATTCCAGGATCGGCGATCTTTTTGTAGTAACAGGCAAAGTAAAAAATGATTATTCCCAAGACCGTAATTTTATCAGGGTAACCGGTAAGCTTTACACAAAAGGAAAAATTCTTGCAAAAACAGAAACAATTTTTTGCGGTAATTTTCTATCAAATAATGAACTTTCCAAGCTTGATCTTGCGGCTATGAAAAAGCGACTATCAAACCGCGTTGGTGACAAAAAATCGAATATGCAGATTAAGCCTGGAAAAGTGCTTCCGTTTATGGTCGTATTTGCGAATCTGCCGAAAAACCTTGATGAATTCAGCGTTCAAGTTGCTGGGTCTTCTTAAGTTGTAACACTAATTGAGCAAAAGGGGGCGTTTAGCAAAGGTCTCAAGGCCTCCTTGTTTGATATGGCGGTGTAGCGCAGATGGTCAGAGCATGCGGCTCATATCCGCAGTGGCCGGGGTTCAATTCCCTGCATCGCCACCACCTTTCAATCCGACACTGTCCAGTATGTTCCTAACCCCGTAATATTAGATGATATTACGGGGTTTTCTTTTCCTGGG
>PVMS01031147.1_pt1 | contig 19524 bp, 18 predicted proteins | sample 1853461 | NCBI WGS metagenome assembly PVMS01 (sample SAMN08582032, study PRJNA380276) | Marine sediment metagenome, whole genome shotgun sequencing project. | isolation source: ocean sediment barecode stripped | collected 2017 | reverse complement strand
ACCGCAATGCCACCTGCACCAACTAGATAACGAGCTAGAAGATCTTTTAATGAGCGCCTACGCCAAAGCGCACGATCAAACATAAGCGGATTTGTAATGACTAACTTAGTAGAGCCTGATTCTTCCGACATGTATTTATTATTGATTCATTGTATTAGTAAATGCAGGAAGCTTTTAAGCATACTTGAATAAAACTCCCTGTTTCACAGGGCTTTTACACTATTTGCCTACATTTTAGTCAAGCAAACCAACCAAGACATTCGTTCTTATTTTAAAATACAGCTTACTTAGTAGCACTAACCTGCCTAGAGTTATTTACAATTCCAATTGATGCCAATGCTTTATCCGCTACTTTTACAGGTAGTGGAATATAGCCATCTTTAACCACCACTTGTTGCCCTTGAGTAGATAACACCATCTTGATGAACTCACTTTCTAATGGCGACAATGGCTTACCAGGCGCCTTATTTACATAAACGTATAAAAAACGCGCAAGCGAATATTTGCCAGATATTGCATTTTCTGAAGTGGCTGCAATTTTATCTCCATCGGTTTTTTTTGATAGCGGTACTGCTTTTACGCCCGAGGTTTTATAACCAATACCAGAATAGCCGATGCCATTTAGAGAAGAAGATACAGACTGCACAACGGATGCAGAACCAGGCTGCTCATTAACCGTTGATTTGAAATCGCCTTTGCAAAGTGCTTTTTTCTTAAAGTACCCGTAAGTTCCGGAAACCGAGTTACGACCGAAAAGCTGAATGTCACGCCTTGCCCAATCACCCGTTAAGCCAATATCCCCCCATGTAGCGATGTCAGCATCACCACCACATATACGTGTATTGGAAAATATCGCATCAACATCCGCAATAGTCAGCCCAGTGATAGGATTATCCTTATGCACATACAACGCCAAAGCATCAATCGCTACTGGGATTGCAGTGGGCTTATAACCAAATTTTTCCTCAAATGCGGCAAGTTCTTTATCTTTCATCTTGCGACTCATGGGGCCGATATTGGCGGCACCTTCAGCCAGCGCAGGGGGTGCCGTCGATGATCCTGCTGCTTGAATTTGAATATTTATGTTGGGGTAAAAACGTTTGTATTCTTCTGCCCATAGCGTCATTAAGTTCGCCAGGGTATCTGAACCTACACTAGATAAATTTCCTGATACACCACTGATAGTTGCGTAGTCGCCGAGATCTGCATCCACCTTTGTATCGGCAGTAGCAAGCGTTGTTAGACCGAATAAAGCCGCAGCAATTAGAAATTGACTTCGCAGTATAGATTTTGGCATGAACCACTCCTAAGTGATTAGTGACTGTTTATTTTGAGTGCAGCTTAAAATTGATATATGACAAGTATATGGATAAAATATTACAGTTTTATTAACCCATAACCCATTGATATATATGATATTTAGCCCATATATTCCAGTCGTTTAGCGGGGAACCGGCAGCTAAATCTAGCGCCCTTTCCCAATTCACTATGGATAGTCAATTCACCTTCATGGCGCTCAACAATGTGTTTAACGATCGACAAACCCAAACCAGTACCGCCCTTTTCGCGTGAACGTCCGGCATCGACGCGGTAGAACCTTTCTGTCAGCCGGGCAAGATGTTCAGCAGCAATCCCTTCGCCATTATCTTCAACTAAAAATTCCGCAGCATCATCTTCAACAAGTCTCCAGATCACATGAATGTTAGTCCTCGCCTTGGTGTGTTTAATCGCGTTGTTTACTAAATTGGAAATTACGCTATGAATTTCTTGTGCATTACCTTTCAACATCGCACCGGTTTCAATTTGTATTTGTATTTGATGATCTGCAAACCACACGGATCGTTTTGAGTCTTTAACCACTTCGGCAATAAACGCTGCAACAGATATTGCATCAATATTTTTTTCAATGGCTGCAGTTGACTCGATACGAGACAAGGTGAGTAAGTCTTCAACCAATTGCTTCATGCGTTGAGCCTGTACATCAGCAGATTGCACCGCGGTTTTACATTCGCTAGGGAGCCCACAATGCTCAGATAAGCTTTCTAAGTAGCCAATAATTACGGTTAAAGGCGTGCGCAATTCGTGAGATGCGTTTAAAATGAAGCTGCGTCGCATTTTGTAAATACGTGCAGATTGCGACATATCTTGTGCAATTAATACCAATCGGTTCTCACCAAACGAAAAAATTCTAATGCTTAATTCTGGTTCGCCTGCCGCAGCTCCTCGAATTTCTAATGGCTGATCATATTTACCTGCAAAGAAAAAACTAGTAAAAGCAGGATCACGAATCAACTGCGTTATTCTGGTATTGAGGTCCGTACTTGGATTAATTTGCAACAACACACTTGCCGCTTGATTGGCGGAAAGAATCTCTCCAGAAGCCGCCAATATCACAACCGCATCGGGTAATGCGGCAATCATCTCATTGAATTGACTGACTAAATCCTCAAGATCCTTTTGTTTAGCTAGATTATCTTTTTGTAGATCTACAACACTAGATACATGCTGATCAGCAATACCGAGATATTCAGGCGCTTGTTCTATTTCTGCGCCACCATCCAACCATTGTTTTAACTCAACCAGCTGTCTAGCCGTCCACAGCCCATAAATAATGAGGCCAAAGATGAAAAAAAGTGGTAGAAATCCTGTGACAATCCCAAAAATTACGCATGGCACAAATACAATTAAGATTCGATTGAACTCGGATAACCATGCATTAAATGACATTATTTTTTTACAGAAAACCGATATCCATAACCGCGTACGGTTTGAATCATGTGGTCACATTCCAGTGGTTTAAGTAATTTTCTCAAACGCACAATATGGACATCCACCGTGCGCTCTTCAACATATATATTACGACCCCATGCATAATCTAACAACTGTGTGCGAGTATAAACTCGCTCTGGATGAGTCATAAAAAATTCAAGTAGACGAAACTCGGTTGGACCCATATCAATAGAATGGTTACCCACTAATGCACGATGCGCATTTAAGTCCAGTTTGATAGGGCCAATGCTAATTTGATTATCAACAGTGCCACGGCGCAGCACAGCACGTATGCGAGCAGAAAGCTCTTTGACAGAAAATGGCTTAGTAATGTAGTCGTCAGCCCCAGAATCTAGACCATCAATTTTGTCACGCTCTTCGACTCTTGCGGTAAGCATAATCACCGGTACATCTTGCATAGACTCTTTACGTTTCCATCTTCGAACCAGCTCCAAACCACTGGTGTCTGGCAGCATCCAATCCAATAGAATTAAATCCGGCAAATGATCAGCAATTTTCGATTCTGCAGATTGACCATCTTCAGCTTCATCCATTACATAGCCATCCTGACCCAATGCAAAGGCAACCATTTCACGAATGGATTGCTCGTCTTCAACTAATAAAATTCTTTTAGTTCTCATTCACTTGAGCTTGTAACTGCTATGGCTTTCCTGAAACAAATTGAATTGGCATGATTGTAAACCCATAGAAAAAGGAATCTGCATTATTTTCTGAATTTATTACAAAATTATTAAAAGCTATCAAATAAATCACATATATTGTGATTTATTTGATTAAATTTTAATAACCCTTTTTCAAGCCTTAAATTTAGTACCACAACAATAGCTGCATTAGTCGAAAACTAATGTGCGGAAATAACTCTAGCCAATAGCTTGTAACAAAATTGTAATAAATCATTCATATTCTTCTCACAAATCATCAGCAAAATTCACTACATAAAAATTAACTTACTCGAATATTCATTACCACATAAACCAGGGAGGTCCCTCTGTGAAAAGCAAACTATTTTTGATCGGTTTAACTAGCTTACTCTCGTTTTGTCTTACTACTTCAGCATTATTTGCTGGCGCAGTAACTTCTGACGAAAAAATTGTCATTAGCACTACTGGCGGCGGCATCAAATTCAAATCCGATAATGGCAATACTTTCCAATTTGGTGGCGTTATCCAATATGACTTTGATAGCTACAATGGACTTTATAACGCTGGAACAGCAGACCCTGCCGACATCGGTGATTCAGTCAATGAATCAGAATTTCGTAGAACACGCTTTACTGCGAAAGGTTCTAAGGGCGAAAACTGGGCATATTTACTTACCGTTGATACTGCTGATGATGCAGCAGAAGCAAGCGTTGATGAAGGATGGATTAAGTATGCAGGATTAACTAATGTCGATCTATTTATAGGGCGACTGAAGGCGCCTTTCGGTCTTGAAGAACTTATAAGCGATAAATATACTTCCACAATCGAACGATCGGCAATCTATGAAGTGGGTAACTTTTTAAGCGGTAAGCCTGATTTTCAAGTTGCTGCACAAGGCAATTGGAATAATTTTACCGGTCAGTTGCATTTAATTGATGAAGGAGGACAGGATGATGATGCCAGTGACACATTTAGTGTTGCAGCTCGTATTGCGAATCGATTTCTGCTTGGCGATCAAACGCAGAAACCGCATTTCGTACATCTAGGAGCAGCCTATGCAATTAGAGACTTTGGTAATGCAGGCAGTGCGATGGATTTTCGTAGCCGTCTCGCGGTACATACGATTGATAATCGTCCCACCGCTGGAAATGATGTAGTGGTAAAGAATGCAGATCAATTTGGTTTTGAAGGCGCGTATGCACATGGCCCTTTTTCATTACAAGGAGAGTATTTAAAGGCTAATTTTGATGGTCAAAGTGGAGGTCCTGACGTTGATACTGATGGTTTCTATGTTGGAGCAACGTATACACTCACGGGTGAATCTCGCGGCTACAAATCCAGTACAAACAAGTTTGACAAAATTATACCGCATGGCTCATTGGGTGCATGGGAACTAGTTGCGAAATATGAAGAGGGTGAGGTGGATATTGATGACAATCCTAACGGTGATGCAGAATATGATATCACTACCTTAGGAGTTAATTGGTATCCAAATTCCAATGTGCGCTTTTCACTTAATTACCTAATGACCGATACGGATAACTTCCAGTTTGGAGATGGTGGCGGCGGATTAAGCAATCCAACTCTGGAATCTTTGGGTGAAGAAGATGCAGATGCAGTTACCTTCCGCGCCCAATATGTATTTTAAAAATACATCGCTGCTATAAGCTAAAAAGCCGCTAAAACACGCGGCTTTTTATATCTGTTTCACTACTGAATTTCAACTTGAAACACTTTTTCTATTAACTTCTGATTTTCAAAAAATACATAAAAACGATATTCTCCAGGTACCAGTTCATATTGCTGTGCAAACTCAAATGCCATGGTGTGCTTATAATCCAGCTTAGCCTCTTCTTGTAAAACTTCTATCTTATCTATGTACTCACCCGTCGTTGAATTTATCATAGTTGGTACATGATAGATAAGATGCAGTGTAGGCTCGCCAGTAAAACCCGCACGCGATAACCAATAGCGAACTCCAAACTTGGTTCCTAACTTTGCAGAGATAACTGTGGTTTTTTCTAACTCACCATCACTTGATACACTACGATCTCCTTCTTCATAATTTTCTGCGCCATATGAAAAAACTCCATACTCGAAATCATAGATGATCCGCTTTTCATCTGCGTACACTTGCTGGCAGCATAAAATTGCTAACAATGTATTAATTTTTACTAACCTCATGGCTGCTGTTTCTTTCATACCTGTATTGTATTTCAACGTGGACAAATATAGGTTTGTTACTATTATATTTAAAAGACGTTACATTATTATTAAATCATCATAATGCCTAATACAAGTAACAAAGGTCTAAAGCGCATTTATAATGCATTTTTTTATTCAATGGCGGGGTTTTCCGCAGCCTGGAAAAACGAAACAGCTTTAAGACAAGAAGCCCTAATAGCCATTGTGTTAATACCTATTGCATTTTGGCTTGGGCAAGACGCCACTCAAATTGGGTTGCTAATACTTTCTGTGTTGGTTGTCCTAATCACCGAACTATTAAACTCTGGGATGGAAGCCGCAATTGATCGCATTGGGAGTGAACGACATGAGCTATCAAAATACGCCAAAGATATTAGTTCGGCCGCGGTCTTTATTAGTTTGACGGTATTAACTGTGGCTTGGGGATTGGTAATATTTGAGCAATTTTTAACTTAAGTTAGCTTTCAATTCTTACCTTTAATTTATTAGATCTCCCTTCTGTCGATGCCATTTCTACCTATAGGTGAAATTAATTACCATAGTTTTCTATGTTTCAAATATAATTACATCACCCTATAACGATATGATCACCGCGATGGACGAGCAAACTTTTAACCTTCCAGAATACTACATCAATCGAGAACTTAGCCTACTGAAGTTCAACCAACGTGTCTTACAACAAGCGCGTAACACGTCTACTCCATTATTAGAACGTCTGAAATTTTTATGCATCTCCTGTACTAACTTAGACGAATTTTTTGAAGTTAGAGTCAGTAGAGTTAGGCAACGCATTGCCCTTGAGGTTGGGCATAGCACTTCGGATCAATTATCACCACATGAACTTCTAGATCAAATCCATATTGAAGCCGGACATTTAGTTGCAGAACAATACCGCATCTTTAATGAAAAACTAAAGCCAGAGTTGCAATCACAAGGAATAAATTTTGTTGCGCGGGAGCAATGGACAACGAAGCAAATCACCTGGTTACGTCAATATTTTTTAGATCAAGTCGAGCCTGTATTAAGTCCACTTGGTTTAGACCCTGCACACCCATTTCCACGCATTATTAATAAGGCACTTAATTTTATCGTACAACTTGAAGGCTCTGACGCATTTTCTCGTGATGGCAAGTATGCAATCGTGCAAGCACCACGCTCATTGCCACGGCTAATTAAGTTGCCCACCGAAACGGGAAATGCTGTAGGTGAAAATTATGTGTTTTTATCATCAGTTATGCATGCCTTTGTGCATGAATTATTTGAAGGCTTAAATGTTATGGGCTGTTATCAATTTAGACTAACGAGAAATAGTGATTTATTTTTAGACGATGAAGAAATTGATGATCTAATGCGAGCACTTGAAGGTGAATTGGCTTCACGAAAATATGGTGATGCCGTAAGACTTGAAGTCGCTAATAACTGCCCTGAAGAGCTTGTTACCTACCTATTGCATCAATTTAAATTAGATAGCATTGATATCTATCGCGTAAACGGCCCTGTGAATTTAAATAGACTGAGTGCTACATATGACTTGGTCGATCGGAGTGATCTTAAATATGCTGCTTTCACGCCTGGTTTTCCCCAAGGATTTAATCTTGAAACTAATATATTTGATTTTATAAAACGCGGTAATATTTTACTGCATCACCCTTACCAATCATTTTTGCCAGTAGCCGAATTTGTGCGTCAAGCAGCAGCTGATGTCAAAGTGCTTGCGATTAAACAAACTTTATATCGAACCGGTCCAGACTCTCCAATTGTTGATAGCTTGGTTGATGCCGCCAGAGCCGGCAAAGAAGTCACGGTTGTAATCGAATTGATGGCGCGTTTTGATGAAGCTGCAAATATATCCCTAGCAAACAAATTACAAAAAGCCGGTGCGCACGTCGTCTATGGAATTGTTGGCATGAAAACACATGGCAAAATGATACTCGTCGTCAGGCGAGAGCATAATCAATTAAAACGTTATGCGCATTTTGGTACAGGCAATTACCACCAAAAAACTACACGCCTCTACACAGATTATGGAATGTTCACACATGACGCACAGCTAACTGCTGATGCACACGAAATATTTTTAGAGCTCACCAGCTTTACCAAAGCGCCAAAGTTAACCAAAGTGTTGCAGGCGCCTTTTACGCTTTATAAATCATTAATCGACAATATCGAGAAAGAAATAAAACATGCTAAAAAAGGCAGAAAAGCCCGTATTGTTGCTAAAGTAAATGCCCTGGGAGAGCCACAAATTATCCAAGCACTCTATAAAGCTTCTGCAGCAGGTGTAAAAATTCAGTTAATAGTTCGCGGCACTTGTTGTCTACGACCTGGTTTAGCCAAAGTTTCAGAAAACATAGAGGTGCGATCCATTATTGGCCGTTTTCTAGAGCACTCCAGAGTCTACTGGTTTCATAACAATGGCGAGGGGAAAGTATTCTGCTCTAGCGCAGACTGGATGGGCCGAAACTTTTTTCGTCGTATCGAAGTGTGTTGGCAAATTGAACAGACTGCGATGCGTGACCGCATTATCAACGATCTTAAACTGTATTTGAAAGACACCCAACAAGCATGGGTTTTACAAACAGATGGCAGCTACATCCCTGCTAAGTCAAAAGATTCTACGACCTATTCAGCGCAAGAAACTATTTTGCATCAGCTCGCAGTTATGCAGTGACTGCCACTTATATGCACATTAATGGCTAGTGCTTTTAAGTAGCTTTTTTCTTGCTCTATTTCTGCCTCTGTTAATGGGCGTGACTCAAGCCAGTCTTTTTTAAATTGTATTCTTAATTGATTGCCATCAGCATCCATCTTAAAAGGCGGGATTTTTTTTGGCGCGCGATCTCGATTAATTAAAACAGCTAATCGCAAAATCAAAATCATATACATAGCATGTTCTTGCCAACGGCTTGGCAGCTGTTCTATTAACTCATTATTGATTTTACGGCGATGATTACCAACCAAACATGCTAGCAATCTTTGTTCATTCCATGCAAAACCCGGCAAATCGCCATTATTTATTAGATACGCTCCATGGCTATGATAATGTGAATGCGAGATATTTAAGCCAATTTCATGCAGATCGGCTGCCCAAATCAAAAATTGATAGGCAAGATCATTATCAATTTTCCAAACTTTAGACATCCTATCTAAAAGGTCTAGTGCAGTGGTTTTAATCCTTGCTGCATGATTGAATTCAACATGATAGCGGCGCATCAAGGAATAGACTGTACGGTCACGCGTGTCGTGATGATGAATTCGGCCCGCTAAATCAAATAACAAGCCCTCACGCAAGCCACCTTCTGAGGCGACCATCCTTTTGATACCTAGCTCTGCAAAAATTGCCTTCAGCACCACCAAACCTCCAGCAAATACTGGTTTGCGCTCTTTATCCAAAGCACCAAAGTTAACATTATTAATATTTTCAGCTTCCTGCATTTTTTCTATCAACGTATTAATACCTTTACTAGTGATACCAAGATCACTCAATTCAAATTCACGCATTAATTCAGCAATGGTACGAATCGTACCCGCAGTTCCAACCGTATAGCCCCAGCCCAGTTTTTTTACTTCAGAAACTATTGGTTGCAATTGCATTTTTGCTGCGATTAAGGCTTTTTTGAAATTCTTTTTACTTAATTCACCATGGGTAAAAAACTTTTTGCTTATGGCTACACAACCCATTTGCACACTTTCCATTAATAGTGGTTTACCTTTTTCACCAATAATCACTTCCGTGCTACCGCCGCCAATATCTATCACTAACCATTTTTCATCTGGCCCAGCAATGGCATGGATTATCCCCTGATAAATCAAACGCGCTTCTTCAACACCTGATATTACTTGGATGGGATGACCTAATGCTTCCTCTGCTTGCTGTATAAATTCGGCGCTATTTTTTACCAACCGAAATGTATTCGTACCCACGACGCGCACAGAGTTGGCGTGCATTTCTTGTAGACGCTGCCCAAACCGTTGCAGGCATACGATCGCCCGCTCTTGCGACTCTTTGGATAATTTACCTGATGAATCAAGACCAGCCCCTAAACGCACCATCTCGCGAATGCGATCAATGACTTTCAATTGGCCATGCTGATCTTGCGCGACCACCATATGAAAACTGTTAGAACCCAAATCAACAGCGGCAATTACCGAAGATGGAGAAGCTGGTATTTCGGCAAAAACTTGAGGGGTAGAATATGATTTCATATACGCCAGCTTGCGTAACCAATGGTTTCTTACAGTCTCAAAGATTTATTCATTTTTATTTGCAGTCTCTTACTTTGATGGTAACAGCGCACGGCCATTACCATAATCGACAATCACCCCATCGCGTGTAATTTCTTCAACGAGTGGGCCGTTATTAGCAATATGATCAGCTTCTTTATATTTATTCATATTGATTAACACAAAACGCCGCTGCGGATCATCATCAAACACATGTACATTGATTTCATATTGGCTCAGATTACTGCGTAAGCCGTCCGGTAGATCTTCCAAACTTGGCACATAAGCAGCAGATGGATTAGTCTCGCCTTGATCAATCAGCAGCTTCGGAGCGTTGGTAATAGATTGCGATGCTTCGTCAAATTCTAACTCCGTTTTTGAAAAAGATACGACTCCCTTTGCTGGAGAAGTAGCCGTAGACCCTCTCGCAATGGGTGTCTTAGCTTTTGCAAAAATTTTTGATTGCGGTGACGTTTTGGCCTGTTTTGCTTCATAGAGCAATGGCCGATCAAGCTCGGGAATGATTTTGTTACCAAGTTCCACTGCCAAAGAACGATCCACAGTAGATGGATTTGTTGTTGCAACTCCTTCTATAGCGCTAATTGGCTCAACTGCAGGCGCACCCACTTCTTCAGTTACTTGTGTTTGCACAGGGGTTTGCGCTGTAGCTAATGTGTTGGAATTTACAGTGCGGTCAATTTTTGCAACCTCTGTGACTTCATTTGTGCCAGTGTCAGATCGCAGGAATATTACCAACACTGCCGCATTAGCCAGCAAGCCCAAGATAACCCATAACCAAATATTATTAGATTTTTTTTGCCGCGGTATAACAGAGGATACGAATTTGAGATCCGGCTGCTTCTCAATTTGGCGCTCATGTTCAGCACGCGTCAACGCGTCAAGTATCATCGACATCGAATATACCTTTTAGACTTTAACTTGACTGACGCCACAGCACCGGAGTGGAACGATTATTAACGGCGGTATTTAACTCGATCATGGTTTCACGACCCACTACACCATCTACATTAAGTCCACGAATACGCTGAAATTCCATCACTTGCCACTTAAGTGTAGGATCAAATTGTAAATTTTTCTTTTCATTTGTATCGACAGACTTACCTTCAATGCGATCTAATTGATTTCGCAACCAACCAACATCAGCACTGATCAAACCTTCTTTCAAAATATTTGAGCCTGAAGGTGGTGGTTTCCATAACAATAAGTAGTTCCCATACCAAAATGGATCTATGCTAGCTGTTGCGGTAGTGATGACTTCACCACCGATATTTAAACTAACTTGATTGCCTTTTAGTCTAAGCAGCACCACTTGTTTTCTCTTACCCGCTGCATTAATTAGTTCAAGTACTGCAGGTCGGTTATAAGCACGCATCTCTTCCCATACAGCTTTACCAAAAATGCAGCGTAAATTGGCAGTTGTGGCGCGTGCGCAAGCAGTCTCGCCCGGTAATCCTGTATACGACAAACCCCAATAACTAAATAAGGTAGTAAAGGCCGTGTTGTTATCTGCACGAGCATTTACGTTATCAATTAAATTAAGAAACTCCTGTTTACTTCGCTGCTGAATAGCGCCTGTTTTTATTGAAGCAGAGGTAACCGAAACCGATTGTGATTTACTTAATTCGTTATTTAAAGATGGCACAGGTGCTGGTATTGCAATAGCAGGTGTAGTTACAGTTTTTTGTGTTTCTGCAATAGCCTGTGATACTAATGGCTGCGTTATAGCCGTGGCTTGATTGGTATTTGCATAGCTATCTGGCAATGTCCTGGGTAAAAAGCCCCAGCCCGCTAGCAGTAGTGCCGCTGCGCCTGCTGCGATTGCGCCGCCCGCGACCCATTGAGTAGGTTGCAAACGTCCCAAAGGTTGCAGCACTTCAGCTGCAGCTTTGCGTACCATCTTTTTATCAATACAATGAACATTTGCACCATAAGCTCCCATCAGCGCACGTTCACATACATTATTAATTAAACGTGGCACACCACCAGAAAGGCGATGCACAACATTTGCCGCACTCTTGGTAAATAGTTCGCCTTTAAACCCTACGATTTGCAGACGGTGGCGAATATAAGCGGATGTTTCTTCTATAGACAAAGGCGCTAAATGAAAGCGAGCTGTGATTCTCTGGGTAAGTTGACGCAATTCAGGCCGCGCCAATATGGCTTGGAGTTCGGGCTGCCCAATTAAAATTATCTGCAGTAGTTTTTGCGTAGAAACTTCAAGATTTGTTAACAGCCGAATTTGCTCTAACACTTCGGCACTTAGATTTTGTGCCTCATCAATCACCAGAACCGTACGCTTACCTTGAGCATGCTTCTTTAACAAATAAAGATTTAATCGATCGACTAAATATTTAAGACTGGTGGACGATTTACGATACGGAATATTTAATTCATCACAAATGGATGCAACGAGTTCACGTGAACTTAGTCTTGGGTTTAAAATTAAGGCAACATTTACATGCTCAGGCAATTGTTCGAGCACACTACGACACAACATAGTTTTACCGGTCCCGACTTCGCCGGTTAATAGGATAAACCCACCGGCCTCATTTGCACCGTAGAGTAGATGCGCGAGTCCATCACGATGTCGCGGGGTTAGATAAAGAAATCGCGGATCAGGTGTGATCTGAAAAGGTTTGTCCGAAATTCCAAAAAACTCTTGATACATGCTAAATTAACTTGTTTGTATAACTACTTGACTGAGATAGATTGTCATCAGTGACACATTGCATACCAATAATATGGTGAGTGTTTAATTTTGCCAAAAATATATGCTCATGACCGCAAATTTTTCATTACATATCGGTACGTTAACAGTAATTTCACGCCGTGTATCGGCAGCCACACTCAATCTCGTCACAATCCGTACAAAAGATGATATGCAGACTCCTGCTAGTCGACATAATACCTAGTCTAAATCATGTATTTATCTACAAAATACAGGCAGCCAACCATATTATTAATAGGGGATTATTCAGATGCAGCCTCGCCATCCGCCTTAAGATTGGTTTTTTTCCGTTGCGCCATTGAATAGGTATTCTTGTAGACAATATGAGCGCACCCACAAATAAAAAAGCATCGATTCCCTTCGATATACCTCCCCGCCCAATCGAACCTGATCCGTACGAGTGCTGTGCGCGCGGCTGCGATCCCTGCATTCACGATTATTATGCGAGAGCATTAGCGCGCTGGGAACAGCGTGTTGCTAAGCTTAAGAAGCTTAGTTCGGATAGCAAGAACTCCAATAACCAATACTGAGCTATCCGCCTATAGCAAAAGAGTAATCATTACCATTCGTTATAGGGGGAAAAACCTTCTAATAGCGGTGCCGAGTATAGTTATATACTATACTCGCATTATAAAAATAGAATAAGTATCAAAAGTTCAACCAACATTTTCTTAAACACTCCCTGCGATGAAAGCCCTGCATAATTGTGTATGGATTAGCAAGTGTAGTGAGTTAGAACATAGTGATTTTATCAACTTAACCCATTTAAGGAACTATCAAATATGAAGATTGGTGTCCCAAATGAAATTCATGAGAACGAATGTCGCGTTGCAATGACGCCTGACACAGCTGTGCGCCTACAAAAACTTGGTTTTGATTGCGCAATAGAAGCCGGTGCAGGTACCAGTGCTAACTTTACAGATGATGCCTACCGTGACGCAGGTGTTGCTGTTGTAGCCGATACAAAACAATTATGGGCGGACTCAGACATCGTACTTAAAGTCCGTGCGCCGGAGCAAAACACTACATTAGGTATGCATGAGGCTGATTTACTCCGTGAAGGTAGTACTTTAATAAGCTTTATTTGGCCGGCTCAAAATGAAGACTTGTTAGATAAACTCAAAGCACGCAAAGCAACCATATTGGCCATGGACTCGGTGCCACGTATTTCACGTGCACAAAAATTAGATGCCCTTTCTTCAATGGCCAATATTGCCGGCTACCGTGCGGTAATCGAAGCTGCCAATCACTTTGGACGTTTTTTCACGGGTCAAATTACTGCAGCCGGCAAAGTTCCACCTGCAAAAGTGATGGTCATTGGTGCAGGCGTAGCGGGCTTATCCGCAGTGGGTACCGCAAATAGTTTAGGCGCCATTGTTCGCGCATTTGATACACGCCCTGAGGTCAAACAACAAGTTGAAAGTATGGGCGCACAATTCTTAGAACTTGAATTCGAGCAAGAAGAAAGCGGCGGCACTGCTGGTGGCTATGCCAAAGTGATGAGCAAAGAGTTTATTGACGCGGAAATGGCATTGTTCAGAGAGCAAGCCAAGGAAGTCGATATCATCATTACCACGGCATTAATACCTGGTAAACCTGCGCCGAAACTCATACTCGCCGATATGGTTGAGCTCATGAAAGACGGCAGTGTTATCGTTGACCTAGCTGCAGAGCAAGGTGGTAACTGTGAATTAACCGTTCCTGGAGAAGTAGTGGTTAAACATGGTGTCACATTAATTGGTTATATGGATTTACCCAGTCGCTTACCTACTCAATCCAGTCAACTCTATGGCTCGAACTTGTGCCACATGTTAAGCGATCTCACCCCTGAGAAAGATGGCAACATTAACGTCAACATGGAAGATGATGTGATTCGTGGCACTACAGTAATCAAAGAAGGCGAAATCACCTGGCCACCACCACCGCTTGCGGTATCGGCTGCACCTGCACAAGCTGAGCAAGCAGAAATACCAGCAGCAGAACCGAAAAAAGAAAAGAGTGGAATTAAATTTATCATCACCACGCTTGTCGCTGCATTAGGATTATGGTGGATGGGCAACTCAGCACCAGCAGAATTCATGCAGCACTTTACTGTATTTGTACTGTCATGCTTTATCGGTTACTGGGTGGTGTGGAATGTAACACCTGCTTTACACACGCCGCTAATGAGCGTCACCAATGCAATTAGTAGTGTAATCATCATAGGTGCACTGTTGCAGATCGGAAGTAGCAGCACGCTCGTTATGATACTGGCCACCATATCGGTACTCATTGCCTCAATTAATATTGGTGGTGGTTTTTCTGTCACACAGCGCATGCTGCAAATGTTCCGTAAAGAAGAATAAGGGAGAGCAAAAAAAATGAATCCACAAATGCTAGCAGCATCCTATCTAGCCGCCGGTGCTCTCTTCATTCTGAGTTTAAACGGCTTAAGCAATCAGGAGTCTTCGCGACGTGGCAATCTGTTTGGCATGGCGGGCATGGCCATTGCCGTAGGCGCAACCATACTCAGCGGCCAAGTCGGCGGTTTCGAAAAACTATTTCCTGCAATGATAATTGGTGGCCTGATCGGTGCCTTTATTGCGTCACGCGTGGAAATGACGCAAATGCCTGAACTCGTAGCAATCTTACATAGCTTTGTAGGTCTAGCAGCGGTATTAGTCGGTATCGCAAGTTATCTTGATCCAACTTCACATCTTGAAGGCACAGAAAAAACTATTCATGAAGTCGAGATCTTCCTCGGCATCTTCATCGGAGCCATCACCTTTACTGGTTCAATCATCGCGTTTGGAAAACTTAAAGGCATAATCAGCGGCAAACCGTTGATGCTGCCCGCAAGACACATACTCAACCTGGTTATGTTGATGTCCTGCATATACTTTGGGTACGTGTTCTTAAATGCTGCATCGCATGATGCAGGCTTAATGCCATTACTCATCATGACGGTTATTGCTGGTGTGATTGGCCTTCACTTAATCATGGCCATTGGTGGTGCAGACATGCCTGTCGTAGTCTCCATGCTAAACAGCTACTCAGGTTGGGCAGCTGCAGCAACAGGATTCATGCTAGGCAACACTGCTCTTATCGTAGTGGGAGCACTGGTGGGTTCTAGTGGCGCCATATTGAGTTACATCATGTGCCGTGCCATGAATCGAAAATTCTTAAATGTAATTTTGGGTGGCTTTGGCACCTCTAGCGGTGGCCCTGTAGCAACAGTAGAAGGCGGCGAAGTGACGACTACCACCGCTGAAGAAGTCGCTACCATGTTAAAAGATGCTAGTAATGTCATTTTCGTACCCGGTTATGGTATGGCTGTGGCTCAAGCGCAAAATATAGTAAGTGAAATTACTAAAAATCTACGCGGCAAAGGTATAACGGTTCGCTTTGGAATTCATCCGGTTGCCGGACGACTACCCGGCCACATGAATGTGTTACTCGCTGAAGCAAGAGTCCCCTACGACATCGTGCTAGAAATGGATGAGCTTAACGACGACTTTCCAAGTACCGATGTATCTATGGTTATTGGTGCGAACGACATTGTGAATCCCTCTGCGCAAACCGACCCAAACAGCCCAATTGCAGGCATGCCTGTACTGGAAGTCTGGAAAGCGAAAGCCTGTGTGGTGCTAAAGCGCAGTATGGCCTCAGGCTATGCTGGAGTAGGCAACCCCTTGTTTGTCAAGGACAACACCGAAATGCTGTTTGGCGATGCCAGAGAAAGCATGGATGCAGTGTTAAAATACTTAGATTAAATTTAATACTAGTTTAGTACACATCCGAATCCGACGAGAAGTTCACTGCAAGCGAAAACATAACGGAAACATTTAAAGGGATATCGACCAGCTGGTTGATATCCCTGTTCCATTCGAAATTGCCGTACCTAAGAGCAAGCCATTGATGCAACTCTCACTTCCTGTAGGTGTGTAGGTATAAAATCCATTATTAGAAACGCCAGCTGATGATGTGGCAAGCAGGCTTTTCTGTCCACATATACGCATATAAACTGTATACTTCGCCTTCCTTTTATATCGTTTCTATCGAGTCTGCGGGCATCGTGTCTACATCCTCTTGAGCGGTTATCAAACCTTTGGAGGTATCATGGGCAGGAAACTTTATGTCGGTAATTTACCGTACTCGGTTAGTAAGCAGGATTTGCAAGAAACTTTTGGCAAATGCGGAACAGTAGAATCCGTTAATGTAATCACAGATCGAGACACCGGTCAGAGCAAAGGCTTCGCTTTTATTGAAATGTCGAGCAACGCTGAGGCGCAAAAAGCGATCCAAGAAGTTAATGGTTCCACCGTTGACGGGCGTGCACTTACGGTTAACGAAGCTAAACCAAAAGCTCCACGTAACAACCGTGGTGGTGGCGGTTACGGCGGTGGCAATCGCTACTAGTAGCTACAGTATTAGCAAGGGCCGATAACTTTCATGACCAAAAGTTACGGAGCCAGTGTAGAACTTTTTGAATAAAACAAATCTATCTACAAAGCTTTGCTCTGTACGCCCATTTGATTTTGTAAATGTTGCGTGACTAGACTTACTCATTAGCATAAGTGCCGGTGGCGTATAGATCGCAAACTTTCCTGCTGTTTTTAAAAACTTACGTCTGGATTCTATTTCGTTTTGATCTTGGACATGCTCGTATCCTCTTATCGTGTATGCCTTAACTTCCTTGTGTTCTCTTAACATGATGTCTCAACTTCGACTCATCGATTGATCCCGCTGGATTATTTCTACTCCAGCTTGTATCCATTAGAATATAGGCCGAATGTATTCGTTTCGCAAAAAAGAACCGTTACCCTTACCATTTAATCATCAAGAATTGATCGTAACGAACTGAGGTTTGGTAAAGCATAAAAACTGATACTGAAATGAATAAGTTTTATTAACAAACCTTGCTCTAGGTTGGCTTCAGTCGAGATGACTCCAATGGCTTGTAAATGCAAGTTCACGATCTTGGATGTCTCCTTACGGCCAATAGCGGTCATTCAATGTATGGGCAACAACACTTGCAATGTCAGTTGTATTAATCATTTTGCTTTATTACTCTTTTTGCACCACGAATAAATCCATCCTCCATCATCAATGAATACATGGAGTAGATTACTAATGTTTGAAGCTTATCTGGGAATTCCTGAGGCAATCATACCGAGTAGAATCCAAAGGAACATACCAAACAATGATAAATAAATTGAAGTGTTATTTTTAAGAGAGAGCGGCAACTCTCCCCTAGCTCTAACCACAAAAGATACGGAGGTATCAATCATAGCTACAGATACTGTAGCAATATCGGATCAATCTATCGATATTAAAAAATCATTTCGCACGATATATAACTTTATGAATGCAACAAACTTGGCTACTAATTATTACAAAAACATTAATTTTGCCGATGAGGCCAAGCTTGATTCTGATTACGAGGATGACCAAACTTTTAACGCATTAATGTTCAAAGTTGATCTATTGGATCATAAGATTTGGGATGCTTTTGACGAGGTTCAAAAAGAATTAATTATCGATAATTTAATGTTTTGCAAACATCGTAGTGAATATTGGGCGGCGTCCAATGGATAACAAACCTTTTAGATTTAACGAAGAATTTATTCTTAATCCAGAGTTAAAAGATACAGACATAATAAACCCACTTAATCAACGGCTAAATCGCATAAAGGTAATTGGCGTAATGCTTGGATGGAAACCAGACGATTATGCAATTGACAAGGATTTAGCCGATATAGGTTGGATGTTGGATCAGCTTGTTATAAAAGTTAAAGAACTTACAGACAGAATGCAGTCTGCACTGCTTGAAAATAATCGCGAAGCCGCTAAATACATAACCCCGCTTCGGCGGGGGTTTTACTATAATGTGGATGACTGCTTACGATCTAATGCAGACGTTACTGACAATCTTCTATACGATTTATATATAGAGCAAATATCAAGATGAAAAAAAACAGCCGTAAAACGCAATATACGAGAAAAAGGCATAACGATGGAACAGATAACAAGGATCAATCATGTTGGCTTACGGGTTCGGGATTTGGGGCAAGCTCGGGCATTCTACGAAAAACTAGGGTTTAAATTCATCGTTGGACCGGTAGGCCCAGAGCCTGTCGCGGTCATGGAACATCCAACGGGTATCAACATTAACTTCATACTCAATGCCTCTTCTGATGCGTCAGAAAACAACATACTTATGGATGTACCAGAGAAGCATACCGGGTTCACTCACATCGCTCTAGAAATCACGGATCGAGAAGCGGTCGAGCGGCATCTCGACGATGTTGGTATACACGTAACGGAGACAGTTGAACTACCCGACGGAACAGTGTTCTTTTTTGTTCGCGATCCTGATGGCAACGTCATTGAATTCCACCAACCCGCATAGCTGACCGCTAATGACCCACAGCGGATATTCAATGTTAAATATAATAGACGTGAAATCTAGTAAGTTGAACACTCTTCTTTGAGACAACTGTTAGGAACTTTCATGAGTGGGTTCGCACCATTTAATTACCCGCCCTTTTTCAGCAAATAGCCCTGTACAAAGGAGCCTGGCTCGTGCTAAACCAATTTCAGGGCTTAGAATTCAGCCCACCATGTAGCAAACTACGAATTCGCCATGTAGAGGTGTCAATAAGTAACTCCAATTTTGTATTACTTAATTCTCCTAATGATAGTCATCCAACCCTATAGAGAAGACTTCTGATCGAAATCCATTTGAATACTGTATTTATTTGAAGCAAAGGCCAATGCATCACCGATCAACGTATGTCCTATCCCCTCTAACGATTCTTCTAAACGTACATGTGCAAGCTCTTTTCCAGGAATAGATTTCCAAATACGTTGATCAATCGTTACGGATATAAAATAGGTAAAAAAGCCTATAGCCATTAAATTTATGAGTCTTGT
>PVMS01144396.1_pt1 | contig 19538 bp, 20 predicted proteins | sample 1853461 | NCBI WGS metagenome assembly PVMS01 (sample SAMN08582032, study PRJNA380276) | Marine sediment metagenome, whole genome shotgun sequencing project. | isolation source: ocean sediment barecode stripped | collected 2017 | reverse complement strand
TTTGGATGATTCTTGGTATGATAAATTTTACTCATTATTCTTATTTTCCTGCTCTTAACATTTACTTATTTTTGTTTAATAAACTTCATTATTCAAAACTTTGATTTTAATAGCAACTTTAACCTGTGTTTTTTTCTTCTCCACATTGGTTTGCCATCAAAGGTATGATTATGGAAAATAACTAAAACATGAATATGGGGGTAAGCTGACTTGTGACTTTCCAAAACACGTATAATACTGATCTTTCCGTACTTGTGTTTTAATCTGGTTGAAAATCTGTTAAAATCTACACCAGCATTTTGCCAAGCCTCTGATCTACTAATTTTGTTTGCATTATACTCTAGTGTAACTAGTAAAGCGCTTCCTTTTACAAGACCGTGAGCTTTTTTAGAAAAGAAAATTAAATCTTTGCCAACGCGTTTTAGAGCCTCAAACTTTCTGCAAATTACATAGCTGTATTTGGGATCTCCTCTTTTTTTACCTCGAAAATAAGCATATTCATATTTGCCAATTGACCTGTTGAAGCGATACAATAGTATGTAGAAAATCCACTTGTACCATTCTTCGTATGCTTCAGTAACTTCATCAACGCTTGTATAACCAGAAATGAAATCTCGGCGGATAGTGCGTCTATTCACCATAATAGACACCGCCTCTTTCTGCTATCGAATCGATTAGGAACCTTTACCTGTCGTATTTTCCAGTCATTTGGCGCGCGCCAAACTCCTTTTTTAATTGATGGTAATCTTCTTTTTGGAGAGTTTATACGCGCAAGAAAAAACTGACTTGAAAATGAAAACGGATATAAAGGTACCGAAAACTCTATCCTAAATCTATATATGGATGTTATTTAGATTTTCTTTATTTAGAGTAGACTATCGGTGATTGTATGAGTAAACCCGTTGACGTTGGAACTTTAAGAGTTGGTGGATACGTGATTATAGACGATATTCCTTGTCGAATTGTTGATATTACTAAATCAAAGCCTGGAAAACATGGTTCTGCAAAAGCAAGAATAGTTGCCATTGGAACCTTTAATGGAGAGAAAAAAAGTATAGTTAAGCCAGTTAGTGCTAAAGCAGAAGTTCCCCTTGTTGATAAAAAACCTGCACAAGTGTTTGCTTTAAATCCTAACGGTGTTCAACTCATGGATCTTGAAACTTATGAGTATATTGATGCTCCTTTTCCGGAAGATGAGTCAATGAAAGCTAAGCTTGTAGTGGGTGCTGAAGTTGAATATTGGAAAATAATGGGTAGAATCAAAATAACGAGAGTAAAAGAGAAATAGCTAACTGTCAATTAATTTTTAAAACTTTATTTCTGTGGATTCCTACCCATTAATACTGAAGCCAATGATGCATGAAGAGCCGTCTGATTTTGTGAAGATATTTTATTGGGGACTGAGGCTTTATAACTCTCATATAATACTGTCTGTACTACTTTAATATTGTAAATTTGTTTACACCTCTTTTTTTGGTGCAATATGTATTTAAATGCGCTTAAGTGGTTCTAAAGTTGGAGAGACTAGATGGTTTTAGATCGATTGGGCACTTCTCTTTATGGAGCTTTAAAAAAAGTTTTCAGAGCTTCAGTTGTAGATGAGGCTACTGTCAAAGAGCTTGTTCGAGATATACAAAGGGCCCTTCTCCAAGCAGATGTAAACGTAAAACTTGTTTTGGAAATATCTAAACGAATAGAAGAGCGTGCTCTTAAAGAAAAAGTTCCACTTGGAATCGCAAGACGTGAGCATGTGATACAAGTTGTTTATGAAGAATTGACTCGTTTTGTAGGTGATAAACCTGTTCCAATAAAATTAGGCCCTGGAAAAAGGCGGATCTTGATGTTAGTTGGAATACAGGGTTCGGGAAAAACTACGGTAGCTTCAAAACTTGCTCGTTTTTTTCATAAAAAGGGGTTACACCCCGCTTTAATCTGTGCTGATACCTTTCGTCCAGGTGCGTTTGCTCAACTACAACAATTGGCAAAACGAATTAATATCCCTGTTTATGGGGATTTAACTACTAAAGATCCTTTAAAAGTAGTTTTTAAAGGTCTAAAATTATTTGCTGACAAAGATCTTATAATTGTTGATACTGCAGGTAGGCATAAGGAAGAACATGATCTTATCAAGGAGATGAAAAAACTTGAAAAGAAAATTCAACCTGATGAAGTAATAATGGTAATTGATGGTACTATTGGTCAACAAGCTCTTCTTCAAGCAAAAAAATTTCATGAAACAACTCCAATAGGAGCCATCATAGTAACAAAATTGGATGGTTCAGCACGAGGTGGAGGTGCACTATCTGCAGTAGCAGCAACAGGTGCCCCCATAAAATTTGTTGGTACCGGAGAAAAAATTGAAGATTTAGAATCTTTTGTACCCGCTAGATTTGTTGGTCGACTTTTAGGAATGGGGGATTTAGAGACCCTTCTAGAAAAGGTTCGTGAAGCTGAAATAAAGGTTCCACAGAAGAAAGCTAAAGCAATTCTTAGTGGTAAATTTACGCTTACCGATATGTATGAACAATTTGAAGCAGTAAAAGGAATGGGTACCTTTAAAAAAATTTTTAAAATGTTGCCTGGCATGTCTTATGATGTACCAGATGATATGTTAAACACTGCTGAAGGTCGTCTTGAGAAGTGGCGTGTTATTATCCAATCAATGCGAGTCGAAGAAAAAGAGAATCCCAAACTTTTGAATTCTTCTAGAGTAAGACGTGTAGCGCGGGGATCTGGAACAACTGAAAAGGATGTCAAAGATCTTTTGAAACAATATGTGATGATGAGAAAAATGCTGAAGAGGTTCAAACGAAAAAAGAAACTACCTTTTATGGGTAAAGGTTTTCTAACTAGTTTCAAGTAGGAATCTAATTATGGATTTTTTAGAAAACGCGTTTGAAATGATTAGAAAATATTCCTTGTGTGATCATTGTCTAGGTAGGCAATTTGCTCTTCTAGGTTATAATCTCGAAAATACACAAAGGGGACAAGCGCTTAAACTTGTATTAGTTTTGCACTCAAGTAAATTATTTTTAGACGAAAACCCTGTTGGAGCAAATGACCTCAAAGTTTTAGTAGAAAACGCCTTTTCTTCTGAAGCCAAACAAGCACTTCAACATTTAGAAAAAACAGATTTAGTAGAAACACAATTAGGCCCTTGTTTTTTATGTAATAATACTTTTCAGAATTTAGAGACTTTGATCCAACTAATCCTTAAGCGTCTTTCAGATTATGAATATTCTACTTTTTTAGTTGGGATAGAATTACCAGTTAAATTCGAAGAACGCAATGATGAATTCAAGTCTTTTTTTAATATTATTTATGGGGAAAGTATCCGACATGAATTTGCGCGATTAATAGGAAAAAAAATAGCTACCTTATCAGGAAAAACACCGGAATATAAAAAACCCGACATTTCAATAATAGTAAATCCTTTTACAATGAAGATACGTCTTCAAATAAATCCGCTCTTTGTTGGTGGAAGATATAAAAAACTCGTCAGAACAATTCCACAATCAAAATGGCACTGCTCTAAGTGCCGAGGTAAAGGTTGTACAAACTGTCATGGAACAGGGAAATTATACGATGAGTCTGTAGAAGAATTAACTTCAGAATTACTCTTAAAAAATTCAGAGGGTGAAAAGACTAAATTTCATGCTTCAGGAAGAGAAGATATTGATGCTCGAATGTTGGGAAACGGACGCCCATTTGTTATTGAAGTTTCAAAACCTAAAAAAAGGTTTATTGATTTAGAGCTTTTACAAGCAAAAATTAATAAAAATGCTACAGGAAAAGTGGAAATTTCTACTCTAACATATGCAAATAAAGATTTAGTCAGACGCTTAAAAAAAGGTGAATCTGCAAAAAAAGAATATCGAGCATTAATTGAGTTCGAAAAAGAAGTTTCTGAGGGGGCTTTATCTCTATTAGAAGATAAATTAACTGAAACTATGATAAAACAACAAACACCAATCAGGGTTTTACATCGTCGAGCTGATTTAATCCGAGAAAGATACATATATAGCGTTAAAGTAAAGACAGTGTCACCTAAGAGGGCCGAGCTGGAACTTCTTTGCCAGGGCGGACTCTATATTAAAGAATTAGTTTCAGGAGATGAAGGACGAACAATGCCTAGTGTTTCAAGTTTATTGGAAAACCAAGCGAAGACTCTCGAACTAGACGTTTTAAACGTTATTTTAAATGATAAAAAGTAAGTGAAAAAAGGATGACTGGTTCAAAAGGATATTATACAAGAGCTCGCAAATTATTGAAAAAACCTATTCGCGAGACGGGTAAGTTAAACATCAGCAAGTTACTCACTAAATATGAGATAGGATCTAAAGTTATTATTAAAATGGATTCAAGTGTTCAAAAAAGTCTACCACACAAACGATTTCATGGAAGAATCGGAATTATTCTTGAAAAACGTGGACGAGGCTATGTGGTTAGTGTTACACAAGGTAAAGCAGTAAAGACTATAATTGTAAGATCTGAACATTTAGAACCATATGCGGGTAATTAAAATGAATAGTAATGAACTTAAAGAAAAAAAGCTTGCTTTGCCACAAGTAAAGAAAGTATTAGACTCTATTGGCGAAGAAAATTTAGATCAATTTCAAAGACGTACACTTGATTATGTGAATAAATTCTCCAAAGTGAAAACTACAGACTCAAAAAAACTTTTGAAAAAACTTGTGAAAGGTTTTCATCTAGATGAATCAGAAGCTGTTTCAGTTATTAATTGTATGCCTAGAAATGTTGACGAGTTACGTGTTTTTCTTGCTGGTGGTAGAAAAATAATCGAAATAGCAAAATTAGAAAAAATAATAGCGCTTTTAAACGATTCTAGGCGCTCAGAATGATTTTGGTCTAGCTAAAGTATTTTTAAGCAGTAAGAGTCAATAAAGATAAAGGATTAGGGACAATTATGGAGAAACGATACGAAGAATATGCTTATGTGTTAGATTTTTTAACTCATGGTAAACCAGGTTTTAGACCCACTGGAAGAGCAGGATATCGAGCTGGTGCTCTGATCCAATGTATTGGCGAAGAATTTTTTACTTTATTAGAAGCTTTAGTAAAGGAAACTTTAATGCTTGCCCCTAATGATCGAGTGTATGTAGGTAGAGCCTCAAGAAACGAGGTCACATATATTATTGGTCGAGTAGGTTTTGAAGAATTAACAGCTGCAGCCAGAGCTGAACTTTCTGGAGTTATAGGTACTATAGTTCAAAATCGTGAAAAATGGTTTGTTAATTTTTTTAACACTGCACGTGCTATTACACCAAGAATGCATGCCTTAGAGTTAGTGCCTGGAATTGGGAAAAAATACATGTGGCAAGTTATAAATGAACGAGAGCGTCGTCCTTTTGCGAATTTTGATGATTTAAATCAAAGAACTGAGTTGCCAAATCCTGTAAAACTTGTAGTTAAACGAGTCTTAGAAGAACTTGAAGGAGACAGTAAGTACAGATTATTTACTCGAGCTCATTAAATAATCAAAAGGCATGAGACTTGAGTTTTTTTCAAACTGAACTTCTGCTAAAAGAACATGGAATAATCCCAAATAAAAAAATGGGACAAACTTTCATGATTGATTCATCAATTTTTCATAAACTTAGCGAATATGCTTCACTTTGCAAGACTGATGTAGTTTTGGATGTTGGAGCAGGATTTGGTTTTTTTACAAAATTTTTAGCTCAAATTTGTGGAAAAGTTGTGGCAGTTGAAAAAGATAAAAAAATTTTGGAAGTTTTAAAAGACCAATTAAAATCTTTTAAAAATGTTTCAATCGTTAAAGGTGATATTCTAAAGGTAGATCTGCCAAAATTTAACAAAGTTGTTTCCATTCCTCCCTATTATTTATCGTCACGTTTGATATCTTGGTTGTTTCAACAGAAAATAGATTGCGCAGTCTTAATTATGCAAAAAGCTTTTACAGAAAAACTTTTGGCTTTAACGGATACAGATTCTTACGGGTGGCTCACCGTTATTTCACAATATTACGCTAAGATTGATCTTCTAGATGAAATAATGGCGGAAAAATTTTATCCTAAACCCAAAGTTGACTCTGCTATTGTGCGAATATTTCCTTGGAGTTCTCCTCCTTTCAAAGTTTTTGATCCACAATTATTTAACAATGTTATAAAATGCCTTTTTACAAATCGAAACAAGAAACTTCCTAATGCTGTTCGACCATTTCTTAAAAAAAACTTCAATTTTTCAAAATTAGATATTCAAAACTTTTTATCAGTTTTTTCCTTTCGAGAAAAACGTGTGAGACAATTATCTGCAAAAGAATTTGGAGATTTGATAAATGACCTCACAAAATAAAACAGTATTTTTCCAAAATTTTAATTTCATCATCAATGAAAATGTATACGAACCAGCTGAAGATTCTTTTCTTTTTGCAGAAAAACTTGCGGTAAAAAAAAATGAACGCGTTTTAGATATAGGCACTGGAAGTGGAATATTAGGAATTTTATCTTCCATAAATGCCAAAGAAGTTGTTGGAATCGATATTAATCCCTATGCTGTGCACTGTGCTAAAAAAAACGCAAAATTAAATAATGTAATGAATTCTGTTTCCTTTATTCAAGGGGATTTATTTGGGCCTTTAAAGAAAACGGAACTTTTTGACTTAATTCTTTTTAATGCTCCTTATTTACCTGAAACTGAAGAAAAATCCCTCACATGGATTGAAAAAGCATGGGCTGGAGGTTCAAATGGACGTTTGGTGATTGATTCTTTTCTTTCACAAGTAATAGATTATCTTGCTCTCAATGGGCGAATTCTTCTTTTACAATCTACCCTTTCAGATGTAAAAAAAACACTGTTTTGTTTTGCAGAAAAAAATTTTGAAGCTACCATAATTGCAAAATTACCCGTCCCTTTTTTTGAAACTATAGTTCTCATAGAGGCTATTTTCTGATTACAATTTCTGTTTTTCCTTCAGTGAGAAAACATCTTTTTTTATTTTTCGTCCTATTTTTGAAAAATATTTATTTCTCTACCAATTTTGTGTCTTTTATTAGTATCTACTAATGAATTAATATTCAATATTTCCTCTTTTTCTGCACTTATTTTTTCGAAATTTTCTTTTTTGAAAGGAAAAACTCTTTTAAATCCAATATTCTCTGCTTTTTCTTCAATATTCATGGTAACTGTTTGGCCTGAACGTGTTTTCAAGTAAGGCGTAACAAATACACATCTGCAATCTTTCCTTAACACCTTATATGTTTCATTTAAGAACATGAAATATAGCTTGTCTAGTTTCATTATGATTTTTTTAGCATATGGTATCGTAGGCACTTGTCGTAATGCTGGACCCAAGTCTGGTTCTGTTGCTACGCAATCTATTTCATTATATCCTATCTTTTTGGAAAGATCTTTAATGTCTCCTTGTATTGCTCGATATTCTGGATTTAAGAGTTCATACTCTTTACTTAACCACTCCAAATTTCTTTCAGTAGATTTGATACACCAAGGATTTATATCAACGCCAATAACTTTTGATTTGGCTAATAATCCCTCTTGCAGAATTGTACCTACTCCACAGAATGGGTCAAGCAACACTTTTTCTTGAGTGCACGAAGACAAGTTTATCATTATTTTTGCTAATCTTGGTGGGATTCCAAAAATTTTTCGCAGTACAGGTTTTTCTATGTCTCTTTTTTGAAATTCAAAAGGATTATGTACTGCTTTTGTGGTAGATACCCATGTTTTGTTTTTATCTATGCAGATAATTATTTCTGCCTTACTGCTGATTAGTTTCTTTTTTAACACTTCCACATGACTAAGTTGTGGAAGTTTTCTATCTTTAGAAAATCCCATAAATCTTGATTTTTTTCCTTGTTCGGATAATTTTCTTTTAATAATACTTCCAAAGAATCTTTGTGATGCTTTAGTTATTTTACGGAATCTTTTTTCTGAACAATATACACTAACTCCAAAAAACGTTTTTTTTTCAGAACTACATAAATTATCAATTATAGTTGTATCTGAAACTATGTTTTCAACTTCTTTTTTTGAGGGTTTATCTTTTTGAAGAATAGCTTTATTGAGAATTTCAGTTGGAAATTTTGTTTCAATTTTACCGATCTTTATTGTTCCTCCCAAACTGTCAATTATTGTAGGGTCAATTTTTTTTTCAAAACGAACAATAAAAAACTCTTTTGAGATCGATAAAATTTTAAATTTGTTTTGTTTGCTTTCTAAAAAAGCTATTAGTTCCGCTAATGATAATGTCCAATTTTTTCCAGGAATAACAACTGAATTATACATTATACTATTAATAGCTTCAATATTAGATAAATACCCACTTCTTGGAAGTTTGTTACATTGCTTTCTTGTTTATTACACTAAATTGTCAGAAAATGTTCTAATAATCGTTGAATAAGGCTGCAAATCGTTTAAATATTTCTAATAAGATTATGCTAAAAAGGGATATTTCATGCATGCGAGAAATTATCGACCTGTAGTAGGACAAGCTTATACCAGAAAAAAGTTTGCAAAAGGTTTTCCGCCTCCAAAAATAGTGAAGTTCACTATGGGCGATACCAAGGCTGCTTTTGAATATGAACTCAGCCTTATTGGCTTAAAAAGAGTTCAAATTCGTCATAATGCACTTGAAGCTGCGAGAATTGCTGTGAATCGTATTCTTAATGATAGACTACTAGAAGAATACTTTTTAAAAATTCGTCCTTATCCTCACCAAATCCTAAGGGAGAATAAAATGATTTTTGGAGCTCACGCTGATAGGCTTCAACAAGGAATGCGTAGATCTTTTGGGACTCCAACAGGGACAGCTGCTCGGGTAGAACCTGGTCAAACATTAATAACTGTAAAAGTTAATACGAATGGTCTAGAAGCTGCTAAACAAGCTCTAAAAAGAGGTAAATCAAAACTTCCCGTTACTTGTAAATTAGTAGTTAAAAAAATCGAACCTCCAAAAGCTCCAGATAAAGTAGAGCCGGAGAAGGAAAAAACTTGAGCAAATCCAACAATGAACTAATTTTGTGGTTTGACAAAGTACGAAATACTGATGTTCCTAATATTAAAAGAAAAAACGCTAGTCTAGGAGAAATGATAAACGCTGGTATGCCTATTCCACCTGGGTTTGCAATTACTGCCTATGCCTACGAAAAATTTATAAAAGAAACAAAAATTAGTGCAACTATCTATAAAATAATTAAAAAAACTATAACAGATCCTGAAAATCCGAAACAATATGATTCTGCTTCCAAAGAAATCCGCAAACTAATTGAAAAAACAATAGTTCCAAAAGAACTCGTAATGGCAATCAAATCAGCCTATGAAAAACTCAATAAACAACTAAAAACCAAAAACTCTTTTGTAGCTGTTCGTTCAAGCGCAACAGCCGAAGATCTTCCCGATGCCTCTTTTGCTGGGCAGCAGGATACTTTTTTGGATGTTAAAGGTTCTGATGACCTTCTTGATAAAGTTGTACACTGTTGGTCTAGTTTGTTTACTCCTCGTGCTATTTTTTATCGTAATGAAAAAGGCTTCGATCACGATAAGGTTTTCATTAGTGTTGGAGTTCAAAAAATGGTTAATTCGAGAGCCGCAGGAGTAATGTTTTCAATAAATCCTGTTACAGGCGTTAAAAACGAAATCGTTATTGAAGGTAACTATGGTCTGGGAGAAACAGTAGTTTCGGGTGCAGTTAATCCTGATGCTTTTATCCTTGATAAAGAAACTTTAGAAATAAAAGAAAGACGCCTTGCCCGGAAGACAATTCAGTATTTACGTGATCCTTCAACTGGCAAAACTCTTCATTTAGATGTGCCCGAAGAAAAACAGAAGGAACCTTGTGTAAGTGATGAAGAACTCAACAAGTTAGGCTCTTTAGCTAAAATTATTGAAGGCCATTATAAAAAAGCAATGGATATCGAATGGGCAATCGATAAAGATTTAACTTTTCCAGATAATATGTTTATAGTTCAAGCTCGTCCAGAAACTGTGTGGGGTGCTAAAGGAATGGAAAAAACATCACAAGATGAAGAAAAAAATTCTATTGAAGATTTAAAAGTGGTTTTAAAAGGACTCGCGGCTGGAAAAAGAGGATATGGTGCTGGGGTCGCAAAAATCGTATTTAATCCTGATGAAGCATCTGAAACGATGAAGAAAGGAGATGTTCTTGTAACTGACATGACTAATCCAGATTTCGTACCATATATGAAAATGGCAAGTGCAATAGTAACTAATAAGGGGGGCGTCACTTCTCATGCAGCTATTGTGAGTCGTGAACTTGCTATCCCTTGCGTTGTAGGTACAGAAACAGCTACCAAAGAATTAAAAACTGGAAAAGCATACACCGTTGACTCTAGAAACGGAATTGTTTATGAAGGTATTTTGAAACAAGCTAAAAACTCAACGAGTACTCAATCAAATATAACAATTTCAGATCCAGTTCCTGTTACTGCTACTAAAATATATATGAATTTAGGTGTACCCGAAAAGATAGAAGATTTTAAAAATATGCCTTTCGAAGGAATCGGATTAATGCGCACTGAATTCATTTTAGCGAGTACAATAGGTGAACATCCTTTAAGCTTCATTGAAAACGGAAGAAGTCAAGAATTCATAGATAAAATGGCAGAAGCAATAGCTACCGTTGCAAGAACGATTCAACCTCGTCCAGTTGTAGTCAGATTAAGCGATTTTAAGACAAATGAATACAGAGAATTAAAAGGTGGCAGTAAATACGAAATTGTTGAAGAGAATCCAATGCTTGGCTGGAGAGGTTGCAGTAGATACATAAGTAAGTGGTACAAAGAAGCTTTTAGACTTGAATGTAAAGCTATTAAAAAATGCAGATCAGAATGGCGTCTAAAAAATGTCTGGGTTATGCTTCCAATGGTCCGAACACTTTGGGAAGCAAAAGCTGTACTTGAAATCATGAAAGAAGAATCTTTAGAGAGATCTTTGGATTTCAAAATTTGGTTTATGGCTGAAACACCATCAATTGCAATTATGGCTGACGAGTTTTCAAAACTAGTTGACGGTTTTTCTATAGGATCAAATGATATGACTCAAGGAATTTTGATGATTGATCGAGACTCTGAACGTCTGGGTCAAATGGGGTATTTTGATGAAAGAAATCCTGCGGTTAAAAGAATTATAAGTCATCTCATTAGAGTAGCACATAAAAACGGATGTACAGTTTCAATTTGTGGTGAGGGTCCTTCAAATTTACCCGACTTTGCGGAATTTCTCGTTCGTTCCGGTATTGATAGTATATCCGTAAATAACGATGCTGTGGTAGCCACAAAAAAACTTGTAGCAAGTATAGAACAAAAAATTATTCTAGAACGTCTAGCTGAACATTCAAAAATACTCCGTTGTTATACTGGAAAAAAATCAAAATTAGATACTGATTTTGAGTTATAACTACTTTACTTTCTTTTCTAACCTTTTTTATAGGTTTATTTAGTCCTATTAACGCAGTGAATATTATGAAGGCTTTTGATTTTGACGAAGAAAAAATACTTGCAGAAATAATTGCTCGAGGTGCAAAACGTGTTTTACTTCAACTACCTGAAGGTCTAAAATCTGAAGCTCCTAATATATCTAAAATTATTGAGAAAGCAGGTATTCTTCCCATTATATCAGGTGATCCTTGTTATGGTGCTTGTGATTTACCTGGAACTGAAGTGGATCTGTTCGATATAGATCTTGTAATTCACTTTGGGCACTCAAAGATGATCAAAAACGAAAAAGTTTCAACAATCTATGTCAATGTTCAATCAACTGCTAAAATATTAATAACTATCGAAAATTCTCTTCTGCTTTTAAAAGATTATACTCAAATTGGGTTAGTTACCACAGTTCAACATCTTCACATTCTTCAATCTGTCCAGGATCTTCTTATAAAGGCTGGAAAAACAGTTTTTATAGGAAATTCAGATCAAATGCTCAGTAGGGGGCAAGTTACTGGATGCAATTACAGTAACGTTAAATCTATTGCAGATAAAGTTGAAGTGTTTCTTTTTATTGGAGGGGGTAACTTTCATGCATTAGGTGTAGCTCTAACTACAACTAAACCAACTATTCATGCAAATCCTTTTGATCAAAAAGTCAATCTGTTAAATCTTAAAGTGAATAAATTACTTCATAAACACTGGGATTTAATACAAAAAGCAAAAAAAGCTAAGAACTTTGGAATATTGGTCAGTTTGAAACCTGGACAAGAAAATTTTAAAAATGCAATAAAAATTAAAAAAATTATCGAAAAAATAGGCAATAGGGCAGTAGTTATCCTTGTTAGAGAAATATTACCGGAAGTTTTAATGGAATTTCCAACAATTGATGCTTATGTGAACACTGCTTGTCCTAGAATTTCTTTTGATGCTCCGTTGAAATTTTTACGACCTGTTTTATCTATTACTGAATTTAAGGTGCTTTCTGGTGAATGCTCATGGGAAGAAATGATCAAGATCGGATTATTCGAAAAATAGATTTAGAACGGTTTCTATGCGATGTTGTTTCCCATCCTTTTCCTCAAGCTCATCTTGAACAGTATACTACAACTGAACCGATTGCTGCGACATTGCTGTTTCTGGCTTCCTACTCAAATAGTGACATTATTGGAAAAACTATTGTAGATTTAGGTTGTGGTACAGGCCGATTAGCCATGGGAGCCTCTTTTTTAGGTGCTAAACAAGTTGTCGGTATTGACATTGATAAAATTGCGGTAAAAACTGCTCACGAAACTGCTAAAAGATTAAAAATGAATAAAAATATTAATTGGATCATTGGGGATATTTCTGTTATTACTGGTCATTTTAATACTGTTTTGCAAAATCCACCATTTGGGATACAAAAGCGAAATGCTGATCGAAAATTCTTAAAAAAAGCTCTAGAAGTAGGTGATAAAGTTTACTCTATTCATAGTCATCCTTCAATGGACAAAAAATTGATGCAACTTTTTGGAAGGTCTTCGAGTAATTTAATTAGAGTTAATCCCTCCCGTTTTCTTCAAAAATATATAGCAAAACACAACGGCCACATAATAGCTGTTTATTCCATGATGATGACAATTCCTAAAATGTTTAATTTTCATAAAAAAAATAAACACTCATTTATTATTGATTTATATTGGATTGAAAAATGCAATAAATTGAATGTTCAATAAACTTCTTTTATTGAATAATAAGAGGTTAATCAAAAGGTTTATTGATAAGCGAATAAACTTAGGATATGCTCGTTGACTATACCTTCGTATAAAGCATATGTGTGATAAAGGGAACCTGCATGAGTTTAAAATCGCAAGAACATAAAAGTGGCAAATTAGTGTTGCCTGGTGAACGTTTAGGTGTTATAGAAGAGTTTATTCCTGATTCTGGCACTTATGAAGTAGATGGCATAATATATTCAAAAGTTGTCGGAACCGCTTTAGTGGATTTAGTTAGCAAGAAAGTTTCTGTTTATCCATTGGTTAGAAAGGAAGTTACTCCTTCCGTTTCCTCTACTGTGATAGGTCAGGTGGGTAACGCACAATCTGATAATGTTCTCGTTAAAATTTATAAGATTGGGTCACGTCCCGTTTCAGGAACTTTTAATGGTGTTTTTCATATTTCAGACGTACAAGAAAGATATGTCGATTCAATGACTGATGTTTGCAAGCCAGGGGATATTTTACGTGCTAAAGTAATTAGTAATAAGAATAAAACTTATCATTTATCAACAAAAGATAGTGGTTTAGGTGTTCTATATGCTTTTTGTTCACGCTGTTCACATTTGTTAGAATCTGATCGATATGATATGAAATGTTCTAATTGTGGTAATATAGAAAGGCGAAAATCAGCTTTAGATTATGGGAAAGCAGCTGTCTAGTTTTGTTTAAAGGATTGATTGAAAGTGAAGATTAAAATTTTATCAAAATCAAAGAGTGGAATTAAAATAGAAATTGAAGGTGCTGGTTATAGCATCTGTAATCTCTTACAAAAAGAACTTTTAGAGGATCCAAATGTGGATTTGGCAGGATATGATGTGCCTCATCCTTTGGCATCAAATGCTATTCTTTATGTTAGAATGAATGGAACCTCTAAACCCGAATTAGCCCTTAAAAAAGCCATAAAAAATGCTTTGAAACTAAATAAAGAGTTTACAAATAGTCTGGAAAAATCATTAAAATCATAACAAACTATTTTTTTATTCTTCTTTTATCTATGGAACTTATAATTTCGTTTTTGAAAACAAAAACAATTAAAGTTAGTAATTCTTCCTTGACTTAACTCTTTTAACTAATTTTTATGCTATTCCAGATAATATTTCCCTATTTCAAAGATTATGTGCTTTTTTTCATGTGAAAAAATATGACAATTATTAAATCGAAAAATCATTTAAGAATATTTTTATCTATGAGCATTATGCTTAAGTGTGTAAACTTAATTGATTCATTGATTAGGCATAAAAGGTATGAATTCAATGTTTAAACTCAAAGTATCTGAAGCTAAACTCTTAAAAGATATGGTTACTGCCATCTCGATTCTTGTAGATGAAGCTACATTCAAAATCGAACCAGATGGATTGAAATTACGCGCTATGGATCCCTCTAGAGTTGCGATGATCGATTTTGAATGGCCTAAAACAATTTTTGAAGAATATGAATGTGCTTCTCCCTCAAAAGTTTGTATCAATATAAGTGAACTTTTAAAATTACTTAGAAGAGTAGGAAAAAGCGAGAATGTAGAGTTATCTTTAGACGAAAAAACTGGTCGTTTACAAATTATAGTAACCGGAAAATACAGTCGTAGTTTTACTATGCCCACTTTAGACGCTGTTGAAGAAGAAGTACCTACCCCTAATATTGATTTTAACGTAAAGGCAAAAACCACAACTCAAGGATTAAGTCAAGCTATTGCAGATGCACAACTAGTAAGTGATCATGTTAGAATAGAAGCTGATACAGAAAAATTATTGTTAATTGCTTCAGGTGATCTAATGGGAGCAACAATAACTCTTAAAAAAGGAAGTGAACCTCTTCTAGATTTAGAAACTAAAGAAACCTCTAAATCTACTTTTAGTCTCAGCTATCTATCTGAAATCATAAAAGCTGCTTCTGCAACATCTGATATTGCTACTCTTGAATTCTCAACAGACATGCCAATTAGAATCGATTTTCAACAGATTAAAGGTGGAAAATTAACGTTTTTCCTCGCGCCCAGAATTGAAACTGATTAAATAAGTCAAATTTGAAAATCCTCCCCTCTTTTTAATAAGCAAGTTGCTGAGGTGTTTTCCTCTCACAAAGACCATACATGGTAAATGTCGTTTTCCAGTAAAGATATTATGAGGATCTTTAAAATTAATAAAAAGCAAAAACCTTTTTTTAAACTTTTTTTGATACGGAAACTTCAAATGGAGTAATTCAGACAATAAATTTAATGAAAATTCTTAAAAATTCAAAACTTTTTGTTTTTTTAATATTTTTACTTTCTTTAAGTGTTTTCATGGCACTAACAAGTATCTTTCCATCTACTTCTTCCGACTTTGAGACATTTGTTGTGAAAAATCAGTCTTTTAATTTAACATCATTAGAAACTATTAGGTACGGTCTAGGCTCTTTTAGGGGAGACGAAACTGTTTATGTTTCCATTGTTAAATATCCTGTGGTCTCTCTTAATTTTTCATTATTAACATATAATGGTTTAGAGTATTCTGATTATTCAGCTAATGATATTGAATATTCCTTTAATGCAACAGCAAATTATTATGAAGCCTTGTTTTTTTCTCAATCTGACAAATTAATTGAGATTCACTTTGAGGTTTTAGTTAAAAAAAATAATATTTCTTTTCCTCTCATATCTATTAATAATTTTGCAAAAGGTTTATTTTTATTAAGCATATTTTCTCTTTTTTTTATTATAGTGAAATCTTTTTTTAATTCTTCTTCAGATAATGCAACAATAGAAAATATGGATCCGCCACTTTCTCATAGAAATAAACGGATTATATTTTTTTTACTTTTGTTATCATTAGTTTTTTGGTTTTCACTAATTATTATGAATACTAATTCTTATGCCTCGTTCGAAAATTGGTATACTGACCATGCGAGACATCCATATTCTTCTAGTCTCTTTACAAAATTTGGTTTATCAATTTTTAATACTCCTTTGGGGGACTTAGCTAGCATAGATTCTTCATATTATAAATTTGTAACTTGGCCTCAGATGCCTCATCTTTATCCTGCAGGTAGTTTCTTATTATTTCTTCCTTTTGCTTTTTTATTACAAAACGCAGTGAATCAAATTTTAGTTTATAAAATGGAAATCTTTGTTTTCCTTATTTTCTCTCATAGTAGTCTTTATTTTTTCTTAAAAAAATTCTGGAATAAAAATTCTTTTCTATTGCTAAGATTGATAGGAATCTATTCTATCTATATTCCACTAATTGTTTACTCAGCAAATGGAATGTTTGATGCTGTTCCCTTCTTTTTTTCTTTAATTGCTTTAAACATGTTCCTAAGTAAGCGATACGACAATTTTCTCTTTTTTATTGCTATTTCTTCAATTTTTAAATATCAACCTTTAATTTTTTTATTTCCGCTTATTATCATTGCATTGGTGAATCTCTGCAAAAAAAATTCGATAACAAAGATCCTAAAGAACAAAAAAGTAACGGTGTCTATTTTTCTAATGGCAACTTCTTTCTTTACTGCTTTTTTAAGTCTGCCTTTCTTGATGAAATCAAATAACCTGTCAATTATGAATGGGCTAACTGCCTTTAACCTTCACTCACAAATACCTTGGCTTTTTCAATCTTTAGCTGTATTATTAACTTTAACCATAACTTTGTTTTTCTCTATTTATATGCTTGGCAAAAATCCAATTATTTCACTTTTGTCTCTCTTTATTCTACTCCCGATTTTTTTCTTACAATATTTTCAAATTTGGTATTTACCATTTTTATTTTTATTTTCTTTAATTCCTCAAAAAAAGAGAGATGTAGAATTAACTTTAGTTTGGCTCCTCTTCATAATGGGAATGCTGTCTTTCGGAGCATCGTCTTTTAATCCGCTAAATGTTATTAATGGATGGAGTCAAGTTCTAGGTTTATAATTGGATTCTTTATGAACCTTAATTTTTGTTAACAATTGAGAAGTTAACGGTTAAATTTTAGATCTTAACATCATTAACTGGATAGATTAGTTGGTATAGAAGATGGTAAGTGTTTCTTCCAAAGATTTCATCTATAAAACTTTCCATGATTTTTATACCAGTGACACTTTTTTTCCTCCATCTATATCTAGATTTAATGAGAGAGAAATCGGTTTTTTTCTATTGAAAAACAGAATAATGATTAGACATAAAAGATTTCAAACAATTGAAGACTTGACTTCTTTTTTCAAAAACAATGTACCTTCAGATGTGTACCGATCTTGTGCGTATTATGAATACCCTGCCGCTGAAATGGCTAAAAAAGGATGGATTGGTTCTGATTTAGTTTTTGATATAGATGCTGACCATATATCAAATTCTTGTGATAAAATACATGACAAATGGTTTTGCCTTATCTGTGGTTTTCAAGGAAAAGGTGTCACGCCAAAAGAATGCCCACTTTGTGGAGGCAAAAAATTGAATAATAAGACTTGGCCTTGTGAATCTTGCTTAGACTCTGCCAAAGAGGAAACAAAAAAATTAATTTCTTTTCTAGAATTAGATTTTGGTTTTTCTAAAACTGAATTACGCACCTTTTTTTCTGGTCACCGTGGATACCATGTTCATGTAGAAAATAGTGCTGTGGAAACGCTGGATACTCTCGCTCGTAAGGAAATTGCTGACTATATTACAGGAGTAGGTGTTATGGGTAAAGGTACAAAAAAGGACCATCGTGATTTACCTCTGAGTAATTTTGGTTGGGACAAAAGACTAAAGGAAGGATTATGTGCTTTTCTTTCAGAAGCAACAAAAAAGGACTTAGAGATAGCTGGAATCACTACTAATCGTGATGCAATATTAACCAAAAAAGAACTAATTCTGGAACGATGTGTTATAAAAGGAAAATGGGATGGTATTTTTGGCTTAAAAGATGGAACTTGGAGCCAACTTCTACGCCATGTTAAGAGTATTGAATCCTCACAAATTGATACAGTAGTAACCACTGATGTTCATCGCTTGATTAGAATGAATAATACTTTACATGGTAAAACAGGTTTTAAAAAAGTCGAGTTTCCCGTTAAGCTTATAGACTCTTTTGATCCTTTTAAAGAAGCAGTAGCTTTTAATGGTGGTAATGTTAGAGTCTGTGTCTCTGATGCTCCTTTGTTCAGAATAGGTGAGAACATGTTTGGTCCATATAAGAATCAAGAAGTTGAACTTTCAATAGCAGCTGCAGTTCTTCTTATTTGTAAGGAAAGAGCAGAATTGGTGAAAAATAAGAATGTATAACGAACTTTATAATGCTTGGCAATATGAAATTGATAACGAAGAAATAGGCCTTTTACCGTTAGATTTTTACTCCAGATTATCTGAGTATATCACCTTTCTTAGAAATGAGAACACTCAAGATAACAAAAAAACAGTGAATTCTGTTCTTCTTGCTCATGAACTAACCCATGTGAATTGTATGATTCAAGAGTTAATGATTGCTCGATATAACAAACTCATCGAGAATATTAATGAAAACAAAAAATTACCTTTGGATGTTTTATCCGTTGAAGAAAAGAAGATTTATTCAATATTCTTATCTTTCATTAAAGAATATCAACTTTTTAATAAGAATCTTTTTTCTGGTGGTATTGTAAAAATAAACAATAAAAAACCGCAGAAAAGGGTACTTCTAAGAGTTTTGAAAGATATTCCTGCTTTGATAGGATCGGATATGATTTCTTATGGTCCTTTTTTAATGGAGGATATAGCCTCTTTACCATTAGAAAATGCTGAACTACTAGAAAAACAAGGATTAGGAAAATTGGTTAAACTGCTTATTTAATTATAAATTAATGGTATTGCCTTTCAGTTTTTTTCTGAGTTTCTGAATAGCTAGAATTATGAGGGGGTAACTAATAATCCATGACATGGAATAGAGTGGACCATAATAGAAGTGAAAAATTTGGAAATCTCCTTGATTCATTCCTATTAAAAATATTGTAACAATTCGTAAAATATTGATAAAATAGGTTATCACCGCTCCAATTAGAAAATAAATTACTTTTCCTTTACTATCCATCTGAGTTCTTTTTAGGAAAAGTAAAACAATTACACTATAAATTAGTAAACTTTCAATTCCTGCGCAAGGCCATGCTATATCAAATGTTGCACTTCTCAATGCTATATCCGGATTTGTAGCTGTTAAACGCGGCATGGTTCCCATTGAAGTTAATGTTGTATCATAACCCATAAAACCCAATAGGTTTGCCGCTAGAATTGCTGTTGTAGGTACCATCAATTGAAAAGGAGTGAATTCTCCATAGGGAAAAATATTATCAATTGTATATAGTGCACCTACGATTCCAAGAAAAAATAGGGGAACTAAAAATTCTTTTGACCCCTTTTTTCCAAATGAAACATATA
>PVMS01097365.1_pt1 | contig 19538 bp, 15 predicted proteins | sample 1853461 | NCBI WGS metagenome assembly PVMS01 (sample SAMN08582032, study PRJNA380276) | Marine sediment metagenome, whole genome shotgun sequencing project. | isolation source: ocean sediment barecode stripped | collected 2017 | reverse complement strand
TGGCGCGAGACAAGGCGCAGCGAGCGCGATGTGGTCATTCCACATAAGCGAGGTGCAACGCCGGATCGCGCCAAAGCGACCCCGGCCCTTCGGGTTGCCCCCAAATTGGGGCCATGCCGTGTTGCTCGTCGCTTATTTGGAATAACCAAACTATGCTCCTCGCGCCTTGCCTGGCCCCAATTTGGGGAGCAACGCGTCGATCACATATGTGTTAACAGGCCCTGAATATGGACCGATCTCCCACCGTTGCAGCCGAATCATCCTACGTCCGACAGGCTCCTAGGCCCGAACGAGCATTGAACTGCTAACTGTCTTTCATGGTTGATCGAGCCACGCGCCACGCATCATCGCAACACCGTGCGCACCGTTTGTCCAGGCATCGGGCAAGTCGGCGCTGGCAAGTCCACCCAGCGCATAGACGGGGATCGGCGCATTCAGCACAATTTTCCGGAATCGGCCCCAGTCTAGCGGCTGCGCTTGAGGATGGGATGGTGTCACTCTGATCGGCCCAAGGACGACGAAATCCAGCTCAAGCTTTGCGGCACGGTCCAGCTCGCGTTGATCGTGACAAGACCCCGCACACCAGGCCAATTGGGGACGACTGTTTGCCTCGATCAACTGCCTCGACGTCAAGTGCACCCCGTCAGCGTCTACATCAACGGCGAGTTTCGCATCACCATTTATTAATACTTTTGCTCCTTTATGCCGACACCGCTGTACAACTTCCAGAGAAAATCGCCTTAGACGGCTTTCATCAAAGCTTTTTTCGCGAACCTGAACCAGAGCGAGCCCTCTTGACAAGGCCAGCTGAAGACGAGCCAGGGATTCAGCTTCACCGAGTTCGCCGGCATTGGTGATCGCATAGCGATCGGGCAACTCGAGCGCTTTGAGAACAGCTGTGTTGGCCGGCAAGACTGGCGATACGCTTAGTTCGCCAGGACGTTGCCAGGCAAACGCCTGCCCTTCCCTGGAGACCGGATCCCCACTCCATTGCACGACTCGCAGAAAATGCAGTTTCACAGTTGCATGCGGATAACGGTAAACGCGAGTCAACCACGGATAAACGCATTGCGCCTGAATGCCGAGTTCTTCATCGAGTTCCCGGCACAGTGCCTGTGAAGGCGTTTCGCCTTGCTCGATCTTGCCGCCTGGAAATTCCCAGTACCCTTCGTAGACTTTTCCGCGCGGTCGTTGTGCCAGCAGGAAACAACCATCCGGGCGCTGTACCACTGCGGCAGCCACGTCGACGATCTTTTCAGTCAAACCGGGACTTACGTGCGCTTGTGTGCCAGCTGCGCCACATGCTGGCGGCCCACCCAATCGCGTGCGAACTGCCAGGCGACACGTCCGCTGCGTGACCCACGCAAGAGGGCCCACTGCAATGCGTCCTGCCGCACATCCCCTTTGTTGACGCTCGTCTTGGCCAGTTTGCCAAGCCAGTAATAGACGATAGTGAGGTACTCGTCCTGGTCAAATGGATAGAATGAAACCCAAAGCCCAAACCTCTCGGAAAGCGAGATCTTTTCCTCCACGCTCTCGCCGGGATGGATTTCCTCGCCGAGATACTTGGTCTCGAGATTCTCCTGCATGTACTCGGGCATCAGATGGCGCCGATTAGACGTCGCGTAGATCAGCACATTGTCTGACGTCGCGGAAATCGAGCCATCGAGAACAACTTTCAGTGCCTTGTAACCCGGCTCTTCCGCGTCGAACGACAAATCGTCGCAAAAAATAATGAACTGGTAGGGCGCCGCTTCTACCAGATCGACAATATCAGGTAAATCGAGCAAATCGTGCTTCTCGACTTCGATCATCCGCAAACCCCTGCTGGCGAACTTGTTAAGAATGGCTTTGACCAAAGACGATTTGCCGGTACCTTTGGCCCCGGTGAGAACCACGTTGTTGGCGGTGAAACCCTCGACGAACTGCCGGGTATTCTGTTCCACCAGCCGCTTCTGATCGTCGACACCTTGAAGGTCGCTCAAGCGTATGTTGTGCGGACTGCTAACGGGTTGAAGAAACCCGCCGTTCGAACGCCTGCGCCAGCGGTGCGCAATCGCATTCTTCCAGTCCGGAGGTTCCGGCTTGTGCGGCACAATCTGCTCGACGCGATCCAGAATGCGATCGAGTTTCTCCAAAACACGCTCCCAATCCATCACATCTAGCTCCGATAGTCAGCGTTGATACTGACGTACTGGTGAGAAAGGTCGCATGTCCATACCGTCGCCGAAGCAGTTCCCCGATTCAATTGGACGCGGACTGTGATCTCGTCCTCATCCATGATTCGCTGTGCCTCATGTTCCTGATAATCCGCAGCCCGGCTACCGCCTGATGCGACAAGTACGTCCCCGAGATAAACATCCAGTTTCGAGACATCAAGATCGTTGATGCCTGCATTACCGATTGCGGCGAGTATACGTCCCAGATTTGGGTCGGACGCAAAGAACGCCGTCTTGACCAGAGGCGATTGCGCGATGGAATACCCTATAGTGCGGCACTCTTCTTCGCTACGCCCATCCTCCACACGCACGGTGATAAATTTCGTGGCGCCCTCGCCATCGCGGACCAGCATCTGGGCGAGCTCCACACAGACTTGGGTCACAGTTTCCTGCAACAGAGAAAATTCGGCGGAATCCTCAGCGGTAATCTCGGGGCATTGCGACGATCCCGTTGCCACCAGCATTACGCTGTCATTGGTAGAAGTGTCGCCGTCCACCGTGACACAATTAAAGCTTCGTCGTGTCGCATGTTCGACCATGCGCTGCAAAACATCCTTGGGAACCACTGCATCGGTCGTTACGAACGCGAGCATAGTGGCCATATTCGGCCTTATCATTCCAGAGCCCTTGGCGATCCCCGTCACCGAAACCGTGCAAGCATCGATTATGAGCGTTCGAGACACTGCCTTGGGGACGATATCCGTCGTCATGATTGCTTCCGCAGCATCAAGCCATCCGTGCTCTGACAGCGCCTCAATGCACGCCGGCAGCGTTGCCACGATGCGATCGTCTGGCAAGTGCTCCATGATGACGCCAGTCGAATAAGGCAGAACAGCACGGGCATCGCAGTCCAGAAGACGGCCGACTTCCTGGCATACACGCATTGCGCGCGCTATGCCTTCTTCTCCAGTCCCGGCATTGGCGCACCCGGTATTGACGACCATGGCCCGCGGGGGTGTCTGCGCAAGATGCGATCTGGCCAGGACAACCGGGGCCGCACAGAATCGATTTTGGGTGAAGAGACCGGCAACCTGCGAACCTTTAGCCAGCGAAATAACGAGTAGATCCTTGCGATCCGCGGTCCTGATTCCGGCGCGCGCAACACCCAGGCGAACGCCTTTTACTGCGACAAGCGCGTCAGGTTTTGGCGCGGAAAGATTGACCGGCATGTTTGCTCGTCACCTGGTCAGAACTTGTAAGACTCAGGGTGATTCGGCTGCAACGCTGCCAAAGATCCAGAATCAGACGGTCCATATATCGCCGTTTTCTCCTCGCCTGTTCCCGATTCGCGCAGTTTCATCCGGGCGCCTGAAGCCGTCACAATCTGTCTCCGCCCCCCGACCGTTTCACTGTCGAATGCCCTATCCGACGAGCACCCCAATCCGACGAGCACCTAGCAGCCTGTCGGACTCAGGATGATTCGGCTGCAACGGTGGGAGAGCGGCCCATATTTCACCGCTTTTTCCTTACATATTCCCGATATGCGCGTCAAAATCGCCAAAATCTGTCCTCGCTCTCCCACCGTTTCGCTATCGAACACCTAAGCCCGGCAGGCTGCTAGTTCAGCCTGCCGTGACAATGCTTGTATTTCTTTCCCGAGCCGCAAGGACACGGTTCATTGCGACCGACTTTTTGACCCGGCCGTACGAACGGTTGTGAAGTGGTAGTTTCTTCCGGCTCGTCATCCTCGTCCTTGAGCGTATCGTCGAAATCGGCGTGCTGATAGCGAACGTTCCTGACGGTGGTGTGCTCGTCCGCAACCTCTTCGGCTTCCTCCGGGCTGCGAATGCGCACCATCATCAACACACGCGTCACTTCATTGCGAATCGCCTCAAGCAACAAAGAGAACAATTCGAACGCCTCACGCTTATATTCCTGTTTCGGATTCTTCTGCGCATAGCCACGCAGATGGATGCCCTGGCGCAAGAAATCGAGCGCGGCGAGGTGTTCGCGCCAATGACTATCAAGACTCTGCAACATTATCGCGTGTTCGTAATGTCGCATTGCTTCCGCCGGTATCTCCTCGACTTTCTGATCGTAATGCAGATGGGCGGCCTCGACAATCCGCTGGCTTAACAACTGTTCATCCATCTTCTCGTCCTGCGCCAGCCACTCACTCGGTTTCACCTCAAGAGTAAACTCAGCGGCGAGCGCCGTTTCGAGACCCGGTATATCCCACTGCTCTTCCACACTTTCCGTCGGCACATGCTCCAGGATCATTGCTTGCACGGCACCTTCCCGCATCGAATGCAGGGTCTCCGAAACATCGTCCGATTCGAGCAATTCATTGCGCTGCTGGTAGATGACCGAGCGCTGGTCGTTCGAAACGTCATCGTATTCGAGAAGCTGTTTGCGAATATCGTAATTGCGCGCCTCGACTTTGCGTTGCGCGTTTTCAATCGCCCTCGTAACCCAGGGATGTTCGATCGCTTCTCCTTCAGGCATCTTCAGCCGGTCCATGATTGACGCGACCCTGTCCGACGCAAAAATGCGTAGCAACGGATCATCAAGTGACAGGTAGAAGCGCGTCGATCCGGGATCGCCCTGGCGACCTGCCCTGCCGCGCAGTTGATTGTCAACGCGCCGCGATTCATGCCGCTCGGTACCGATAATATGAAGTCCGCCGGATTGCACTACGCGATCGTGCAACTCCTGCCATTCGCTGCGGATTTCTGCAACTCGCGATTCCTTGTCGGCTTCGGCGAGTTCGGCGTTGTCCTGCACACGATCGACTTCGGGTTCCGGGTTTCCTCCGAGGACAATGTCGGTGCCGCGACCTGCCATGTTGGTCGCGATCGTGATCATTCCAGGACGCCCGGCCTGAGCAATGATTTCGGCTTCACGAGCATGCTGTTTTGCGTTCAGAACCTGATGCGTAAGACCTGCCCCATCAAGCTGTTTCGAAATCAGCTCTGAATTCTCGATCGACGTTGTTCCCACCAGGACCGGTTGACCGCCTTCGTAGCATTCCTTTATATCTTCGATGACCGCCAGATAACGTTCCTTTCCGGTCTTGAACACCTTGTCCATCCGGTCTTCTCGTATCATCTTCTGGTGCGTCGGAATGATGACGGTCTCGAGCCCGTATATCTGCTGGAATTCGTAGGCTTCGGTGTCAGCGGTTCCGGTCATTCCCGCTAGCTTGTCATACATACGGAAGTAGTTCTGGAAGGTAATCGATGCCAGCGTCTGATTTTCTCGCTGAATCTTCACGCCTTCTTTGGCTTCAACAGCCTGATGCAATCCGTCAGACCAGCGCCGCCCTGGCATTAATCGTCCGGTAAACTCGTCGACGATCACGATCTCGTCGTTCTGTACTACGTAATTCTGATCCTTGAAGAACAGGTTATGTGCCCGCAACGCTGCATAGAGATGGTGCATCAGTCCGATGTTGCTCGCGTCGTATAAGCTGCCGTTCTCCGGGAGCAGCCCGGCCTTGCTAAGCACTTCTTCGGCTCGCTCATGCCCTTGCTCGGTCAACAGCACCTGGTGGGCTTTTTCGTCAACGACGTAGTCGCCCGGTTCGTTCTCGTTCGGTGCACGCTGCAATTGCGGCGCAACGTCGTTCAGTTTGTAGTAAAGATCGGTGCTATCGTCAGCCTGACCGGATATGATCAGCGGGGTGCGTGCCTCGTCGATCAGAATCGAATCGACTTCGTCGACAATCGCATAGACGAGGGGGCGTTGTACTTTCTCCGATTTCTGAAACACCATGTTGTCGCGCAGATAGTCAAATCCAAACTCATTATTGGTTCCGTAAGTAATGTCGGCAGCGTACGCCTGCTGTTTGGCATCATGATCCATTTGCGAGAGATTCACCCCGACGGTCAGGCCGAGAAATTCATACGCACGACCCATCCAGTCGGCATCGCGACGTGCCAGATAATCATTCACAGTAACAATATGGACGCTTTTGCCACTGAGCGCATTCAGGTACGCTGGTAGCGTCGCAACGACCGTCTTGCCCTCGCCTGTACGCATTTCCGAAATCTTGCCGTTATGAAGCGCAATGCCACCGAGTAGCTGAACATCGAAATGCCGCATGTTCAAAACCCTGCGGCTTGCTTCCCGGACAACGGCGAAGGCTTCCGGCAAAATCTTATCCAGAGATTCGCCGTCACGGACACGCTGGCGAAATGTTTCGGTCAGACCACGAAGTTCGGCATCACTGAGTGCCTTCATCGCGGGCTCGAGGTCGTTGGTCCTTTGCACGTCCTGTGCGTACTTGCGCAGGATGCGGTCGTTGCGACTGCCAAAGATTTTTTTCAGAAGACTGGGGATCATTTACCGCGATCCGCGGCTAGCGGAGTATCAAGAAAGCGCGAAAGTCTACCACGTTGAAAGGGGCGCAAAAGGCCGAGCGCTCGTCACGACGTGGCGTCGAAATTCGCAGCCAGACCGATCATTCGGCCATTTGCTTTTCGAGACCCGCTTCGTGCCTCCACGTCAGATACGAGCGATAATTGGCATCGTCATCGAGAGAGCCTTCCAACACCTTTCCTTCCACCTCCAGCGGCGCGAGCATCGAAAGATCATTCAGCAAATACAGGCTTCGCTTTAGAGGGTCAATTTCAGGCAGATGTTCACCATTAAACTGTATGGGGTGAAATTCGACCCGCCGCAACCATCCGTCCTGGTCGAGTGTGACGTCGAGTATGGTCGAAATCGCAGCGGCACGCTTTGTCGAGAAGGCGCCATATCCGACAAAATTCCCCAGGGAATAAACAATCAGCTTTTGCCAGTAACACTCCACACCGCGCAACACGTGCGGGCCGTGGCCAAGCACCAGGTCAGCGCCAGATTCCACCGCCGTACGTGCAAATTGAACCACATTCCCCCGATTTTCGCCGAGATACATCTCCTCGGCGTCGTAGACCCGTAACGCATCGGATCCCTCGGCGCCGCCATGAAAAGTAACAATGACAAGGTTCGCGGACTCACTCGCGCTGCGGACAAGTCGGGAGACGAGATCCAAGTCATGGATCGAATTATGCCGGTGCAAATAACTGAACCCTATCCATGCAATACCAATTCCCCTGATCTGCTGATAGACAATGTCGTCTTTCAGTCCAACCGCGAACATCCCATTTTCACGAATATTTCGCTGCGTGTCGTCAAGTCCGCTATCACCGAAGTCCGCGCTGTGATTGTTTGCCAGATTGAGCACGTTGAATCCTGCCTCGCGCAGAACGCCGCCGAAGTGTGGCGGCATCCTGAATGCGAACTGCGTGCCACGACTGGGATCCTTGTGAGTGTCATCTGAATCCGTTAGCGCGCCTTCCAAATTCCCGAACACGATGTCGCTGCCGGCCAGTTCATCGGCAACGCCTTCGAAAAAGCGCGTTTCCACGCCGGGACCGATGCGATCCTCAGGCCAGGTCGTACCCAGAACCATGTCTCCAACGGCTTTGATGGTCACCGTTTCCCGCGATTGCGAAAATGACGGGCTCGCCCCACATTCCATCCCGTAATTTGGGGTTGTCAACGCCATCAAGGCGATTGTTGAAGCAATACGGAAACAGCGCACGACAGGTTCAGAAGCGCTTCATTGTGCCGGCGTCGCGCTGACTGAACCAATCCGGCGCCAGTTTCTGGCGGGGTGGTCGGCACATGTATTCGCGCTTCGAAACCGTACTGCAGGAGCGGGAATGCATCGACAATCCGGCAGATGATTCACTGGAGCGGAAAGCAAAGAAAAGAGGGTGCATGAACACAAGGCGTGCTCATTCCAACCGCGAGTCAGTTAGGTTTTTCGGTGAGTCAGAATTCGTATTCACAAGCGCCGCAAGTGCACGCTCACCGCGACACAAGATGAGAACCACGAGAATTCTTCTTCAGAAACTTGTTCGGATTCACCGCGGCACCGCGTACGCGAACTTCAAAGTGAAGGTGCGGGCCTGTTGAGCGCCCGGTACTCCCAACGGCCGCTATTGTTTGGCCATTCACTACGACGTCCCCAACCTTGACATCCAGTTTGGACGCATGCGCATAACGGGTTACGAGACCATTGCCGTGATCAATTTCGACCATGTTTCCATACTGTGGGTGGCGCCCGGAATAGACCACGACTCCTGCCGCGGCTGAGCGGATCGGGCGACCGCTTCTGGACATGAAGTCAATTCCTTCGTGAAACGTGCTTAGCCCGGTGAATGGATCAATTCTCCAGCCGAAGTTCGACGAAAACCAGTTGTTATCGACTGGAAGCGAGCTGGGAACGAACTGCTTCTTCGCATAATCCAGGAACAATCGTGACTCAAGCGCGCCCAATTTATCCGAGCGATCATCCAGATTTCCGCCTAGAACGTCCAGTTGCCCTGTCAATTCAGCATAAGAAAGAGGTTTGGCCTCCACTACGGCTGCCGGACCACCGCGGGCCGGCGTTTGATCAAACATGAATTCCTTCGGGTCGAGGCCGGCAATTTCGCTAAGACGCTCGCCGACGGTATCCAGACGAAGCAACTTCGCCTGCATCTCCCCAATCCGCGCCGCCATTGTATTCAGGCTCTCGCGCACATAGGACTGGGTACGCTTTGTCTGCTTCGCCTGAACAGCTTCCAGCAGTGAGTGCAGGTAAGGACTCTTGTTGGTGACCGCGTAACGCAGGGAGAAATAATTCAGTAACACTGACAGCGAGATGACTGTCAGAAAAAACAACAGACACAGGAAGAAAATCTGCGGCCTACTGAGCGTGAAGCTTCGCGCTTGGCTAAATTTATCGGAAACGAGAATAATGTCCATCTGATCCCTTCAGGATGCCTCTTTCAGCTTTACAGGCCTTTCAACGATATTCCAGGTCATCCAGCGTCAATCCATGTCAGCCAAAAAAATCAAAACCATATTGGACAATGCGCCCGAACTGCGCATGCTCACCCAACATACCCGACAGCTTCTCTACCTACAGCGACTCATTCGAGAGGCTCTTCCCGCCGGCCTTGCTTCCCGGACTGTCGTGGCTAACCTGGAGTCCGGCACATTGACCATCGCCATCGATAATGGCGCTGCGGCGGCCAAAATTCGCCAACTTGTCCCACGTTTACTCAATAAGTTACGCCCTCAGGAGCCGGAACTTAACGCAATAAGGGTCAAGGTGCAAGTTACGGTTGATCATAAGTCTTTGCATAAGAAACGAATTTTTCTTGATCATAATGCCAGGAATGCGCTTCTCACTCTCTCTGCCCAACTCGAAACGTCACCACTACGCTCAGCAGTGCGACGACTGGCTGACCGCGCAACACCATTAGATTACAAGCAAGAAACGCTCAACAAAGTAAATAGCTATAAAAATCAGCATGATAACGATTCCGACGATAAAGACCTTGCCGAAAATACGTAACCATTTCCGATCTTTGGTAATAAAGAAGAGAATCAGGCTCGCACCGAGCGTAATTGGCAACAAAACCCCCAGAATGCGCGCGATCAGCATTCTTGCGACTTCACTATGCGCGGCAGCTTAACGGTGCGACCGCCAACACAAATTTACGCTGCCTGGGCCTGGATACGAAGAAACGCGGGTGCGTCGCTACGCGACTGAAAAGTGATTTCTTCCCATGCGTCTTCGCGCTCGAGAAGAGATCTAAGTAATTGATTATTCAATGCGTGGCCCGACTTAAATGCGGTAAACGCGCCAATCAACGGCCGCCCCAGCAAATACAGATCTCCGATCGCATCCAGTGCCTTGTGTTTCACGAATTCATCTTCATAGCGCAGACCGTCGGAGTTCAGAACCCGATATTCGTCCATCACAATAGCGTTATCGAGACTGCCGCCCAACGCCAGGCCCTGCGAACGCAGTGTTTCCACGTCCTGCATGAACCCGAAGGTTCGTGCACGACTGACCTCCTTGACGAAGGAAGTCTCTTCGAAATCAACCAGCACGCGCCGATTCCTATCGGCGAACACAGGATGCTTGAAATCGATGCTGAAATCGACGCGGAATCCGTGATAAGGCTCAAATTTGACCCACTTGTCGTCTGATTTGACCTCCACCGGTTTCAGAATACGAATGAACTTCTTGGCCGCAGCCTGCTCTTCAATTCCGGCGGACTGAATAAGAAATACGAATGGTGAAGCCGATCCGTCCATGATCGGCACCTCACCTGCGCTCAAATCGACATATACATTGTCAATACCGAGACCGGCGAACGCAGACATCAGATGCTCTACCGTTTGTACGCGCGCATTGTCTTTCTCCAGACAAGAGGATAGACGCGTGTCCTTGACTGCGTACGGATCTGCCTTGATCTCCACCACTCTTTCGAGATCAATTCGGCGGAACACAATACCGGTATTGGGGGCAGCGGGCCGGAGCGTAAGATAAACCTTCTCTCCAGTATGCAGTCCGACTCCTGTTGCACGGACAATATTCTTCAGCGTTCTTTGTTTGATCATCGTTCCATGGGCGAACCCGTATTATTGCACTGCATCATCTACCATAACTGACTGATTAGTATGATAGACCTCATTCTACGCGCCAAATATCCGCAGCACGCCGTTCAACCATCTAATCTACCTGTTTGCGGAGAAACGCGGGAATATCGAGCGTGTCGATACCCGATTGTTTCATCGCTTCAACAGCCGCATCGCGGCTGCGCCGTCGAATAACAGCAGGCGCTTCGAGATCCTCATAATTTACATTGATCGGCGTTTCATCCGTGCCGGTCCTGACAACTGCCAATGGCTTTTGCTGCTGCCGATCGCCGAATCCTCCCAGACCGGTAGCAACCATGGTCACGCGCAAAGAATCCTCAAGCAGATCGTCTATGACAGTACCGACAATAACCGTTGCATCCTCTGCCGTAAACTCCTTGATGGTGTTCATGACCTCATGAACTTCGCGCATCTTGAGGCTCGTGCTTGCCGTTATATTCACTAGCACTCCACGCGCGCCGGCCAGATTGACATCCTCAAGCAAGGGACTTGCCACGGCTTGTTCGGCAGCAACTCGGGCACGATCGTCGCCGTTAGACGACGCCGATCCCATCATCGCCATACCCATTTCCGACATCACCGTGCGCACGTCAGCAAAATCGACATTCACGAGGCCCGGGCACTTTATCACTTCGGCAATGCCAGCCACCGCGCCATGCAACACCGAGTTCGCAGCTTTGAACGCGTCGAGCATGGAAACATCTTCACCAAGCACTTCCATCAGTTTGTCATTCGGAATAACGATCAACGAATCAACGTGCGAGGCCAATTCCTCGAGGCCCTGGCTTGCAATACTTTGCCGCCGACCCTCAAACGCGAATGGTTTGGTGACCACCGCCACAGTCAATATACCCAGCTCTCGTGCGGCCTCGGCGACAATCGGTGCCGCACCAGTGCCGGTGCCGCCACCCATGCCAGCCGTCAGGAACAACATGTCAGCGCCCTCGATAAGCTCGATAATACGCTCGCGATCCTCCAATGCGGATTCACGGCCGATCTGGGGATTGGCACCTGCGCCAAGACCCTTGGTAACATTTGCGCCCATCTGCAAAAGGGTTTTGGCTTTATTGCGCTTCAATGCCTGAGCATCGGTATTTGCATAAATGAACTCAACACCTTCAACGCCTGCTTCGATCATGTGATCTACAGCGTTACCGCCACAACCACCCACACCGATTACCTTGATAACCGCTTCCTGCGTCTGTGTGTCTACGATTTCAAACATTCCCTGCCTCCTTCTGTGAAACTTCGACGTTTGTGAAAACCTGCAATCTGGCTACCTGATTCCCTAGAAATTTGTTTCGAACCATTTTCGCATTCGCGTAAAGATGTGCTTGAAGGACCCGGCCTGCATTTTGTCCATCTGTTGTCGCTCGTATTGCGATAGCGCTGCCATCAACAGTCCGACTCCGGTCGAGTATCTCGGGTTGCGAATCACTTCGGACAGCCCGGCGAAGTAAGCCGGCAAACCCAAACGCACAGGCATGTGAAACACTTCCTCTCCGAGCTCGACCATGCCTTGCATCGCGCCGCTGCCGCCGGTGATCACGACCCCGGACGATAGAAGCTCTTCAAAACCGCTCCTGCGTAACTCGGCCTGGACCAGCGAATACAACTCTTCCACGCGAGGTTCAATGACCTCAGCAAGAGTCTGTCGCGAAAGCTTTCGGGTTGGACGGTCCCCAACACCCGGTACATCAATCATTTCCTGTGGATCAGCAAGATCACGCAATGCACATCCGTGGCGACGCTTGATTTCTTCGGCGTCCTTCGTCGGTGTGCGCAGCGCCATCGCAATATCGTTCGTGATCTGATCGCCGGCGATCGGAATGACGGCGGTATGACGAATCGCGCCTTGCGTGAATACCGCCAGATCGCTGGTGCCGCCGCCTATATCAAGCAGACATACGCCTAGGTCCTGTTCATCCTCGGACAACACAGCCGTTGCCGACGCAAGCGGTTGCAAAATCAGATCACTGACCTCCAACCCGCACCTGCGCACACACTTCAGAATGTTCTGCGCGGCCGAAACTGCACCGGTTACGATGTGCACCCTGACCTCGAGGCGTACGCCAGACATCGCGATCGGTTCGCGAACATCCTCCTGGCCATCGATTACGAATTCCTGATTCAGTACATGCAGAATTTGCTGATCAGTGGGGATCGGGATAGCGCGAGCGGTTTCCACGACCCGATCGACGTCGCCCTGCTCGACCTCTTGATCCTTGATTGCAACCATCCCATGAGAATTGAAGCTTCTGATGTGGCTGCCCGCAATTCCCGTCCACACGTCGCGGATCTTGCAATCGGCCATCAACTCCGCTCCCTCCAGCGCGCGCTGAATGGCGTTGACGGTCGATTCGATATTGACGACGACGCCTTTCTTCAGCCCCCGCGATGGTGCACTACCCATTCCAATCACTTCGAATCCGCCCTCGGGTTGCAGCTCGGCGACAACGGCAGCTATTTTTGAAGTGCCGATATCGAGCGCAACGATCAGATTCTTGCTCTCCCGGCCTTTAGCGCGCGGCATTGGCGTATTCCATTCGACAACGGGTCTCATGCTCGTGTGTCACTCCACCGAAGGTCCTTCACTCGTACTGAAAAACCATTTGCGTAGCGCAAATCAACGTGCCGCGCACCACCTTCCAATCTCGCTACGCTGCGCCCATACGCCGCAACGTAATTGTTCAGCCGCGCGATCACACCATCCCGGCCGAGTTCGATCACAGTTCCGTCATCCAGGCGCACGCGCCAGGCACGCCGTTCCGACACCTGTACGGTTTCCACGTGACGCCCGATGTGTCGCAGCGCTTCGTCAAAAAGAATGTAGTTGCGCGTGACTTCCAGGCAGCTCCCGTCGGGACCTTCGAACTTCGGCAGCCGGTTGTTGCTGGCACCTTCGAACACCTCACCGTAGCGGTTAACCAGCGCGCTGTTGCCCCAGCGTGCCAGCTCACGGTGTTCCTCGACTGCAACCTCCAGCCGATTCGGCCAACGGCGTCTCACGTCTACCCGGCGCACCCACGGCAGTTTCTCAAACGCCGCCTTCGCAGCGCCGAGTTCGACCGTGAAAAACGTCCCTTCCAGTTCGCCGAAGACGATGGTCTCAACCTGCTCTCGGGTGACATGCGTAATATCGCCGACCACGTTCATTTCACGAATGGAAAACGCATCAAAGTGCGCCGCGCGCCATGCCATGGCACAAACCAGCGTCAGTATCGTCAACGCAAACGTAGCGCCCGATAGGCGATCCAGGGCGCGCGCGCTATCCCACATCAGCCGCCTCCAGAATCCGGATCACCAGTTGATCGAATGAAAGTCCGGCCACCTTCGCGGCCATCGGTACCAGACTGTGTCCCGTCATTCCGGGAACGGTATTGGCTTCGAGCACCCACGGCTCACCATCAGCATCGATCATAACGTCGACACGTCCCCAACCTTTGCAGCCGAGGATACGAAAAGCATCGACAGAAATTCGTTTGACTCGATCCTCCAGTCCGGCATCGACGTCAGCTGGACAAAAATAGCGTGTCTCGTTGGAGAAATACTTGGCGTCGTAGTCGTAATTGCCGTCCGGCGCCTCGATTCGAACCAGCGGCAATGCTTCGTCATCGAGTATTGCGGTCGTCAACTCGGGACCATCGACGAATTGTTCCGCGAGCACCATCGAATCGTGTTTAGCCGCCTCACGATATGCACCGGCAACAGCCTTGGCGCTGGACACCTTTGTGAGGCCGATTGTCGATCCTTCACGCACCGGCTTCACGATCAGCGGAAGCCCCAATGAATCGGCCGTCGCCATGAAGTTCGATTCCGTATCCAGCATCTCGAAGCGTGGTGTGGGTATTCCCGAAGCGCGCCAAACCAGCTTGGTGCGCCATTTGTCCATCGCCAGCGCGCACGCCATCACGCCGCTGCCGGTGTACGGAACACCCATCAGGTCCAGCGCGCCCTGGATCGTGCCGTCTTCGCCATAACGACCGTGCAACGCGATGAATGCGCAGTCAAATTGCCCGTCAGCAAGATCGGTCAAGGATTGAGTTCCGGTATCGAACGCATGCGCATCAACTCCCTGGCGCTGCAGTGCTTCAAGAACTGCTGTTCCGGACATTAGTGACACTTCCCGCTCAGCTGACCTGCCGCCGAGGAGGACCGCGACCTTTCCGAAATCACGGCCGATCATTCGGCCAACTCGCCGACGATGCGCACTTCACGTTGCAGATCAACGCCATATTTGTCTCTGACAGCTGTCTGCACACGCTCAATCAGGCCTTCAATATCGCGCGCACTCGCCTCGCCCGAATTCACTATGAAGTTCGCATGTTTTGACGACACCGTCGCGCCACCCTGCCGCAATCCTTTAAGTCCGCAGGCCTCGATGAGGCGCGCGGCATGATCTCCCGGAGGATTACGAAACACCGAGCCGGCATTGGGAATTTCAAGTGGTTGTGTTGAGATGCGTCTGCGCAACAATGCTTTTATGCGGCGCCGCGAGCGTTCTCCGTCGCCTGGCGAAAAACGCAGCCATGTTCCTGCAAAAAACTCCTCATGCTCGAAAACAGGAACGACACTTCGATATCCGATTTTGTAGTCATGATGCCGACGCTTTCGTATTCGCCCGGCGCGGTCAATGGTCAGAACCTGCGTGACGACGTCCCAGGTCTCGGTTCCGTAACAACCGGCATTCATTGCCAGTGCGCCGCCGACCGTTCCGGGAATGCCGGTCAGGAACTCGCCACCTTCAAATCCGTGCATGGCTGCAAAACGCGAGACCTTGGGACTTGCAGCCCCTGCCTGTACGTAGATCTCCTGATGGTCCTCGACGTCAATGAGTTCCAGCCCGCTGAGCGCCGGGTGCGTGAATATCACGGTACCGCGAAGGCCACCGTCTCTGACGAGCAAGTTGCTGCCAAGACCGACAAACATAACGGGCTCATCGTTCGGAATGCGACGCAGATAGACGGACAAATCCTCCAGATCGGAAGGTGTGTAGCACCGGTCTGCAGATCCGCCGACTCTCCAGCTCGTATGGCGACGCATTGATTCGTTGCTGCGCAAAATGCCGCGCAGTGCATGCTCGGTCACGTGTCTGGTATCAGCCATGTTCATGTTAATGCTTCACCAGTACGGCGGGCACCGTACCGATCGAACCCGCCCCCATTGTTATGACGACATCGTCAGGCCTCGCCATCTCCATGATTGCCGCAGGCACGTCAGCAATGTCTTCAACAAAAACCGGTTCGACCTTGCCGGCCACACGCACTGCCCTGACCAGCGCCCGTCCGTCTGCAGCGATGATTGGCGTTTCACCCGCGGCGTAAACCTCGGTTAGCAACAGCGCGTCGACTGACGAAAGTACGCGAACGAAGTCCTCAAAACAGTCTCGCGTGCGCGTGTAACGATGCGGCTGGAACACCAGGAACAGGCGCCGCCCCGGAAACGCTCCCTGCGCCGCCTCTATCGTCGGCTCCATCTCGCCCGGGTGATGCCCGTAGTCATCAACGAGCGTGAACGACTTGCCGGCATCGAGCGAAATTTCTCCGTAGCATTGAAAGCGACGTCCAACGCCGCGAAACCCGGCGAATGCGCGAACGATCGCGGCATCGGGGACGGCCAACTCCATGGCAACCGCGATTGCCGCCAGCGCGTTACGAACGTTGTGTTCGCCAGGCATATTCAAGGTCAGTTCGAGGTCGGGCAATTTCGTGTCATCGCTAGCGCTGCGGCGCATGACGCGAAACTGCATCTGACCGCCGCGGTGGCTCACATCGACGGCGCGTACATGAGCAGCCTCGCCAAGGCCGTAAGTCGTCACCGGCTTGGAGATGATCGGGAGCAGGCTGCGTACGTTTGCATCGTCGATGCACAGCACCGCCATTCCATAGAATGGCAGATGTTCGACAAATTCGAGAAACGCCTGGCGCAAACGACCAAAATCGTGACCATAGGTGCCCATGTGATCGGCATCAATGTTGGTGACGACCGCCAGGACCGGCTGCAAATAGAGAAAGGACGCGTCCGATTCGTCAGCCTCCACGACGATGAATTCGCCGCTGCCGAGTTTTGCGTTGGAACCAGCCGCCTCCAGGCGCCCACCGATGACGTATGTCGGATCCATGTCAGCTTCCGCCAGCACACTTGCGATCAGGCTGGTGGTAGTGGTCTTGCCATGCGTGCCGGCCACGGCGATACCCTGTTTGAGTCGCATCAACTCGGCGAGCATCATCGCGCGCGGGACGACGGGAGTACGTTTCGCACGGGCCGCCGCAACTTCCGGATTGTCGGCACTGACCGCGGTCGAGATCACTACAGCGTCAGCGCCATCGATATTGGCACGATCGTGACCGATCTGTACCTTTCCACCCAAAGACCTGAGATGTACAACGGCCGGATTGTCATTGAGATCCGAGCCTGTGACCTTATAGCCCAGATTAAGCATGACCTCGGCGATACCACTCATGCCAGAGCCGCCAATGCCCACGAAATGCACATGTTTTACCTTGTGCCTCATCCTGCCATCGCCACACAGTGATTCGCGACGTCGCCGGCCGCGTCTGCTTTTCCGAGAGCACGTGCGCGGCTTGCCATTTGTGCCAAACGATCCCACGTAAAACTCAACAACGCGTCGGCCAACCGCGGTGGCGTCAGATCTTTCTGCTGTATCAGGACTGCCGCGTCGTTGTCTGCAAGAAATCGTGCGTTCACCGTTTGATGGTCATCGACGGCGTAAGGAAACGGCACCAGCACGCTCGCCACGCCCGCAACAGCAAGCTCCGCGACCGTAGTCGCACCGGCGCGACACACCACGAGATCGGCTTGCGCATACGCACTTGCGATATCGTCAATGAATGCAACCATATCGGCGTCCACACCGGCATTGCGATACGCCGCTTCCAGCGCCGGCAAGTGCTGGCGACCCGACTGGTGCGTAACCTTTGGTCGTGACTCTTGCGGCAATAATGCAAGCGCATCGGGAACAGTTTCATTCAACGCCTTCGAGCCAAGGCTTCCACCAATCACCAGCAGGCGCAAAGATCCTGATCGAGTGGAGAATCTCTGTTTCGGGTCCGCGATATCGACGACCGATTGACGCACCGGATTACCGGTGCAGATCGCGCGCGACAGTGTCCCGGGGAACGCTTCGAGCACCCGGTCTGCAAGCATCGCCAACACCTTGTTTGCAAGACCCGCGATGGCGTTCTGTTCGTGCACAACCAATGGCCGAAGAAAAAGTCCCGCCATCATTCCGCCCGGAAAACTGATGTACCCCCCCATGCCGAGTACAACATCGGGCCGCACACTGAACATCACACTCGCGCTCTGCCAGAAAGCAATGAGCAAATTGAGCGGTAACAGCGCCATGCGCAAGATGCCTTTGCCGCGTAGACCGCCAAAACGAATTGTCTTGAGCTCATAGCCGTGCTCTGGAATGACGCGCATTTCCATCCCCGTCCGGGAACCAAGCCACACGACATTCCAGTCGCGCCCCCGCAACACATCGGCGACGGCCAATGCCGGGTAGATGTGCCCGCCTGTTCCACCAGCCATGATCAGAATCGTTCTACTCACCCAATTCGACTCCACGCGACACTACACACATCGCCAGACAAGGCCGACACGCCCCAGACGCCCCTGGCGCACCTCATTCCATCGCACAGACAATGCATGCCGACTTTCGCTGACCTGTCGTAAAGAACACGGCTCAAAACGTATAGCCCTTCATCATCTGCCGGTTCTCGTAATCGACGCGCAACAGCAAACCGAGCGCCGCGCAATTCGCGACCAGACCGGTACCACCGTAGGACAACAAGGGAAGCGTCAATCCCTTGGTGGGCAACAATCCCATGTTGACTCCCATGTTGATCATCGTTTGCACCGCGATCCACAAACCCATGCCCTGCGCCACCAGGGCCGAGAAATATCGCTCCAGCCGTGCAGCCTGATTACCGATTGAAATTGCACGCCACGACAGCCACGCGAACGCGCCAATCGTCACTATGACGCCGATGAAGCCGAGTTCTTCGGCAATCACGGAGAGAAGGAAATCAGTGTGCGCCTCCGGCAAATAGAAAAGTTTTTCAATGCTTGCTCCGAGACCAACCCCAAACCATTCGCCGCGACCAAACGCAATCAACGAGTGCGAGAGCTGATAACCCGCGCCAAACGGATCCGACCATGGATCCATAAATCCGAGCACCCTTTTCATCCGGTAGGGCGACGTCCAGATCAACAGAACGAACCCGATCACCAGCGACACCACCAGGCTGGCGAACAGTCGCCAGTTAATACCACCGAGAAACAGCAATCCCATCGCAATCGTGGTGATCACCACAAACGCGCCGAAATCCGGCTCCTTCAAGAGAAGCGTGCCAGTGAGCAATATCACAGAACACATAGGCAAAAAACCCTTGCGAAAACTCGCCATATGCGCCGCCTTACGCACTGTGTAGTCGGCCGCATACAGAACAACGAACAACTTCGCCAACTCCGACGGCTGGAAGCTAAACCCGCCGTACCCCAACCATCGCTGGCTACCATTGACTTCGCGCCCGACGCCTGGAATCAAGACGACAAAAAGTAACGCTACGCAAGCCATGAACAGATAGGGCGCAGCTATTTGCCAGGAGCGCATCGGCACTTGCACGATAACAACAGCGACAACAATTCCTACGGCCAGCGCAATAACATGGCGCAGCAGATAGTAGTGCGACTGGCCGCCCGAATAGTTTGCAGCGTCGGCGATTGCAATCGACGCCGAGTACACCATCACCACACCCAGTCCCAAAAGCACTGCCGCCAGCCACATGATGACCGGGTCGAAATCTGGTTCGATCGCAGGGCGCGCCGCTGCGGTGCCAATGAGCGCGTTCACTCCGCCCCCCCCAGTCC
>PVMS01038743.1_pt1 | contig 19543 bp, 16 predicted proteins | sample 1853461 | NCBI WGS metagenome assembly PVMS01 (sample SAMN08582032, study PRJNA380276) | Marine sediment metagenome, whole genome shotgun sequencing project. | isolation source: ocean sediment barecode stripped | collected 2017 | reverse complement strand
GCGACCGGGGATCTCAAGTGATCTGAATCTGCTATACCGGATGTATGCTGAGACTTCGTTACGGGATGGGTTTACAATCCGTAACGAAAATTACTACCTTTCACTGTGGCATAAGTTTATGGAAGCGCAGATGGCTGAGCCGCTAATTGCGGAAGTTGATGGAGAACCCGTGGCGGCTGTGGTGATCTTCCGTTTTGGGGGACGTGCCTGGTATATGTTTGGTATGTCACGTGAGGCACACCGAGAAAAGATGCCCAATTATCTCTTGCAATGGGAAGCGATCTTACGGGCGAAGGATGTCGGGTGTGTAGAGTATGATCTTTGGGGAGCGCCAGATGAATTTGTGGAGAGCGACGAACTATGGGGCGTTTATCGCTTCAAGGAAGGCTTGGGAGGGGAGGTGGTGCGCTATATTGGTGCCTGGGAGCTGCCGCTCAACAACCTGTTTTACCGCTTTTATATTCAGATGATCCCGCGCTTGCTGGCCCAGATGCGGCGGCGCGGGGTGGGACAAACTCAAGGATCTATCCTGGCTGGGTAAAGCCAGGATAGGAGGAGAGATTATGCTACCAAGATTGCATTTTGCGCATCTTCCTACACCGCTCGAAGCCCTGCCGAGATTATCGGCAGAGTTGAAGGGACCACAGATTTGGGTGAAACGCGATGACCAGACCGGATTGGCCTTTGGCGGGAATAAAACCCGTAAACTGGAATTTCTGATTGCCGATGCACAAGCTGGTGGCGCTGAGACCTTGATCACAGCAGGTGCAGTTCAGTCAAACCATTGCCGGCAGACAGCCGCAGCAGCTAACCGATTTGGTTTTGCCTGTATCTTGGTACTGGCAGGCGACAAACCGTCCAACCCATCCGGAAATAACTTCTTGGTTCAATTCCTGGGCGCGAAGATCGTCTGGGCAGGTGGATCTGGACGAGAGCAGATCTTGGAACAGACTTTCGAGTCTGCACTTGAAGATGGAAAAAAACCTTACCTGATTCCATATGGTGGTTCAAACGAGAAAGGCGCAGCGGCATACGCGTTCGCCATGCAAGAAATGCTCGATCAGAAAGCTGATCTGGATTGGATAGTATTCCCCTCATCATCAGGAGGCACCCAGGCTGGATTGGTTGTTGGGAGACAGATGTTTGGTTACCAGGGACGGATACTCGGGATCAGTATTGACAATCCTGCCCTCGACTTGCAAGAAAGTGTCGCAATGCTGGCAGGAGAAACTGCTCGTGCCCTTGGTGGCAGCAGTAAATTCTCACCCGATGAAATCCGGGTCAATGATAATTATCTGGGCGCTGGGTATGGTGTCATGGGAGAGCCAGAAGCTGAAGCGTTGAACCTTTTTGCTCAACAAGAAGGCTTGCTTCTCGATCCTGTCTACACTGGTCGCGCTGCGGCAGGGTTAATTGATTTGATCCGCAGTGGGTTTTTCACTGCGGATCAAAACGTCCTTTTCTGGCATACTGGGGGGACTCCAGCGCTGTTTGCTCATCCATACCTGGAAAAGATATTAGCTGGATAAACTAGCGCTTATTCTATAAGCTCTGCAACGACAAATCTCAGCCCCCAGGTCTCGATACCATCTCTTTCCAGGCAGGTCTGGAAGGTCAGGTGATGGTCGCCTTGATAGTACTGGCCAAATACCTGGTAGGTGGTCAGCCTTTCTCCGGTTTCGAAATCAATATATTGGCTCCAATTGCTTCCAGGGGTCACTTTCTGGTATTCATCTATGGCTGTGATTCGATAACGGTCGATGGAGCCGTCTCCCTTGACGACCACCACCTGTAGCCCTTCTATAAGACGGAAAAATTCCTTCCCAGATAGGTAATTGTGAGCCAGGAAACCTAACACATCATAACGAGCAGCCAGTTGAAATTGGGTTACCGTTTCAGGTTTTGCTGAAACAAAGCCGGTGTCGCCACTTGGCTGCTGAACCACCGGTAAGCTAAAGAATCCTGGAATATAAACACCGCGCACAGTATTTGTTTGACCATTTTCAACACCGGCGACGAATTTATTTAGTGAGGGGAGTTGACCACGCGAAGTCCACGAATCGGTGGTGGGGGGAGGCAGGTGGATAACGCTGATCAGGCTAGCAAATTTGCCACCGGTCACTGGTAATAATTTTTCCGTGGATAAAAATGGAGGCTGCTCTTGGACCTTTATTAAGTGGTTTTCAAACGGAAAGAATGAGAAGGGGAATGACAGGCAGATGATAAGGAAAAAAAGTAATGCGTAGCGGCTGGTTGATATAAGGTTATGTTTAAGAGGACGATTCATTATTCACCAATTCCAATAAACTCTGGTTAGAAACCAGTAATAAGGTTGCTATGTTTATACATCACAACAACCCAGATTAAGCTATTGGAATTGTAAGTTTATGTGAATTTTACGCTGTCTACGCAGAATTGGTTGCAATCAACCCAGTCAGTTCATAAACTAGGATCGATTGCTTTTTCCCCTTAACCTTCAATGGATTGATCGGATGAGCAAGAATGGCATCGGTGATCTCTTCGCAAGATTGGGCGCTGATCAGGATTTGACCCGGTGCTGCATTTTCCTGCAACCGTTTTGCGGTGTTTACACTGTCGCCGATCGCCGTATATTCCAAGCGTTTTTGAGTTCCCACCAAACCTAGTACAGCTTCGCCTGAGTGGATGCCAATCCCTAATTCAAGTCTGAATTCGGGAGGTAAGTCGCCTTGCATAGCGTAAATGGATCTGCGCATCTGAATGGCTGCCCGAGCGGCTCGTAAGGTGTGATCGGGTTGGGGGAGGGGAGCATTGAAGAAAGCCATTATTGCATCACCCATGAACTTATCTATCGTGCCCTCTTCTAATAAAATGGCTTCAGTCGCTGCACCCAGATAACGATTCAGAACGGAGACCAGAGTTTCGGGATCATAACGTTCGCTGAGACTGGTATAGCCGCGAATGTCGGCAAAGAGGGTGGTGATATAACTGCGGGTGCCACCGAGATCTAGATCATCTGGATTCAGTTGATCAATCACGACCGGAGACACCATCCGTTCAAATAAACGCCGTTGGGCTTCCAGGCGGCGAGTCTCAGTCACATCTTCCATCACAATGGCCGTGCCAAAAATAGTTCCTTTAGCGTCTTTTAATGGAGACAGATTGGTTCTCAAATTAAGTGAACCGCGTTGTGGAGTTTGAAGATCGAACTGTAACCCTTTTATTTGATGGTTGAACTGGCGAACTTTGGTCAGATATTGTGAGATGTTAATTTGATCGAAGAGGGGAATCTGGCTCACTTTTTTCCCCAGCAAGTTGGCACGTGTATCCCCCAAGATGTCTTCAGCCACTCTATTTGTCAGAGTAATTGTTTGCTCGAGATCTGTGGTGACCACACCGCTGATGATGGAAGCGAAAACATCATCCATCAAGTTCTTCAACTCGGTCACTTCGGCTAGTGTCTGCCTGACTGACTCGAACAAGCGTGCATTCTCGATTGCGACAGCTGCCTGGTTGGCGAAAGCAGCTAATAGCTTCTTCTCGGTTTCGGTGAAAAGACCTTCGCGGAGCCGATTGTCGGCGTAGATCACCCCAATGATAGATTCTTTAAGGAGGAGTGGAACACATAAGATCGAACGCAAGTTTAAGGAGATAATGCTTTCTTGATCATCGAAGCGGGGATCCTGTTGGGCATTGGTTGTGAGAATTGGTTGCCCTTCGGCAAGCACCTGGTTTACAACAGTCCGGCTGAGTGCAGAGTCAGAAGCATCCAGGGATTCTCGCTCCCAATTGCGTGCAATGTGAATGCTGAGTTCTCCCTGGTTATTATTCAGCATAAGAAATCCCCGCTCTGCGCCTGTCAGGCGGACGATAGTGTCCATCACAATTCGCAAGACATCATCCAGCTGTAAAGATGAATTCACCACCTGGCTGATATTTGCTAATTCAAGATGGTTATCCCGTTCTTCTTTTTGCTTGGCCACCTGGGTGCTCAGTTGGGATAGGGAACTGGTCAGGAGTGCCAGATCATCAAAAATGGTCTCCAGATTTGCTGAACTACCTTGGGCAAGGGCGGTATGAATTTGTTCCGTTACCTGGCTTAGGTGGAAAATTTTCTTGTCAAGTGAGAAATTCGCTGAATTGGATGAATCGCTATCCATTTATATCCACTTTGGGTAATGATCAATTATTATCGGACGCGCGCCTCTTGCGTTTTGGGTCTTGAAAGCGAGCGAAGAAATGCTGCAGTCTGGCGAGAAGGGAAAGCTTGCGAATCTCTTTCCCGGCAAGCTGAGCTACTTCTGAATTGGAGGCTTGATTGCCGTAAATCGAGTTCTGGTATGGAATAATCACTGACTGGATCGGATTTTCTGCTGCCGGAAGAATTTGGACGAGATCAGCCCCACGTTCGGAAGGTGTATCCGCCAAGCGGGGAGGTTGCCCGAGGCGAGAAAGGGCATGATTGAGTTCAAGATAAGCCCGTGAGAGGGGCGGTAAACCAGCATGCCGAGCCCAGCGGATTAAGAATTTTGGAGAATTGATACCTACACGTTCCAGACTAGATTCTAATTGAACCGGAATTGGAGGCGACCCCCGCTGGAGGCGAACTCTGCGGACAAGCAGGGTAATGGAAATTATAATGATGAACATCATTGTGACATAGATCAGAGTCGGATCAATTGGCAGCCCTCCGATCGAGGCACCCTGGGCTGAGTCGCTCAAGGCGGACAACTCATCCAAACGACGCTGGGCGCGATCCCTCAGTTCATCAAGTTGTTGATTTGGAGCAGGTGGTGCAGAAGAATCAGAGAGAAACCCAAGCGGGCGAATAATAGGTTGTTGTGAGACTGTCGGTTCGAATTCTACCCACCCAATATTGGGAAAATAAACTTCAGGCCAGGCATGCGCATCTCGATGGCGGACATCAAAGATATCGCTTGTGATTTGAATCTCTTGGGGGATGTTTTCACCACCGGGCTGCATGGTTGGTATTTCATCTGAACCCCCGAGTGATGTGCGTTCGCCCTCAGCATAGCCCACTGCTAGCCGGGATGGAATCCCCAATGAACGCAGCATCACAATTTCTGCACTGGCGTAGTAATTGCAAAACGCCTGCTTGTGATCGAAGAGAACCCAATCAATAGGTTCCTGACCATCTGGAGGACCGGGCACTGTATCGCTATATTCCAGACTCGTGCGAAGAAAATCCGTAATCGCCTGGGCGATGTCGTATGGGTTATTGTATCCAGAAGCGATCTCCCCTGCCAGATCAAGTGTGCGCGGGGTGATCGTGTCAGGCAGTTGCAGGTAGCGCACGGTGACCCAGGGTGGATAATCTGTTCCAGCTGCGCGCAATTCCTTTTCTGAGGCGGCGGTGAGTGAAGCTTCAACCTGATAAGTGTCGCCCGCGAGTAGGATAGGATCAGCTTTTAGATGACTCAGGTCAACAGAGCCATCAGAATTAACCGCATAGAACGCCTCCGCAGGTCGGCTTACCCAAACTGGTTGGGAGGGCGTTTGCAAATTTTGAATGGGGAAGAGAGTCGTAATCGTGAAAGTGCTGCTGGCTCTGCTCTCATACTCGGGGAGGTTGAGGTTGAATTCATCTGGGGTGACGAAATCAACTACCGGTAGAGTGCTGGACCAACCATCCTCGTATGTATCATAAATCCGGGACCGCCAGTAATAGCGTACACTCGAGGAGGCGCGCGGAGGTGCTTGTACGGTCATGATGATCGTATCGCTGAGTGGGTTTCCTCTCCCCAGGGGAAGATATTCACCATAGAAATCCGTGACCACCCCGACAGAAGCTTGAAGAGAATAAAAAACATTGCTTAAGCGATTGCGAACTTCTAACCACGGGCGGGTGACATTGAGCCAAACTTGTTCTGCTTGCGGAACTGCTGAGGCAACCGCGGGGACAGTCCAGGCAAAAAGAACCAGAATGACTGTGGTGATCAATCCCAGACGAAGCGAATCGAGCCCGACATAAGGCGGTAGATAGGTCCCGTTATTTTTCCACCGATATTGAAGTTTTACAAAATGCATACGAGCAACCAGAAGTAATGCCAGGAAAATAAAACCTGCTAAGAACCAGGTCCGCACCGGCAGGAATGGATCATATGCCTGGATGATGATTATGCTAAATCCGGCCGGTATAATCGCCCGCCAGGGATTCCCATAACGTGTGAGGCTGTAGCCCGCGTAAACACTCAGTGTCCAGAACAGACTGGCCATCAAGAGGTTGAAAAACAAGTTGTCGGTGACAGGTTTTTGTTGGAATATTTGATCAAGAATGATCAGCAAGCGATTGCCGATACTGATCATTCTTTCGGGCCACAGAACTCCCTGACCGAAGGTCAACCCCAATCGCCAGACGACGGTAAATGCACCGTAAACAAAGGCAAAGAATCTTACCAACCCAGGCGAAAAAATACTTTTCCCAAGCGCGAGACCGGCAACGACTCCCAAGAACGCTTCTGTTTGGACCAGGTTTAATTCGTTGGTCCAGCTGGTGGCATTTAATCGGGTCGCAGCGATGTATATCGCCGTAATCAGGAGCAATACAGCGGGCCAATCCCACCAACGTGCGGGTCTCGAATCATTGACTGGAAATTCCATAACTCACACCGATAAACATCAAAACTTCACAGGGTAATGACCAGAATACATCAAGCTTACTATGTTATTTGGGATTTGGTTCAGAGACCAAAAGTGTGAGTTTATTATATCAGCCGAGCGGAGAAGTGTAACCAGACACCTTTCTCTCTAAGCTGACGCTAATCGTTTCGATATTTTTTGGGTGGGGATAATTACTCTCAGCCACTTAAGAACAAAAATGAGGTAAAACCTAAACGGGGTTTTACCTCATTGGACTACAGGATGATTTGGCTGACCGGTGGACAAGATTTGCGAAAGTAAATGAATTTAACGAAGGTCTAAATGCTCAGGCGTTGATCTTCTCAATTTTCTTGCCAGTGACTACTGCCAGGCGTTCACCAACATATCGCTCAAGACCGATCGAAGCTTTCGAGAATGTCTCCGCAGTGGTGATGGTTGCTGGATGATAATTAAACTGGTCGATTTCCATGCCATTTTCATCCCAAGACTGGAGTATATAAGGGATTTTGCTCATCTTGTCTATCACTTCGTAAGGTATATCTTCGTACAGGATCTCCTCATCAAAATTCAAGTCCTCGCATTTTTGGAAGAGCGGTTCGAGTACATAAGGCGGCAGGGTGTAGACGATATCGCCAGCGATCTTTTCGATATCCCAGAAATGATTCTTGCCACCTACCCGGGGTCCATAACGCATTGAGCAGGCCAGCATCTTACTGGGTAAGGCGTTGTCTTTCAAAAGGTGGAAAGCTTTGCGGAAAATATAGATACCTAACCAATGTTTATCTGCCCAGGTCAATTGAATACCACGTCGCTGCGCTTGCTGCTCAAGAACGGGATTCTCGGTAAGGCGGCCGATCATCATTGTTATGACCGCCCTCCAGTTATCCATCTCAACGCCATTTTCTTTGGCGATTTCAGCCCCTTCCGCCGCAGCTTGGGCTACAGCCCAGATTTGGGGCAGCGTGAAACAGGTTGTTACATTGGTGGGGATTGCCATGGAGGTCAAAATGCGAACTACATCAACCCCCTCTGTACTGGCAGGCACTTTAACCATCAAATTTGGTGCGATTGCTCGAATTTCCTGGGCGGTCTCAACCATTTTATCTACATCTGTCAGCAAACGTGGATCCAGCTGACCTGAGATGTAACCAAAACGACCACCGGAAGCTTCCCAAATCGGCATCATCATCTCTGCCCCGCGACGAATGACTTCTTTATAAGTGAGCCAGAAGTACTCATACAATTCGAGACCAGGGTTGGAAGCGATCAAATCGTCGATCCATTCATTCCAGAATTCTGGATCATTCTTGACCGCGGTCAGCGAGAGAGGTGGATTTGTGGTGCAGCCTCGCACCAGACTTTGGGCTGGATCGTCGAGAACAAAGATCCGGTTGAGCTGCTCGTCCAACAAGGATTTCTTCTCTTGCGGTGCCGCCGCGACCATATCTTTGACCCAAGATTTGAATACTAGTGGCGACGAATCCCACCAGATCTCCATGTCAGGATTTACCTGGGTCAAGCGCTCAAGTACACTCTCATTCATCGGCAAGCCTCCATTTTAAAATGTGTCTGTAGGTATGAAATTGATTGAATAGCAGGTCCTTTATCTATTCCCTGAAGGATAAAAACAATTAGCGATTGAGGGTCACAGTTAATGAATACATATCTCCCCGGTTATAGCAGTAGGTGAATTCCACCGGGGTTCCATCTTCTGCATATACCGTACGTTCCTTAAATAAAATTGGAGCACCTGCTTGAATGTGCATCACTTTGGCGAGCTCTTGATCTGCCAGGCGCGCTTCTATTTTTTGGATTGCCTGCTTAACTGGATATCCATTTTTTTCAAATTTGGACCAAAGGTGCTGAACGTCAAAGTCAGGCAATTCCTCCTGGATCACTTCTGAAAACAAACGGTGAGGGATATAAGCATCGTGGAGGGTTACCATAACATCGTCAGCTTGACGCAGGGTTATTATGTGTATAACGAATTCATCTAACTCTAGCAGAAGGGCTTGAGCGATCTTAGGGGTTGCGTGGATGACTTCGAATTCAAGGATCGATGCTTTGGTTTGCATCCCATGCAAGTTGGAATTTTCAAAAAAATTTGTCAACCGGCTGTGGTCTCGCTCAATGTGGGGCAGGGTCACAAAAGTCCCAACGCCATGACGACGGTATAAGAGTCCGTCATCGATCAGATCGGAAGTTCCCTGGCGGACGGTCATCCTGCTGACACCAAACTGAGTGGCCAATTCATCTTCAGATGGCAGTTTTTGACCTCTTTCTAACTCCCCCGAAGCGATCTTTTGCCGTAGGGATTCACGGATTTTCACATATAGTGGGATACCTTCGGTGTTGGAAATATCACTCATTGACATAAATGCCGATCTAATTTGATACCCATATATCATCTAGACGTATAGATATCTATATTATAGGTCAATTTTGATGGCTTGGGAAGTGAATATCCTGTTGAATTGATGAAAAATATCATCATGTGGTTTATTTATGGTAAAATGTGCCCCATTGCCAGTATTGCTGAATAATACGGCGGTAAAATCTATCTTGAGGTGAAAAACTCCTGGGAGAATTTTGTTATCGTTTTCTCCTGACGACATTGGAGCGCTTATGCTTAACGATTGGGTTTTTATTGGAATTTTCCTTCTCCTAGCCCCAATTTTTCCAGCTCTTGCTTTACTTATCCCCAGATTGATTGCCCCCCGGAAACCAAATCCACTAAAGACTGAAACTTACGAATGTGGCATTGAGACCTATGGAGAGACCTGGGTTCAATTCAAAATCCAATATTATATTTTTGCACTTGTTTTCCTGATTTTTGACATTGAAATAGTGTTCTTATTTCCCTGGGCAGTGGCATTTGATCAGCTTCCAATGTTCGCAGTTCTGGAAGGGGTACTCTTCATCATGATTCTTGTCGCTGGGCTGTTTTACATCTGGCGCAAGGGTGTCTTGGAATGGGTCTAGGGGGTCAAAGGTTTAAAATTCAAAAGGCTGAGGGATTTTTTCCATCAGCCTTTTTGTGCGGAAATATTTCGGTTGAATTCTTTCCACCAGGAGAGTTGGCATGATCGATCCGGTTAATTCCATCGCTGAATGGCTGCAGACGATATTGTCCAGTTGGGGATTATCTGAAGGATTGATCACGGTGATCTTAGGTGTGTTGGGCGTCGTGATATTGGCATCATTTGTCTTGATTATCGATATCATGTTGGTCTGGATCGAACGTAAGATAGTCGCACGATTTCAAGACCGTTTGGGTCCTAACCGGGTGGGACCATATGGCATCATCCAACCCATTGCAGATGTGATCAAATTGCTGATCAAAGAAGATATCATGCCAAAAGGGGCGGATAAGTTTATCTTCAATATTGCCCCAATTATTGCCCTGGCAGCCGTACTATTATGTGGGCGGTGGTTCCCTTTGCACCGACGATCATAGGAGCGGATATCAATGTGGCTGTCCTCTATGTGGTTGCCATCGGTTCGATCGGTACACTCTCGATCATTATGGCTGGTTGGGCATCCAATAATAAATATGCTTTGCTGGGTGCATTTCGCACAGTCGCGCAGATGATCGCATTTGAGGTGCCGATGATCATTGCCCTTTTGGTGCCAGTTCTTCTCGCGCGCTCAATGGGAATGCAAACAATTGTTGCTGCACAAAGCACCTGGTACATTTTTGTTGTGCCGTTAGCTGCAGTGATCTTATTCATTTCATCTATTGCTGAGCTTGGTCGGACACCATTTGATATCAGCGAAGCTGAATCAGAGATCGTCGCCGGTTACCATATCGAATATACCGGGATGAAGTTTGGATTGTTTTATGCGGGTGAGCTGTTGCATGCCTTGACTGTCTCGGCTTTGATCTCCACCTTGTTCTTAGGAGGTTGGCGAGGTCCTTTCGTCGATCAAGTGCCAATTCTGGGTCCGGTTTACTTATTTATTAAATCTTTCATTGTCTATTATTTGATCATGTGGATACGTTATTCGTTCCCGCGAATTAGAATCGACCAGATGCTGGGTTTCAACTGGAAATTCCTGACTCCAATAGCATTGTTTCTCCTGATCGTGGTTGCGATCCTCGATAAGCTATTAGTCGGGACATCCCAAGCAGTATATGTATTGGTTATGCTAGGAGCCAATCTGATGATCGTTTGGGCTACCGTGCTTATCCTGCGGAAATACGCCCGTGTGGAGCGGAAACGGATCGGTGAAGAGCGACCGGTAGCGGTTCCTGCGGACACCGAATCAAGCGAACTAGTTAGGCAGGAGTGAGGTGATGACTGTTTTGCAGGTGATCTTTCTTATTACGGCAGTCGTAACCCTGGGTGGGGCTGTGCTGGTCGTCACTGTCCGAAATTTGATCCACGCCGCCCTTTGGTTGATCCTGACCTTATTTGGCGTGGCAGTAATGTACGGATTGCTGTCCGCCACTTTCTTCGCAGTGATACAGGTTGTAATTTACATTGGGGCCATCGCTATTCTGATGATCTTCGCTGTTATGCTGACCCGGAGAGTCAAGCAGGAAGCCGGCAGCAGCGTCAATAAAGGCTGGTGGTTGGCTGGATTGATGTCGCTAGTCTTATTCACCGCCTTGGTTTGGATGTTCAGCACTTGGAGTGGTTTTCAAACAACATTACCTGCAATGCCTGCAAATGTTGACACGATTAAGGTGTTGGGTACTGCGCTGGTATCTCCAAATGGCTATGTTATACCCTTCGAAATCGCCTCGGTTCTGCTCCTGGCAGCATTGATCGGTGCAGTCGTGGTGGCTTGGGAGAGAAAATCATGATTTCACTATCTTACTTTCTAGTCTTTGCGGCCGCATTGTTCTGCATCGGTCTGTATGGCGTCTTAGCTCGCAAGAATGCAGTTGCAATACTTATGGGTATCGAGTTGATGCTTAATGCAGTGATCATCAACTTGCTCGCCTTCTGGCGTTTTCGCAGCCCGGAAATGATCGCCGGTCAGGCTTTTGCGGTCATCGTTTTTGCGGTAGCAGCTGCAGAAGTTGCCGTTGGCTTGGCTTTATTCATCTCAATTTATCGCCGACGCAACACGATCGCTGCTGACGAGATCGATCTTTTGAAATGGTAACAGGAGATAAATAATGGAAACATCGACGCTCGTCTGGCTCCTGCCTGCTCCACCGCTATTGGCATTTTTCCTGATTATTCTCCTGACCAATCGCAGTAAGAGTTTGAGCCATTTCCTGGGTATTGGAGCCGCATTGCTCTCCTTTTTTGGCAGCATGGTGATTGCCACGCTGGCTCTCCAGTCAGACCATTTTGGCGAGGAGCCGTTTACCTCGGTTCTCAATTGGTTCCCGACAGGCGATACCTGGTTCCAGATCGGTGTTTGGGTCGATCCACTCACGGTCGCAACACTCTTCTTCGTGGCGATCACTGTACTGATGATCTTTATCTATAGTGTTGGTTACAACAACTATGGACAGCCCAAAGGTGATCATGATGCACCCGGTTTACCACCCCACGGTGCTACATTAGAAGATGATCACGGGCACAAACATCGGGTGCCTTCTATTGAGCCGATGTATTCACGGTTTTTCGCTTTTATCTCTCTATTTGCGTTTGGTATGTATGTCCTGGTCGTCTCCAATAACCTGCTGACTTTATTTGTGGGTTGGGAGATTATGGGCTTGTGTTCATACCTGCTGATCGGTTTCTGGTATGCGAAGCCATCTGCCAGGGCAGCGGCGATAAAAGCTTTTCTCACTACCCGGATTGGCGATGTGATCATGCTTCTGGGATTGGCTTACCTGTACACTCTGGCAGGCAGCTTGAGCTACGATGTCATATTCTCAGAAGAGACTCTGCACCTGCTTACAAGCACAGGGACGCCGTTCTTGGGGGTATCCGCGGCGGTTGTGATCGGTATATTTCTTTTTATCGGAACGATCGGTAAATCCGCCCAATGGCCACTGCATGTCTGGTTACCGGATGCCATGGAAGGTCCCACACCGGTTTCGGCCATGATCCATGCTGCCGCGATGGTTTCGGCGGGTGTGTACCTGGTGATCAGGGTTTTTCCAATCATCTCGGCGGGTATGGTGCATGGTGAGCCCACGATCACGATGAATTTGATGGCCATCATTGGTGCCTTCACCGGTCTTTTCGCAGCTACTATCGCTGTCGCTCAGAACGATATCAAACGCGTTCTTGCTTATTCAACAATATCACAGCTTGGGTACATGATCGCGGCCATAGGTATTGGAGCTTATGTTGCCGCAGCCTTCCACCTCTTCACCCACGCTTTCTTTAAATCTTTATTATTCATGGGTTCCGGATCTGTGATCCACGGTGTGGAGCACGGTGTTTTGCACACTGGCGAGGATATCGATCGCCAGGATATGTTCAATATGGGAGGCTTGCGGAAGAAAATGCCGATCACTTTCTGGACCTTCTTGATTGGTGGTCTGGCACTATCAGGCTTCCCGTTTTTTACCGCTGGATTCTGGTCAAAGGATGAGATTTTCGCTGATGCTTTTGCACATTCAAGTTGGGTCGTCTTGATTGTATTGGCCTTGGCAGCTTTGTTAACTGCTTTCTATACTATGCGCCAGATCACGCTCACTTTCCTTGGAAAACCACGCACCGAGTCAGCTAATCACGCGGTTGAGTCGAAGTGGACGATGACTTTCCCACTCGTTTTTCTGGCTGTTTTCGCGATCGCAGCCGGGTGGCCCGGTATACCCCTGGACTTCCCATTCATTGGTGGTTTTATCCCCAACTTCATTCATGATTTCGTCGGGGAGACTTTGGCTGAACATCCACAAGCGGTGACATTCAACTGGTTTCCCTTGTTGATTTCGTTGGCAGTATCGCTTGGCGGATTAATTCTTGGTTGGTTTGTTTACAAAGATATTCCTGCTGGAGCACCTGATCCTCTCGAGAAACCTTTAGGCCCACTTTATAAGCTTTTGAAGAATAAGTACTACTTTGATGAGCTATATGACTTAATTTTCGTCCGACCGGCATATTGGATTTCACGGACATTTACCTACTTATGGCTCGATCGCACTATTATCGATGGCATCCTTCATGCTTCCGCACGAGTGACGTTCAGTATAGGAGGTTTTTTTCGCAACTATATTGATAAGCCGATTGTGAATGGATTTGGTGATTTCGTCGGTGAGAGCGTGAAACGTATTGGTCGCTCTGCACGTTATATTCAAACTGGCCGCGTTCAACAATACATGCTCATGGCACTGATCATCGCCTTCGGAACATTGTTTTATTACCTGTTTTTCTTATCGCAGCCATGATCACATCGAACAAACCCGCTCTTATTGAGGTTTAGTTTATTCATGGTTTCAGGAGCCAAGAATGGAATTCATCATAAATAATCTGCTCAGCCTGATCCTGTTTAGTCCGGTGGCTGTAGCCATCGTGGTAATTCTATTACCGCGGGAAGAGGTGAAACTGCAGCGTTGGGTGGCATTCCTGGGAAGCCTCATACCGCTGGCTTTATCACTGATCTTATGGTTTAACTTCAACCCGAACCAGCCCGGCTTCCAATTTCAAGAGAACTATGTTTGGTACGAACCGATTAATTCTTCCTATCATGTAGGCGTGGATGGCATCTCGCTTACCATGGTGATGTTAGCAACCTTGCTCATCCCGCTGGCCATTCTGGCATCCTACAGCATCAAGGATCGAGTCAAAGTATATATGTTCTTCTTCCTGCTGCTGGAAATGGGAATGCTGGGTGTATTCCTGTCTCTTGACCTGCTGGTGTTCTTCGTCTTCTGGGAGTTTGGTCTGGTTCCGATGTATTTCTTGATCAACCAGTGGGGAAGCGAGAAAGGCGAGAAAGAAATCTGGGGACGTAAGATCAAATCTCGCACTTACGCCTCATTCAAATTCATGATCTATACTATGGCCGGTTCGTTGGGTCTGCTGTTGGCGATCCAGCTGATCGGGGTTGTGGCAGGCACCTTCGATATGCTGGTTCTGTTCGAGCGCATGGGTAGCTTGGAAGGGACTTTGATGGGTCTTCCAGTGAGCACGGTAAAGTCCATCGCTTTCTGGGCATTTGTGATCGCTTTTGCGGTCAAGGTTCCGGTGTGGCCCTTCCACACTTGGTTGCCTGATGCACACACTGAGGCACCGACTGCGGGTTCGATGATCTTGGCAGGTGTCCTGCTGAAATTAGGTGCTTATGGTTTCTTGCGATTGGTCCTGCCGCTTTACCCTGCTGAATCCAAGTATTATGCAGGCGCGTTAGCCTTCCTGGCCACAATGGCGATCATCTTCGGAGCCCTGGCTGCTTATGGTCAGAATGACTTTAAAAGATTGGTGGCATATTCGTCAGTCAATCATATGGGATTCGTGATCCTGGGTGTGGCAGCAGCGGCGTTTGCTATAAACTCGGAAAGCGCCACCCTGGCGCTAAATGGAGCGGTATTGCAGATGTTTAACCACGGCTTATCCGCGGCGGGGATGTTCTTCCTGGTTGGTGTGATTTATGAACGTACCCATACCAGGAATCTGAACGAGTATGGCGGGCTGTTCTCCTTGATCCCAGTCTTTGGTGGTATCCTGATCTTCACTTCGATGGCATCTCTGGGACTGCCAGGTTTGGGTGGTTTTATTTCCGAATTCCTCGTGGTTCGCGGCGTTTGGCCTATCCTCACATTTTTTACAATTCTGAGCATGATCGGTCTCTTCTTTACAGGTGTCTACGTTTTAAAGGGAATCAAGCAGGTTTTGTATGGACCATTAAATGAGCGATGGAAAGGAAATCTTAGTGAGATTAATATCCGAGAAGCGTTCATCATCACACCTCTGATGGTGCTGATGCTCTTGATCGGTGTGTGGCCCGCAGTACTTTTGAATGTGATCAACCGGGCTGTGATGATGTTCTACTCGCTCTATTCTTGATTGAGGTGAAGGATGCCATTCCCATTTCTTAGCGTAATCATCTTTACCCCTATCATCGCCGGATTGCTGATCTTATTAATTCCTGGTGAAAGGAAAACAGAAATTCGGGTAACTGCCTTGGCAGCATCGTTCGTCGCCTTGGCACTTTCTACCTGGGTGTATTTCTCATACCGCACGTCGATCGGCGGATACCAATTCATTGAGAAGTACGATTGGTTCCCACCCTTGGATATCTCTTTCCATGTTGGCGTAGATGGCATTAGTGCACCCTTGTTAGTCTTGACTGGTATCGTCATGTTCACCGGAGTTCTGATCTCTTGGGGGATCGATGACCGGCCGCGCGAATTCTTTTTATTCTTGTTTATCCTGGCCTCTGGTGTTTTCGGCGTCTTCGCGGCCCTGGACTTATTTGGATTGATCTTCTTCTACGAGATCGCCGTGTTCCCGATGTACTTGCTGATCGCCATTTGGGGTTGGAAGGTCACCCGAGAGTACGCGGCGATGAAATTGACCCTTTACCTTTTTATTGGATCGGTTATCGCCCTGGTTGGCATATTGGCGATGTATTTCTCCTCCGGGTTGGGCACATTCAACATGCTGGCTTTGGAGACTGCCGATTTTTCACCAGCCTTCCAAAAATTCTGGTTTCCCTTCATATTCTTCGGTTTCGCAGTCCTGGGCGGTATTTTCCCCTTCCACAACTGGAGCCCGGACGGCCACGTTGCGGCGCCCACCGCAGTATCGATGTTCCACGCGGGCGTGCTGATGAAACTCGGTGCATTTGCAGCTTTGCGAGTTGGGATTATGTTGCTGCCTGAAGGCGCAAGATTCCACTTGCCATGGATTATCGTGCTTACCTTGATCAATGTGGTCTATGGAGCCTTCATCGCCATGGTACAAACCGATTTCAAGTATGTCATTGGTTTCTCATCAGTATCACATATGGGATTGGTTTTGATGGGATTCGCCACTCTGAACGGCGATGGGATGCTGGGCGCAGGCGTGCAAATGTTTTCGCATGGCATTATGACGGCTCTCTTCTTTGCTGTTGTGGGTGTGATCTATGATCGGGCCCATACGCGGGAGATTCCCAAGCTGGGCGGATTCGCACGCATTATGCCATTGGTGGCTGCGGCTTTTGTTGTTGGTGGTATGGTATCGATGGGCATGCCGGGCTTCTCTGGATTTGTGGCTGAATTCCCCATCTTTATGGGATTGTGGCGCTACCAACCTTGGATCGCCATCGTTGCCTCAATCTCGATTGTTATCACGGCATCGTATATTATCCGCATTATCGGAAAGGTGTTCTTCGGAAAAATGCCTGAAGAATTTATTGGGCATTTCGGTGATGTCACTTTTTTGGACAAAGTTGCTCTGGTTTTCTTGAGTGCAGTACTGATTGTGATTGGCGTATATCCAACAATTATGGTTACGATGGTTGAATCCGGAGTTGAGAACATAATGCGCCTATTGGGAGGTGCTTAGGTGTTCAGTAGCATAGATTCCATAATGATCCGGGCAATCCTGCCGGAGATAGGGCTGCTAGTGCTGGGTCTGATCGTGCTGGTATACGACTTGGCCTTGCATGGTAAGGGAAAACGTGGCTTGGGCTGGTTGACTGCGGGTGGCCTCGCGGTCGTCTTCTTGTTGACCCTGATTTTCTCCCGACCGGGTGATGAATCCGTGGAGATTTGGGGTGGGATGCTGCGCCACGATTGGCTGGGTTTTTCCTTTACCTTATTATTCTTGTTTGGTGCGGCATTGACCAGTCTTTTTGCCATGGAGATGAAGTCCCTGGGTCAAAGAGGGGAATTCTACTTCTTATTGCTCGTCTCTACAATCGGAATGATTTTAATGGCCTCTTCCGCTGATTTGATCATGCTGTTTTTAGCCATCGAGACGACATCCATCCCACTTTATATCTTGGCTGGATTTTATACGCTGGATAATAAGTCAACCGAATCAGGGTTCAAATATTTTCTCTTTGGCGCGATGACCTCCGCGGTTATGTTGTATGGTTTCAGCCTCATTTTCGGTTTTACGGGTTCCACCAATATCTACGAGATCACCGAGATGGTCGTAACAGGTGATGTATCCCTAGCCCTGGCCATGGGCACCTTGATCTTGGTTATGGTGGGATTTGGATTCAAGATTTCTATCGTTCCCTTCCACTTCTGGGCACCCGATGTTTATGAAGGAGCTCCCACTCCTGTGGCCGGCTTTCTTTCAACGGCATCAAAGGCAGCTGGTTTCGCTGTCCTGATGAGAATTTTATTGACCGTTTACGCCGATCCAGTGGTGATCCCCTATTGGGTGATCATCGTTGCCGCATTGTCAGTGTTCTCGATGACTCTGGGCAACGCCATGGCAATCCCCCAGAAGAATATTAAACGCTTGTTGGCATATTCCTCGATCGCCCATGCAGGGTATGCATTAATCGGAGTCGCTGCGCTGTCTGAATTGGGCATTGCTTCAGTTGTTTTCTACATGATCGTATATGTGATCACGAACCTCGCTGCATTTGGTATCGTAGCAGCTTTCTGGCGTATTTCCGGTTCAGACCAGATCGCGGATTACGCAGCCCTGAGCCGGCGTTCTCCAACGCTAGCGATCATTATAATGGTGACTTTCCTCTCTTTGGCAGGCATGCCTCCCCTTGGTGGATTTGTCGCAAAATTCTTCGTATTCGCTGCAGCAGTAAATGCTGGTCTAGTTTGGTTGGCGATTATCGGAGTGTTGAATACCATTGTGGGTCTTTACTACTACCTGGTAGTGTTGAAGGTTGTCTATTTATACCGTTCAGAAAATGAGGACAAGCCGATACCCTTGACTCGTCCCTACGCGCTGGCCCTGACAATCCTGGTCGTTGGCATCATCCTTCTGGGTACGTTGTTTGGACCTTGGGCAGAGTGGTCTGCGAGAGCAGCAGCAGCTTTGTTTTAAAATAAATCGACCTGAGAATCTCGTTATAGCAGTGAAAAATGGAAGTTCTGACAAAGTAACCTTTATTTGTCCTTTTTTGCACATTGACGAGTGTTGTACCCATGTGATAGAATCGGCGCGCCATGAGCCTGACAGGTGATCAATCCGATAAGAAAACGGCTCTGCGCTCGCTAAACCTGACGCTGGCAGCAGTAACCGGTCAAGTAGGTTGCTTGACTGTAATAATCATCCTGGCCGCATTTTTCGGCGGACGTTGGTTAGACAGTCGATTTGAAAGCGATGCGCTTTTCACTGTCATACTCATGGTTGCAAGCGTGCCGGTAACTTTAGTTGTCATGTTTTGGGTGGTGAAATCAGCCACCTCCCGTTTCGCTAAGCCATCCGGACAAAATTCAAAGGAAGATGAGGAGCGCATAGATCGTGGAAAAACCCCGTAAGAAATGGCGTTATGGCGTGAATCGCTGGTTTATCTTACTGTTTGTCATTCTGAACATAATAGCTGTACGATATTATGCCCCAGTTCTGCCGCATATTCAGTTGCCGGCAGAAAATATATCCAAATCGCCTCTATTTGGGAATTTTTACCTCACCAATACCTTAATTGCAACGATAATCGCCGATGTGATTTTGATCTTGATCGCCATAGCGGTAACTCGAGCTGTTCGCAGCGGTGAACTTATCCCGAAAGGGATACCGGGGGCGATAGAAGCGATCCTGGAAGGCATCAATAATCTCACCGAATCAACGGCTGGTAAATGGGCAAAAAGCAGTTTCCCATTCTTTGCTACCATTACTCTGCTGGTTCTGGTTGTGAACTGGATGGAGTTGATCCCCGGCGTGGATAGCATTGGCAGGCTTGAACTTGCCGAACATGGTGGTAACCCCATTGAGGAAGTCATCCCGGGTGTTTACACATTAATCAAACCATCAAGCGAGGCCGCCGCTGAGGTTCTCGACGATGGCTACATCCTGGTTCCCTTTGTGAGAGTCGCTTCAACCGACCTGAACTTCACCGTTGCGCTGGCCTTGATTTCTGTATTAATGACACAGGTGATGGGTGTTCGGGCTTTGGGGGCGAG
>PVMS01018822.1_pt1 | contig 19546 bp, 18 predicted proteins | sample 1853461 | NCBI WGS metagenome assembly PVMS01 (sample SAMN08582032, study PRJNA380276) | Marine sediment metagenome, whole genome shotgun sequencing project. | isolation source: ocean sediment barecode stripped | collected 2017 | reverse complement strand
GAATTGAAGATGCCATTTGGCACCCAGACGCGGCGTGAAGGCATTGCCATTTTTGACGTAGATCCGGAATCAGACACTTACGGTGATATCCTGATCGACATTCCATTGCCATCGGACCTGGTGGCGCACCATGTGTTCTGGAATCGTGATCACACCAAGATTTACCTGACAGCGCTGGGCAAGCCGGAACTGCGTGTCATTGATATGACACAGAATCCGTACCGGGTGAAAGTGATCGATGTTCCCGATTGCGAGGTGGGGGAGGATGTCGTTTTCTCCGAGGACAATACGCGGTGGTATGAAACCTGCATGGGTTCGAGCGTCGTAGTCATGGGGGATGCCGTAAATGATACTTACACGAAAACCATTCAGTCGAATGTGCCGTACCCACACGGAATAGCCATCCATGAGGGCATTGATCGTATGCTGGTGACCAGTACCGTCAGGGCAAACGATCTGCAGGATGCCGGCGAGGTCATAGGCGTGCTCGAGGCAAGCACCGGAAAGCCTTTGTCTCAGATCAAGGTTTCCGACAAACCCTCGCCATCCGGTGTAGCCCCGGTGGAGATAGTCTGGGCACCGCAATCCGACCCACCCGTAGCCTGGATTACCAACATGTACGGCGGTACTTTGTGGACCCTGACCTGGAATCCTGAAAAGGGGGATTTTGAAGCAGATAAAGGCTTTGATTTTGCAGGCACTGGCGCCGGGGTTCCGCTGGAAATATATTTCAACGAGACGGGCACGGAAATGTACGTCACGACGTCGAATCCGGGCAAAATGCATTTCTTCGATCTGGGCGAAGATAAGAAAACCGTAAGCCTCACCAAGACGCTGGATACCGCCGGCGGGGCCCACCATGTTGCATTTACCAGCGACGGGCGATACGCCTATGTGCAAAATTCCTTTATCAATCTGCCGGGAATGAGAGATGGCTCCATCTCAGTGGTAGACATGGAGTCACGGGAAGTGATCGACACCATCAACACCTTCAAGGACAACGGCCTGAACCCGAACTGCATTGTCTTGCTGAGTGACTGGAACGATCCAATGGGTCACTGATCATCGTTGGGCTTGACCGACTGCCTCAGGAACTGTTAACAGGCCCTGGCCGTCAGTGACAAAAAAGGGCCGGGAGTGTTTTCTCCCGGCCCAGATTTTATACATCCCTTCTGTTTAGTGTGACCCACTTGGGCCGAGGCCCAGAACACAGAAAATTGGGGGGGACTGTGCGTGGGTCACACACTAATAATAGGACAGATTTACGCTTGTGTAAGCTTCTTTTGCAATTATTTTCAAATTAGTCCTCCAAACCGAGTCTTTTATGCATGATTGGGCTGGTAGTCGTGTACTGCAGGCGTACTTTTTGCTCGGGATGGATGTGGTGCTGTACACCAAAAGCGGCCAAAGCAGCTTCGTGAAATCCGCTAAGAATGAGTTTTTTCTTGCCCGGGTAGCAGTTGATATCGCCAACCGCGAATATTCCCGGCACGCTGGTCTGGAATTTTTCAGTATCCACCCGAACCTGGCGTTTTTCGATATCGAGGTCCCAATCTGCGATCGGACCGAGATTTGGTGCAAGCCCCCAGAACACGAACACATCATCGGCCCTGACAATATGCAGTTCGCCTTCGGGATCGACGATTTCAAGTCCACCGAATTGGCCATCCTGTTCAATCACGGCACGGACATTGCCATGGAATTGCTTCAGGCTGACGCCATCGGCAAGCGACTTCAACTTGCTTACCGATGCGGGTTGTGCCCGGTACTCGGCCCGGCGGTGGACCAGTGTGATGTGGTTTGCCTTGCCATGCAGTTCCAGTGTCCAGTCCAGCGCTGAATCTCCGCCACCCAGAATCAGAAGGTCTTTCCCGGCCAGTGAGTCTGGTTCGGAAATCTTGTAGTGAATTTTCTTGTTTTCCCATTGCTCGGCTCCGCGCGCCCGCAGTCGGCGTGCCTGAAATGCGCCAAGGCCGGCGGCCAGGATGACCGTGGCCGTGTCAAAGCGGGTGCCAGTCGAAGTTTCCAGCAGGAAACGGCCATCATCCTTGTGTTCCAGAGTAGTGACTGTCTGGCCCAGGTGGAAATCGGGCTTGAACGGCTTGATTTGTTCCATCAGGCGGTCCACCAGTTCCTGGGCGCCACACACCGGAATGGCCGGAATATCATAAATGGGTTTGTCGGGGTAAAGTTCAGTGCACTGGCCGCCGACATGCCTGAGCGAGTCAACCACGTGTGCATGGATGTCCAGCAGTCCCAGTTCAAAAACCTGGAAAAGGCCACAGGGGCCGGCGCCGATGATTACTACGTCTGTTTTGATTGTCATTTTCTGCCTGCGGAAGCCGTCTGATAGGCCGGTGGGTTATGTGCCGGCACGTGATCTGCTAACTTGGGCTGAACTGGCCGGATTCAAGACATTAAAAGCACACGAAAATGAGTAAAACAAGGGAAATACGCCTGGAGCCTTCCTGGAGGGCACGGCTGGCAGCTGAGTTTGATGCGCCATATATGCACGAGTTGCGTCAATTCCTGCTGGAGCGAAAGCGAGGCGGGGCCGTAATCTACCCACCGGGTGACCAGATATTCAATGCGATGGATTCCACTCCGTTTGACGCAGTAAAAGTAGTCATCCTGGGGCAGGATCCTTACCACGGTCCGGGACAGGCCCATGGTTTGTGTTTTTCAGTACGGGACGGTGTGGTCGTACCGCCGTCGCTGGTCAATATTTACCAGGAAATTGCCGCTGACCTTGGCAGCCTTCCCCCGCCCGGCGGCAACTTGCAGCACTGGGCGGAGCAGGGCGTCCTTCTTCTCAACGCTGTTCTAACCGTGGAACGTGGCCAGGCCGCAGCGCATCAGGGCAAAGGGTGGGAGCTGTTTACCGACAGAATCATCAGCGAGCTCAATGAGCACCGCGAAGATCTCGTTTTCATGTTGTGGGGTAGCTACGCAATGAAAAAAGGTGCACACATCGACCGCGATCGCCACCTGGTTCTGACCGCCCCGCACCCTTCACCACTGTCCGCTCACCGCGGATTCTTCGGCTGCCGCCACTTCTCCAAAACCAATGCCTGGTTGCAGCAGCACGGCCAGACACCAATTCGCTGGACTTAGCATTCTGACATGCGGCTTATGGGTTAAACACCTTCAATGCATCGTCCAGGGGCATCCAGTTGACGTGAGTGTCATGAAAAACGTGAGCCTGGGGTTCGCGGTCAATCGGCCCGTCGATGCAGCCCAGCGCCACGTGGGTCTCGCCGGCCCAGCGCTGGGATTCGAACAGCATGGTACTGCCGCAGGTGTTGCAGAAACCACGCCGTGCTCCTGGTGAAGACTCGTACCACGTCAAGTGGTGATCGCCGCTCAGGAGCGTGAAGTGATTGCTTTCGAATCCCACCCAGGTGACGTAACCCGCTCCGTGAGCGCGGCGGCACATGGTGCAGTGGCAGTGAGCGCACCATTTGCTGGGCAATTCCAGGGAAAACCTGACAGCGCCACACAGGCAACCGCCTTCAACTTGTCTGGATTCAGTCATGAGTTCTTCCTCAATTCATCAGTATATAGGCCGCCAGCCTGGCCCAGATTAGCATCAGCAAAAGACAGCTTGCCGCATAGGCGGTAAACCGGTGCATCACCCGGTTGTAAGTGCAGTGAACAAAGCTGTGCACGTAACGAAGAGCTACGTAAGCCCAGGCCAGTTGTACCAGAAACTGGTCCTGGATCATCAGCACCATGGAAAGCAGAGCGGCGACGTAGAATAACACCGGCAGTTCGAACAGGTTCTTCAGATTATCCGCCTGACGGGGCGAGTCGGTCAGCAGCGACTGGCCGTGAACACGGGTGTCGAGATTTTGTGGGTTGATGTTCTTACGCCGAATTTCGCTCAGGCGGGTGACATACATGTAAATCCAGACAGCAAAGGTCAGAAATACCTGGGCGAGTAGCGGCAGCAGCATCGGTTTGTAGAACATGTGGATCACCCTGTTTGTTTAACAGGATCATTTTATCAGAAGCGCTGAGCTTTTCAGGCCTGTCAAGTTGCGTGGCGAGAACTGCCGGACCGTGCCCGCCTGCTTGTCAATAGCTTCTGCGATGATAGTAACGATCGTATCGACTGTACCGGTTTTGGCGGTCGTAACGGTCAAACCGGTTTTCGTATGGATCCGGCTTTTTGTACAGCGCTGCGTCGATGATAGACCAAAGGTGAATGATCCAGCCCAACAGTATCAGCCAAAGTAAGGCAGTCAGCACAAACATGAACCCTGCCACCATCCATCGTCCCTGCACAAGCTGACCCGGCCCGGTATGAAAAAACTCGCCAGTGCAGCGATCACATTTCCGCAGCTTCCGTTTTCCATTTTTTAGCTCCGCTTGATTATCTCTGGAATAAGAAATGCAGAAATCATGCCAGCAGCCAGATTCGGGATATTGGCGCAATATGCTGACTGATGTTTGATAGATGAATTGGGTTTTAGCCCCTGAAATGAAGTGAACGGGGCTAATTGTTGGTGGAATTAGCCATCTGGATGATGTTCGTTGGCAATGCTTGCCGCTGCGGCATATCAAAGCTGCGTTTGCCGCCGCCCCCGCAGGGACGAAATTGCATGACGTGTTCTATCAGTGGCTGCATGGGGTCCCAGACCAGCGCCCGGCCGCAGAAAGTATCGCCGCTTGGTGTGTTGATTACGACATTGTGGGAACCGTCGGCTGCCAGCCAGCGATCCACGATTTCAGTCTTACGCGGAACGACCATGCCGTTGAATATGTTGTCTTCGACGCCGATGCCAGATCGCCAGTTCTCAGGCACCGGCTGGGGAAAAAATATCCCGAGCTGGCGGAGTTCCTCCACCCGCATAAGCGACCAGTCAATTTGACTGGCAGACTGCAGCAAAAAAGCAGTGGACAAAATGACCGGCGGACTCGCCGGAATTACTTCGATCTCCTCTTCCTGCCGGGTGAGTTCGGGCTGTTCTGCCACAGGAACGGGCACAGGTTCATCCTGCCGGGTTTGGATTTCGGGCGTCTCCGGTTCAATTATTTCGATAAAAGGGCTCTTAAGCGATTCTTCCATTAGCAGGTTCACAATCACGGGGGAAACACCTGGTTCTGACGCCGGTTCCCTGGTGACCGGAATCAGCAGCAACAGGGCATGGAGCGCGATGGCAAGGCAAAGCCAAAGGCCGTCACGGGCTTTCAATTGCCTGTTTGTTGATCCAGCTGAATACATTCGGAGAAAAACCCAATTCACGCTAATTTCGAGCATTTTATTATGCCGGAAACAGATTAATATCCTGTTAACCCGGTTTGTCATGAAAAACACTGTTCGGTGAAGTTGCAGCGTTATAATAGGTGTTTAGCAAAACTCACCGCACAAGGAAAAAGTAAAATGAGCTATCGCCATGTAAAAATTCCGGAATCCGGGCAGAAAATTACTGTCAGCGACAACCGACTCAATGTACCGGACAACCCGATCCTGGGTTTCGTGGAAGGCGACGGCATCGGCCCCGATATCACCCGCGCCGCCATGCGCGTCTGGAATGCGGCGGTCGAAAAGGCATACGGTGGCAACAGAAAAGTGCACTGGGCGGAGCTTTACCTGGGTGAAAAAGCCGCGGGCATCTACGAAGGTGACTATTTCCCGGCCGAAACGCTGGATGCCATCAGGGATCTGATCGTTGCGATCAAGGGCCCTCTGACCACACCGATCGGTGGCGGTTTCCGTTCGCTTAATGTGTCTCTTCGCCAGGAACTGGACCTTTATGCATGTGTGCGCCCGGTGGAATACTTTGACGGCGTGCCGTCTCCGATGAAGCGTCCGGAAGAGGTGAACGCCATCATCTTCCGTGAAAATACTGAAGATGTGTATTGCGGCATTGAGTACCAGTCCGGTACGCCGGAAAACCAGAAATTGGCGAAGTTTCTGCGTGAGGAAATGGGCGTGGATTTCTTCCAAGACGCGGGCCTGGGCATTAAACCGATCTCTCCCTTTGGATCCAAGCGACTGGTAAGGAAAGCTATCCAGTACGCCATCGATAACGGGCGCAAGAGCGTTACCCTGGTGCACAAGGGCAACATCATGAAATTTACCGAGGGTGCGTTCCGCAACTGGGGTTACGAGCTGGCGCGTGAAGAGTTCGGCGACGTCACCATCACTGAAGACGAACTGTGGGAGAAATACGACGGCAAACCGCCCGAAGGCAAGATCGTTATCAATGACCGCATCGCCGATATCATGTTCCAGCTGATGCAGCTGCGCCCGGCTGAATTCGAAGTGCTGGCGACCATGAATCTGAACGGTGATTATCTTTCTGACGCCATGGCGGCGCAAGTCGGAGGAATGGGCATTGCCCCGGGCGCCAACATGGCGGACCACGTGGCTGTATTCGAAGCCACCCACGGCACTGCGCCCAAATACGCCAATCTGGACAAGGTCAATCCAAGTTCTTTGATGTTTTCCGGCTCGATGATGTTTGACTACATCGGCTGGGGTGAAGTCTCAGAGCTGATCAGCCAGGCATTTGCCAAAACCATAGCCGCAGGTATCGTCACCTACGACTTCGCCCGCCAGATGGAAGGTGCGACCGAAGTTTCGACTTCCGGTTTTGCCGACGCCCTGATCGAGCGCCTCTGAGCCGGTTCGGATATTTCGATGAAGCCGGGACTGTTCGAGGCAAGCGCAAACTGCCTGGCCCTGGCTGATCCGCAAGAAAAGTGTTCCGCTGTGTCGGCCCTGGCCGGCGCGGTGGAGCGGGGCGCCTTTCAATGGGACCCCGCCGTCCCGGTCAAACCAATCGCCGCACCCGGCCGGCCTTTAAGGCCCAAGCTGGTCGCCCCTTCAGCCGTGCCGCGCCGCCGCCTCGGCAGTGATGAAGGCAGGGCCGCTCTGGTGCATGCCATCGCCCATATTGAATTCAATGCGATAAACCTGGCGCTGGATGCCGTGTATCGATTTCGCGGCATGCCGGCTGAGTACTACGCAGACTGGATTTCGGTGGCGCAGGACGAGGCCCGTCATTTCCTGCTGCTGCAAGCCAGGCTGGAGCAGCTTGGCCGGAAATATGGTGATTTTCCCGCGCATAACGGCTTGTGGGAAATGGCTGAGAAGACCGCGGACAGCTGTCTTGTCCGGATGGCGCTGGTGCCAAGGGTGCTGGAAGCACGCGGGCTGGACGTGACCCCGGGCATGATCGAGCGCCTCAGGTCGGTAGGCGACCAGGACACCATTGCCGCGCTGGACGTGATCCTGGCGGAAGAAGTCCGCCATGTGGCGGTAGGAACGCACTGGTTCAATTTTTGTTGCGAGCGGGAAAATAAGCCGCCTGCAGAGACATTTCTGGAACTGATCCGGAGTCGATTCACCGGCTCGATACGTGGCCCGTTCAATATGGAGGCCCGTGCTGAAGCCGGGTTCACCGCGCATGAAATGAAGGCCCTGATGGCCGGTATCGACTGAATCACCTGGTGCTCTGTCAAGCCTAAATTGTTGGGTTCAGCGAGCCGGGCTGACAGAATCCACTCGGTCCGACGTGACCCTGAGATAACTGCCCTCGGTGGACCAGTCGGCCAGCACGATTCTTTCCGCCGCGATTCCGTCCTCCGTTTCGTACCTGTGGATCGCGGGACGGTGGGTATGGCCGTGGATCATGCGCCGTACACCGTGCTCCTGAAAGTGGTCACGGACCGTTGATTCGTTCACGTCCATGATTTCTGTAGAAACGGTTTCCATATGGTCCTTGCTGGCGTCACGGGCATCGCGTGCCATCTGTAAGCGTTCCTTAACTGACTTCGCCAGGATAGCGGCCTGCCAGGCCGGGTTGCGGGATTGCTGACGAACAGCCTGGTACTCGACGTCATCCGTGCACAGGCTATCGCCATGTAGCAGCAGAGTAGGTGTGCCGTGCAAATCGATGACCAGCGATCGGGCAACAAGGTCATACCAGCCTGCGAGGCAAAGGCATCACCCAGCAGAAAATCACGATTACCGTGCATAAAAAAGCAGGGCACACCGCTTGAACTCAGCGCTGCGATTGCCTCAGCCACTTTGCTCGCGGTTGTGGAAAGGGCATCATCGCCGATCCAGTATTCGAACAGGTCTCCCAGTATGTATACCGCTTCGGCTTCCCTGGCCGGTCCGGCCAGGAACTCCAGCAGCCAGCCGGTGGTACGCGGCTGGCTGTCCTCCAGGTGGAGGTCGGAAATAAACAGGGTGCTCATAAAGAGGCCTTATGGTTACATGGGATCCGGGATTATCGAGATGCGGGTTAGCCGTCGATGATCTCAACGCTTTCGATAATCACCGGCACCTTGGGCACATCGCTATAGGGCGGGGTCGAACCGGTTTCCACCAAACGAATCTCGTCAACCACGTTCATTCCCTCTGTGACGCGGCCAAATACCGCGTAGCCCCAGGTCCTTGAGCTGGACTCACTGCTATGGTCCAGATTGTTGTTGTCCTGCGTATTGATAAAGAACTGGGCCGTTGCAGAGTGGGGGTGGTTGGTCCGTGCCATGGCTACAGTGCCGCGCGTATTTGAAAGGCCATTATTTGCTTCATTGACGATCGGCTCGCGCGTGGCCCTCTTTTCCATGTCGGGCGTAAATCCCCCGCCCTGGATCATGAAATGGCTGATGACGCGGTGAAAGATCGTACCGTCGTATGAGCCACTCTTTGCGTAACTGATGAAATTTTCGACGGAAACAGGCGCTTTGTCAGCGAAAAGCTCCAACTGAATGTCGCCCATGCTGGTATGGAGCATTGCCGTGGGATTTCCCTGGGCAAGCAGGTTGTGTGCAAACAGGCTGCTTGCCAGAAGTGCAAGCGCCAGCAAATGAAAAAACTTTTTCATGGTCAATGTTTCCTTGATTACAGGGTCAGAGTGCGAATGATACTGATGCTTTCAGGTCCGGGCCAGTTTTGCCAGTATTTTCCTTTTTTCTGGAACACGGAATCGGGTTTCTTTTGCGTGGGGCAACGCGCCCGAGCCTGGAATTTTCACGTTTTCAGGCGCCGGAACCACCCTGTGAAAACGGTACAAGCGAAGGCGATTTCCGGGCCATTTTATGGTACAATTCCGAGCTGGTTTCGGGTCATGTTATGGCTTGATTTTCCTCAAGAAAATAACAAAAAAATAGACTGTTAAAACAATTAGATTCCTTGTATTCCGGAGAATAATTCTAATATGGCTGAACTTGCCAAAGAAGTGCTGCAGGTAAACCTCGAAGACGAGATGCGCCAGTCCTACCTGGACTATGCCATGAGCGTCATTGTCGGGCGTGCGCTTCCGGACGTCAGGGACGGGTTGAAGCCGGTCCATCGCCGCGTACTGTACGCGATGAATGTACTCGGTAACGACTGGAACAAGCCGTACAAGAAATCCGCCCGGGTGGTCGGTGATGTGATCGGTAAGTATCACCCGCACGGTGACACAGCTGTATACGACACGATTGTGCGAATGGCCCAGCCTTTCGCCATGCGTTACATGCTGGTGGACGGCCAGGGCAACTTTGGTTCTGTGGACGGTGATGCGCCAGCAGCCATGCGCTACACCGAAGTTCGCATGTCCAGGCTCGCACACGAGTTGCTATCCGACCTGGAAAAGGAGACCGTTGACTTCACTCCGAACTACGATGAGTCGGAATCGGAGCCGCAGGTCATGCCAACCCGCGTGCCCAACCTGCTGGTCAATGGTTCGGCCGGAATCGCCGTGGGTATGGCCACAAATATACCGCCGCACAACCTCACCGAAGTGATCAACGCGACCATAGCGCTGATCGACGACCCCTCACTGGACGTGCTGGGGATCATGGAATACCTGCCGGGGCCTGATTTACCTACTGCCGGAATCATTAATGGCGCTCAGGGCATCCACGAAGCCTATAACACTGGCCGCGGGCGCATTTACATGCGGGCCCGTTCGCATATTGAAACCAATGATTCTAACGGCAAGCAGTCCATTATCGTCACCGAGTTGCCCTACCAGGTGAACAAGGCCAGGTTGCTGGAAAAAGTAGCGGAACTGGTCAAAGAAAAGAAGTTGGAAGGCATCACAGAGCTGCGTGACGAGTCGGACAAGGACGGTATGCGGGCGGTGTTTGAGCTGCGCCGCGGAGAAGTGCCTGAGGTCGTGCTGAACAACCTGTACAAGCACACATCCATGCAGAGCGTGTTTGGCATTAACATGGTCGCACTGATTGACGGTCAGCCGAAGCTGCTGAACCTGCGCCAGATTCTCGATGCATTTATCGGGCATCGCCGCGAGGTAGTCACACGCCGTACCCTTTTTAATTTACGCAAGGCACGCGACCGCGCCCATGTGCTGGAAGGCCTCACGGTTGCATTAGGGAACCTTGATGAGGTCATCGAGCTGATCAAGGCTTCCCCGACCCCGGCTGATGCAAGGGAACGTCTGTTGGCGCGTCGCTGGGATCCGGGTGTGGTCAAGACCATGCTGGGGCAGGGTGGGGCGGAAACGTCACGTCCGGAAAACCTCGAAGCGGAATACGGTCTGCAGGACGACGGCTACCAGTTGTCGCCGGTACAGGCTCAGGAAATCCTGAACATGCGTCTGCACCGCCTCACCGGCCTGGAACAGGAAAAGCTGACCAGGGAATACGAGGAAATCCTGGAGCGCGTTAAAGAACTGCTGCAGATCCTGTCCGACCCGGGCCGCCTGATGGCGGTGATTCGGGAGGAACTCGAGGCAGTGCGGGAACAGTACGGTGATGAGCGGCGCACCGAAATACTGGAGCACCGGATCGACCTGAGCCTGGAAGACCTGATCACCGAGGAAGATGTGGTGGTGACCCTGTCTCACGCAGGCTATGCCAAGTACCAGTCGCTCGACCGTTACCAGGCCCAGCGTCGTGGTGGCACCGGCAAATCCGCAACGCGGGTCAAGGACGAGGACTTTATCGACCAGTTGTTCATCGCCAACACGCACGATACGGTGCTTTGTTTCACCAGCCGGGGGAAGATCCACTGGCTGAAGGTTTACCAGTTGCCGCAAGCCAGCCACGTAAGCCGGGGCAAGCCCATCGTTAACCTGTTGCCCCTGGAAAAAGATGAACGGGTCAATGCCGTTCTGCCGGTACGGGAATTTCCCGACGACTTGTTCGTGTTCTTTGCAACACGCAGTGGTATCGTGAAAAAGACACCTCTGTCTGAATATTCGCGGCCACGGGCGAACGGAATCTGGGCCATCGACCTGCCTGAGAATGATGAACTGGTCAATGCCCGCCTGACCGATGGTCAACAGGACATCATGCTGTTTTCAAGTTCGGGTAAATGCATTCGTTTCTCCGAGAGCGATGTCCGCTCCATGGGTCGCGTGGCTCGTGGCGTGATCGGTATTCGACTGCAGGAGAAACAGCACGTGGTGTCAATGCTGGTAATGGGTGACGGAGATATTCTTACGGTTACCGAGAATGGCTACGGCAAGCGCACCGCGCCGAAAGACTATCCGCGCCAGGGCCGTGGAGGCCAGGGCGTGATCGGCATCCAGACTTCAAAACGTAACGGCGCCCTGATCTCTGCCATCCATGTGAATAGCGAAGACGACATCATGCTCATTTCCGATGGTGGAACACTGGTGCGCACGCGGGCCGGAGAAATCTCCACCCTGAGCCGTAATACCCAGGGAGTCACATTGATCCGCCTGCGTCAGGCAGAGAAACTGGTCGGCCTGGCCCGGATCGAGATGGAGCATGAAGAAGAGGAACAGGGCCAGGAAGAAGAGGAAGAGGGCCAGCAAGACTAGCGCCAGGAAGCTTATTGAATTACCACAAAGGCCCCGCGAATGTCACCGGCTTCAAATCCCGTTGCCTTGTCCTGTGGGTAAAGTTCATCCAGCCGGGCGCTGATCTCGGGGGCAATAGCGCTGCCGTGGCATTGCAGGCAAAGCGGAGCAGTCGGGATGGCTTTCATAAAACGGAATTGATGTTGACCATTAACTTCCGCGACTTCAAACCAGCTGAGAGCAGCCGGATCTTCACCGGCGGCTTTGCGCCTTTCGAATGACTCCAGGACCGGTTTCTGCCAATCGTTTGGTGCGTTGGCAGGATTACGGTTCCTGAGACTGACCCGGCTGAGTTCCAAGCCCTGTTCGGAAGCCACGCTTTGGGTAATCGGAATCGCCTCGGTATTGCAAACGCTGATGGCCCTGGTCGGGCCGCCTTCCTGCATGGCCTTTTTGAGCTCGGTCTGCAAGGCGGCTGCGAAGATGCCGATGGCGGATTTTGCTCTTGAAATCTCCACCTCTGCGTTTATCGCAACGGGTGGCAGTTCAGCTTTAGATGGAGTCTCCGGATTCTGCGCTTCCTGGCTGCAAGCGCAGAGCAACGTGGCGCAAGCCAGGTAGATGGGCATCTGGTTCATTGCATTCGTGGCCTTTTGTATTGCTGACGTGGACCTCAATCGACGACGATTACCTTGACATCAACGTATTCAGTGCCATTTAGCGAGTTGGTGATCAGGCAGCCTGAATTTGCCTTATCGAGCAGTTTCCTGGCTTTTTCCTCCTTGCAGCCCGGGGGCACGTGCAAGATCGCTTTTACGTGATATTCCGTGAAACGGAGTTTGCGATCTGCGCGGTCCAGTATGCCATCGACTGAGCAACTCAGGGAGTGCCATTCGAATCGGGAGGCGCGCGCTACGGCCCGAAAGGTAAGAATGTAGCAATTTGCTATCGACGCGATCAAAAGGGTTTCCGGCGACCAGTATCCGTCCGGGCCGCCAAATTGCGGTGGAGAAGTGGTTGGGAGCGACTGCAGGCCTTCACTGTTCACACTCACCGTTCCTTCGGATGAGGCGTCTGCATTGACCAAATAATGATGAGGTAATTCTTGCGACATGAGGATTCCTGAATCGAAAACTGTTATAGCGAAGAGAGAACGTGTTCAGCGCTGCTGACAATGAATTCGCCCGGTCCTTCGATAAACAGCTGGGTGACCACGCCGTCCTCGGCAAGCAGTGCGAATCGCTGGGAGCGCTGGCCCATGCCAAACCCCGAAGCATCCAGTTCCAACCCGATTGCCCGCGCGAAACTACCGTTGCCATCCGCGATCATCTTGATTTTGTCTGCATTGGCACTCTTGCCCCAGGCGTTCATCACAAATACATCGTTCACAGCCATGCACGCAATGGTGTCCACGCCCTTGCCAAAAATTTCATCTGCAAGATCCACGAAACCGGGAAGATGCCGGGCTGAACAGGTGGGAGTAAATGCGCCCGGCACAGAAAACAGCACCACTTTCTTGCCGCCGAATAATTCGGCGGACGTCAATGGCGCCGGTCCATTCTCGAGCATGACGGTAAAAGTAGAATCGGGAATTCTGTCGCCAGTCCGGATGGTCATGCGTACGTTCCAGTGAACAGCTGCTTTTTCAGGCTGCCGTAGCTTCAGAAATGGCGTCCAGCAGAGTCCTGGCGTTAACCGGCTTGGTAACGTATTCCGTTGCGCCCTGGCGCAGACCCCATGCACGATCAGCTTCACCGTCTTTCTTGGATACGAAAATCACCGGGATGTGCCGGGTTGATTCGTTGCGGCTGAGCTTGCGGGTCGCCTGGTAGCCACTCATGCCGGGCATTACGATATCCATCAGGATCAATTCAGGGTGTTCGTCGACAGCGAGTTCAATAGCTGCTTCGCCGGAATCAGCCGTCACGGTTTGGTGACCGCCTTCTTCGACGATTTTTCGCAGGTTGTAAAGCTGCGCAGGCGAGTCATCAACAATCAGTATTTTGGACATTTGCCCCCTAAAACTCCCAATTTTAAACCGGTAGATCTCTATTATGCCGTAAATTGATGATATTTGTGAAGTTCATTCTGTCGCATTGTGTAATTTCACTACCGTTCTACCCACGGATTTAGCGCTCAGCATGTTCTCAAAAACCGGTTCCATACCATCCAGATCTACTTCTTGCTTGATGATTTCAGCCAGGTGTGGGGGTTTCCATTCATTGGCCAGCCGGTCCCAAAGCAGTTTGCGCGTGCTGATGGGGCAGTTGGTGGAACTGATGCCCAGCAGGCTCACACCACGCAGAATCATCGGAAAAACTGTCGTGTTCAAGCCCTGGCCGCCGGCCATTCCACAGCAGGCGATATTGCCCCACAAATTGATCACGCGGCTGATACCGGCAAGCATGTCACCGCCTACACTGTCGATACAGCCGGCCCAGCTTGCCTTCTCCAGGGGTTTTTGGCCCCAGTGCAGGTCGTGGCGCGAAATACACTGGCGTGCGCCCAGGTGCTCCAGCCAATCGAATTCTGCCACTTTGCCGGTGATTGCATGCACTTCGTAACCCATGGCAGTCAGAAGATCAATCGCAACGGTGCCGACACCGCCAGTGGCGCCGGTCACCACGATGGGGCCGTTCTCGGGCTTTTGTCCGTTCACTTCCATGCGGTACAGGGACAGCGCCGCCGTGAAACCCGCCGTACCCAGCCCCATGGCTTCGCGTTGGCTTAGTCCCGGCGGCAGCGGCACGATAAATTCACTGTTCAGCTTCAGGTATTCCGAGTAACCCCCATCGCGTGTCTCGGACAGTCCGCTGCCATTGGCCAGAACTTCATCACCGGCCTGAAACCGATCGCATGCGGAGTGCACGACGGTACCCGCCACATCAATGCCGCCTGCCATTGGGTAGCGCCTCAGAATTTTACCCTTGGCGGTGGCTGCAAGCGCATCCTTGTAGTTGATGCTGGACCAGCCAACACGTATCGACACATCGCCCTCGGCCAGGTCGTCAAGCGAGATGTCTTCGATACCGGCACGATGCCCTGTGGAATCGCTGTGGATACGGAAAGCCCGGAAAGTTGCAGGAATACTGCCCATGTCGTGAATTTCCTCGCTGTAGCAGAACTCGGATTATCTGTGAAACCTGCGCATCAGTTACCTCGATGAATGGCCCGTTTGTCTACGTGGAGGGCGGCTTCGTGCACGGCCTCGGACAGGGTGGGGTGGGCGTGGACGATTCGGGCCAGGTCTTCACTGGAACCCTGGAATTCCATTGCGACCACGCATTCCGAGATTAACTCCGAGGCATTGGCGCCGAGAATATGCACACCCAGGATTTCGTCGGTTTCGGCGTCCGCCAGCATTTTGACCAGCCCGGCCGGGTTTCCGCCTGCCAGGGCCCTGCCGTTGGCTGCAAAGGGAAAAGACCCCGTCTTGTAGTCGACGCCAGCATCCTTGAGTTCCTGTTCGGTTTTGCCGACCCAGGCGATTTCCGGCTCCGTATAGACCACCCAGGGCACGGTGTCAAAATGGATATGGGCTGGCTTGCCGGCGATCAGTTCGGCAACGGCGATGCCTTCTTCTGAGGCCTTGTGAGCCAGCATCGGGCCCCGCACGCAGTCCCCGATGGCCCAGACACCTGGAGCCGTGGTCCTGGACTGATCATCAACCTGGATCTGCCCGTTCGCCGTCAGTTGCACGCCGGAATCTTCATCCAGCAGGCCCTCGGTGTAAGCCTTGCGGCCTACGCAGACCAGCAGGCGGTCGAAGGTCAACTGGCTTTCACCGTTCTCGTCTTCCAGGTTGGCGCTCACCTTGTTTTTCTTTACTGCAGCGCTCTTGACCAGGGTGCCGAGCCGGATATCCAGCCCCTGTTTCTTGAATTCGCGTGCGGCCTGTTTGCTGACATCCCTGTCTGCGATTGGCAGGAAATCGGGCAGTGCTTCCAACAGGGTGACTTCGGAACCCAGGCGATTCCATACCGAACCCAGTTCCAGGCCGATGACACCCGCACCGATCACTCCAAGTGTCGCGGGCACTGAATCGAAATCAAGGGCGCCCACGTTGTCCACGATGTACTTCCCATCGAACTCGACATTTGGGATTTGGATGGGTTCTGAGCCCGAAGCCAGAATGACGTTGTCGGCTTCCAGTTGTTGTATCTCAGCTCCGTCGGAAAGCGTGACTTGCACCTGCCTTGCGGCCATGAGCCTGCCCTTGCCGTGGTAGTACACAATCTTGTTGCCTTTGAACAGCTGGGTCACTCCCCCGGTCAGTTTTTTCACGATGCCGTCCTTGCGGGCGATCATCGTAGCGACATCGATGGCGGTATCCTTCATGCTGATGCCGTGGGCGCCGTAGTCGTGCTGCAGGTGGTAGTAGTGCTTGCTGGAATCCAGCAATGCCTTCGAGGGAATACAGCCAACATTCAGACATGTGCCTCCGGGTGCGGGCTTGCCGTCCTTGCCGGTGAACATGTCGACGCAGGCGGTCTTGAAGCCCAGTTGGGCCGCCCTGATAGCTGCGACATAGCCTCCCGGGCCGCCGCCGATAACGATTAGGTCAAATTTTTCTGCCATGTCTTTTCCTTTTTCGGGATCACAACCCGAGCAATAGTCTTGTGGGGTCTTCCAGTGTTTCTTTTACTGCGACGAGAAACTGGACTGCGTCCTTACCGTCGATGATGCGGTGGTCATAGCTGATGGCAAGAAACATCATCGGGCGCGCCACGATTTCACCGTCAACGACAACCGGGCGTTCCTTGATCGTATGCATGCCAAGAATGGCGCTTTGCGGCGGATTCAGCAGTGGAGTCGAGACCAGCGAGCCAAACACCCCGCCGTTAGTGATGGAAAAAGTGCCGCCCTGCAGATCTTCGAGTGCAATCGATCCATCGCGGGCCTTGTGGGCAAAATGTGCAATGGCCAGTTCGATTTCCGCCAGGCCCATGTTTTCCGCGTTGCGGATGACGGGCACCATCAGGCCGCGATCGGTGGAAACCGCGATGCCGATGTCCTGGTAATTGTGATAGACGATTTCATCGCCGTCGATGGAAGCATTGACCACCGGGTGTTTGCGCAAGGCGTCGCAGCAGGCCTTGACAAAGAAGGACATCAGGCCCAGCTTGATGCCGTGCTGCCCGATAAACTGTTCTTTGTATTTCCTGCGCAGATCCATCACGGCTTTCAGATCAACTTCGTTGAATGAGGTCAGAATGGCCGCCGTGTTCTGGGCGTCTTTCATGCGCTCCGCAATGCGGCTGCGCAGCCGGGTCATTTTCACCCGTTCTTCCTGCCGTGAACCGCCACCTTTCAGGAAATTGATCACGTCGCCCTTGGTAACACGGCCGCCGCGGCCGGTACCGGGAACACTGCCGGGGTCTACTTTTTCCTCTTCCGCCACGCGTCTTGCAGCGGGACTGAGTTTCGATGATTCCGGTGCAGGAGTCTTCTGTCCGGCCGTGGCTGGTGTGGCAGCCTGAGCTTCCGCTTTGGCCTCCGCAACAGGTTCTGCAGCAGGTTCGACGGTGCCTTCCTCGATGATGGCGAGCAACTCATCGCTGAGCACCGTGTCGCCCTCAGCTGACTTGATTTCTTTCAGAGTGCCATCGACGGGAGCAGGCACCTCGAGCACTACTTTATCGGTTTCGAGGTCTACCAGCTTGTCGTCGCGATGCACGGTATCTCCCGGCTGTTTGTGCCAGGTAGCGATGATCGCGTCCTCGACGGACTCAGGCAGTACAGGTACTTTTACTTCGATGGTCATAATTCATTTCCATTGCTGAATTCGTTGCTTGCCTGGACCTGATCGTCGCCAGGCGTTTCAGGCAGAATGGCCTCGCGGACCAGTTTCTGTTGTTCTTCGAGATGAACTGTGTAGTAACCCACAGCAGGCGACGCTGAATGAGGGCGTCCGACGTATTTCAGTTCATGCTGCTCAGTGATGCAGGCTTGTAAATGGTGTCGAATCTGGTACCACGCGCCCTGGTTTTGCGGCTCTTCCTGGCACCACACGACCTCGGTGGCGTTGGGGAACTCGTTGACAAATCCTTTCAAGTCCGCTGCGGGGAATGGATATAGCTGCTCGGCGCGCATGACGGCGACCTCGCGGATATTTTCCGCATCGCGCATTGCAGCCAGGTCGTAATAGATCTTACCCGAGCAAAAGACCACGCGTTTTATTTCATCGGCGTCACCCGGCCCCCGGTCTCCAATGACCTGCTGGAATTTACCATCGCAAAGGACTTCCAGCGTGGAGGTCGCCGCCTTGCTGCGCAGCAGGCTCTTGGGCGTCATGACGATCAACGGTTTGCGTATGGGTTGGAACACCTGCCGCCGCAGCAGGTGGAACATCTGGCCCGGCGTGGATGGTACACATACCTGGATGTTGTGATTGGCGCACAGCTGCAGGTATCGTTCCAGCCGCGCGCTGGAATGCTCGGGGCCCTGGCCTTCATAGCCATGGGGCAGAAGCATGGTCAGGCCGCACAGCCGCCCCCACTTGGCTTCTCCGGAGGCAATGAACTGGTCGATGACGACCTGGGCGCCGTTGGCAAAATCGCCGAACTGGGCTTCCCACAGCACCAGGGTTTGTGGTGCTGCTGTCGCGTAGCCATATTCGAAACCCAATACCGCTTCTTCGGAAAGCAGGGAGTCGATAACAACGACTTCCAGCTCAGGGCTGATAGCGGCAAGTGGCGTGATGGTGCTCCCATCGGCCTGGTTGTGCAGCACTGCATGGCGGTGAAAGAAAGTACCCCGTCCCGCATCCTGGCCAACCAGCCTCAGCCTGGTGTCCTGATCAACCAGCGTGGCGTAGGCCATGGTTTCTGCAAAACCCCAATCAAGTGGGATTTCTCCAAGCGCCATTTTTATGCGGTCTTCTATGATGCGCTTGACCCGGGGGTGCAGCTGGAATCCGTCCGGCAGAGAGTTTAGCTGATTGGACAAGCTGCGAATTTTCTCCACCGGGACCCGTGTATCGACATCACAGGGTCCATCGGCGTGGTCGAAATCATGCCATTTTGCAGCGAATTCGTTGCTGCGTGGCTCGGTTTCAACATTCGCCACCTGTTCGCCCTGATCCAGGTGTTCGCGGTAGTCGTCCATCATCGCCTGGGCTGTTTTCTCGTCGATCTGGCCGCGCTGGATCAATTGGTCCGCGTACTTGCGCCGGGGCGTTTTCATAGCGCGGATCTTCTTGTACATCAACGGCTGCGTGACTGCGGGCTCATCCGCTTCGTTGTGTCCGTGGCGTCGATAACAGACCAGGTCGATGACCACATCGCGCTTGAAGCGTAACCTGAAGTCGCAGGCAATTTTCATCACGTGGTGGACGGCTTCCGGGTCGTCGCCATTGACATGGAAAATGGGCGCATGCACCATTTTGGCGACCGTGGTGCAGTACAGGGTGGAGCGCATGTCGTCCGGGTTGCTGGTGGTGAAACCAACCTGGTTGTTAACGACGACATGCAGGGTTCCACCCACGGCGAAGCCCCGGGTTTCCGACATCTGGAACAGCTCCATGATCACTCCCTGACCAGAGAATGAAGCGTCTCCGTGGATCAGGATGGGCATGACCTTGTCGTGCGTGTAATCTTTGCGGCGGATCTGGCGCGCCCGGACTGAACCGACGACTACCGGGTTGACGATCTCGAGATGCGAGGGATTGAAGGCCAGTGCCATGTGTACCGGCCCGCCCGGTGTCTGGATATCCGAAGCAAAACCCAGGTGGTATTTCACATCACCCGAGCGCAGGGGGTTCAGGTCCTGGCGATTGCCCTCGAACTCCTCAAACAGCATCGCAGGTGATT
>PVMS01079655.1_pt1 | contig 19558 bp, 14 predicted proteins | sample 1853461 | NCBI WGS metagenome assembly PVMS01 (sample SAMN08582032, study PRJNA380276) | Marine sediment metagenome, whole genome shotgun sequencing project. | isolation source: ocean sediment barecode stripped | collected 2017 | reverse complement strand
CATCGCAGTGAGTCGGCAGGCTAGTCGTCTCCGAGCAGGGCCAGAAAAGCTTCACTCTGCTCGAGTTGCTGGTACAGGCGCTCCGCCAGTAGTTCGTTCCCGAAGTCGTCCGGATGATAGTCCCAGCGGCTGATCTGCAGAAGCATCAGTCGAGCCGGAGCCCTCTCGAGTTCGTACTGATGAAAAACCAGCACCAACAGCGCGAACTGAGCCACCACCAGGGCCATCCCGCGTCCCTGACTGCCGCTCCAGATCTCCGGCCGGCTCGCCCCCGTTGATCACGGCTCCCACCGAGTTCGTCCGGCATCCTCACGAGCCTGCCTCGGCCTCCATCGCCAGTATGAGGATGACCTCACTCTGCTGCATCTCGGCAAAAAGCCGCTGCGCCACCAAGCGATGTCCAGCGGCGTTGGGATGGAAGTCCCGTCCGCCCACCACCAAGAGCTCCCGATCCATGCCTTCGAAGACACCAGCCAGAGAAAGCACTTCGAAACCCGCCTGTCGGGCCATCTCCTGCAACTCGTCCTCGGGCACTCCCCAGGGCCTTTGCAGAGTAGGGTGGTAGACGAAGAACGGCACCACCCCGTTTTCGGTACTGATCTTCACAATCCTCGCGTACATCCAGGCCAGGAACTCGACCCCTCTATACTCGAGTCGCGCGACGATCTCGTGTTCCGACATCGAAGGATCGATCCCCGTCTCTGCCATCGCCGCATTGAAGTAGGGATTCAGCTCGACTCCCTCCCGGACCAACTTGGCGAGCATCTCGACCTGTACGGCTGCATCGGTACGATGTCCCACGAAGAAAGCCAGGTCGGGATCGAACAGCAGCGCCTTGCTCTGCAGCACAAATCCCTGTTGCAACGCCGCGGCATGCCGGTACGAGAAGTTCATCACTTCGAAGCCAGCTGGAGCAGGAACCCGACCAGCGCCAGCATCATCACCCGTCCGGCGGCGGGGCTCTCAAACTCATAGTGGCGAAACAGAAAGACCAGTAGCGCAATCTGCCCGACCACCAGCAGCATCCGGGGCCCTGTCGACCCCGCGCCAGAACTCCGGCCGAGAGCGCTCCGTCCGATTCTCTTCCGCCGCAAACACGAGTACTCCGCTCGCTTTCTCCATCGTTTCTTTTCTGGGCCTTCGGGCAGCAGCGCAGTATAGCCGCCCCGACGCCTCGACGCCTCGACGCATCTCTAGTTCAGGTACCCGAGCGCTTCAAGTTCCTTGCGCAGGCCTTCATTGATTTCGGCATCGTCGGCCCGGTCTTCCCGCTGTTTCCGGCTGAGAAGGAGGCGCAACAGCTCTCGATGCGCGTCCAGGACCTGAGGCTGATCGGCCGCGACATCGTGCTGCTCGGATGGATCCTCGAGGCGATCGTACAGCAGGATTTCCCCCTGACGATCCCCGATCATCGTCCAGCGATCCGTGCGCAGTGACCAGAGGTCGTCACGCTCACTCCAGGCCACATCTTGTAGATCTGTATCCGTTTCTGCTGGGTCGCCACTGAGCGCAGCGACGAAACTGCGGCCGTCCAGGCCCTCAGGCGACCACTCCTCGAAACCGAGAAAATCCGCCATCGTAGGCAGCAGATCCGCAAGCTCAACCGGCTGCCGAACACGCTTCCCAACTGCAATGCCCGGCCCAACCATGATCAACGGAACCTGTATCACTTCGCCATGGAGGTTTTGAGTACCGTGCTCGACACCACCATGGTCTCCGAACTCCTCACCGTGATCGGCAGTCACCAGAATGATCGTATTCTCGGACACACCAAGACGATCCAGGACTCCGAAGAGCTCTCCCAGACGATCGTCCACGTATCGCACTTCGCCATCGTAGAGATCTTCCAGATACCGAAGTTCCTCGGCGTTCAACTGGCGTTTGATCTGTCCCGGTTTTGTATGCGCCAGGTCCTCCCGATCGACGAATCCAGAATCTACGTACAAGCGCTGGTAGGCCTGCGGCGCTGTCGCATAGGGCGCGTGCACGTCGTAAGTGTGAAGAAACAGAAAAAATGGCCGCTCGCGGTGTTTCGCTATCCATTCAGACACCAGATCGAGATCAGCGAGATGTCGGATGCGCCGGTATTCGTCGAATCCGTCCGCGAATCCGAATCGTCCCTGAGCATAGCCGCCATCGTTGTACCCCATCGTCAGGTAGTCGTGGCGAGCGAAAATCCGCGCCAGGTTGCCCTCGTCGGGCCGCAGTCTTTTGCCGGTCACGGTGACCCCGTGCCGAGAAGGGTAGAGCCCCGTGAACAGGGAAGCCATCGATGGCAGAGTCCAGTTGGCCTGGCTGAAGGCGTTCTCAAAAACCGTCCCGGCTGCTGCCAGAGCATCAAGATTCGGGGTCAGATTTCGGCTTCCGCCGTAGACCCCCAGGCGGTCCGCACGCAACGAGTCGATCAAAATGAGAATCACCGATGGCGCCCGCTCGCTCGAACCCGGTACCGCAGCGAGGTGTGGCGCACTCCAGTAGATTCTCCCAGACCCGGCACGCACTCTTCCAGCCGGCCCCCGACGTCTCACTGGATCAGCATAGCGGGCCTCGAAGACCAATTCGATCGTCTCTCCGGACCACCGCGACAGGTCGACTCGCCCCTCCTTCCAGTCCCGGGGCTCATGGCGGCTGGTTCGAATCTGATCCTGAAAGACAAGATCCTCCACGCCATCCTGCCGGACGATGATCGACACATCGACCCGCCGATTCCTCCGGTCGCGGGCCGCATAGAACCAGTTGAGGACTCCCCCGCTCGGCACCTCGACCAATTCGCTCAACCGCGACGGAAGCTGTTCGAGCGTAGCCATTCGGTTCAGTCTGTTCCCACCGACCATCTTCCACTTCGAAGAAGCGAAGAGTCGATGTACGGTCCGCGGAGCCTGGGGTTCCGAAGGCCCGCACCCCACGACCGATACTGCAACCACAGCCAAGGCCAGCAGTATCATGGAAGCATGGCGGCATGTGCAGGTCGGCATCGGACTCAACATCGCGTCGCGATAATAGCCCTTCCGAGCCTTAATATGCAGGCTTCTGATTCACTCGAATTCTCTATCCGATACGATCCCCACGCCACCGACCGGCCAAAGCAACCCTGGAGACGCCGATGAAGAAGATCGTACGAATCGTAGCCCCTCTACTCCTCCTCCTGCCCGCCTGTTCAGCAGCACCCCAAGGCTCCCCCGGGCTCGAGATCGCCTACGAGAAATACGAGCTTGCCAATGGCCTCGACGTGATCCTCCACATCGACCGCTCGGATCCGATCGCCGCCGTCGCGATGACGTTTCATGTGGGCTCAGCACGTGAGGTCGAGGGGAGGACGGGATTCGCCCATCTCTTCGAGCACCTGTTCTTTCTGGACTCGGAGAATCTCGGGCCGGGAGGACTCGACAAGCTGATGGCCCGGATTGGAAGTTCGACCAACGGATCGACCTCCAACGACCGCACCAACTACTTCGAAGTGGTGCCGATCGACGCGCTCGAAAAGGCGCTCTGGGCGGAGTCGGACAAGCTCGGCTTCTTCATCAACACGGTCAGCGATTCGGTGGTCGCCAAGGAAAAACAAGTGGTCAAGAATGAAAAGCGTCAGAGCGTCGACAACCGACCCTACGGGCACACTTCATTCGTCATCGACAAGGCTCTCTACCCAGAAGAGCACCCCTACAACTGGCAGGTGATCGGTTCGCTGGCGGACCTCGACGCCACCACAATCGCCGACGTCAAGGAGTTCCATCGCCAGTGGTACGGCCCCAACAACGCCACGCTCGCGATCGCCGGCGACATCGACATCGAACAGACCAGGGCCTGGGTCGAGCGCTACTTCGGGGGCATCGCCGCCCGAGAGCTGCCTGCAATCGAGACCCCTTCCCCAGTGTCCCTCGAGAGCACGGTGCGCCTCTTCCATGAAGACAACTACGCTCGTCTCCCTGAACTTCGGCTCACCTGGCCTACGGTCCCGAGTTTTCACGACGACTCCTACGCCCTCGACGTACTCGCCGAATTGCTCACCAACGGCAAGCGGACGCCCTTCTACGAGGTCCTCGTCGAGGAGGAGGAACTGGCCCCGGCGACAAATGCCAGAACGCGAAACGCCGAACTCGCGGGCGTGTTCAGCCTGCGGATTCGCACCTACGACGGCACCGACCTCGACGACGCTCTCGCGGGTTTTGAGAAGGCCTTTGCACGTTTCGAGGAAGGCATTCCCGACTCGGAACTCGAACGCGTCAAAGCACAGTACGAGACCAGTTTCTATGGCGGCGTGACGAGCGTGCTCGGCAAGGCGTTCCAGCTCGCCCACTACAACATCTTCGCGCCCTCGCCCGGGTACTTTAACGAGATTCTCGAGCGCTTGCTCGCCGTCAGCGCCGAGGACGTCATGCGAGTCTACGCAACCTACATCAAGGATCAGCCCTACGTCGCCACCAGCTTCGTCCCGCAGGGTCGGGCAGAGCTTGCCCTTGAAAAATCGGAACGCGCCGAAGTGGTGATCGAACCCATCGTCCAGGGTTCGGAAGCCGCCTTCTCGGTCAAGAGGGGGACAGAGATCACGCCGCCAATCGGCAATCTGGACCGCTCAATCGAGCCTCCCTTCGGTGAGGCGCCAACTCTCAGCGCGCCGACCGTGGATCGTCGAACGCTGCCCAACGGCCTCCAGGTTCTGCTCAGCGAAGCCCGCGAGACTCCCCTGGTCACCTTCGAGATCGTGCTCCGTGGCGGCCACCTGCTCGAGAGCATCGACCAGCCCGGCGTCGCAAACCTTCTGGCCCAGACCCTGACCGAGGGCACCGCCGGCAAGACCCCGGACGAACTCGAGCAGGCAATCGACCTGCTGGGCTCTACGATCGAAGTAAGGGCCGACAGCCAGTCTCTGGTGATCAGCGGCTCCACCCTGGCCCGCAACTATGACGCCACGATAGCCCTGGTCGAGGAGATCCTGCTCGACCCGCGATGGGACGAGGGGCGCTTCGAACTCGCCCGACAGCGGGTACGAAATCAATTGCAGCAGCGCTCCGCCAGCCCCATTGCGCTCACCAACGACATCTTCCAGAAGCTTGTCTACGGCGACCACCTGCTGGCGCAGAATGCGGCGGGAAGCCTAGATTCCATCGCCGAGCTTACGACCGCGGATCTGCCAAAGCACTCCGAGAGGGCTGTCGTTCCCACTCTCGCGGCCTTCCATGTCGCCGGCGCCGTAACGCCGGCGCAGGTCATGGCCTCGCTGGCCGGAATCGGCGAACGTTGGCAGCCGGGCGAAGTCGAGTTTCCCACACCCCCGGTGTGGGATGACGCACGCGCCGGCCTCTACTTCGTCGATGTCCTGGGCGCCGCCCAGTCGCGATTGATGATCGGACGGCTCGCACTCGCCGAGACCGACCCCGACTTCTACCCGGCGACGGTGCTGAACTTCCGTCTCGGCGGCGGCGGTTTCGCTTCGGATTTGTTGCAGATCCTGCGTGAGGGCAAGGGGTACACCTACGGCATCGACTCGGCGTTCACCGGCACCCGGTTTCCCGGCCCGTTCTACATCTCGTCAGGCGTGCGCTCGAATGTCACTCTCGAGTCGCTCGAACTCATCAAGGACATCGTCGAGCGGCACGGACCGGAGTTCGATCAAGAGGATCTCGCGATTACCAGGGGCTTCCTGATCAAGAACAACGCCCGCGCCTTCGAGACCCTCAACGCCAAGCTCGGCATTCTCGCCGCCATGAGCGCCTACGACTTCGACGCCGACTATGTGCTGCAGCGCGAGGCGGTCGTGCGCAAGATGACCATCGAACGCATCCAGGAACTCGCAGAGGCGCTCCTCGACCCCAAAAAGATGGTATGGCTGGTGGTTGGCGACGCCGCTACGCAAAAGGACCGACTGGCGTCCCTGGGACTGGGCGAGCCGATTGCTTTGGGCCGGACCGGAAGGAGAGTCGACTAGCAGCGCTTGGGTACGGCGAGGTCAAGGGGCAGCAGAGACTCCCGAGTCTTGGTCGCGACTCCTCCCGGGTCTGGGACTCCGCCGCTCCCAGGCCCGGCGACCAATGTAGGCCACCTCGGCGAGCACCGGTATTGGATCGCTCCAATTCAGATCCGAGTGAGTACCTCTCCCGGGCCCAAAGAATCCCCGAGCCGCCTGCCACCGCACCGCGCGATTCGCCATCGCCAGCAGGCCAAAGGGAAACGGAAAGCGGTAACGCAGGCCGGTGGCGTAATCGAACACCGGCTCGATGTCCCCATCGAGCGCCAGCCGGCAGGTCAACATCGGAAAATCGATGCCCGCCCGGACCGCAACGTCGATCGAGCCCCAGAATCTACCGTTGATCTCCATCAGACAAATGCTACCGGACTCCGGGTCGACCTTGAACTCCACCTGTGCCGGCCCGTGCCATTCCAGAGCTGCCAACAGGCGCGTCGCCCGGTCCACCAGATCGGGCTCGCGGGTCGACTCGACCAGAGTGCCGAAACCACCCTCCAGAGGATAGGTCCAGACGCGCCGCTGGGTTAGGGCGGCGCGTGGTTCGCCATGCCGAAACAGAAGGCAGACATCATGCGTCTCGCCCGGAACGAACTCCTGCACCAACACCTGATCGCTGTCGAACACCAGGTCCGAGGGATCGCACCCGACCCGATACGCGGACAGCAGCTCTTTCCGGCTCGCGAGCACGCGAAAGCCCTTCGCGCCGGCCCCACGGCGCAGCTTCATGACGCACGGATACTCGGTGCAATCCGCCACTTCCGACAACTGCTCCTCACTCGACACCGCCCAGGTGGCCGGCGTCTCGATCCCGAGGCGGCCCGCGACCTCCATTGTCCGCAGCTTGTCACCCGCCACTTCGAGGGCTTCGGTGGTCGGCAGGGCTGTCGCGAGTCCGGGGTGGAGATCCTCGCGATGCCGCGTCAAGGCGATGGTCGTGTAGTCGTTCATCGGCAGCACCACGTCGTAGCGGTCGGTCCGGGCGCCCTGGTTGATCGCCGCGATGAACGATGGCAGTCCCAGATTCGGGTGCGGGTAGCGGACCCGCAGGCTGACAAACCGCGAATAGAAGGCCTGGCCCCAGAAGGCCTCTCCGCCGACCGCCACCCAAGCCCCGCCGCTGGCGAGCGAGCGGGCACAGGCGACGGTCTTGCGGTCGTCCGGCGTCACGGTCGTCGCCAGCAGTACCCTCACAGCAACCGGACCTCCCTCAGTACATCATTGCGGCGTCGTCGTAGAGCTTGAATTCAAGAACGTTGTTGGACGGATCGACTATAGAGAAGGTCCGGTGCACTTCACGCTTGCCGGCAAACCGCGTGAAGGGCTCGCGAAGAAAACCCAGTTTCTCATTCTTGACCCGTTCGATCAGAGCGTCAAACTCGGATCGCTCCCGAAAGGTGACACCGAAGTGCCGCGGGTACAACTCCGGAACCTCGTCTACTTTGTCGGGCGAGAGATGACAGACTAGTTGGTCGCCGAAGAATTCGAGGGTGATGCGATCCGCGTATCGCCGCGCCATGTGGCAGCCGAGGCGCTCGACATAGAACTCGCGAGTCTCATCGAGATCGCGGCAGGGAATGGCGAGATGAAAGACGTTTCTGGGATCGCGCATGGGGGCTCCACAATCGGATCGTATCTCACCGAGGTTCGCTGAAGGATGAGGGCCGTAGTGAGTGGATAGCGTCTGCAAGACAGCCTCGCGAATCCTATCGTCCGCGGATCGATCCTGTAGAGACCAGGTCCTGATCGAAGTAGACTTCTCACATGCCGTCAGGATCTTCCGTGGCCGAAGTCAACGCCGACACGACTGCCTTTCTGCTCGAGGCGGCCCGGCTGGCGACCGAGTACCTCGAAGCCATGGAAGACCGCTCGGTCCCGGTGACGCGATGCCTGCCCCCGGAGGATCTGCGCCACCGGCTCGGCCTGTCGCTCCCCGACTCGGGGCGCGAGCTTCAGAGCCTGCTCGGAGATGTCGCGCAGGTACTCCAGTACAGCGTCCGGACCGGCCACCCGCGCTTCCTGAATCAACTCTTCGGCGGCTACGACCCCGCGGCCATCCTCGGCGACTGGATCGCAGCGGTCATCAACACCTCAATGTACACCTACGAGGTCGCTCCTGTTGCCACCCTGATGGAGCAGGTCCTGATCGACCGCATGGTGACGATGGTCGGCTTCGAGGACGGCGAAGGAGTGCTCGCGCCTGGCGGAAGCCTGTCGAACCTGATGACGGTGCTGGCGGCGCGCGACCGCGCCTTCCCACACGTCCGCGCCAGCGGCCTGCGCGGCGATGAAGGCGCCATCATGTTCGTCTCGTCCGAGGGGCACTATTCGGTCGAGCGTGCGGCAGGAGTCAGCGGATTCGGCCTCGACGCGGTGGTCCGTGTCGCCGTCGACGAGATCGGCCGCATGCGCCCGGAGGCTCTTCAAGCCGCAATGGACGATGCCGTCGGCCGAGGCCAGCGGCCGTTCTACGTCGCCTGTACGGCGGGAACGACTGTGGCTGGTGCGTTCGACCCGCTCTCGGCTATCGGCCCGATTGCCCGAAGCCACGGTGCCTGGTTTCACGTCGACGCCTCCTACGGTGGGTCGGTGCTGTTCTCCGCGGCACACCGCCACCTGATGCAAGGCGTCGAGCTTGCCGACTCGGTCACCTGGAATCCCCACAAAATGATGGGCGTACCGCTGACCTGCTCAGCGACGCTGCTCCGCGAGCGGGGCCTTCTCACCAGAACCTTCGGAATGTCTGCGGACTACCTCTTTCACGACCCGGACGGGGACAAAGACAGCTGTGATCTCGGTGACATGACGCTGCAGTGCGGCCGGCGGGTCGATGCGCTCAAGCTGTGGCTGTCCTGGCAGTCGATGGGCACCGAGGGCTTCGCGCGGCGGCTCGACAAGCGCTTCGCCCTGGCCCGGAAACTCGCAGCCGCGATCGAAGCCCGAGCCGGCTTCGAACTGACCCGCGAACCGAGGGGCACCAACATCTGCTTCCGCTATCTCCCGCCAACCCTGCGCGATACCGAGGGAGAGGCGCGGCGGGCACATCAGGACCGCATCACCCGCGTCGTACGCGAACGGCTGATGCGCTCGGGGCGCTTCATGGTGAACTACGCTCCCCTCGACGGGGCAGCTACCTTTCGCCCGGTGCTGAACAACCCACGAACAACAGAGCAGGATCTCGTCGCTCTGCTCGACGAGATCGAGCGAGCAGCCGACGACGACAGTTGAAACCGACCCTTCTTCTCGAACACATGACGGACTCCCGGAAGCACCGCCTCTATCTCGCCGGCTCCGTCGCCGTTCTCGTCCTCGCCTACTACCCCCTGATGCTCCCCGGGCGCCTACTCGTGGCGGGCGATCTGGCATTCTTCCACCTGCCCCTGAGGACGCTGTTCAAAGAGGCCGCTCTGTCCGGCTTCCCCTGGTGGAATGGTGCCCTCAACGGTGGCCAGCCGATCCTCTCAAACCCGAACTATGCCGCCTTCTACCCCCCATCATGGCTCGCCCTGATCCTGCCAGTTCCGGCGGCCCTGCACTTGATTCTCCTTCTGCACGCAGGATGGGCGTTCGCGGGCTCCTGGAATCTGGCGCGGCATCTCGGCTGCCTCCGACCGGCGGCCATGCTCGCCGCCACCGCCTTCGCCCTCGGCGGCAGCTTCGTCTCGACGACCTCGATCCTGACTCTCTTCTGCGGCCTCGCCTGGGTTCCGTGGATCGTGCTCTGGGGACATCGAGTGGTGACCCAGGAGACCTGGGTTCGACCGTCATGCCTGCTGGGGATGGGCCTCGCGGCACAGTTTCTCGCGGGTGAACCGGTCGCCTGCATCATCAGCGCCATCGCGCTCTTCGGGCTGGCGCTCGACGCTCTGCTGTCCGGCTCCCGAGCCGGTCTCCGGCTCTGGGCAGGCATCGCATTGGCGGTTGCCCTCGCAGCCATCCAACTGGTTCCGACAGCAGTTCGACTGGTCGACTCTCCGAGAGGCTCCGGACAACTCAAGACCCGAGCGGGGCTGCGCTCGATGCATCCGGTTCGCTTCGCCGAGTGGGCCGTGGCCCATCCTTTGGGCGATCCTAATCGACTGGACGAGGATCTGTTCTTCGGTCAGCGGCTCAACGACAAGAGGTTTCCCTACATCGTCTCGATCTACCCGGGCCTCCTCATCACAATCCTGGCTATTGCCGGCTTGGCTCGCTCGGGGATTCCATTGCGATGGGCCTGGACAACTATGCTGCTGATTGGGTCCGTCCTCGCCCTCGGGCGGCACAACCCGCTCTATCTGGGCGGTTTCGCGCAGCTTCCCGTCCTCGATCAGGTCCGCTATCCAGAGAAGTACATCCTCGCGGCAATGACGGCTCTCCCTTTCGCCGCCGCACTCAAGTGGAATCAGTTCCTCAATGGCTCGGACAGCCAGGAACCCGGCGAGCGATCGCTGGCCGTCCTACTGTCAGCGGCCACCACGGGCCTGCTGGCTCTGTTTGCCGTACTCTTCCTTATCGTCCCTGAGGCTCCCGCCTGGCTGGCTACAAGCCTGCTCGACGAGCCCCTGACACCCGCTCAGGAAGGCAGCGTCATTGGATGGGCATGGAAGGAACTGTTGCTGAGCCTGACCGTAGCCGGAGCCATTTGGCTACTGCTGACTGTCGGCCGGCGACTACCGAAGCGGGCGCTGGCCCTGGCAGCCGTGGCCCTCCTCGCCGGAGACCTAGCCTGGCAGAACCGCTACGCCCTTCAAGTCACACCGACCACCTCGGTTGTCGAGCCCACTGAAGTCATGGAAGGAATCTCTACTGACGATCGGATTTTTACCGACTTCATGTTTGCAGATGGACCCTTGGTACCACTTCGCTACGAGGGCTCAGGGCCGGACCAGTTCTGGCACGGCCGCGAGATGGCCGAGCCCTACATCGCGACGCTCTGGGGCTATTCCTACGCACTCAACCACGACTACGACCTGATGCTGACGAGATCCGGACAACATGCGGTCAACGCATTCTCTAAGGACTGGGGCACCCCCGATCGGGCGCAGCGCCTCCTCGGTGCCTGGAATGTTGGATCCATGCTGCTCGCTCGACCTCTGGCCGACGTGCTGCGCGACCGCTACGAGGGACGCCCCGCACCGCGCCTCGAGCTGACTCCGAATCCCGATCGACTGCCCTTCGTCCGCGCCCTCTCGAGAGTGATATTTCATCCCGACCTCCAGAGCGCGCTGGAAGCCGCACGAGGCCACGACTACCACCTCGCCAGGCACGGCCACTGGGTTGCTGAGGCAGGCCACGATCTTCGCCAGGGAGGCTCGATCAACAGGAGTCCTGGTGACGTTGAGATTCTCCATCGCAAGCCGAGTCGGCTGCAATTCAATACCCGGGGACATGGGGAACGATTCGTCCAGATAGCCATGACATTCGATCCGGGATGGCGGGCGTCCGTCGGCGGAGAAACCCTCATAATTCACGAGACGGCGATCGGGCAGATGGGGATCGTAGTCCCCCCCGGCGAACACCTGGTGGAGATCCGCTTTCGCGACCCGACAGTCCTGATCGGAGCAATCCTCAGCCTGGGCGGACTTCTGATTGTCTCCGTCCTCTGGACCAGATCGGCCCGAGAACAGAACCATCGGGGCCAGTAGCGTGCGCGACCCGAAACCTACCCGGCGGAACGTTGCGGCACTCTCCACAGTAGGGTAATCAAGAGAGGGCCTGTTGCCGGGCCCTTACGCCAAGTGAGGGTCCCTGGTCGAAGGCCCGGCCCGGAGGTATCCATGAATCACGCGACTCTCGTTGCCGCGATGCTGGAGCCGTCTTTCTACGACCCTCCAGTCGAAGGCGTCTCGTTCGTTCAAACTCACATCTCGTCAGTATTTCTTACTGGCGACCGGGCGTTCAAGCTTAAGAAACCGGTCAACTTCGGGTTCCTGGATTTCTCGACCCTCGAGTTGAGGAAGCACTTCTGCCAGGCTGAAGTGGACCTCAACCGACGTCTGGCACCGAACGTCTATCTGGGTGTCGAGCCGGTCGTTCGAGACGGGCCGACTCTACGCCTCGGAGGACCCGGCGAGATCGTCGACTGGGTCGTCGTCATGCGCCAGATGGACGAGCGCCGCTACGGCATCGAGGTGCTCGAATCGGGACGCCTTTCGGAAGGGCACATCGACCAACTCATCGATCTCCTGGTGCCGTTCTACCGCGAGGCGCGAACCGGCGAGGGAATCGACTGCTACGGCACGCTCGAAGCGGTCAAGTACAACACCGACGAGAACTTCACCCAGACCCGCGAGTATGTCGGCAAACTGATCTCGCGGGATCGCTACGAGTACATTCGGGAATGGACCAACCATTTCTACGACCGGCACCCGGAACTCTTCGAGCGCCGCATCGCCGAGGGCCGAGTCCGCGAGAGCCACGGCGACCTCCACCTCGGCAACATCTTCTTCGAGGATCCCCCGATAATCTTCGACTGCATCGAGTTCAGCGAGCGCTTCCGTTGTGGCGATATCGCGGTCGACCTCGCCTTCCTCGCCATGGATCTCGATTTCCGCGGCCGGCCCGATCTCTCCCGCCACCTGATCGACCGCTACGTCGAGCGCTCCGGCGACGACGGACTGATCGAGCTGCTCGACTTCTACAAAGGCTACCGAGCTTATGTACGAGGCAAGATCAGTTGCTTCACTTCCTCCGACCCGGCCCTCGACGATTCCGGCAGGCGAGAGCAGAAGAACCTCGCCCGCCACTACTTCGGGCTCGCCTATCGCTACGCTGAGGGGAAGGGCCGGCCGGCTCTGGTGGTGACGCATGGCCTCATGGGCACCGGCAAAACGGACATCGCGCGCTTCCTGCGCGAGGCGTACGGCTGGCATGTGCTCTCCACCGACGCGGTCCGCAAGCAGATGGCGGGCATCGGAGTAGATACCCGCGTCTACGTTCCGTACAACGTCGGGCTGTATTCTCCCGAAATGAACGAACGCACCTACGCCGAGGTCTGCAGCCGAGCTGAGAACCTTCTCGAAGCCGGATTCCCGGTGGTCGTCGATGGTTCTTTCAAACGCGACAGCGAGCGCCAGCCGCTGATCGACCTGGCCAACCGCACCTCCGCACGCCTGCTCTTCCTCGAGACCACCTGCGACCCGGCCGAGCAACGGCGGCGCCTCGAGTCGCGTCGATCCCACGATACCCGTTCGGACGGGCGGATCGAGCTGATGGACCGGCAACGGAGTGAGTTCGAGCCCCCTGCCCCTGGAAACACGAGTCTGTTCGACAAGGTGGAGACTGACGGACCCAGGGAAATCACCCAACGGAAGGTCGTCGAACTGCTGCAGTCGCACGGAATGCTGGAGCCGGAGAAGAGTTTCGCGATGGTCTGAGGCCCGCCGGGACCCCAAATCTCACCGTCACCGGTAACTCGCGAGGTAGAATCTGTGTTCCTATCCAGCCCGCGTGCCCGGCCCCACGATCGGTGGGAGCACCGGAACCGAGGCAATGCCAATCCGGAGGCTGGAGCGCCAGGAGGCCTCATCACGACCAGACAGATCCTGATAGCAGCCCTGCCCTCTCTGGTACTCGTATTGGCCTGTACCTCTCCCGACGGCTCATCGAACGCAGTGCCTGAAGTTGGAGAGGTCTCGAACCAGGGGGTCGAGATGCTTGGTGGCTGCATTCTGGCCACCCCACTCGGCACCGTCCCCGACGACCTCTACGCCACCGGCGAGATCAGCGCCACGGAGAATTACCCGCCGTTTACCAAGCAGCTGATGGTCAACGGCCTGAGACTGGTGGCAGGTGACCAGGCTTCCGACGAGTTTCTGTTGTTGGTCGCCCGGGCGATCGAGGAACACTTCCCCCAGAACCCGGGCCTTGATCTCGACACCCAGGCAGAGATCCTCAGGAATCTCTATCGCTACCGCGCCCTGATTCCGGTCCCCGTCGGCGAGAACTTCGACTTCTTCCAGCATCCCGAGTTCAAGCAGACAGCGGCCAACAACACCGTATGCGACATCATCATGGAGGGCATCCCCGGCCAGGTGATGGAAGTGCTCGAGCACATCCTCCACTACGTCACTGACGTCGGACTCCACTACACCTTCCCCGCAGAATGGGGACTCTCCGCTGATTCAACTGTCTCCCGGGGAATGCGCAAGGCGATCAGCCAGGGCTACTACGACGTAACGCAGTACGAGCACGAAGTGAGCGAATCCGAGGACAGCATCGCCGCCGAGGAGTACCAGCGCGTCATCGTCCAGGAATTCGCCTACTGGGTGATTACCACCTACTGGGACCTGCAGGAACCCTACGGGCCCGTAGGGGAAGCCGAATGGCTGATCGTCACCTCCGGCGAATTGCGGCAAAAGCTCCCCGCCTTGTGGAAGATGATCGACGAGACGGTCGGCAGGACCATGGCGCCGCCGAGCGGCGCGACCCTGGAGGCCATCGGGCCGACGCGAGCTGAGGAGCGGGCGGCAGAGTCCTCTGATTGAAGCGCGTCGTCTCTGGATCAATCGTCGTTACCAGCGTTTGCCATGCTGCGTGGAACGCCCTCGGCAATGGCTTCTTCGGCTTCGGAACCCAAGTCGGGGCATTGGGTATCGCTAATACAGCCTTCTTGGGTCCCGGGGTCGGGTACCTCGGACTCCCGCTCAACGGTGGATTCCTTCTTTGGCTCTATAGGCGGACGAGAATAGTGATTAAGGTTAAACCCATCTTTCTATCAACTAAATTCATTGACTATTATAATAAATAGGATACTTTCTACCATTAAGCCATTGAAAATAATCCAATCCGGCCAAGGAGACCCCCGATGCAATTGCTCCGTGACTTCCTGGAAATCCCGTACGACGAACTCGAAGAGCTCAACCTGGCCGCAAAGAGCGACCGCACCTCGCGCAAGGCACCCGACCAGGTCCGCGAGGCGCGCAGCAAGTACCTGACCGACGAGAAGCGCATAAAGGCTGTGACGGTCTGCTTCACCGACCTCGAAGGCCGCCTGCACATGCTCGACTACGACAAGAAATTTCTCCTCAAGTCAGCGGACAACCTGACCTTCGATGGTTCATCGATTCGTGGCTTCTCCGCTCAGGCGGAGTCCGATCTACGCCTGACAATCGACTGGCCATCCTTCTATTGGTTGCCAGCTGATGTCTTCGGTCCCGGCAAGGTCCTCGTCTTTGGCGAGGTCCAGGAGCGCGATGGCAGCCCGTACCGCGGCGATATCAGAGCCCGCCTAAAGGCCTTCGGCGACTCGCTCTGGACGAACGACAAGACCGTCATGCAGGTCTCCAACGAAATCGAGGGTTTTCTCTTCGAGGGTCGTGACGCTGAGCGCCGCTACGGTGAGACCGGTGATTTCGAATACGTCTCGACGGGTGGCTACTACCACGCGTTACCTGGTGACAAACTACGCCGTTTCATCGATACCTCAGCCGAAGTCCAACGGGCACTCGGCTTCGAAAACGAGAAGGATCACCCGGAGGTCGCCCCGTCACAGTTCGAGATGAACTACAGCTACACCGAGGCGACCGTTGCTGCAGACCAGGTACAACTTTACAAACTGATTGCCCGGCAGGTGGCTGCACAGATGGATCTGACCGCGAGCTTCCTGCCCAAGCCGATGGCGGGCGTCAACGGCAACGGCATGCACACCAACATGTCGCTGTCGAGAGACGGGAGAAACATCTTCTATGACAAGGACGGCGAGGATGGCCTTTCGGAGGCGGGATGGAACTTCATCGACCGCATCCTCTCGAACGCCAACGACATCTGCCTGGTGATGAACTCGAGCGTCAACTCGTACCGCCGGCTCGACCCTCACTACGAGGCGCCGAACCAGATCAAGGCATCGGCGATCGACCGTGGCTCGATGATCCGCATTCCTCTCGGCAACGAGCGAGCGGCTCGCGTCGAAGTACGCTCGATCGCCCCCGACGCCAATCCCTACCTCGCCATCTATACCCTGTTACGAACTGGTATCGAGGGACCGCAGGCTGAAGAGAACACCGACAAGCGCCCCCGGACACGATATCTTCCCGACAACATCTACGACGGAATCCGGCTGTTCAAGTCGAGCAAGTTCACGGCCGAACTCCTGGGCGACGAGGTGCAGTCAAAGTTCGCCGAGCTCAAGCTCGCAGCAGCGGAGCGAAGCCCCAAAGCGCTCGGCTCACGAGTCAAGCGCGCCGAGATCATCTTCCACCATGAAGTGACCAACCAGTACCTCTGGTCACAGTTCTAGGGTGGAAGCCCATGGAGCTGGGCAGCAAGCGAGTGGTGCCCAGGGGAGGAGTCGGCGGAGGTCTTTGGTGACGGAAAGGCTTCTCCTCGACAGGTAACATCGAAGCGATGAGTTCGTCCGACGACACCGATCCGGAATCCTTCTCGAAGCAGACCAGTGGTACTGTCAACTTGAGGCCCCGAGGGCGATTCTGACCACTACATCGTGTGGCTCCAGGCGACCAAACCCCTATGCCTGGTATTCGCTTTCGAGCATTTCTGCTCAAGTTGACAGTACCTCCGGGATGCCCTGAGAACCTCGACGGCCAGGCTGACAGAAAAGTTACCTAGGTCCATAGTGTTCTCCTCCATACAGGGTTGCGGTTCCATCCAAATAGCTCCTCATCGCAGACTAGACTACGCCATCATCCGCGCCCCTGCTTGACATGTCTTCGGGGTCAGCACCGATGGGGTCAGGTCACGTCTCGAGATCCGGTACCCTGTCTAGGTGGCAACAGGCATTCGCCTCCTACTGATAGATGGCCTGAACCTGATCCGACGTGTCTATGCGGCTCAGCCGGGGGAGGACGGCCCGGAGAAGGCCCGCGGAGGGCGCGACTCCTCTGCGGGATCGCTCAAGCGGGCGCTGCGGGAGTCCTCCCCGACCCATGCCGTGGTTGTCCTCGAGGGGCCGGAGCAGACCTGGCGGCACCGGCTACTCCCGAGCTACAAGGAGGGGCACGCACCGATGCCGGAGGCGCTGCGAGATGCGCTGCCCGACTATCGCAAGGCCTTCGCCGAGCTCGGGGTCTCGTCATTCGAGTTGCCCGAGGTCGAGGCCGACGACGTGATCGCCACCTTGGCCGCTAAGGTCGCAGCGGCTGGCGGTCACGCGAGCATCCTCTCGACCGACAGAATCTACCTCCAGCTGCTCTCCGACCGTATCTCCGCCCGCGACCACTTCGCCCAGAGCGACCTCGACCGCGCCGAGGTTTTGCGACGCTTCGGCGTCGAGCCGGAGCAACTGATCGATTTCCTCGCCCTCACCGGCGACTCGAGCAACGGAATCCCGGGGGTCCGCGGGGTCGGCCCCAAGACGGCAGCGAAGCTGGTGCACGCACACGGCTCGCTGGAGGCGGTTCTCGAAGTAGCGCGTGACCGGAGCGAGCTTTCCGCAGCGCTCGCCGAGAAGCTCTCGGCACACGCCGACGATGCCCGCCTCGCACGCACCCTCTTCACCCTGCGCACGGACCTCGATCTCGGGCTCAACCTCCGGGAGCTACGACGGTAAGCTGACCGAGAAGGCGAACACGGAGAGACTCACGATGCAGAGCATGCCAAGCAATGTTGATCAGTATCTCGAGGAGGTTCCGGAAAAGAGAAGGGCCACTCTTTCATAGGGGAGGGGGGGTGCCTCGAGCCTGGGCCAAGCGAGGGGTCTATAGTGCCCCCCGTGTGCCCCCAACGGAGAACGATCCCCTAGCTGGAATCACTGCGCTGCCGATAAGTTGTTGAGGGGATTGAGCTTGTAGTGGTGCCCAGGGGCGGAATCGAACCACCGACACCCTGATTTTCAGTCAGGTGCTCTACCGACTGAGCTACCTGGGCACCTAGGGAACTTGCATTCCCAGCGCGGTTTGTAACAGGGGCGTTGCGGTGCGTCAAGTGGTGGGGTCGAGTGTTGCGTCCAGGCGGAACAGGGTAGAATCGCCTAAATGCGGTCTCCAGCGTCAAATCGCCTCTCGGGGGCGCAAGTCAAGGTGGATGTTGCGGTTACCGGACTGCTGGTGGTCGGACTGTTGGCGGCAGGGCCGGCGGTGGCCTGGTCGCCCGAGACCACGGTCGATATCGCGCGGCGGGCCGCGACCATTGCGCCGCCGGATCTCAAGCGCCAGATCGAGCGCCATGCCGCGATGTTCAAGGCGGGAGTTCTCGAACCGGTCACCAACCCCTCGCAGACCGGGCTGGCACTCGATCAGGTGATCGAGAACGAGATCGCGCGGGCTGTGCAGACGATTCGCTCTCACCAACCGATGAGCGAGATCGTTCGCCAGATCGGGGTCGCCGCCTACTACATCGCGCATGCCAACAACCCGCTCGTCATCGGTCGCTCCGACCCGGACGAGCCTTCGTACTTCGCCGACTATATGGGCTACGTCGACAGCGCGCGGCGCCGTTTCACGGCGGTCTTCTACGGCCTGGTGCCGGAGTTCGAGCGCTCAGGCCAGGTTTCGGACCTGCTCGAGCGCACCTTTCGACGCGGCCGACTCCTCTACCCGCTGGTCGGTCGCGAGTACGATCGCATCGGCGGTGCCTGGGGGCGCCAGAAGTTCGATGACCGTTCGACTGCCTTCGGTGTTTCGGCCGTGGCCTACAGCCAGGCGGTCACCGATGTTTCGATCGTCCTGCGCCACATCTGGCTCGAGGCCGGAGGCATTGACCCGCGCGCTCCCCTGCTGGTGCGCAAAGGCGGATTCCAGGTGCCGCGCACCTCCGCCGTGCCGCTCGAGGCCGTACAAGAAGCGACCAGCGGCTACTAGCCGCGGGCGGATTCGAACCGGAATGCCGAAACCCAAGCGCGCCATTCTGTCCGTGTGGGACAAGAGCGGTCTGGTCGACTTCGCGCGCGGCCTGGCGGAACTCGGCATCGAGTTACTCTCGACCGGCGGTACCTACAGGGCTCTGGAGCAGGACGGTATTCCGGTGACCCGGGTCGCGGACGTCACCGGCTTCCCGGAGATCCTCGGCGGGCGCGTCAAGACCCTGCACCCGGCGATCCACGGAGGCATCCTGGCGGACCGGTCGCAGGCATCCCATGCCGCCGAACTCGCCGAGCATGACATCGCTCCGATCGATCTGGTGGTGGTCAATCTCTACCCTTTTCGCGAAGCGGCCGCTGCGGCCGACGCCAGCGATGAGGAGATCATCGAGATGATCGACATCGGCGGCCCGACCATGGTGCGCGCGGCGGCCAAGAACCACGCGGGTGTCCTGGTGGTGGTGGATCCTGGGGACTACGCCGAGGTACTCGCAGCGATCAAAGAGGGAGAAAGCGAGGCGCTCCAGCGCCTGCGCCAGCGGCTCGCCTTGACCGCCTTCCAGCACACCCAGTCCTATGATGCGGCGATCGCCTCCTGGTTCGAGAAACGGTCCACGGAAGACGCCTTTCCACACCACATCACGCTCAACCTGGAGCGCTCTTTCAAACCCCGCTACGGCGAGAACCCTCACCAGGCGGCAGCTGTCTACTCCACCCAGGGAGGCGGCGGCCTGCTGGGCGGATTCACCCAGCACCAGGGCAAGGAACTCTCATTCAACAATCTCCTCGATGCCGATGCGGCCCGGCGGCTGGCGGCCGGCTTCGATGGGCCGGTCACCGCAATCGTCAAGCACAGTAACCCT
>PVMS01137603.1_pt1 | contig 19564 bp, 22 predicted proteins | sample 1853461 | NCBI WGS metagenome assembly PVMS01 (sample SAMN08582032, study PRJNA380276) | Marine sediment metagenome, whole genome shotgun sequencing project. | isolation source: ocean sediment barecode stripped | collected 2017 | reverse complement strand
TTCCCTTGTTACCCAATTTAACTTACCTGGAATAATGTGCGGTTTGCGCAGCATACACTTGATAAGCGGAATCAAAATTGACCCACATCAATACCCCTCGCCTGGTTGTGCGTATGCTTACAGGCTTATAAGTAGGGAAACATCATGAAACGATGTTCGGCGTCAGCCCAAATTAGTAAAAGCCGGTTTTTGAGTAGATCTGACCAAAACACAAAGAATTTTCATTACTTAGTAGGGGTTTAAAAATGAATAAATCAAGCATTCTCGTTGTAACAGTACTTTTTCTCTGTGGCTGCACGATAAGTCAACACGTTGAACAAGCGGATATCTCTAGTAATGCTGAGATATGCATAATCAAGAATGATGCCGTCAGGGAAGGATTTTTACCTGAACTAGAAAAAGTTTTGCATGAAAAGAGAATTAAGTATGTTGTGACGGACAACCAGTATGCAAATCAGAACTGTGAATGGACAGTAACCTACACAGCGCGTTGGAGTTGGGATTTGGCAATATACCTGTCATATGCCGAGATTAATGTTTTCAAGAATGGCGTATTAGATGGCAAGGCTGTGTACGACTCTACTAGAGGTGGTATGAACATGGGGAAATTCATTGATGCTGAACCAAAAATTCGAGAATTGGTTGGACAGTTAATGCAACGTGAATCCAAACACTCACAAACTCAGGACAACCAAGTAGCATTAAACCAAACCCAGTCAAAATCTGAGTTAGTACAGCAATGCATTGACGCTTGTGTTAAAGCCACTTCAAAATCCCCTGAAGTCTGTTTTGAAAGTTGTTCTGATTAACTCACTGGCCTAAATTTTTTGGAACCGTTCATGTCATCTGTACAGTTGAGAATGAGGTTCTTTTCAATCAACTCGCACACATACTTGTATCCATGAGGAGACTGCAAATGAAAAAGATTGGTATTCCGTTATTTATTTTTATATTAGCGCTTCCGTTGACAGCATTTTCGCAGTGGTATGTTGGGGTTACTGGTGGGGTATATGAATTTAATGAACCTGGCTGGGATTGGGAAAAGGCTGGAATATATTCACCTCGGGGTGGGTATAGATTTAACAAAATATTTGCCTTAGAAGGGTCTTATGTTTTTTTTGGTGAATCCGAATTAGAAAATTATCCATACAACACAATCGAAGGCGGACTTTTTGACATCGGTCTGGTGGGAACTATTCCAGTTACACAAAAATTCGAGATTTTTGGGAGAATTGGATATGGATATTGGGCAGCCAATATTGATGACTATGGCTATAACAATGATGACACTGGTAGTTCATGGAATTATGGTGGCGGTCTAGCTTATAACTTCAATAAAAATTGGAGCCTATTCGCTGGCTACCAAAGATATGAGTTTGATCTCGACTATAACAGCGATTTAAGTGCGGATACTGTTTACGCTGGCGGTAAGTTTTACTTTGATTTTGATAAAAGTAGTAATAGGGCCAGTAGTAGTAATTCAGCTGTTCTTTATGAGTCGCAGCCGACTCCAGTAGTCTCTCCACAACTCCGCGCAGTAACCGAAGCTGAAAAAAACAGCTGTAGTTTTCTTAAGAGGGTGACTGCGGGTGCTGGTGGCCCTGGTGATCCATCAATTCACACTGAAAATGCCATGAAAAAGGCGCTTGTTTCTGCTGCGAATGCTGGCGCTGATTCATACTACGTTGTTGATACCGAAACCACTGACACAGGTGCTTCTGTAATTCTTGAAGCTTTGAATTGTAACTAATGTAATTAACACAAGACACCAGTCAACCTGGTTGGTGTCTTGTTCGTTGCCCGCTGGGTGTTGGGCTGTGTTGAAGCCATCTCCGGTACGCTCGGTGTCAAATTCGGCGTTTCCGATACACTAGCGATCGACATTGAAGCAACCGCACAGGCGGGTAAAAGTATTACTTCAAGCCAGTGGAATAGAATTTAAGAGAGAAGCAGCCTTTGAGACTAGATAGTTATCTGTACGGTGAATAGCGAAGGACAACCGAATGCAGCAGGCATTCAGTCAGAGGACCATTTCGAGAGACAGCGCTTTTAAATGGGATTCAAGTTACACTTCTAACCCTCACATATGTGTAAAGTAACTGCGACTTATTGCATTTACGTCTATTTGCCACATCATTTAGGAAAAAAATATGAATATTCGATTCGGTGTTTTGCTAACTAGCCTGTTTCTGATTTTCCCGTTCACAAACATTTGGGCAGATAACAACGATGATGCCAAGTACGAAGAGGCAATGGGTACCTTCCAACAGTCAGACACGAGTGGACGCCACTTCAATGATAGCTATGGTTATGCCTTATTCCCAACAATAGGCAAGGGTGGAGTCGGTATTGGTGCTGCGTACGGTGAGGGCCGTGTCTATACGAATGGCAATCATGTTGGTGACACCTCAATGACCCAACTCTCAATTGGCTTGCAGCTTGGAGGACAGGCCTATAGCCAAATTATATTTTTTGAGGACAGGCGCGCATTCGACGCGTTCACTAGTGGTAATTATGAGTTCAGTGCTGATGTTTCAGCGGTGGCAATTACCGCGGGTGCATCGGCGTCCTCATCTACTGCAGGTGGTGCCTCTGCCAGTGCTAGTGGTGACAAGGATAGTGCCGCGACCGCTGGCGGTTACAATGAAGGACTGGCAGTGTACACAATTGCCCAAGGTGGCCTGATGTATCAGGTATCCGTCGGTGGGCAAAAGTTTAAATATACGTCGAAGTAGCCGTTAACACTTTCCCGCTGATTCTGAGAGTGTTCAGCTATCAGCGGGAATTTCAATCACGCAAATGCCAAGTATCAATTTCACTTTTGGTGTTAGCAGCTAAAAGCACGTGCAGGTATTCAAGTTTTTGTTGTTGGTCAGTTACGACAAAGATAGTCGTGCCGTTAACTTCTACCTATTTATGTACCGTCACTCACTTTTAGTGTTCTTTCCAATTTATCTTCGGCAGATTTCTGGATCCATTTCCCCCAATATTCCGCTCTTTTCTCTTCAACACTTTCTTTGTGTTCCTCATACCATGTTTTAGACTTTTCATCCATCAAGACCACTTTGGTTTTCTTTTTCCACTTTTCAAACTTCTTTGATTCTGTATTTAAATCTGTAGTGCCATCATTCCGAATTGGTTTCATAGAAAACCTTGTTTTCCACGCGCCTGCTCGAGGTGTAATCATGCTGTAATATGTTTTACCTTCCTCCAATTCCGCATCCATAAAGTCAGCTGCTTCAGATACCACCATAAATGTATGTTTTCCAGCAGAAGTTTTATAGTTGATTTTGGTTTTGTTTTTCATAATGCCAATGAATATAGTCGCACCATCGCGGATTTCATAGATCGAAGCTTTTACCGCCGCACCAACAAATGAAGACCTCATAAAGACAACCATAGATTCTTCTTCAAACGAATTAATTCCACTTGAGTTTTCAGCGTTTGAGGTTGAGATATTAGTAATTAGAAAAAAGGCAAATATTAGCTTTCTCATTTCTTTTCCTTTATTAGCAATGAATGAGGAACACATTATTTTAAAATTGGGTTCTTCAGCGTCCGGCGTTTACTATTTTCGAATGCGCAGTGGTCCCGTTAATTATTAGTAATTTGTTAGCAAATACTGGTAAACAATCTCCACAATATAGTCCATCAAAGCCCTATCGGTGTAGGCACTGGCAGCATAGCTAACTCGAACTGTGGCAATGTCGTTACCATTTTCACCATCGATTAGAGTGAGATCCATGCCAATGCTTGAGCCACCAGCCCAGCGGCCAATCATTACTCGAGCGCCAGCGCTTACTACGTGTAGATTCTGCACCGTTGGCTCAATCACCAGCACCCTTTCGCTGTCCTTATCCTTAGCGTCAATTTCCCACTGGCTCAGTAAAGTGTTCAATTTAAATTTCAATTTAGATTCTAATTGTTTCGCTGCAACAACTTTATTTACATCAGCTGCTATTCCGGATGACCAAGCCGGCTTCGCTGTGAAAAAGAGGTTTTTTACGATAGTCTGTGAAACGACACAGTCTCTTGTTTAGTAACTTGTAGCTTTAAGTTGATCACTAACGATCATTTTGATAGGACAGTTTATGAGAGCATCTTGTTTTTGTTTGTTGTTATTGAGTTTTCTATTACTTGCGTGTGCTGGTAATCCGGACGCTTCGACAAATGATTCGCCGGAAGTTGTCTCCAACACAATGGCTGGTGAGCGGGTAGAGCAAGAGCAGGTTCATTGGGCTAACCTGGGGCAAGAGCTTTGGGTCGAAGACCCGATCTTTAACGGTAAGTTACACTTGGTGGAAGCGGGTCAGCAAAATTCCCAAACAATTCTCCTAATTCACGGCTTGGGTTATCGCGGTATGCTTGATTGGGAACAGGTGTTTCCCGAGTTGTCAGACACATACCACGTTTTAGCTATTGATTTACCCGGTTTTGGAAGTTCGGATAAGCAGCAGGTGCAATACGCGCCACAAAAATATGCGCGATTGATCAATTGGGTAGTGAGCCAGTACGCACATGACTCCGTGATCGTGATAGGGCACTCCTTGGGCGGAGCAGTAAGTTTGCGTTTTGCCCACGATTATCCCGAGCAGGTTTCACGCCTGATCATGGTGGATACGGCTGGTGTACTACAACGCACTGTGTTCATAAAATACTTGGCAAAAGTCCCAGTTACTTATGAGTGGTTGGCACCGTTCCAGAAAGCTATTCCAGCTCTGGATAGACTGATTAGAAGGGTTGCGAGTAAAGCAGATGGCTGGACACAGTCACTCCTGATTACCATGGACCAACTACCCGATGTTCCAGAGTTGTTGATGTCCAGCGGCTTGGCGCAGCAATATCTGTATAAAGATCGCGACACCATGAATGCCGCACTGGGTCTGGTATATGAAGATTTCTCCGCCGCCGCACGTGAGGTCGAGGCTCCTACTCATATTATTTGGGGCGAGCATGACAGTGTTGCTCCAATTCGAACAGGAACAGTATTGGCAGCTCTTTTACCAAATGCCGAGTTGCATGTGATTCGCACAGCCGGGCATGCTCCCATGACGGATAATTTTGACGATTTCATGGTTGTGTTAAGGCAGTCACTGGGAAATACGCCTCATGCCAAGCAACCACAACGACGTCTGGCGGTAATAGAGAAAGAAATGATGACGGCGAGAAATACTCGCTGTGACGGCCAGAGTAACCTCGTGTACACGGGCCGTTATGGAATATTCCACATACGCAATTGTCGCGGTGTGGTATTGCGCGATGTGGTTGCGGAATCCATAGAGCTGGTTGGCTCCGAGGTCACATTGGAAAATGTGAAGCTGAATTCACTGGGTGTGGGATTATCAGCAACCAATTCTGTGGTAACTGCAACCCTGTTACAAATTGAAGCCAATGTAGGTCTGGAAGTTGAAAATAGTTATCTGGACCTGGCGGGGGCAGACTTTATTATCCGCGATAAGCTTGTGGATATTCACACTGAGTCGCAGCTGTATTTTTCACTATCGGAATATCAGCAGGGTACACAAAAAAGCCCCCTGCACGGTGTTTCACTGGGGGCGGTACTAAACGTGCGCTGAGAGCTGAGATAGATTTAGTCTGCGGTGTCGATTCCAGCAATGATTTTCTTGACATGGTCTATGCTCTTTGCCACATCAATTGCTGTCTGCTTCTCATCCGGGCTATTAACAAAACCGCTGAGTAGAACTACGCCGTTATAGACATCGACATTGATGCTCAAGTCTCCTCCAAACCCAGCTTTTACTTGCGATGCTATCAATATATCGTCTACAACTTGTCCGGATGAGCGCTTGCCCGATTTGACATGGAGTTGATTGCTTAACCTGATCACACCTGCGACATTCTCAGCCGACTTACCTGCCTTTTCACGCTGTTTTTGTGAATCGACAAAGCCCGCCAACTGCACAACACCGTTGGAGACTTCGATGTTGATTTCCATTCCTCCGAAAAAGTCATTGACAACGAGTTCGGTTTTCACCTTGGAGTGCAGCACACTGTCATCTACGTAAGTACCTGCCGTTCTATCTGCATACACGTTTAAAATGACAAGCATCAGGCAGATGGTTGTATGAATTTTAATGAAGTTTTTCATTTTTTTTTCCGAGCTATGTGTATTACCAATTTGAGTTTATCAAATTCCCTGTATCACGATTCACTTTCTAACTGACGTTCTAGAACACAGTTCATCGGTGCTCTTGCGAATATCGTTACTCAAGTTTTCCATCCAGCCAATTGGTCGTGGGTGAATATAACGATTGCCGTTTTTTTTGACCTTGAAATTGAGGTTAGTACTATCTTCATAAGTAACATCATACCAGTCGCTGGCATACCAAATCTTAACCGTGATCGTGTGTTTATATTCACCTTTTACATATCTTAAGTGGGTGGCGCCCGGTTCTTGGTTAATGACTACCCAACCTCTCACCGCACCTCCACTTACGATCCCTTCATTCATGCTTTCTAAAGACAATTCGCAGTTAATCTTTACCGAACCAGGCTCCACCAGTAATGTCGATCGAGCATTGGCGGCAGGTGAAAGTACTAACAGCGCCATAACAATTATGATTGCAAAGATGAAGTTCGAATTGCTGGATTTCATTGAAAAGCCCTTTTAACAAACACAATAATTGGTTAATGGTTGCAAACCCTGCCGTATATAGGTGCAGCTAGGTTTTAGACCACTTTTACACCATCTATTTCAACCATCAATTCCTCACGGTAAATGGTTCCCTGTAAAAACACGACATTTCTGTCATTAATTTTCATTTTCTCACTAATTTGTTGTGTAACCTTACAATAGTCCTGCGGATCTTTCACATAGGCCCGCAAAACATTTTGTTCATCAATGGTGAAATGTGATTCATCCAAGTTCACCGCCGGTATTCTGCCCGCACACTGGCTAATTTGGTCTTTCGATAAGTAAGAGCTTTTCGCCAGTTAATCAGCCATGACACTGAGTAGATGGTTTTGAATACAAACAAACGGCGGCGAACGCCACGATTTGAGAAAACATCGCCCGCCAACATGGATGTTACGGCATTGACAACCTGTAGAACATTTCTTGGGTGACTCATAAGGTCTTTCATCACCGGTGTGGTAAAGCGGTAAATGAACCATGAGAAATTTGAGATTCCTCTATTGATTTCACGTCGGTACTGTCTGCAGGCTCTTCGGTAGCCAATTTGGCCTCCGTTGAGCCATGCCTCTGCCACAGGAACACCTTGCTCAGCGGCATGCATTGCCAAATAAACACCACTGGAGAAAACCGGATCAATGAAAGCAAATGCATCACCGATCAGCATAAAACCCGGTCCATACATACGTTCAGACACATAGGAATAATTACCAGTAGCCTGGGCTGGCATAACAGGCTCTGCGGATTTCATCCTTTTATTTGTTTCGGGGAGTCCCGTCAGTGTTTCGAGTAGAAACTCATCCAGTGAACCGCTACGGGTTCTAAGGTGTTCGGGAAAACTGACAGTGCCGATACTCATGATGTCATCCTGTAAGGGAATCATCCATATCCATCCATGATTAAACCAATAGATGCTGATATTTCCCTGGTTCCTACCCGGTCGCCGTGTGACGCCGCGAAAATGCCCGTAAACCGCAGCACTCGCATGCTTGGGATTCCGCTTCTTCCAACCTTTTTTGCTTGATAAGAAGGTGTCTCTGCCTGAGGCATCAACAAGGAATCTGGTTTCCCATACGTGCAACTCACCATTACTGTCGGTTGCTTCAACCTTGTGAGTCCCTTGATCAGTGGCTTCGGCGCGCTGAACTTTCATTCCTTCTAAAGCGTAAACTCCCATATTTTTACAATTTTCAAATAAAATCTGATCAAACTCGGACCTGCGTACTTCAAAAGCATGATCCGGACTCGCGCCCAAAGCCCTTCCAAAAAGGAAAGTCTGTGGTCGGCGACCACTATTGCCCACGGTGAAATCAGCTCCGCGCTTAGGGACTCCAATCGTCTTGACCTGATCCAGCACATCCAGACGCTCAAGTATAGGCAGGTTCATCGGCAATAATGATTCGCCAATATGAAACCGGGGATGATGTTCTTTCTCCAGCAAGGTAACCTCATACCCCCGTTTTTTCATCAGGCTTCCGAAAGTCGTTCCCGCTGGTCCACCGCCGATAATGAGTACGTCAGTTTTATAGGTTTTCATGCTGCTTTTGGTTGATTGAATTCTTGCTAATTTGTGTCTACACACTATCATACATATTCCACAATCTCATAAGCTAAGATGGACAAGAAGGGAAATGCAGGCACAAACTGAACAAGAAAAAGAATTGGCTGAACTGATCGTTGAATCTTTAAACCTGGAAGATGTGAGCGCAGAAGATATAGGGCCGGAAGACGCTCTGTTTGGGGAAGGACTGGGACTGGACTCAATTGATGCTTTGGAACTTGCTTTGGCCATTACACAAAATTATGCAATACAACTGAAGGCCAATGACAAAAACATGCAACAGGCGTTTGGTACGCTGAGAAGCTTAAATGCATTTATCGTGGAAAACGCAACATAAATACCAACCTGGGGATCCGGAAATCACAGTGGCTTCAAGTTCTGTTTAGGACTGCGTTTTGAACACTCAAAGACACACTCCTATTACGGACAGAAAGCCGGAAGAAATCATTGCACTTCGATCTGGTGATGAGATTGATGTCAATCGGTTTATTCAGCAAGCAAAATCAGTGGCTTGTAAGCTTCCGGATCACCGTTATGTCTTTAACCTGTTTAGTGATCGATACCAATACCTGCTCGGGTTCTGTGCGACTGTAATTGCCGGCCAATGCACATTGATGCCGCCGAACAGGCTAACAAAAACGCTAGAGCAGCTAGCCAGAAACTATCCAGACAGTTATTCACTCGGGGAATCCGATCTGCTAAATGAAAAAGTTAATCGGAAAAGCCATAACCCTGTACCTGTCATGGACTACAGAAGTGAAGTGCCTCTGATTCCGATAGATCAACTTTGTGCAATTGCATTCACTTCAGGCAGTACCGGTTCGCCCACTCCTAACCTGAAGTATTGGGAAACATTGCGAACCGGTAGTGGTGGAAGCGCTGAACTGCTATTGAACCGGGTGAGTGAACGACTGAATTTGCTGGCCACAGTTCCTCCGCAGCACATGTGGGGGTTTGAGACATCTATACTTTTGCCTTTGTTCGCCAATGCTGCTATCAGTTACCGAACGCCATTCTTTCCTCAGGACATTGCGGTAGCGCTCGAGTCGCTACCGGAACCCCGTGCCCTGATTTCGTCCCCAGTGCATCTCAATATCCTGCTTAAGTCTGGGATTAAGTTGGTGAAACTTGATCGGATTCTCAGCGCAACAGCCCCTATGTCAAAAGAGTTGGCCCAACAGCTGGAATGCCGCTTCAATACGCAGGTTCTTGAAATCTTCGGTAGTAGTGAGTCAGGCGTTTTAGCCAGCCGTAATTCAGCTACAGAGACACTTTGGCAGATATCTGATTTATTTGAGCTTGATGTCAGAAAAGATGGAGTGCTGATACAGGCGGAACATCTGCCGGGGGAAATTGTTTTACAAGATATCATCGAAAAGGTTGGTGACACCAGGTTCCGGTGGATTGGTCGTCACCAGGATATGATTAACATTGCGGGGAAACGGGGATCACTAATAGATTTGAATCGACGCATTTTAGCCATTGAAGGTGTTGTAGACGCTGTAGTTTTCGCGCCTGAAAATGATGCTGACAGATTGGCCGCGATGGTGGTTGCACCTGAATTGAAATCTTCAGATATTCTGGATGGACTGAGATTAGAGGTAGAATCAGTATTCCTGCCACGTCCTGTATACATGGTACCGAACCTTCCCCGTCAGGAAACGGGGAAGCTGGCAAACAGGGATGTCATAAAGTTGTTTGGAGATATGATGAAGACCAAGAGCTCGGAAAAACAAGAGCCATAAGCGGCAGTAATCAAAGTTGATGGTCAAAAAGCAAAATAGGGCAGGAGTGATTTCAAGGCTGATACTAACAAGCTTGCTGATGTTGGCATCAAGCAGCGTATGGTCTTTGGATTTAAAAACAGTGCTGGAGAATACCGCAGTTACGCCACCAGACCGTGTAGTGTTTCGGGAAGAACGCCATAACCCGATGCTAAAAGAACCCATTAAACTCACCGGATATCTTGAATACCTGAAGCCCGGGCGATTACGCAAAGTGGTGGAAACACCATTTGAGGAAGCTTTCCTGATCACTGAAAACTATATCGAAATCGAACGGGATGGAGAGACGCGTCGGCTTTCTTTAGGTAAAAGCAAACCCATCAGGGCCATGCTTGGGGGGATCGAAGCTGTTCTGGCCGGCCAGACGGACATATTGGCCTCGTTATTCCGCTATGAACTGTCCGGTACAGCCAGTGACTGGTCATTGCGCTTGGAGCCCATTTCCCGAAGAGTCTCAGCACACTTGACAGTCATGCTGGTTAAAGGAGACGACGACTCTGTAAACAGCATCCGTTTGGAGCTCAAAGACGATGAATGGAGCTTGATGGAAATGTCGGCCGCCGAATCGGTTCCATGAACGTGCACAGTCGCCAAACTTCACGGATTTCAATGCTCTGGGTGGTCCTGGCTCTGCTTGCAATCGCAGTCCTTGGTCTTCGCCTGCAGTTAAGTTTTGACTTAAGTGTGTTTTTCCCCCAAAAAACCAATCTCACCCACGACGTTTTGCTTGAACAGTTGAAAAATGGCCCCGGGTCACGTCTGATCGTTATCGGTCTGAGTGGTAGCGATCGAAATCAACTGAAATCTTTCAGTGACAGGATGAAACAAGACCTGATTGGCCATCCCGCATTTGTGAATGTACTCAACGGCGATTACACGATTGAGGCTGCAATTGTCCCCGAACCTGTAAATAGTTATTACCTATTACTTGGCAATATAGACTACAGCAAGGCATCCCTCCAACAAGCATTACAACTTCGCTTCAGGGATCTCGCATTCGGTGGTGGTACTACTCTGTTGGGGCTGATAGCCAAAGACCCCTTTTTGCAGACATTGGAAGTGCTGCGACGATTGGTACCCGTTAATCTGACTGGTGAAATGTGGTTCGCCAAAGACGGTAGTGCGGTATTGATGGCGGAAACCAAGGCACCAGCGGTTGATATTGCTGCGCAGGCGCAAGCCATTTTAGCGGTACAAAAGGCATTTTCAAATATCGGTGGCTCAAGCGAACTGAAACTTGAAATGACGGGTGTTGGTGCTTTTGGTGTTGAGTTACAAGGCACCATTCGTGCCGAAGCAAAGAAACGAACTATCCTCGCAACTGGCGCGCTACTACTGGTTCTGCTGGTCGTTTACCGCAAACCTCGTTTCATCTTGCTAGCAGCACTACCAATTGGTATGGGTTTTATTGTTGGCCTAGCTGTCGTGACTCTCGTCTTTGGCAATGTTCATGGAATCACTTTGGCGTTCGGCTTCACATTGATGGGAATTGCAATTGACTACCCCCTTCATTTGTTCAGTCACTCCAGAAATAGAACAGGCCGTGAAGCGATTCATGGAATTTGGCCAACCTTGCGAATAGGTGCGGCCAGCACTGCAATTGCATATCTGGCAATCGCATTATCCGGTTCAAAAGGATTAGCTCAGCTGGGCATTTTTACTGCCAGTGGCGTGATCATTGCCGCACTGGTGACACGTACATGGCTACCACTTCTGGTGGGTAAGCAGCAAAGCGCAATGACCAACTCAACAAGCAAGCTGAATCAAGTCTCACTGAATTACCTTCCTGCCTTTCTCACCCTGGCAGTGGCTTTGTTCGCCACTCATTACCTGGTAAAAGGTGAGATATGGGAAGACAGGTTGTCAAGCTTAAGCCCAGTGCCGGAACAAAGACTTTTAACTGACAATTTATTACGCTCGGCAGCAGGAACACCAGACATGAGATATCAGCTGGTTTTACATGCGGAAAGCCTGGAGGACTTGCTACGTGAAAGCGAAGAAGCTGATCAGTTACTAAATAAAGCCGCCGATGATGGGCTACTGGAAAGTTGGCAGTCAGTCAGCCTGATTCTTCCCAGCCAGTTCCAACAGCAAATCCGGCAGGATGCCATTCCGGATGATGATCTGTTGCGTTCCCGCTTGAATGAAGTTCTTGCAGATTCACCGTTTCAACCAACAGCCTTTGAATTTTTTGCCAGTAATGCCAACATAAGCAAAAATCTTCCACCCTTATTGTCGGCACAATTTGATAATACGCCGCTCGAATCGTGGCTGGACTCCCACCTGATTCACCTGGGAAACCAGTGGGTTTCGCTGATTACTTTGAATCAACCAAGACCGGAAGAACTTGCTGCATATTTAAAGACGTGGAAGTCGAAACTCGAACTGGTGGACTTACATCAATCCTCGCTGGATTTGGTGCGGGATTATCGTAATGGGGCTATCAAAACAATTCTCTTGGCGTCTTTCGCAATCATTGCGTTGTTAATGTTCGAACAAAAACAACCGGGCAGGATTATCTGGATTGCGCTTACAGTGATAGCGGCACTATCTATAACAATCGCTATCGTGACAAGCTTGCATACGGGGCTCACCATCATTCACCTCGTTGCCTTGCTGCTGGTAATGGGCCTGGGGCTGGATTACGCGCTGTTTCTCAGCAGAACGGAAAGCAAATCCGGACAAGAGGCGACCCGCCATGCCGTACTCGCATGTGCAGCTACAACAACACTGACATTTAGCATACTGGCCGCATCTTCTATCCCGGTACTCAAGTTTTTGGGGCTTACAGTGGCGGTAGGTTCTGCAGCCAGTTTTCTGCTGGCTTTTGCAGGAAGTTGGATATTAAGTAGAAAGCTCAGTTAAAGCGACTCCTGAGATTGCCTAGTAAATTGCAGTGCTAAAGTCAGCCCGGCTAGTCCACCAGCAACGATGGCTACATCAAAACGTTTACTTGATTCATTCATTATCAGGGTCAGGTTATTCCCGGTTTGATACTGAAAGCTTAAGGCTAGAATTTGACGACAGTGGGAATTTCAGGTTAACAGGTAAAACCGTCCTGATGAAACCATGATCTGCAACGGCGGCGATTAGTGGCAACAGCCTAGCCCCAAAATTGCTTTCGAGATTCAGCCTCAAATCCTCGGGGATATCTGGCCAGTCGACTGAGTCCCCGCTAACACTGAACTGAATGGATGCCAAAGGGCTTGCTAAATGCCCTGTAGGGGTTAGGAGTATTGCGCAAGAGAACGGTTGATCCGATGGGCAAGTATCATGGAGTGCGAGCGGCGCCGCCATTTCCTGGGTGACCAGTAGCACCGGTATGTCTTCCTCCGATGCCTGAATCGCGGCTTCCAGGAAAGCCATGGGCGCTGTGTATTGATATGCCGATATAGCATTGGTTGCCGCGTGACAGTGACTTGCAATTGACCAGTAACCTGTCGTGGCATTGTGTACCGAGTTGTGAAACTGGGTAGGGGAGACCAGTCGCGGAGGCGTCGACAAAGTACGACACAAATAGTCCGTGATCTGCATATCCCCCATGGCGGATGAGAACACTACTGCGGCATTGGCTGGATCCAGACATGCCATTTCGCAAGCCTGGCTCATTACTTCGACTGCCAGTTTAACCGAGAGCGGTGCGCGACGGCGCTCTCTGGGGGGGATCAGATCGGGTTGTAGCTTGGCATCTAATTGCCAGCTACCGGTATTGATTCCATCAGAAAATTCTTTCCAATTTGAAAAATAGGGGCTCCATACACCAAGGCCTGCAATATCCAGCTTAATCATTGATCCGACCGAAAATTAGAGCTGCGTTATTGCCGCCAAAGCCGAATGAATTTGACATGGCATTCCTGATCAGCATTTTTGTATTTTTCTTGAGTATGGGGAATCTGAACTCAGGGTCGGGTTCTCCGCAGTTTAGTGTTCCCGGGACGATGCCATGTTGCATCGATTCCAATGTGATAATTGACTCCAGGATTCCAGCAGCACCCAAAGTGTGCCCTGTCCAGCCTTTTGTGGAGCTGGCTAAAGTTGATGTCGGGAAACACTGGGACAGGGTATATGTCTCGATCAGGTCATTCGCCTTGCTGGCAGTGCCATGTAGATTGATGTAATCAATTTCCGTGGCTGGTATCCCTGATCTTTTCAGAGCCTGTTCCATGGCCATTAGTGCTCCTTTTCCTTCAGGGTGTGGATGGGACATATGGTAGGCATCGGAACTTTCACCATATCCGAGTAATGCAAACTCTGCCGCTGGCGCCAGTTCCTCTTTGGTCAAAAGAGCAAAGCCAGCCGCTTCACCGAGGTTAATGCCATCTCTTCGCCGGTCAAAAGGACGGCATGGGTTTGGCGAAAGAAGCTCCAGTGAATTAAAGCCATACATGACACTCAAACACAGGGAGTCCACGCCGCCAACCAGTACTGCATCAACCAATCCATACTTAATCCATCTCGAAGCGGTTGCAAACACCTTTGCGCTGGAGGAGCACGCCGTACTGATAGTCATTGACGGCCCTTTCAAACCGGTTGCCCTGGAAACAAAAATCCCAGGCGAGTGCAAATTATGTATTTCGGGCTGGTCATACTCTTTCGGCATTTGACCGGAAGGCTCCATACACGCGTAACCTTCTTCAGTCCTGCCGATGCTTGAAGTAGTGGTAGCCATGACCACACCGATTCGATTTGCACCAACCTGGTCAATCAACTGGTCAACATTTGCCAGAAATCCATTCTGCTGCAGGCCTAGCCAGGCCAATTGGTTGTTACGACTTTGCAAGTGGTCAAGATGAGAGGGCAGGGCTGTTGATTCTACAGATTGGACTCGACCAATCCAGGTATCAAGGTCGCAGTTCTTCAGGTCATTGGATCTGAGACCAGAGCAGCTATTGCTAATGGCTTCTTGTATTGCCTCAAGGCCAAGTCCAAGAGCCGAAGTTGCTGTATAACTTGAAATGGCTATACGCATTGATTCAACCCTGCAAAGCTCTTGCCGAGTAATGAGTGTTTGAGACTGACCAAGTCTCAGTTTTTCCCGGGCAAAGAGTTTTGTGATTCAGATCCGTATTGTTTTCACTTTGCAGGACAACGGCATAAAACGCTTGCTCATCAAGGCAATCATGAAGCCCACTCCAATGTTCGCATCTGCCAATCCTGTCTCGCGTATCTATACGGCAGAGCTTATTGAACCCCGGGTTGTTCTTCATAAAAACGCTTCCTCGCACGCACTTGGCACTGGCCTCCCAAAGAGTCCATTTGGCATAAAAATCCTTGAGATCAACAACGGGTACTTTCCAATTGAGAAATTCCGCCCTTTCGGAAATATTGGTGCGTGGCTTGATGCATTCGATATCAATTCCAATCTTAGCTTGATACGAAACGCCAGCGGCCAACCAGTTACCGCTACGAGCCATACTAATATAAAGGCTATGGTTGCCATCAGGAGCTAAAGCGGGTGCACCAGAAGCTGAATATTCAAGTTCCCAGCAATGTCTTTGAGTAGCTGAGATTGAACAAAGCAGCGTTTTAATGAGTTAATGGCATGAAGTCCTTTTGGTTTGGTAAGCAGGCTGCTGGATTGCATTACTTGCAAAAACTATTCGAGCTTTTGGAGCCAGAATTTGTTCGTCGGTTGGGGTGATTTCAATGATCTTTCTGATTGATGGTTCTTGAGCTATTTGCCTGGGGAGTTCAATCCTGGATTCGCTTGCTGCAATTTGTTTCATTATCCTAAGCGTTTCCTAAATGGAACACGCTGTATGATACCCAAAAAAACAGAACTGCAAAGGATAAGATTTTAAAATGAAACAAGAGCACCCAATGGCATGTCACGAAGCACACAGCTAATGAGGAAGCGACTTGACTATATCTGGCGGTTGTTTGGAACAGGGTTAAGCTTTGTCATTTTTGGTTTGGGTGGATTATTTATAAGTATTTTAGTATTCCCGTTGATTTTTGTATTTGTTCGAAGCCCTGATACCAGCCAGCGTATAGCCAGGCGGATTATTGGAAACGCATTTGGAGCCTTCATATGGATGATGAAAGGATTAGGTGTCTTGTCATATGAAATCAAGGGTGTTGAGAATGCCGGGGACGGTCATAATCAACTAATCATCGCAAATCACCCGACCCTCATTGATGTGATTTTTCTTGTTTCACTTTTTCCAATGGCAGATTGTGTGGTTAAGGAAGGGGTTAGAAAAAACCCGTTCATGCGCAGGGTCGTTGTGCCGGCAAAGTACATTTCCAGCAATGATCCTGCACAATTGTTGGATTCCTGTGTTAAGCGTCTTAAATCCGGTGGAAGTTTGCTTCTGTTTCCTGAGGGGACCCGTTCTGTGCACGGGCAACCATTAGATTTCAAATTGGGTGCGGCTTCTGTGGCCATCAGGTCAAGTGCCGAGGTTTTACCGGTCATGATTCAATGTTCGCAGCCAGGATTACTAGCGAAACATGTGCCGTGGTACAGGGTTCCACCGGAAAAGCCGTTTTTCACTATTCAGATCCAACAGCCAATTGGTTTGCAGGAATTGATAGTCGGCGATCTAAATCCGCGCCAGGCCACGCGTGCACTGAATGAAGCCTTGTTAAGACTCTTTGAGGTAAAGCCGGCCTGACTATCGAATTTCCATTGTTTATTTAGCATTTTTGTAACAATCAATTTACAATATGACTATGAATAATGATCAACTCTATTTGAAAATTAAGGCTATATTGGTTGACCAGTTTGAGGTTGATGAGTCAAAGGTTTCTATGGGGGCCAATCTATACGAAGAATTAGAGATTGACAGCATAGATGCAGTGGATTTGATGGTTCAACTCAAAGAGTTGACCGGCAAAAAGATACCACCGGAGCAATTCAGGGAAGTCCACACTATTGGAGATGTGCTCGATACGCTATCAAGCCTATGAAGCAGGCAGTGTTTGTTCGAGTTGTAGTAGTTGTTTTCTTCATTGTCTATCCATTCATTGTATATTTTGGAATCCAGCATTTGCCACCGAGTTTTTTTGGCTTGTTGCTGGTTGCGCTTCTCGCAATGAGATTTGGAGTACTGCTACCAAGTGAACGCTTGGTCTTGCTGCCCGTGCTGTTGGGACTCCTGGTGTATGCGGTCACTACGGCAGTTTTGAATAGTGCTTCGATGCTTCTGTTTTATCCAGCATTGGTGAATTTTGTTTTATGCATCGTCTTTGCCAATTCGCTCCGTCATGAAGAGTCATTTTTATTGCGAGTTGTCCGCGCCAGGGGTGTTGCAATCAGTGATTACACACCGCGATACCTTTATCGACTTACTGCGCTGTGGGCCTGCTTTTTCGTGCTAAATGGACTGGTTTCAATATGGACCGGCACCCTGTCCATGGAGGCATGGACACTTTACAATGGGCTGATCTCCTATTTTATTGTTGCTATATTGTTCGGCGGAGAGATGTTATTTCGGCGCTATTACAAGAGGCGAAAAAATCTGGAGAACCCATGATTTCCTTAAACCTCCCGGGCACGGAACATAATTTCCCTCAAGTCTTGTCCTTGGTTGATGATTTTCCGCAGCAACGACTACTTCTTGATATCTCATCAGACCTGGGTTGGTTTCAGGGACACTTTCCCGGTACACCGGTACTGGCGGGCGTTGTTCAACTTCATTGGGCCGTGAGTGCTTCGCTCGCATTATTCAAGTTTAGTCAAGTGCCAGTGGAAATTAAGCGACTGAAATTCAAGAGTATTGTTACACCTCCGAGACAACTGGAGCTTGTGCTGGACAAGATAAGTGAAAATGAAATTCAATTTGAATTCTCGAGCGAAGGTCAAATTCATTCTCTGGGGCGTCTGATCTTCGAAGAGAAAATTCCATGCTGATTTGCATGGTTATTCCACACTTTGATCACATTGATCAGTTCCAAAAAGTATTGCCCGAACTGGTAGAGCAGGGATATCCATTGGTAGTGGTTGATGATGCCAGCCCGGAGCATGTCTTCAAAGCACTGGCTCTACTACTCGAGAATCACGCACCCGAATCAATCCTGCTCAGGCACCCTGAAAATATTGGTAAGGGCGGCGCAGTGATGACAGGTTTGAATGCAGCGCTGGAGGCTGGTTTTACGCACGCATTGCAGATTGATGCTGATGGGCAGCACGATGTGCAAGGTATTGCGCGATTAGCTTCGGTAGCAAGCCGGCATCCAAATAGTATTATTTGTGGGCAACCGGTATTCGATGAATCCATTTCCCAATTTCGGTTTATTGCTCGCTACATCACCTTATACCTGGTCTGGTTAGAAACTCTCAGCACTGAAATTCGCGATGCCCTATGCGGCTTCCGGTCATACCCTTTAAAACAAACTGTCACATTGGTGCAGAGTAGCAAGCTAGGTAAACGGATGGCTTTTGACCCGGAAGTTCTGGTACGTGCGGTATGGGCAGATATACCCTTGCGTTATATTCCAGTTAATATTGCATATCCTGACGACGGTAAGTCACATTTTCGATACTTTCGCGATAATTTGGAAATCTCCTGGATGCACACAAGACTTATAATCGGGATGCTGATTCGCTTGCCTGCATTGTTACGGCGAACCCAAAGACCAGGGCGTACCACCCAGTGAGTCAGCACTGGGCAACAATGAAGGAAGCTGGTGCCCTGACCGGAATGCGATTCATGGCCTGGATATATTCTGTTCTGGGCAGGGTAGTCTTCAATGTGGTTTTGGTGCCGGTAATGGCATACTTTTTTTTGCGCAGAGGTAGCGCCCGACGAGCATCGATGGATTTTCTGCGAAAAGTTAAACGTAGCTATCCTGAGAAAGTTCAAAACCGTTCAATAAACTGGCTTTCATTTCTTCATTTTCTCACTTTCGGTCAATCCTTACTGGACAAATATATCGCTTGGTCGCAAGTACCTACCGACATTGCGATGGAACCGGGGGCAGATAAAATGCTTATTGATCTGGTAGCATCCCGTCGGGGCTGTCTTGTTATTGGCTCCCACTTTGGAAATCTTGAGTATTCACGCGGTATCTCTGTACGTTACCCTGAATTGGTGATCAATGTGTTGATGTATGACCAACATGCAGAGAAATTTTCTTCATTGATGGAGGATGCTGAAGTGGAATCACGCATGAACTTAATACAGGTCACGGATATTGATCTTGAACTCGCCCTGACACTGAAGGAAAAGGTACAGCGTGGGGAGTGGGTGGTAATCGCCGGTGATCGTGTGCCGGTGGGTGAAGGCAAGAGAGTTTGTAGAGCCTCGTTTTTTTGTGAAAAAGCAGACTTTCCGATAGGTCCATATGTATTGGCCAACCTGTTGCGCTGTCCGGTATATTTGCTGCATTGTTTTCATGTTGAGGATCATTATCAAGTTGGCATGGAGTTTTTCGAGAAAGAATTTCTAACCGACAGGAAGAGCAGGCAACAATCGTATGAACAAGCCGCCCAGAAATTGGCCCGGGCACTGGAAAAACAAGTCGCCCGGTTTCCTCTCCAGTGGTTCAACTTCTATGATTTTTGGGGTGATCGGAAAGAGCAACTAGTAAAAACGAAAGGCTAGAACATTCATGATTCAACTC
>PVMS01092729.1_pt1 | contig 19576 bp, 16 predicted proteins | sample 1853461 | NCBI WGS metagenome assembly PVMS01 (sample SAMN08582032, study PRJNA380276) | Marine sediment metagenome, whole genome shotgun sequencing project. | isolation source: ocean sediment barecode stripped | collected 2017 | reverse complement strand
GTCATTTCAATTTCGGAGAAGCACCTGGAGATATCTTCGCGCACAGACTGGTGCTTGCTAAGAGGGCGGCCGAAGGTGGTGCGTGAAACGGCGCGCTTGCAGGCGTACTCCAGAGCGCGCTGCGCCGAGCCGATCAGGCGCATACAGTGGTGCATGCGACCCGGCCCTAGCCGACCCTGGGCGATTTCAAAGCCCCGGCCCTCGCCCAGTAACACGTTTTCCAGCGGCACGCGTACATTGTCGAAAACCAGTTCCGCATGGCCCAGGGGGGCATCGTCATAGCCCAATGTAGTCAGCGGCCTGATCAACTTTACGCCGGGGGTGTCTTTGGGTACCAGTACCTGGGTTTGCTGCATGTGCCGGTTGGCATTGCCCGGGTCAGACTTTCCCATCACGATGAAGATTTTTGTGCGCTCGTTCATGGCGCCGGTGATAAACCATTTGCGTCCGTTCAGTACCCATTCCTGCCCCTCGCGGACGATACTCAACTCAATGTTGGTGGCGTCACTGGAGGCCACCTGGGGTTCGGTCATGGCGTAGGAAGAGCGGATCTCCCCCTGCAGTAAGGGCGTCAACCATTGTTCTTGCTGGGCTGCTGTGCCGTATTTCATCAGCACTTCCATATTGCCGGTATCGGGGGCATTGCAGTTGAACACTTCCGGGCACCACAATACGCGCCCCATCAACTCCGCCAACGGTGCGTAATCAAAGTTGCTGAGCCCGCCGAACTCACTGAACTCGGCATGGGCCGGTGGCACAAACAGGTTCCACAGCCCGTCAGCCCTGGCTTTTTGTTTCAGCTCATCCATTAAAGGAATGGGCGCATAGCGGCTTTTTGCCGAGTCCAGTTGTCTGGCGTAGACATGTTCATTGGGGTAAATGTGATCATCCATGAAAGCGCTGAGTCGGGCTGCAGGTCCTGGGATTTTTCACTGAATTCGAACATGGGATGGTTCCTGTTAGTTAATATATAGGGGAATGGTACTTACCTTGACGCGAAAGTGCATACGTTTCGCTGCTTCCGGGACTTTTTTGCCATGCTCAGTTGGAACCCCACGCCTTTGCAAGGCAAAAAACTCCCGGAAGCAGCTACCCACGACAGCACCCAAGAGGCTTGAGTATGACGACTGGGTAGCGGCGTGGTCCGGGCGGAGCCACTAGAGGGCATGCTCTTCTTAACCGAAAGTGGCTCCGCCCGGACCGCGCAGTGGGATCTACACTACATTGGCACTACTGCTCTTCAAAGAAAAGCGCCAGGCTATTCTGGTAGGCCTGTCGCAGCAGGTCCTCTACGTCTACACATTTAACCTGTGCCACCTTTTCCGCAATGAAAGGCAGGTAGTAGGGGGCATTGGGTTTGCCCCTGTACGGCACCGGGGTCAGGTAGGGCGCATCCGTTTCCAGTAAGATCTGCTGCAATGGGGTGGCGGCGACCACCTCGCGTACGTTTTCCGCCTGGTTAAAGGTCGTAATGCCGTTGAAGCCGAGCATAAAACCCTCTGCCAGGCAGTACTCGGCCAGCGCCAGCCCGGAGGTGAAGCTGTGGATGACACCTTTGCGGGAGAGGGCCCCGCTGAAGTTTTGCAGGATGTCCCGCGTGTCCTCATCGGCTTCCCGGGTGTGGATGACCACCGGCATATCCAGGTCCACAGCGGCTTGCAGTTGTTGCTCAAACACCGAGCGCTGCACTGCGCGGTCCGCGTGGTCGTAGTAGTAATCCAGGCCAATTTCACCCACGGCGAGTATTCGCTCATCTGCCATGCGCTGGCGAATAATGGCGTCTACTTCCAGGTTGTAGGATTCTGCCTCGTGGGGGTGTACGCCCTGGGTCCCCCAAATGGTTGGCGCCTGGCGGGTGAGCGCCAAAATCCTGTCAAGATTTCCCGGGGAGACGGCGATAGTAATGATCCGCTCGATGCCCACCTCAGCCGATTTATCCAGGGTGAACGCCAACTGCTCCTCATCCAGGTAATCCAGGTGGCAGTGGGTTTCGATGATGGGGGTGTCAAAGTGCGGGATCTCGCGCCGTTTCTTCTTGCTCATGCCCTACAGTTCGCTATTCCTTTGAGTCGGCGCTACCGGCAGTGACACGTTGCCGCATCTTGCGTGGCTGGTGGGTGCGCAATCCGCGGATGGTACACGTGATCTCGTCCCACAACCAGTTGTGCAGGGGGGAATTGGCCGTGCGCTTGTGGGCTACCAATGCGTTGTTGATGTTGAAATCGCCCCCCTGTGGGGTGGGCAGGGCGGAGCTTACGCTCCACACCTGACATCGCTAGATAAAGAGGCCCATCTACGCCTTCAATTTGGGCTTCGCCTTGCCAGCAGCCCGGCGGGTGGCTTTGGGTCGCGCTTTGGCAGCTTTCCTTTTAGCCGGCGCTTTGCGCTTTGCCGCAGCCTTGGCTTTTGTCTTGGCAGGGGTTTTGCGCTTGGCCGGTGCCCTGGATTTTACCTCAGCTTTGGCTTTTTTCTTGGCCGGCGCTTTACGCTTGGGTGACTTGCCCTTGGTTTTTGCCACTGCCGCTTTGCTTTTGCCACCTCTGGCCTGGGGGACAGCAGCGCCATAGAGTTCATTATAGGATGCCTCCAGGCAATCGTGATAGAACTCCGGGTCAGGCATGATAGCCCTGTCTGCGAGTACCGACAGGGTGAGCTTGCCAGCGTAGCTGAATACCAGGTGGAAAATACCCATGCCGGGGGTTAGTACACCCAGGCCATAATAATCCACCATTTTCGCACCCGCGCAGTACAGTGGAAAGTCCGGTCCCGCCACATTGGAGATGCAGGTGGAGACATTCATCGGAATAAATCTGGACAATTCATTGCGCGCCCAGAAACCAGCTGCAAATTTGGTAACGGCGGGGGAAAGTATCCCGGCAAGCATCATCGCATCGACCATCGGGCTGGCCTCGCCGCTGCGCTTGGCCTCATCGGTGGATTGGTTGACGGCAGCCAGGCGTTCCAAGGGGTCGCTGATGTCCGTGTGTAATGAGGCGAAAACCGAGCCCACCTGATTGTTGTCCTCGGTGACACCTCGACGGGTACGCATGTTAAGGGGCAGGGCCGCAGCCAAAGAGCCCTCCTCGGGAGCTTCACCCTTGGCCTCGAGGTAGCGCTGCAGGGCGCCGCCGATAACCCCCAGTGCGACATCGTTAATAGTCACGCCGGCCGCATTTTTTATGTCCTTGAAACCAGCCAGGGGGAATTGTACCGCATCAAAAACGCGGTGTGGTCCCACGGATTTATTCAGAACGGTTTTTGGTGCGGATACGTCCGGTGCTGGAATTTCATCGCGCATGATATCCAGAGCGTACTTGCCCAGATCCCGGGTGGTTCTCACCGTGCCTCTCGCCATTCGCACGGCATTCTTTACACGATTGATGGATGTTTTGGTCAGCAGCTCGGCCACAGACGGGTCGGTGTCTACCAGGCGCGGCTCAGTGTCGGGCTCGTCATCGTCATCCGGATCGGCTACCAGGTCGTGCAGTGCGGCCATAAACGAGGAGCCACCGGCACCATCCACCAGGGAGTGATGCATCTTGGTGTACACCGCAAAACAACCCTTGGGTAAATGGGGGATATTATCCAGCCCCTCGATAATATAGGCCTCCCACAAAGGGCGGGACATATCCAGGGGGCGGGAATGCAGGCGAGCTACCTGTATGCACAATTGCCGCCAATCACCGGGTTCGGGCAGGGCGATATGGCGCAAATGAAATTCCACATCGAAATTGGCGTCTTTCACCCAGTAGGGACGATCCAGCCCGCCGGGTACTTCCACCAGGCGGGTGCGGAACAGGGGCAGGCTACCGAGGCGTCGTTCAAATCCGGCGATAACATCCTTGAAGCGTACAAATCCCCCCGGGGCTGTCGATGGGTCGTAGATGCCCATACCGCCCACATGCTGGGGTGTGTTGGTCTGTTCCAGGTTGATAAAGGCGGAGTCAATTATTCCTAGTTGTTTCATAATCTCTCTAAGCCCCTCGTGGGCATGTTTATCCTGTTTAAAAGTAGCCTATTCTCACCAATTAATCACTGTGCTTCCCTGTAGTGATCAGCAGCGCAACGGGTGGGTGGTTATTTCCTGCACAGATGCCCTTGCGGGGGAGGCCTGCCCGTGGCATGTTGGTGTTTTCCTGGCCTTCTAACTGGCTGGGCGCCGTTATATCACTGTTGGCTCTGACAGGCTAGAAGGGGTGGTTGAAAATTGGTCAGTAAGATAAATAGTTGGCCTGGATTTCTCGTATTGCACAGTATTTGCATGTTGTTGCTTCTGTTGCTGGCTGCACCGGCAGTGTGGGCGGGGAAGTATGCCTACGGTGAGGCATTCGTGCGGGTGGGGCAAAGTTGGGCAGATGGTGGGCCGGTGCAGGAGCAGGCCCAGCTCGGCGACTCGCAGGCCACGCAGGACGATGGCCAGTATCAACGCCAGGTGGACGAGTTGGAGAAGGAGGTCGGACCCTATGCCGACGCCCTGGCCGAGCCCTTGACCGGGCTGGGGCGTCATCATCGCCGGAAGGGTGATATGCAGCAGGCCCTGCGCCTATACCGCCGCGCCCTGCATGTGGTGAGGGTCAACGATGGGCTGTACAGCGAGCGCCAGATGCCTATTTTGCGCGAACTGCTGGATGCCTACCGGGTAAGCGGAGAAATGGAAATACTGGATAACCGTTACGATTACTACTTCCGCCTGTACGGTAACGGCCGCCCCCCTTATACCGATGTGCGCCTGCGTGCGGCCCTGGCGTATCTGCGTTGGCAGCGCGAGGCGGTGCGCCTGGAACTGGATCAGAATGAAAGCCAGCGCATTCTGGCACTCTACCATCTGAATGATGAGTTATTGCAAGGGGTAGCTGCGGACTCGTCCGTGGCTTTGCAGTGGTATCGGGATCTGGTGATGAGCCAGATACGTAACCTGTATTTGCTGGAAGACCGGTTCGCCCCCACTGCTCAAAATGCGGGCCTGGCGCCTTCCACCCCGATATTTGCCGAGAAGTGGGAGCAGAAGGATTTCGACAAGAAACGGCTGGAACTGATCCAGCGTGGCGCCAAGTCGCAGGGTGCGGGCATGTTACAGGCGTTGATCGACCGCACCGCTGTTAGCGCAGACAACACGGCGTTGGCTGGAGTGCACCTGGAACTGGGAGACTGGTACCAGTGGCATAGTAACGACAGACTAGCCGGTGAGCAGTACCAGCAGGTGGTGCAATTGCTGTCGCAGGAGGACCGGCCAGACTTGCTACAGCAGTGGCTGGGACAGCCGATGGAGCTGCCTGATAACGGTGCTTTCTGGCAGTTTCGCCCCGACCGTGAGGGCGAGCACCCGGTGGTGGTGAGCGTGCGCTACGACGTGTCTGCCAGGGGGCGTGCCAGCAACATGCAGGCCGGCGTGTCCGACCCGGCAGACGAAGGCCTGGCCTCGCGGCTCAAGCGTAAGCTGGCGCAGATTCGTTTCCGGCCCCGCTGGGTGAGCGGAGCGGCCGAAGCGGTATCGCAGGTCCAGCGCGACTATCAACTGACCAACTGACCAACTGAGCGCGACCTGTTCAGGCGTTCTCTATCACCATGATGGCGCCGCTGGCTTTGATCGGAGAGCGGGTTTTGCAGTCGATAATATCGGCGCAGTGCCTATCAACACAGCGCTCGGCCATTTCAAAAAAAGTGGAGCGTTCCGGGTCGGCTATGAGGATGTGTTTCACTCCGGCTTTCACCGCGCGATTGACCATGTTGTACACAGGGTTGACCAGCTCATCCCAAAAGCAGATATCCGCTGCGATTAGCATATCGAACTGGGCCAGTTGTCGGGTACTCAAATCCTCGAAACGTGAAATCAGGGATGTGGTCTGCACCCCGTTCAGGCTGGCCGATGCCTGCAGGAATGGAAATACGTCGGGGTCGGCATCTACCGAGGTCACTTGTGAGCCCAGGGTTTTGGCGCACCATATGCCGGAAACACCCCAGCCGCAGCCCACATCGATGACCGAGCGGCAATGCTCCGGCCTGTTCTTATTCAGGTAGTCGATCAGCAGGCAGCTGGACTTCCAGAGTTTGTTGCCGTGAATGGACGGGTAGACGCCCTGGCGTTTGACCCGACGAATGGCCGGATGAGAGCCGGTGGGCATGGTGACACCGCGAAAGCGGTGTTCGGTACGAGGTTTGCTTGTTTTGCGAGTGCTCAACTTGATTCCTTACCGTTGGTTTGTGGGTTGACCCAGATCGGGGAAGTCCACGCTCGTTCCTGTAGCGTGGGTGAATAAAAGGGTTGCTGCGCCCGGTCCAGGCAGCATTTGCCATAGATATCGCCGATGGCGCCCTGATCCTGCAACTCTGCGGTTTTCGCCGCAGCCTGCGCGGCGCAATCACTGGCGAAGGGATTCACGCCGGCTGCCTGGCAGTGTCGCGTACTCCAGCGGCAGGAGGGGTTTTCCAGTACCCGCACATAGTAAAAGGCCGGTTGGGTCGCGTCGTAGCCCGGATCGCGCCACACCACACAGAGGTTCTGGTGGCCGCTGCCGGTGGGGGCGCAGCTTTGCGGGTCTACACCCGCGCCATTATCGGCACTGCCGGCGACATCAAATACCTGTTCATGTGTGTCGCCCGCATCGTCCAGCCAGCCCTTGATAATCTGGATGCGCTGCAGGTCGACGCCGGGATGGCCGGGGCTGCCGGCATCTTTGACCGCGCTTACCAGAAAGGCCGGTGAGGCTGCGGTGGCGTTCAGTTCGCCGCCCATGGGCACAGCACTGGCGTAGGCCTTTTCGATCATCTGCGGGTCATCGCAGAGTTCTGGCGCCAGGTCAGCTCCGGCGAAAAAGCGGACGATGGGGCGCGTGCCACTGGTGGCGTAAGCCTCACGCTTGCGCATGCCCGCGAAAATGCTGTCCCGGGAATTTTCCTCGGCCCACACCACGGCCAGTCCGCCGGGGTTGTCGAAGAAATGATCCTGCACATTGCGGTAGCCCGAATCGCGCCTGCCCAGGTGTCCTACATAATTATCTTCTTCGGCGCCCCCGGCGGTGGCACTGTGGGTGTCGGTACTGCCGATAAAACCCATCTTGAACGGGTTGGTGCCGGTTTGTCGCTCAAGTGCGAGGCCGTCCTTGAGCGTGTTGCGCACCATATTACGCCGACCAAAATCGTCAATCGATACGGGTTTGCCCTCTTCGGTCTGCATTTCACCAAACACTGTGCCGAGCATGGACAGGTTGTCTGACAGGGCCTGTTCAAAATCACACAGTTCGTCCTCGGTTGCCACGCCGCGGCCCAGCAAGCGGTCAAAGCGGCACTCACTGGCTGCCTTGTGCTGCACCAGTTCAACCAGCGGTTCAAAGAACAATCGGTCCTGCGCTTCGCGTTCGTTGCGCGGGTCGGGGAACATCAGGCCGCGGCTGAGGTTGGAGTTATGGGGGATAGACATGACATCGCAGCCCGCATCGCCGTCTATGCACTCTTCTCGCAGGCGTCGCCACAATTCCGGATAATTCATGGAACCGGTGTCGTAGGTGGAAATCGCGGTGTCGGTCACGCGCTCGTTGCGGAAGATGACGTTGCGGTGCAGGTTGGCAAAGTTCGGCGCGTCGGTGTACTCGTAGGCGCTGAAGGTGGTGAAGCTGCAATCGCTGCTGCGGTCGTAGTGTTCCTCTGCCGCGGCCTGAATACGCTGCCAGGTTTGCTTGTGGGCGGCATCGCAGTCGCCAATGGAGCACACCAGGGACTCATCCTTCTGGCTGGCGGTATCCAATACCCCCAGCGACACCCAGTAGTTGGCCGCCAGTAACTGCACGTAGAAATATTCACTGCGTGTGGCGATGCAGGCGGGAAACCAGTAAGCCAGTGTGGCGGAATCCCCGGTACACAGATTGATCGGCCCCAGGAACTCGGAGTGATCCGTAACCGCGGCAAAATCCAGCGGCCTTTGTATCTGTGCCCTGACTGTCTGGTTGGCGTCCGCGTCGGAGAGGATGATCTCCTCACCCTTGGCATAGCGGTAGGCCGCCCAGGGGTCGTTGCGCTGGCTGGAAACATAGCTGTCGAAAGAGTAGCTGGTGTGTACGTGCAGGTCGCCGAACATGGGGCGTTTGGTCGCACTGTACTGGGTGCAGGGCTCGCGCTGTTCGGTGCGTTCAAAGGCTTCATCCGCCGCCAGGTAGCCACTGCTGAGCAGGGTGATAAGCGCGGCGGCCAGGAAAACGTCGCTGCGGGGGCGATGAAACCGCTTACTGTTTGTTTTTATCATGCTGATCTCGCGGTGGCTGAGTTGTTGCTCGGGCGGCCTATTGTGTCATCGCTGAGGTACTGATTCCACTGCCGGCGCTGCTGCGTGTGGCATTGCACTGGAACAGACCAGTTGGCTACGTTAGGATGACACTGCAGATGCGCACGGAATAACTACAAGACACTCAGAAGGGATGCAAATGGTGGCTACCAGGCGGCAGGTCGAACTGCTGGAAAAAAATAAGCCGGTGCAAGCGCGCGCCAAGCGAACTTACGAGGCTATTCTGGTAGCGGCGGGAGAGTTGTTGGTAGAGGTGGGGGTGGAACGCATCTCCACTAATATCATCGCCGAGCGGGCGGGGATTACCGTGCCCGCATTGTATCGCTACTTTCCCAACAAGTACGCTGTCCTCAATGCCCTGGGCTCGGTGCTTATGGATAGACAGAACGTTGTCTTCCAGCAGTGGTTTGAACAGTACCTGGGGGAGGAGGGAGGGCCTCAGCTGCTGTTGGGCCACATTTACGAGCTGCTCAAGCTGACCTTTGATGTCACCCGGGAACAAACCGGGGGTCTGGAAGTGATTCAGTCGTTGCGGGCAGTAGGTCCTTTGCAGGAGTTGCGCCTGACCTCCCACCGACTCGTTGCCAGCCAGTTTGCGGCCATGATGGCGGAATTGCTTGAGCGGCCCGTGGATGAACTGCTGAGTATGCAGGCACGTTTATCAATCGATACGGGTTACGCCATCGTGGAGATGGCGCTGGAGGATGATTCCCTGTCTGTGGAGCAAACCCTGCGCCAGGGGGCCCTCATGATCCAGCTTTACTGGCGGAATATTCTGCCCCAGGCCTGACCCGGTTGTTCAGTCAACGCCTTCCACATCCTCTGCCTGGGGACCCTTGTCGCTCTGGGCGACCACGAAAGATACGCGCTGGCCATCGCGCAGGCTGCGCCGACCCTCGCCCCGGATGGAGCGAAAATGTACGAAAATCTCCTCACCGTCATCTTTGGTGATAAAACCGAAACCCTTGGATACATTGAACCACTTTACCTGACCCTGCTCTCTGGCGGAGTCGTCCGCGGTGGTGCGCCGTGCAGGCTTTTTCGAGCCCGGGTCGGAGCCAGGGGCGGCCGGCTTGCTGGTGTTGCCCGATGTGGATGTATTGGCGGATGGCGAAACGAGCAGGGCGGTCGCCACTGTGGCAACACTGAATGTGGCCAGAAGCAGCAGGTCTGGAATGCTACCGTCCTGGAGCAATGTGGCAACTGTGGACGCTACTATGGCGATAACCAGGCTAATAATCAGCTTGACGATAAGACTCATTTAATTTCTCTCTAAGGTTTATTATGCCCCGGGTGTAGGGGGCTTGAACGCCGCGCAATTCTAACACCAATAACGGCGGGTGGAATGCCCAGCGGAAAAATAACCCGACAGGAGACGTGACTGGGGCAGCTACCTATGATTGCACCCAAGAGGTTTGGGTATGGCAATCCGCCCGCACCGCGCAGCGGGATGTGCGCTACAGATCTAACAATAATCTAATGGGCGCCATTAAGGCGGACGCACACTAACCTGGCTTACAGCTTCAAGACATCTTCAGCCTGCAGGCCCTTGGGGCCTTCAACCAGCTTGAACTCCACAGCCTGTCCTTCATTCAGGGTGCGATAGCCATCACCCTCTATGCAGCGAAAGTGAACAAAGACATCATCGTCACTTTCCTCTCGAGTGATAAAGCCAAAACCCTTGGCGTTGTTGAACCACTTTACCGTGCCGCTTACGCGATCACTCATACCACTTTCCTCGGTTAGCGCCTTGCTTTTATTATGCTCCGCCCATCCTCAGTGGTGGGCAGAGGCCAGAATTCTTTAGTGCCGAGGTTGTTATATTCGCTACATTTGCTGGATGCGTTGCACCTGCTCCTGTAACGTTTCCAGCGCCTGCTGCTGCGCCTGCATCTTATCTCGCTCTTTGGCGACCACCGCAGAGGGTGCTTTTTCGACAAAGGAGGCATTGCCCAGCTTGCCCTGGATGCGCGACAAGTCTTTTTCCAGTTTGTCGATTTCCCTGGCCAGACGCGCCAGCTCGGCGTCCTTGTCCATCAGACCCGCCATGGGCACCAGTATCTCCAGTTCACCGACCAGTGCGGTTGCGGCGACCGGGGCCTCTTCACCTGCGGACAGCCATGTTATGTCGGCAAGTTTGGCCAGCTTTTTGAGGAATGGCGCATTCTGCTCCAGTCTTGTTTTGTCGCGCTCGTCGCCGTTCGCCAATAAGACCGTGAGCTCTTTACCCGGTGGTATATTCATTTCACCACGGATGTTGCGAATGCCTACGATCACACCTTTAAGCCATTCTATATCTGCGTTTGCAGCGCTGTCCACGCCTTTCTCGTTGGCTACCGGGTAGGGTTGCAGCATGATGGTCGGGCCGGATTTACCCGCCAGCGGCCCTACAGTTTGCCAGATTTCTTCGGTGATAAAAGGCATTAACGGGTGCAGCAGCCTGAGCCAGGTTTCCAGTACACGGATGAGGGTTCGCCGTGTGCCGCGTTTCGCCGCGGCCGGGGCATTGTCATCCCACAATACGGGCTTGGACAACTCCAGATACCAGTCGCAATACTCGTTCCAGATGAATTCGTACAGTGCCTGTGAGGCCATGTCGAAGCGGTATTTGCCAATCGCCCGCGCGACCTCCGCCTCTGTCTCCTGCAGCTTGCTCACGATCCAGCGGTCCGCCAGGCTCAACTCCACGGGGGCGTCACCCTGGGCACCGCAATCCTCGTTCTCACAGTTCATCAACACGTAACGTGCCGCATTCCAGATTTTGTTGCAGAAGTTCTTGTAGCCCTCGATGCGGCCAATATCGAACTTGATATCGCGGCCGGTGGAGGCCAGGGAAAAATAGGTGAAGCGCAGGGCATCGGTGCCGTAGGCTGCGATGCCATCGGGGAATTGCCGGCGTGTGGATTTTTCAATCCTCGCCGCCAGCTTTGGTTGCATCATGCCGGCGGTGCGTTTGTTGACCAGCCCCTCCAGGTCGATGCCGTCGATCAGGTCGATGGGGTCGATCACGTTGCCCTTGGACTTGGACATTTTCTGGCCTTCGTTATCGCGCAACAGGCCGTGAACGTATACCGTGTGGAAGGGCACCTCACTACGAAGGTGCAGGGTCATCATGATCATCCGGGCGACCCAGAAAAAGATGATATCGAAGCCGGTTACCAGCACGGAACTGGGGTGGAAGATCGCCAGTTCTTCGGTTTCCTCGGGCCAGCCCAGCGTGGAGAAAGTCCACAGTGCGGAGGAGAACCAGGTGTCCAGCACATCGTCGTCCTGGCGCAACTCGATGTCGTCGGCCAGCGCGTGCTCCGCCCTGACGGCGGCCTCACTCTCGCCCACATAGAAGTTGTCGTCATTGTCATACCAGGCGGGAATGCGATGTCCCCACCACAGCTGCCGGCTGATACACCAGTCCTGGATGTCGCGCATCCAGGCGAAATAGGTGTTTTCCCATTGTTTGGGTACGAACTGTATGTCGCCGTTTTCAACCGCTGCGATGGCGGGTTTGGCCATTTCCCTGGCGTCCACGTACCACTGATTAGTCAGGTAGGGCTCTATCACCACGCCGGAGCGATCACCGCGGGGGACTTTCAGGGTGTGATCATCTGTCTTGTCCAGCAGTCCCAGGGCCTCCATGTCGGCGACGATCTGCACGCGCGCTGCGAAACGATCCATACCGCGGTAGGCCTCGGGGGCCTCGTTGTTGATGGCGGCGTTATCATCCAGGATGTTAATCATGGGCAGGCCGTGACGGCGGCCCATTTCATAGTCGTTGAAATCGTGGGCGGGGGTAATCTTGACGCAGCCGGTGCCGAACTCACGGTCCACATAATCGTCTGCGATTACCGGGATCTCGCGCCCGGTCAGGGGCAGTTCCACCATGCGCCCGATCAGGTGGGCGTAGCGCTCATCATCAGGGTGTACCGCTACAGCTGTATCGCCCAGCATGGTTTCCGGGCGGGTGGTGGCCACGGTCAGGTGGCCTTCGCCGCCGGCCAGGGGATAGTTGAAGTGCCATAAATAGCCCTGCTCTTCCTCGGAAATGACCTCCAGATCGGAGATAGCCGTGTGTAAGGCCGGATCCCAGTTGACCAGGCGCTGGCCGCGGTAGATCAGCCCTTCCCGGTACAGGCGGATGAACACCTCCTGTACGGCCGCGCTGAGGCCCGGATCCATGGTGAAGCGCTCGCGCGACCAGTCCAGTGAAGAGCCGAGGCGGCGCAGCTGGCGGGTGATGGTGTCGCCGGATTCTTCCTTCCACTCCCACACCTTTTCTATAAACTTGTCGCGGCCCAGTTGGTGACGGCTAATGCCCTGGGCTTCCAGTTGCCGCTCCACCACCATTTGCGTGGCAATGCCCGCGTGGTCTGTGCCGACCTGCCACAGGGTGTTGTAGCCGGACATGCGGTGATAGCGGATCAGGGCGTCCATGATGGCTTCCTGGAAGCCGTGGCCCATATGCAGGCTGCCAGTGACGTTAGGCGGCGGGATCATGATGCTGTAGGCCTGCTCGCCACCCTGGGGTGCGAAATAGCCCTTGCTCTCCCACTCTTCGTACCAGCGGGTTTCAATATTGGCGGGTTGGAATGTCTTTTCCATCAGTTACGGGATCCGGGAGATAGTTGGTCGTGGTTCGGGCGCGCGCCGCGGGCTTGCAAGGGGCGCGATTATACGCGGCAAACCCCTACCGGGCTACAGGTCGTGCTTTTCGAGTTGATAGCCACGCTCTTTGTAGAACTTCCAGGATTCGCGCAGTGCTTGCAGGCTGGCGGGGTCCTGGGTGACTACCTCGGCCACCCGCGCGAAGCGGCTGAAAAATGACGGGATATCCAACTGCAGATTGATCAGCAGGTCGTTGTGGTTGTCCGGCTCCTGGCCCCAGCCGATGGCGATGGTATCGGAGTGCTCCTGCCCGTGCAGGCCGTGTGGCAGGAAGCTCGCGGGGCGAAAGCTCCACAGTAACTCATCCAGCGTACGGGCCTGTGCTTCATCGACGGCGTTGATGAAAATTCGGTGGCCCTGTTGGAAGGCCTTGTCGGCCAACCGCACAGCCACCCGCAGTCGCTGGCCCTGCTCGGCGGCCTGTACCACGTAAAAACCGACCCGCGTCATCGTTTATTTGCCCGCCCTGTCCATCAGGTAGCGGGTGAGCAGAGCCACTGGTCGTCCGGTTGAACCCTTGGGTGCGCTGTTCCAGGCCGAGCCGGCAATATCCAGGTGGGCCCAGTGGTACTTTTCTGCAAACTGGGCCAGGAAGCAGGCGGCGGTAATGCTGCCGCCACCGGGGCCGCCGATATTGGCCAGGTCGGCAAAGTTGCTCTTGAGTTGCTTTTTGTAGTCGTCCCACAGGGGCATACGCCAGGCCCGGTCGTGGCTGTCGGTGCCCGCTGCCAACAGTTGCTCCGCCAGTTTGTCCTGGTTGGCGTACAAACCCGTGGCATGGGCGCCCAGGGCCACCACGCAGGCGCCGGTCAGGGTGGCGATATCAATCACCGCCTGGGGCTTGAAACGCTCGGCGTAAGTGAGGGCGTCACACAGCACCAGGCGCCCTTCGGCGTCGGTGTTGAGTACCTCGATAGTCTTGCCCGACATGCTGGTCACCACATCACCGGGTTTGGTGGCACCACCGCTGGGCATATTCTCGGCAGCCGCGACGATGGCTACCACATTTAACGGCAGCTCCATCCCAGTGATCGCACGCATGGTGCCGAAGACGCTGGCGGCACCGCCCATGTCGAACTTCATCTCGTCCATTTTAGCGCCGGGCTTCAGGGAAATACCGCCGCTGTCGAAGGTGATGCCCTTACCCACAAGTACGTAGGGCTTTTGTCCGCTTTTGCCACCCTTGTAGTTCATCACGATCAGTTTCGCCGGCTGGTCGCTGCCGGCTGTCACCGATAACAGGGAACCCATTCCCAGCTCTTTCATCTTCTTTTCTTCCAGCACACTGACGTTAAGCTTACTGTTACCCTTTGACAGTTTGCGGGCCTGCTGAGCCAGGTAGGTGGGGGTGCAGATATTACCCGGCAGGTTGGCCAGGTTGCGGGCATCGTTAACACCCAGGCCTGTGCACACACCTTGGTCCAGGGCATTCTGTGCCGCCTGGGCGGGGATGCCGCCACCGGTGTTAACCACCACCCGTGCCAGCTTTAAGGATGCCTTCGGTTTGGTCAAGGTCTCGGTATAGCGATAGGCGGCACTGGTGAGGTGGCGCGCCAGGTAAGCCAGCAACCATTTGGGGTCGCCGTCTTTAAGTTCCAGATCCGCCGTATGTACCATGGCGTCTTTCGCCTGAGTGGCGTTGAGGGCGGAATATGTCGCCTGGCTGAATTCGCGCGCTGCCGCCCTGTCAAATTTTGCCGGATCGCCACAACCTACCAGCAGCAAACGCCTGGCGCCGCCGGCACCGGGCAACATCAGGGTTTCGCCGGATTTGCCCGAAAAGTCTCCCAGTGTGAGGGCGGCCTTGATTGTGCCCGAGGACGCCTTGTCGAATTGCTCCGCGGCGCGGGACAGCCTTTTGCGGGTAAACACCGGCAGCACGGCACACTGGCAGGTAGCCCTGGCGGCATCGCTCACGTTGCGCGCGGTAAAAGTCATGGCGGTCATGGGATTTCCTTCACTGTTTTTTCAGGAGCCACAGTGTATGACGGACGGCATTCAAACTGAACCTAAATGGCATAGTTAAGGCGAAAGTGGGTAGGTCCCGCTGCTTCCGGTCGTTTTTTGCCTTGCTCAGTTAGGGAAATGTATGCCTTTGCAAGGCAAAAAAACGGCCGGAAGCAGCTACCTATGACTGCACCCAAGAGGCTTGAGTATGGCAGCTTGGTAGCTGCGTGGTGCGGGCGGAGCCACTAGAGGGCATGCTCTTCCTAACCGAAAGTGGCTACGCCCGCACCGTGCAGCGGGATTTACGCGATAGCTTCAGATGGGTAGGGGGCAGTCAACTTACTTTCCCCTTTTTCTCTCGCCTGGGTAGCAGAATCAGCTCCGTACCGGACAGGTAATCATGCCAATACCGGCCATTGCGGTCGACCAGGCACCACAGGTAGCCCAGGCCGAGACAGGCGGCCGACAATACCGCCGCCAGGCAGCGCATTACACCCTGCCTGATATTCGGGGTTTCACCGGAGAAGTTTACCAGCTTGATACGCCAGGCCTGCATGCCCAGGGTCTGGCCGCTCTTGACCCAGAAGGCGCAGAAAAAACCGGTGGTACAGACCAGGGCAACCAGGCGTACTATATTGGCATCGAGCTGCGCCGCCGTGTCGTCGGCTGCCGGTCCCCATAACAGAGTGCGGGCGCCCATAAACAGGGCGACGCTGGCCATAATCAGCGGCAGAACCAGGCAGGCGTCGTACACCATGGCAGCCAGGCGCCGTAGCAGGAAGGGGGACGATTGGGCTGTGCTGTCGTTCATGGTGCGCAATTCAGATCTGCCCCCTAATCATTCTTCCAGGGAGATATGATCAGTGGTTGGCGCCTCGGCCTGTTCCTTTTTGCGGTACTTTTCTTCCAGTACATCGGTGCCGGCAGGTGCCAGATCCATACCTGACAGGTCCAGCGGAGGTGCCTCGGCCTCGGGGGGAGCACAGTCGGTAAAATCAGTGCCCGCTGGAGACAGGTCTATGGCATCCGTATTGGGTGACAACGGAACCTGGTCTGAAGGCAGGTTGGGTATCATTTCTCCCACACCGCCCATGTCCAGGTGGCTGGTATCGGGCGCCGGTGGCGGAGGCGGAGGTTCTTCGGACAGGCGCTGCGTGGCCGCGTCTACCTCAAGGCCGGCCGTGTCTATATCGCGGACGACAGGCTCACTGCGCTCATCTTCGCGCAGTACACCGGAGCCGGCCGGAGCCAGGTTTATCCCCGCCTGGCCAGGTTCCGGCTGTTGCTCAGCGGAGCCGGTTGAGGACTCTTCAGGTCGGGTTGAGGGCTCTTCAGATAGGGTTGAAGACTCTTCCGGGGAATAGCCACTTTTATCAGGAGCCGCCGCCAATGCGGCTATTTTTTCGGCTGCGCTCATGGTTTTGTCAGGAGCGGGCTTTGGCGGCGGGGGCTGCTCCGTGGCGGCTGCGCTCTGGCTGGCTTTGATAACTGGCTCAGCGCCGGCTCGCTCCATGGCCTGTTTGTACTTCAGTGCTGTGGCTTTATCACAATCGCGTTTGAGTAACTGGGCTTTACCGCTGAACAGTTTTTCCAGAGTCTGCTGGTCTGCGTTGAACAGTTTGGCCAGCTTGTCACGTACACTGGCCAGTTCCTGCCCTTCCAGCAGCTGACCGGCGAAATAAACGTTGTAGCGCGTTGCCATAGGCCGGATCCCGTTATATTTTTAGCACAGTATACGCATTACTGGCGCATCGGTCTCGCCCCGCATGTTCAGGCAATGGCAACTGGCTCCAGTCACTGGTTCTGCTAAGATGAGGGCCTGATTCATTGTGGCCAGTTTTCCCCTATGAGTGATCGCGTACCCACCCGATTTATACAGACCCTGCTGCGCATGGTGGGGGACAAGGGCTATGATTTCAGCGTCATCCTGAATGAAGCGGGTCTGGATTTCGATCCAATGGATGAAACCGCACCCGCGTATCGAGCGGAAATCAGCGCCATGCAATACTCGCGGATATACCAGAGTGTGTTGCGCCTGCTGCAGGATGAAACTTTCGGCACTACCGGTAGCGAAATGGTGGCGCCGGGCGCGTTCCGCATGATGTGCTACTGCATTATCTCCTGTGACAACCTGGGGCAGGCAATAATGCGGGCGTCGGAGTTCTACCGCACTTTTTATGATGAGCGCAGCCAGCTGTACGCCAACTTCAGCGATCAGTACGCCCGGGTGGGTTATCGCACCATGATGCGTGAGGGCAAACCCCGTGTCGCTGCTGCGGATGCCTACGGTCTGGTTATGTGGCACCGTTTTTTCGGCTGGCTGTGCGGGCGCCCGATCGAGCTCAAGCGAGTGGATTTTACCGGCGATACCCCCCAGCGCCTGGAAAAATACGAAAACCTGTTCGGTTGCCCCCTGTACTTCAACCAGGCCCATGACCTGCTCTATTTTGACAGTGCCTGCCTGACCTGGCCCCTGGTGCATACCGAGCATTCCCTGCGCGAATTTTTACGCACGGCTCCCTACCAGTTGCTGATGATGGAAAGCAGCCCGGACAGCAACAACCTGGCTGCACAGGTGAAGGCGATGATAGGGCACGACTTCAGCGAGGGCTTTCCCGGATTTGAAACAATCAGCAGTGCCCTGAACATGTCGGCCCCGACGCTGCGGCGGCGCCTCAAGCGGGAGGGCACGACCTTCCAGCGGCTGAAGGATAATGCCCGCTGTGAGGCGGCCAAGGTGTGTCTGGAAAGACCTGAGTTGTCCATCAACGAAGTGGCGCTGCAAATGGGTTTTACCGACCCCAGCGCCTTCCATCGCTCATTCAAGAAGTGGACGCAGCAGACGCCAGGCCAGTTTCGCGCGGGTCGCCGGCACGAGGCGGGCTGACGGCGCGCTGTTCTCGTGGCAGGGCTTTGGATATAATCTTGCATCTGGTGCGCATTGCGCACCAGAGACCATGAAGTTAAATACGGAACCCAACATGACCGTTCAACAAGAAATCGAGCAGCAACTCAAAGCGCAGCTCAACCCCTCGTTCCTGGATGTGGCCAATGAGAGCCACCAGCACAGTGTGCCGCCCAATTCCGAGACCCATTTTCGGGTGGTTGTGGTCAGCGAGGCCTTTGACGGCAGGCGTAAGGTGGCCAGGCATCAACAGGTTTACGCTGCTCTTACGGCCCAACTGGAGGGGCCGGTGCACGCACTGGCGCTGCATACTTATACGCCCCAGGAGTGGCAGCAACGCCAGCAGGACGCACCCGCGTCACCCGAGTGTCGCGGCGGTAGCAAAAGTGACTGACACCAGCATGAGTGATGTTGTTGTGGCGGCGCTTTACAAGTTTGTCACCCTGGAAGATTTTCACGAGTTGCGCGAGCCATTGCTGGATGCCTGTGTGAAGGCAGGTACTCTCGGCACCTTGTTGCTGGCCAGGGAGGGTATTAACGGCACTATCGCAGGTTACAGGGAAGGTGTAGACCAGGTGCTGGCCTGGCTGCGCAGTGATCCCCGCCTCGCGGACCTGGACCACAAGGAGTCTTACGACGACCACATGCCCTTCTACCGCATGAAGGTCAAGCTCAAGAAAGAGATTGTTACCATGGGGGTGGATGGCATCGACCCCAACCTGCGAGTGGGCACCTACGTCAAACCGCAGGACTGGAACGCCCTGGTAAACGATCCGGATGTGTTGCTGATCGATACGCGCAACGACTATGAGTACGGTATAGGCAGCTTCAAGGGAGCGGTGGACCCGCATACCGAGAGCTTCCGCGAATTTCCAAAGTACGTTCGCAGCCACCTGGATCCGCACAAGCAGAAGAAGGTCGCCATGTTCTGCACCGGAGGAATTCGCTGTGAGAAGGCATCGGCTTTCATGCTCAATGAGGGCTTTGAGGAGGTCTACCACCTGCACGGTGGTATCCTCAAATACCTGGAGGAAGTGCCCCCCGAAGAGAGTATCTGGGAGGGTGAGTGTTTTGTGTTTGATAACCGCGTGGCAGTGGATCACAAATTGGAAAAAGGGCGGTACGATCAGTGCTATGGCTGTCGTCATCCTATTACCGAGGAAGACAAGCTTTCCGACAAGTACGAAAAAGGTGTCTGCTGCCCCCTGTGCTATGACCGCCTGACGCCTGATCAGAAAGCGCGTTTCAGTGAGCGCCAGAAGCAGATTGAACTGGCTGCCCAGCGCGGCGAGGTGCACGTGGGAGCGCCGCCCCCGGAACGACAGAATCCAAAGCCGGAACAGGCCGAGGGTTATTAGAGGTCGCCTGGTGCTACCTCAGGTGTAGATTGATGGCATTCCTGAAGCCGCTTACCGGCACGAAGGTGCTCAGCCCCACGCCGTTGCCCTGTGAAATCACGCCGCAGACGCGCGGCTCACCTGTTGTGGAGACCTGGATGACGGGGCCACCGGAGGAGCCCTTGTTCGCAGTACAATTGCTGTCACTGACGCCGGGCGCCTGGTGAGTGATGGTGCAGGCCGGGTCGAAGGTGAGGTGCTCTCCATTGTTGCCCATACCACTGTCGCGGGAGTATCCGGCCATGGTAATCGGGCGATCCGGGTCGGCCCGTTCGGGATGTATGCCCAGGGCGGCAACCTGATGGGCGGGTACGGCTTTGTATAACCGCAGTATGGCCCAGTCTGCGTGCATGCCGCCCCCATCCGCCAGGCGGTAGGCTTCACTGGCGATAT